>Ga0210394_10002121_pt1 | contig 28281 bp, 21 predicted proteins | sample IncBWC12MmetaG_FD_160121 | JGI IMG/M metagenome (GOLD analysis project Ga0210394, IMG submission 160121) | Forest soil microbial communities from Barre Woods Harvard Forest LTER site, Petersham, Massachusetts, United States - Inc-BW-C-12-M | ecosystem: Environmental > Terrestrial > Soil >...
CGTTCAGTATTTTGTCTACCGCTGGTCGCGGCCGCGGATACGGTTCCAGGTACACCGTTCCCACCATCAACTTAAGCCGCTACGAAGAGCTTGTGCCGAAAGACGGGGTTTACATTACTCGAACCCGCGTAGGCGATGAATGCTTCGACTCAGTGACCAACGTTGGGAACCGTCCCACGTTCGGGACCGAGTCGTTTGCTATAGAAACCCATCTGCTCAACTTCCATCCCATCGAGCTAAATCCGGAGACAGAAGTCGAAATTCATTTTCTGCAGAGGTTGCGCGATGAAATCAAATTTCCCTCGGTGGAAAGCTTGCGCGAACAGATTAGCAAGGATGTAAGAAAGGCTCGACGCTATTTTCATCTGCTGCGACTGCGAGATCGAACGGCGTGAATCAATTCTCCGCTCTGCGTCGCAATTCAGGGACGTACTCTTCGACCTTGCCTTTTTCCAGCAGATAAACTCCGGGGCCCTGCTGGCCTCGCACGGTGCGACAGAATTCCGCTACAAAAAAACCTGCGCTAAGAGCTTCGGTGAAAGCCCATCGGGTTTGCAGCCGCCACTCTCTGGCCAGAGCTGGATCTTTTCGCTCCACGTCGCTGATGTCGCTTGGAATCTCAATCGCAATTCGTTGGCGGCCGGTTGCTGCAGCAAGGTCGGCGCTAATCGGTTTGCCATTACCGTTGAATCGAATCAACGGAGTCAAAGTGGAAAGCGCATCCACCATGGCGGCGCGGCTGTCTTTGCCCAGAAGTCGCTCCTGCACGCGGCGGCTAGTCAGAGGCCACGTCACCCATAGGCGATCGGTGCTATTGCGGTGCAGGACGCTGGAGGTTTCGAGGCCATAGAAATCCACCTTGTAACTTTCTGACACGACTCCCAGCTTGGCGAAATTCAAATGCGCATTTCTGCTTTGCAGCGGATCGAAAGTCCAGGTCATTTCTTTTATCCGCAAGCCGTTTGTGAGAAGGTCGTTCGGCCGAAGCTCACGAACTTCTGAGGCTCGATTGTCATGATTTCTACCGTCATCGATACGCAAAGCCAGCGCCCGCTCGCGCTGCGCCAGTTTGAGCCGGTAGCCCAAGCGTGAATTGCGGTACGGCTCGCGAACGGCGAGCATATGAGAGTGAACTATTAATTGTCCGCGCTCCATACCCAGAAATCCGAAGGCGAATCCCGCCAGCTTTGCTCCATCAAATGCTCCCACCCAAATGCTTCCCGCCTCTTTAGTGGCGATGGCGAAGGTCATGGGCGTAGAGTCAAGGTCAGAAAGTCCCCAGACTTCGCGTTCAACTTCTTCTGCCTGTTTCAAGTCATCGAGACTCTGCAGGTTCCTGATTGTGACCGCCGGTTTGGAACTGAGTTCAGCCATTGGGGACTTCGAGTGGAGTCGAAACAATATACGTGAGAAGAGACGCCCATCGCCAGCCCCGAGAAAGCCGAAGTCGGGATATTCGCCCCGATAAGCTGCCTTCCAGCTGCCCTAAAGGTAAAGAGTGGGTCAATGAAGGTAATTTTTTGTAAATATTCCAAGTGCTTCTTTTATTTGACGATAAAATTAACGGTGCACGGCAAAAAGGCGAGGGTCCGCCACTCTCCCGGCGTAATATCCGCAACCGAGTTGGAATTCACGCGTCCAAACGTTGAGGTACAAGCACGATTACAATGTGGGGAAATCATTTTACTGTTTTGGAAAGAGGTCCGCGAATGACAACCGCTTCCGGTAGGCCGGAGGCCGCACAGCGGGGGCACGGTCCGGCTTGGCTGCAACCACAGGTCAAACCAGTTCGGAGATTTTTTGCGCTTGGGAACTCGTTAATACTATTAGCTCTTTTGCTGAGCGTAATCGCGACAGGCTGCGCAGGCGGCGATCCTAAACCGAACTCCGCGCGCGCGAACGTGGCGCAAGTGGTTCCGGTATCGGTCGCGACCGCTGAGCGCCGTGATATGCCTTACTACCTCACCGGCCTGGGATCGGTCACCGCTTACTATACGGTGAGTCTGAAGAGCCGCGTTGATGGCCAGTTGATGCAGGTGAATTTTAAAGAAGGCCAGGAGGTCAAGAGCGGCGATCTGCTGGCCGTTATTGATCCCCGTCCTTATCAAGTCGCCCTGGAGCAGGCTCAGGCCACCCAATTCCGGGACCAGGCATTACTGCGTGATGCCAAGCTGAACTACCAGCGTTTTAAGGGGCTATTGCAGAGCTCCGGCGCCATGTCGCAGCAGCAAGTCGACACGCAACAGGCCACGGTTGACCAACTAGACGGAACTGTCCGAAATGACCAAGCCGCGATTGACAATGCCAAGCTGAATCTTGTGTATTGCCACATCACGGCGCCGGTCAGCGGGCGGATTGGCCTGCGGTTGGTCGACCCGGGAAACATCGTTCACGCCACCGACACCAATGCGATGTTCGTGATTACGCAACTTCAGCCGATCGCCGTTCTGTTCACATTGCCGGAAGACAATCTTCAGGCAGTGTCGCGGCGAATGGCGAAGGGCACGCTCGAAGTGGACGCGTTCAGCCGCGACGATCAAACCAAACTGGCAACGGGCAAGCTGCTGACTATCGACAATCAAATCGACCAGACTACCGGCACCGGACGGCTTAAAGCTGTCTTCGACAATAAAGACAATGCGCTGTGGCCCAATCAATTCGTAAATGCGCGGCTGCTCCTCGAAACTCGGAACAACAGCACCACAGTTCCGGCAGCGGCGATTCAACGGGGTCCGCAGGGAACTTATGTGTTTGTGGTGAAATCCGATAGCACGGTGGACGTGCGTGACGTAACCGTTGGGTTCACCCAGGACAACGTTTCGGTCATCGCGAGTGGAATCTCTCCGAGCGATGTTGTCGTGACCGATGGGCAGGACAAATTGCAACAAGGCAGCAAGATTGAAACTCGCCCAGCCGCTCCCGGGAACCGGCAACAGAGTGCAGGCAGCAACGGATCCGGCAATTCCGCTCCGCGTACAGGAGCGCAATGAATCCGTCGCGCCTGTTCATTATCCGGCCAGTGGCCACAGCACTGCTGATGGTGGCAATCATGCTGGTAGGCATCGTCGCCTACCGCCAGTTGCCGGTTTCGGCCCTGCCCGAGGTGGACTATCCAACCATTCAGGTGATGACGTTCTATCCGGGCGCCAATCCTGACGTGATGGCCTCATCAGTCACAGCGCCGCTCGAACGACAATTTGGCCAGGTGCCCGGACTCAGCCAGATGACCTCGACCAGCTCCTTTGGCAGTTCGGTAATCACGCTGCAGTTTAATCTCGATCAGAATATCGACGTGGCGGAGCAGCAGGTGCAAGCCGCCATCAACGCGGCTCAAACGTATTTGCCCACGGACCTGCCGAACCCTCCGATTTACAGCAAAGTAAATCCAGCGGACTCGCCGATTCTTACCTTGGCGCTCACCTCGAAGACGTTGCCGCTCTCACAAATTGAAGATCTTGCGGATACGGCGATGGCGCAAAAGATTTCGCAAGTTACGGGCGTAGGGCTGGTTTCAATTAGCGGCGGACAGAAGCCGGCAGTAAGAATCCAGGCAAATCCCACCGCGCTGGCGTCTTATGGATTGAGCCTGGAAGATGTGCGCAATGCGCTGGCGGCTGCGAACGTCGATCAAGCCAAGGGAACACTCAATGGTCCGCGCCAGTCTTTCACTATCGGCGCCAACGACCAATTGATGAGTGGCGAGCAATATCGACCCATTGTCGTGGCCTATAGAAATGGCTCTCCGGTGCGTCTGTCGGACGTAGCTACGGTCACTGATGGAATCGAAAATGTGATGCAGGCTGCGTGGATGAATCTCGATCCTGCGGTCATCGTGAATATTCAGCGGCAACCCGGCGCCAACATCATTGGCGTCGTGGACCGAATTAAAAAGCTGCTGCCGCAGCTCCAGGCCGGATTGCCGGCTGCGGTCAACGTTGCGATTTTAACCGACCGCACGGCCACCATCCGAGCTTCGGTTAAGGATGTGCAATTTGAGTTGATGCTCACCATTGCGCTGGTAGTGATGGTGATATTCCTCTTCCTGCGAAACCTTGCCGCAACGGTTATTCCCAGCATTGCTGTGCCGCTTTCTATCGTCGGAACTTTCGGCGTGATGTACTTGCTCGGCTACAGCCTCAACAACCTCACACTCATGGCGCTGACCATTTCCACCGGCTTCGTGGTGGACGACGCCATTGTCATGATTGAGAACATCGATCGCTATTTGGAAGAAGGCGATTCTCCGCTGGATGCGGCGCTGAAAGGCGCCGGGCAAATCGGATTTACGATTGTCTCACTGACGGTCTCGCTGATCGCGGTGCTGATTCCACTTTTGTTCATGGGCGATATAGTTGGCCGCCTGTTCCGCGAATTCGCGGTCACATTGGCGGTCACGATCCTGGTTTCAGCCGCAGTTTCGCTGAGCTTGACTCCGATGATGTGCGCCAAGTTGCTCAAGCACAGAGATCCTGCGAAACGTAGCCGGTTCTACAACCTCTCCGAAGATTTTTACAATCGCGTGATTGCGTTCTACGGTCGCACTTTGAAGGTTGTACTTCGCCATCAGACCATCACTTTGCTCGTCACTTTGGGAACGCTCGTGCTCACGCTGTTTCTCTACGTGGTGGTGCCCAAAGGATTTTTCCCCGTGCAGGATACGGGTTTGATTCTGGGCATCGCCGACGCTCCGCAGAACATTTCGTTCAAGGCGTTGTCCGAGCGGCAACAGGCGCTGAGCCAGGCTATTCTCAAGGATCCCGACGTGGAGAGTTTGTCTTCCTTCATCGGGGTGGACGGCACCAACCTTACGCCCAATAGCGGACGCATTCAGATCAATCTGAAACCGCGCGACGAGCGCACCGCATCTGCGACGGACATTATTCGCAGGCTGCAACCACAAGTCGCGCAGGTCGAGGGGATCACGCTGTTCATGCAGCCGGTGCAAGACCTGACGGTAGAAGATCGTGTAAGCCGTACGCAATTTCAATACACGATGGAAGATGCAGACGCGCGCGAACTGGCACGGTTGTCGTCGCAGTTGGTCGACAAGCTGCGCACCTTGCCTCAACTGCGCGATGTGGCCAGCGATCAGCAGGCTGGAGGACTTCAGGCCGATGTGACAATCGATCGTGACACCGCATCGCGCCTCGGCATTCTCCCGCAGCAAATCGACAACACACTCTACGACGCGTTTGGGCAGCGGCAAGTTTCAACCATCTTTACGCAGCTCAATCAGTATCACGTCATTCTCGAAGTGGATCCGCAATTTCAGCAGAACCCAGGCTCGTTCAAAGACCTGTACGTAAAGTCGAGCACCGGAACGCAAGTGCCGCTTTCTGCTTTTACGCAAATCCACACTTCGAATACTCCGCTTGCGGTCAATCATCAGGGGCAGTTTCCGGTAGTGACGCTGTCGTTTAATCTGGCGCCTGGAATGTCGCTGGGCGATGCGACCAAGGCAATTGAAAAAGCTGAAGCGGAAATCGGGATACCGCAGAGCGTTCATACCGCCTTTCAGGGAACGGCGGCCGCGTTTCAAAATTCGCTCTCCACCGAGCCGTGGCTGATCGTAGCCGCCATCGTCACCGTCTATATCGTGCTCGGGGTTTTATACGAAAGTTACATTCATCCCATCACCATTCTTTCTACGCTGCCGTCGGCGGGAGTCGGCGCAATCCTGGCATTGCTGCTGACAGGGCATGACCTCGGCGTTGTGGGATTAATTGGAATCATCCTGTTGATTGGAATCGTGAAGAAGAACGCGATCATGATGATTGACTTCGCACTCGAAGCCGAGCGGGTGGAACATAAACCGCCCGAGGAAGCCATTTTTCAGGCGTGCCTGTTGCGTTTTCGCCCGATTATGATGACCACAATGGCGGCGCTGCTGGGCGGCTTGCCGTTGGCCCTCGGCTCGGGCACCGGTTCCGAGCTGCGCCATCCGCTGGGAATCACAATCGTTGGCGGTTTATTGGTGAGCCAGGCGCTGACGCTTTACACCACTCCAGTGGTTTATTTGTGGTTCGACCGGCTCGCCAAGCGATTCGAAGGCTTGGCGGTTATACATCCAGTGGACGAGCCGGCGGTCGGAGATTAGGACATTTTCACCGTCGCCATATGCATTACGAACTGTTGCCATTACGAACTGTCATCCCGAGCGGCCACTACAAAGTTGTCATCCCGAGCGGAGCGAGGGATCTGGGTTCTTGCCTGGACCACGGGCATCGCCGCTGTGGCAAAGACCCGGTTCCCTCGCTCCGCTCGGGACGACAACTTCGCTTAGTTACACGCTGTATCTGAAAATAGTTAAGTCATGAACATCTCTGCTCCCTTCATTAAACGGCCGATTGGAACGTCACTGCTGACGTTGGCACTTTTAATGTCGGGCGCGCTTGCCTTCACGCGGCTTCCGGTCGCGCCACTTCCGCAAGTGGAATTTCCCGTGATTCAGGTTTCGGCGAGTCTGCCCGGCGCGAGCCCGGAAACTATGGCTTCCGCCGTCGCGACTCCGCTGGAGCGGCAGTTTGGCCGGATTGCCGGCGTCAACCAGATGACGTCAGTCAGCCAACTGGGTTCGACCGGCATCGTTTTGCAGTTTGATCTCACCCGCAATATTGATGCTGCCGCCCGTGATGTGCAGGCAGCGATTAATGCCGCGCGCAGCCAATTGCCGTCGTATCTTCCGGGCAATCCCTGGTACCGCAAAGTGAATCCCGCAGAAGCGCCGATTCTGATTATGTCGCTGACATCCGACAGCGTTACCCTGCCGGGTATTTACGATCAGGCAAATTCGATTCTGTCGCAGAAGCTGGCGCAAGTAAGCGGGGTAGGCCAGGTGTACGTCGGAGGTGGCGCTAATCCTGCAGTGCGCGCGGAACTTGATCCAAACCTTCTGAACAAAACGGGCGTTGGGCTGGATGCCGTCCGCACCGCTTTGGCCGCCGCCAATGCGAATCGCCCCAAGGGGCAAGTGGGCAATGCCGTCAACGCGTGGACAATCAATAGCAACGACCAAATTACCCACGCGGACGAGTACCGGCCGCTGATCGTGGCTTACAACCCGGCTACCGGCGCTCCCGTCCGTCTGGGCGATGTGGGGACCGTCCAGGATTCGGTCGAAGACGCTCATATTTACGGTTTGTCGAACGGCAAGCGCGCCGTGATTCTCATTATTTTTCGCCAACCCGGCGCGAATATTATCGAGACTGTCGACAACGTCCTAAACTTGCTGCCGCAACTGCAGGCTTCCATTTCTCCTGCCATCAAGTTGGCTGTGGTTTCGGATCGCACCACCACGGTTCGGGCTTCCCTGCACGATATCGAAATCACGCTGCTCATTTCCGTGGTTCTTGTCATTCTCGTGGTCTTCGTTTTCCTGCGAACCGTACGCGCCACCATCATCCCCAGCATCGCGGTACCGCTGTCGCTGATCGGCACGTTCGGAGTGATGTATCTCTTGGGATACACACTCGACAATCTGTCGCTGATGGCTCTCGCAATTTCCACCGGCTTCGTAGTCGATGACGCCATCGTTGTGCTGGAAAACATCACGCGCTACCTCGAGCAGGGGATGAGACCGGTGCAGGCCGCATTCCGTGGGGCGCGCGAAATTGGATTCACCGTGCTCTCCATGAGCACGTCTCTGGTTGCTGTGTTCATTCCGATTCTTCTCATGGGCGGAATCGTTGGTCGGCTGTTTCGCGAATTCGCGGTCACGCTGAGCATTGCTATTGCCGTATCCCTGGCGGTGTCACTTACGACCACGCCGGCCATGTGTGCGCAGCTATTGAAGCCGCTACATGAGCAAAAGCACGGACGAGCCTATCGCTTTAGTGAAACAATATTCGATGGCATCCTGAAAATTTATAGCACCAGTCTAGGATGGGTTCTGCGTCATCAGTTTGCCGTGCTGATAATCACGATTGCCACGGCTTGCCTCAGCGTCTACCTGTTTCAACAAGTCCCCAAGGGATTTTTCCCGCAGCAGGACACGGGCCGCATTCAAGGAGCAGTGCAGGCCGCGCAGGATATTTCTTTCGATGCGATGAGCCGTAAAATGCGGCGCTACGTCGACATCGGCATGAAGGACCCGAATGTTTCAAACATGATTGGCTTTTGCGGCGGCACCACGGCCATGAACCAGGGACGCATGTTCATCACCCTGAAGCCGCTGGGCCAGCGAAAGCTAGCTGCCGATCAGGTTATTGGCGAACTCAGCAAGAAATTTGCCGAAGTACCGGGTGCCACACTGTACATGCAAGCGCAGCAGGATCTCCAGATCGGCGGCCGTTTGGCTCAGGCGCAGTATCAGTACACACTGCAGGGCGAGGATCTTGATCAGCTCAATACGTGGGCGCCTCAACTGTTGCAGAAGATGCGCTCTCTGCCGCAACTTCAGCAGGTAAATACGGATCAGCAGGACAAGGGCCTTGAAGCCAACGTCGTCATTGACCGTGACACCGCCTCGCGCCTAGGAGTGGCGGCGGCGGACATCGATTCGGTTCTGTATGACGCCTTTGGGCAACGGCAGGTTTCGACCATCTATGAGCCGCTGAATCAGTATCACGTTGTCATGGAAGTCGCTCCGCAATTTCAGCAAAGCCCGGATACGCTGGAGAGCGTCTACGTTCACTCCGCGAACGGAAACATGGTGCCGCTTTCAACGTTTGCGCATTTCGGACCGGCCAACACTTCGCTTGGCGTGAACCATCAAGGGCAATGGCCGGCAGTCACGATCTCTTTCAATCTTGCTCCCCGTATCTCGCTCGGCCAGGCCACTACAGCGATTGAAAAAGCCGGGCGGTCCATCAATTTTCCCGCGACCATTCACGCCAGTTTTCAGGGCACCGCTGCGGCATTCCAGGATTCGCTGGCGAACCAGCCGGTCTTAATCATCACTGCGCTTTTGGCGGTCTACATCGTTCTGGGAATTCTCTATGAAAGTTATATTCATCCCGTAACGATTCTCTCTACCATTCCCTCGGCCGGAGTCGGGGCGCTGCTGGCGCTGAAACTCACTCATAATGAACTCAACGTCATCGGACTGATCGGAATTATTCTGTTGATCGGGCTGGTTAAGAAAAACGCGATCATGATGATCGACTTCGCTCTCGAGGCTGAGCGGAAAGAAGGCAAATCGCCGGTCGACGCAATTTACGAAGCCTGCGTACTGCGTTTCCGTCCAATCATGATGACGACCATGGCGGCGTTGCTCGGTGGCTTGCCGCTGGCGCTCGGTACGGGAACGGGTTCGGAACTTCGCAGGCCGCTTGGTCTTACAATTGTTGGCGGCTTGATTGTAAGTCAGGCATTGACCTTGTTCACCACCCCTGTGGTCTATCTCTATATGGACCGGCTTCGTCTGCGTTCAAGCCGCAAGAAAAGCCAGTTGCCCGGGCAAGTTTCGCCTGCCAGCAGCCACGCAGATTAGAAGCAACAATCCTCAAACAAATCGTCCCGAATTCCAGCGCCGGAGTCGTCAGGCGGCCGATTACCTTCGTTACTTGCTTCGCCTAAAGTGCCGCACTACTATCGCGCAACGTGGGTGAGGTATGTTACGAACAGTTGCAGTTGCGGTTTTCGTTGTCACGCTCTTAACCGGGGCCAACACGGCCGCGGGACAAAGCAGCGGATATCAAGTGGTGTCGGTGGCCAACGGGGGAACAATCAAAGGAACGATCAAGTGGTCCGGACCGGAACCTCATCCAGTCGGATTCCCAATAACTAAAGATCCGCAAATTTGCGATCCTGACTCGCACAAGACCCGCGATCTGGAGCGCCTGGTTATTGGTCCTCAGGGCGGCGTAGCAAACACCGTAATTTATATCAAGGACATCCCCAGCGGAAAAGCTTTTGACTTGCCTCCCGGACGACGCTCGCTGGACCAGCATTTATGCCGCTACGAACCACATATTTTATTAGTTCCTAAAAGCGCCGCTCTGAACATGAAGAGTTCGGACGCCACGCTACACACCATCCATATGGACGGTGCTGCCACTTATAATCTGCCGTTCCCCTTCCAGAATCAGACCATTTCTCGCGACATGAATACTCCGGGATTGGTTAATTTGAAATGCAATGGCGGACACGTCTGGATGAATGCTGAGATGTTTGTGGCGCCGCATCCGTACTATGCCGTCACCGACGAAAACGGCGCTTTTCAGTTAACCAATGTTCCGCCTGGAGAATACACAATCGTCGCCTGGCACGAAGGCTGGCAAGTTTTAGGACGGCAGGCGACCTTTGATGTTCTCACTGAAAAGAAAGTTGAGCGGCCGGTTTTTTCCGACCCGCGGACCTGGGAAAAACAGGCCAGAGTGGGCGGAAACGCAACCGCGGTCGTAAACTTTGTCATCTCCGCAAAGTAACATTTCCCGACAGTAGTGTGAATAACGGCTCGCGAAGCAGTCACGGACACCGCCCGTGACCGTACACCAACAATTGAAAGCGTCTCGTGACTCTTGCGAGTGGTTACCGCAGTAATCTGCTCCTCGGGCATAAGGATTGACGATAGCTGCGCACATCCTTAGATTCGCAACAGGGGGTTGTATGAAGGACATTCATGAGGTCCTGCGGCTTAAGCAGGCCCGTTATGCGCAATTAGCCAAGCAGATCGAGATGCTCCAGCAGGCGGCAGAAAAGCTGCGGGAGGTGGCGCCGTTGCTGGCTGAAATCGACGATGATGACGCCGCGGTTCTGTCTGAAGTCGACGAGCAACCCAGCATTCCCGTGAAGGCTGCGTCTGCTGCTGCAGGCGCTTCCGCTACCCCCGCGAAGCCGGCACGCGGCGTGGCTCCGCGCTGGCCCTAAACCGTCAGGAATTTTCGCACGACAGACAACTGCTCTATGACGTTTCACGCGCTTCTGGTGTCAAAGGACGAAAAGGCAACTGCAGTCTTAACGCCGCTGCTCAATCGCTGCGGGGTTGATGTCGCCGTCTGCGGATATCCCGAGGCGTCATGCCGGCTAACCGAAGAACAGTTTGACACCGTCATCGTTGATTTCGACGATCCGCACCGCGCTTCATTGGTACTGCAAGGTGCAAGTCCAGCGGCTCCAGGCATCACAGCTGTAATTGTAGCCCTCCTGAGTGACAAGACAAAAGTACGCAGCGTTTTTGGCGCCGGCGCAAATTTCATTCTCTACAAACCGATTTCCGATGAGCAAGCCGAAGCCAGCCTGCGCGCCGCTACTGCCCTGATCAAGCGCGAACGCCGTCGCTCTTTCCGCGTGCCTGTGCAAGTTCCGATTCAGCTTCAGATAAAGAATGGCCCTCCGGTGGAAGGCATCCTGCTGGACCTCAGCGAAGATGGCATGGACGTTCTGGCGGCCCAGGCGCTATGCCCCGGCGCCACCATTGGGGCGCAATTCAATCTTCTCGATAGCGATGCCGAAATTCAAGTCAGCGGCGAAATTGCGTGGGCCAGCCCGAACGGGCAAGCCGGCGTGCGCTTCGTCGATCTCAGCGAACACCTTCGCGATACTCTAAAAACCTGGGTGATGGCGAATTCACCGGAAACTCCGCCGCCTGATCCCGAACCGGTATCGCACTGCATGTTGACCGATCTCAGCCTCGGCGGCTGTTATGTCGAAACCGAATCTCCATTTCCTGAACGCTCAGTAATTACGCTCTGCTTGAAAGCTGAAGACATGGAAGTGCAGGCCGAAGGCCTGGTTCGCGTGATGCATCCCGGATTCGGCATGGGCGTCGAATTCGCCGCACGCACCACGGACGAGCGGGCGCAGGTGGCGCGGTTCATCGGATTTCTCACCAGCCGTCCCGGGACGTATCCCGCGTTGCTGATCACGCCGCGAACCCTGGCCGCCGGCGATGACTACAATCAACCCGAAGCGCTTCCAGCCGAGGAATTAGAAGACTCACTTCTGGAATTGCTGCGCAGCCACGAGTCTCTTAATCAGGAAGAATTTCTGCAGAAACTCCGCCAGCAACGCAGCTCCGAAGAAGTCGCCTCGTCCTGAAATTCGGGGCCGCTTGAATCATCGTTGTTAATTGCTCCGCGAATCACTCTTTCAGGCCAGCATCAGCTTTGTTCCGATTTCGTAACAGCCAAGATTTCCTTTTCGCGACGCTTCGGAAGCGCATTACACCGCCGCGATTTCTGTAATCGGGCCCCGGTTGTTTTTCCGCGTTTCACATTCCAGTCCATCGACGTTGAATTAGAACGAGGAGGATTCGACATGAGGTTCTTCACCAGGATTCTGCTGCTCTCAGTTTCACTTACGGCGACGTTCGTCTACGCCCAAAACCTACCCACCTTTCAGCACATCATTGTGGTCATTCAAGAGAACCGCACGCCGGACAACCTTTTCGGAAGCAACCCAACATTCGTGCCGGGCGTGGACATCCAGCAGCCCTCGTCAGGGCAGTGGTGTCTGGGGGCTTGTTTCGACCCTGGTCATAGGCACCCAGACTGGGAAAACGAATACAACAAGGTTGGCACGTGCCCGGGTTCGTCAAATGCGGGCGCCTGCACAAGCAAGTCCACTTACTGCAACGCGGAACTAGTTGGGCCAGGCGAAGACGAACTGCACGTGCCGCAGTGTCCCCAGCAATCCTATGTCAGCGGCACTTACGATGGCGCAGTCGTGTCTCCGTACTTTGACATTGCCACTAAGTACGGATTCGCGAATTACTTTTTTCAGACCAATCAAGGTCCGAGCATGCCGGCCCACCAATTCCTGTTCACCGGGACATCGGCGCCCACAGGTGACCCCACGCAGGGGGGCTATAATTTTTTCCAGGCGGAGAATCCAACTAGCAATATGGACAACACCGCGTGCACCGCCCCGCCAGGGCAGACCGTGCAACTAATTGATCCGAGTGGGAACGAAAAGCAGGGGAGCCAGTACAACGTCTACCCGTGCTTCTTGCACAATACCCTGTCCACCTTGCTCGAGGCCAACGTCGGAGCAGCCACTTGAATTCGGTGCTATACTTTCGGGCTGCCTAGGGGATTCGCTCCGATCCTGGTTGGGTGGCGTTTCATGCGACGGAATCAGCTCGTACAACACCTGATTGCTCCCACCGTAGTTTTTGCCATTACCCTTGCACTCGGCAGCGTTGCCTGGGGAGGAAGCACGCACAAAGTACTGTACTCCTTTACAGGGGGCTACGATGGAGGCGGGGTTTTCGCTGGCGTTGCCATCGACGCAAAAGGAAACCTGTACGGTACGACTAGGGGCGGCGGTGCCCATAGCGAGGGCACAGTGTTTGAAGTGAGCCATACAAAAGGAGGTGACTGGAGCGAGGCCGTTCTAGAAAGTTTCTGCTCCCCCCGCCAGTGCGGCGACGGGTACCTACCTGAAAGCACCCCGGTCTTTGACAAGTCTGGCAACCTCTACGGGACAAGCAGCGTAACCGCTTTCGAGCTGTCCCCGGACGCCGGAAAGTGGAGGTTCAAAGTAATTTCCGACAACGCGGGTGGCAGCAGCCTCACCATCGACGGTGCCGGCAACCTCTACGGGGCAGGTGGCTCAGTATGGGAGCTCGTTCGTGCTTCGGGATGGAGGGTCAAGGAGTTTCATATCTTCTGCCGCACGAACTGCCGCGACGGAGAAAACGCGCTAGCTCCGCCAGTCTTGGATGCGGCGGGCAACCTCTACGGCACAACCGAATTCGGCGGCAACATAAACACTCAATGGTGTCCCACTTCCGGAGGCTGCGGCGTCGCCTATCAGGTGGAAGCCTTAGCCGGCGGCCAGTGGAAGTACCGCGTGCTGCACCGCTTCGGCGCTTTCTCCGGCGATGGTCAGCTTCCCTATGCCGGAGTAGTGGTGGACAGTCAAGGCAACGTCTACGGCACTACTTTGCAAGGGGGAGGGTGCAACGGAGCATGCGGAACGGTGTTCAAGCTGACGCCCGGCTCCGACGGCCACTGGAAGGAAACCATTCTTTATAATTTCAACAATGTCAATGACGGCGCCGATCCCGCCGCCGCGCTCACTTTTGATAAGTCTGGGAATCTTTACGGCACCGCGTCCGGGGGCGGGCTGGGCAATGGCGTGGTATTCAAGATGACGCCACAGGCCGGCGGCAAATGGGAATACACGGTGCTGCACCGCTTCACCGGCAAGGACGGATATAGCCCGCAGGCCGGCGTCATCCTCGACGACAAAGGCAATATCTACGGCACCACAACAGAAGGCGGCTCCGGCGGCTACGGCGTCGTATACGAAATCACGCCGTAGGGTTTGGGAAGGTAGCCTTCGAAGTCACCCCGTAGAGGTGTTGTAGGTAAGGCGCGCACCGGTGGGACCGAAGGTCCTTGCCATAAGCACTAAGAAGCCCGCACGCCGTCTCTCGTGCGGGCCTCCCAGCGGCGGGTTTAATTCCACCTTGAATACATGCAATCTAGCGGTCGCTTGTTTCGGCACGGTGTCAATTAGATTAATTTCCCGTGAAAATCCCCGGGACCTAATTTTCGCGGATGCTTGTCCGCGTCGCTGCCATTAACTCCGCATTGCTCATGGGCTACCCTTTAAGCCACAATCTCTGGGCGGAGACATGCAAGATGCCGACACCCATCCCGCGCTGAAATCGTCTTCCACGGAGCAAAGCCTAAGTGCGCGCGATAGCGCCGCGTCTATCTTTCCGGCACCTCTTCTCATCGTAATGGCAACTGCTTTTCTTGTAGTTCTTCCATTCTTCTTTCTCGGAAATCCCTCGGGGCACGATTTCGAATTTCATGTGAACTCGTGGATGGAAGTCCTGGGGCAATGGAAACATGGCATCGTATATCCGCGTTGGGCCGCATTGGCGCAATACGGGTACGGCGAGGCGCGATTTATTTTTTATCCGCCAGCTTCGTGGACCTTGGGAGCCGCACTGGGCACGCTCTTGCCATGGAAGGCGGTTCCGGGCGTTTACGTCTGGTTGGCGCTGACGCTCTCCGGATGTTTCATGTTTCTTCTGAGCAGAGAATGTCTGGATCGTCGGGATGCGATATTTGCCGCAGCCTTATACACCGCTAATCCTTATTACCTTGTCATTGTGTATTGGCGAAGCGCTTTTGCGGAATTGCTGGCCGGCGCTTTGCTGCCTCTGCTGCTGTTATACGCACTCCGATGTGGCGAAGAGGAAGAACAGGCGGTTATTCCGTTGGGCCTGATAGTTGCGGCTGCGTGGTTGACGAATATTCCGGCTGCCGTAATGATGAATTATTCTTTGGCTTTGCTCATCGTGATTCTGGCGGTTCTCAAGCGATCGCCTCGTGTTCTGCTTTACGGCGCGCTCGCCGGTTTTCTCGGCGCAGCCCTTGCGGCATTTTTCCTCATACCGGCGGCGTACGAACGGCGCTGGGTGAATATTTCCGAGGTCTTGTCCCCAGGCGTGCGTCCACAGGATAACTTCCTGTTCGCGAAAATCAACGACGCCGATCACAATCGTTTCAACCTGCTGGTCTCGTTGATCGCATCTGCGGAAATGATCGTGCTCGCAATCGCAATATTCTTTTGTCGCCCATGGAGACGAAAACTGCCTCAGCTTTGGTATACAGTCGTCGGCTGGGCGGCAGCGGCCGTGTTGCTCAACTTTTCATTTACGGTCTTCCTGTGGAAGCATCTCCCTGAACTGCGCTATCTGCAACTGCCATGGCGCTGGCTGTTGTGCCTCAATGTAGCCTTTGCCTTGCTCGTGACCATGGCTTGGCGACGTTGGTTTATCCGCGCGCTGATTTGTATGGCGATGTTGGCGGTGCTCGCTTTCGTGTGGCATCGCGTTCAACCTCCGTGGTGGGAGACGGCGGCAGATTTCGCCGAGATGCTTGAACTGCAGCACACCGGCGCGGGATACGAAGGTACCGATGAATACGTGCCGGCCGGAGCCGATCCCTACGAAGTTAAACACGACGCTCCGCGTGTGACTTTGAACGATGACGCGACACAAAGTGAAATCCAACCGCGTCGTATTCAGCGGTGGAACGCCGAATCAAAGGTGTTTACCGTTCATCTTGAGCATCCGGGCGTACTGGTATTACGGTTATTCAACTATCCTGCTTGGAACGTCGAAGTCAACGGACAAACCGTCTCGGCCTCTACAGGAGATGTCACTGGACAGATGTTGATCCCTGTCCAAGCAGGCGAGAGCCGTGTAACGGTGAAGTTCAAGCGAACCTGGGACAGAATCCTTGGGGGAATTATTTCAGGTGTCACCGCGTTATTGTTTGCAGGCTTTTTCATCCTTCGACGCAGGCAGCAAGCGGCTTGTAATTTCGTTTTCCATCCCACAAAAGGACCCTGTTAGTGCGAAGTTGCTCGTGCCATCCAAAATGTTGATACACATTCTGTTTCTGTAGATATGATTTTGTAGGCGGTGCCGAAGTTGAACCAGCACCATCAGCTCAATGAATCAGATTCTCATTGCGACTTCGAATCCGGGAAAGTTACGCGACTTTGCCGGCGCGGCCTTGCCGCTTGGTATTGCAATCGCCCCAGTTCCAAACTTAGCCTCCCAGCCTGCCGTGGTCGAAGACGGTATGACTTTCGAGGAGAACGCGCGAAAAAAAGCTGAGGCTTACAGTCGCGCAGTTCCCGGTGAGATTGTCCTGGCAGACGATTCCGGTTTGCAAGTCGATGCTCTCAAAGGCGCACCCGGAGTACATTCCGCGCGGTATGCCGCAGACGCGCCTCACTTAATCAACAACAATACCGACGACGAAGCCAATAATGCCCGCCTCTTGCGTGAACTGAAAGATGTTCCCGCAGAACAGCGCAGCGCCCGCTTCGTATGCGTGATTGCTGCCGCCCGCGACGGACAAACGTTAGAGGTGTTTCGCGGAGAAGCCGAAGGCACGATCTTAAATCGCGGCCGTGGAACCAATGGCTTCGGCTATGATCCGCTGTTTTATTTCCCGCAAATACAAAAGACCTTCGCCGAATTGACCCCTGAAGAAAAAGCCCAATATAGCCATCGAGGCGCAGCTTTCCGCCAGTTTCTGGTGTGGTATCAGGCGACGAAATAACGGGACTGATTGTGCGCTGCCTGATCATGGTGCGTGATTCAGGCGTCGTCGCAGTGTCTCTACAATCAGACCGAGCAACGCATACGTAGCCGCATTCGCAACGAGACACGCATACAAAGAAACGCCGACGTTGAAATACATGCTGACAAGCACAACCGGGCAAGTAAATTCTACGAGAGTCATAATCGGGGCTCCCGACGTCATCGCCGGAGGTGTCGCTGCGAAGGCATAAAGTGCCCAGCAGCCTGCAACCGCAAAACCTACAAATGCCCAAGCAGCAATTCGATATTTCATGTTGGGCTCTTTCCGTTCACCGCTTTGAATGAAAGCGGCGTCGAAAGTGTCGCCAGCGCCGATGTCGTCAATCATCTTGACGGCGGGCGGCGCAACGCTCCACGGCTCATTGCCGCTCCGACATATTGCGGCGCCGAAGTCGCCTTTCACCACCACAATCTTGGCCAGGCCCGCTCAGAGTATGGGCTGAGCGAATGACGCGCGTCAACACCCTCTGATAAACTGATGCTCGTGCGCCCATAGCTCAGCTGGATAGAGCGAACGGCTACGAACCGTTAGGTCGGGAGTTCGAATCTCTCTGGGCGCACCATCTGTTTCCCGCCGATTTTGGGTTCCCCCGCCCGTTTGGGTTTGCTTGGGAACGAGATGACCTAAACGCGATGTGTTTCGCCATCCGCCGCTAATTTCAAGATAAGAACGGATTTCTGCCCATTCATCTTGCGAATTTGATCGACGCCCCCGCGTCTTGACAATAGTCGTTACAACGATTACTATTGCAACAGATGAATCATCCCAAACCACCCAAACGACGGCCGCCCTGTCCTGAGGAAGCTGTATTCCTGGACCTGATGCGTACGACCGATATGCTGTCGCGCTCTTTGGTTGGAGTTCTCAAGGCCGAAGACCTCTCAGCTAATCAGTACAATGTGCTGCGTATCCTAAGAGGGGCGCAGGATGCACTTCCCTGCGGCGAGATTGCCAACCGCATGATTACTCGCGATCCGGACATCACCCGTCTGCTTGATCGACTGGAGAAGCGCGGCCTGATCTCACGCTGCCGGGAAACTAAAGACCGGCGAATGGTGATGGCCGGGATCACGCCGGCGGGGCTTAAGCTTCTGAGCCGCCTCGATGAACCGATCGAGGAAGCTCACCGCAAGTGCCTGGGTCATCTGGGGCGGGAACGCCTGCATGCGCTTACTGAACTGCTGCACGCTGCCCGCAGTGCCGTGAGTTGACTTTTTTGGCTTATATATTTGTTGCAACGATTGTCGTCGCAAGGCATCCAATCCAAGGGTAACAGAGATTCACAAGGCACCTAATCAAAAAGAAGGAAAGGACAACCACTATGAGCACGAGTACCCTGGCAACACCGCAAACTGTCACGACCACCTGGAATATCGACCCTGTTCACTCGGTTGCCGAGTTCAAGGTCAAGCACATGATGATCTCGAACGTGAAGGGGCAATTCCCCAAAGTTTCGGGAAAGCTGACGCTGGATGAATCCGATCTGACCAAATCGAAAGTTGAGGCCTCGATCGAAACGGGTTCGATCGAAACGCGCGATGCCCAGCGCGATGCTCACCTGAAGAGTCCCGACTTTTTCCACGTCGAGAAGTTTCCTGCCATGTCTTTCAAGTCTACCGGCATCAAAGTTGTCCGGAACGGTGAACTTTCGGCCGAGGGCGACCTGACAATTCGGGGCACCACGCGCAAAGTGCTCTTTACGGTCGAAGGGCCAACTCCGCCTGCGAAGGATCCCTGGGGGAACACGCGAGTCGCGGTCTCTGCGACTACGAAGATCAACCGCAAAGACTTCGGCCTGACCTGGAATGCGGCACTTGAAACCGGCGGCATTCTTGTCGGAGACGAGGTCACCATAACCCTCGACGTCCAGTTCGTAAAAGCCTAACGGATTCGCGTCGCAGTACAAAATTTGCTGCATGGCACAGAAAAGAAGGAAGGAGAGCTTATGTCACTCCGCCCAGTAAAACAGATTATTCAACCGAAACCGACCATTGAGGGCGCGGGCGTCAAACTGCAACGCGCCTTCGGGTTCGGCAAGACAAAAGACTTCGATCCATTCCTGCTGCTGGATGATTTTCGCAACGACAACCCGAACGACTATCGTGCGGGATTCCCGTGGCATCCGCACCGCGGCATCGAGACAATCACCTATGTGCTCGCCGGCTCCGTTGAACACGGTGACAGCTTGGGCAACAAAGGCAAAATGACCGCCGGGGATGTGCAATGGATGACGGCGGGCAGCGGCATCCTTCATCAGGAAATGCCCAAAGGCGACAACCGGGGGCGCATGCACGGCTTTCAGTTGTGGGCGAACCTGCCCGCATCGCTAAAGATGACTGACCCGCGCTACCAGGACATTCCGGCCAGTGCGATTCCAGAGGTCACCGACGACGACGGTACCCGCGTACGCGTTATCTGCGGTGAATTCTGGGGCAAGAGGGGACCGGTGGAAGGGGTGGCTGCTGATCCGAATTACCTCGATATTTCGGTTGCTCCGGGCCAGCGCAAGCGGCTCAAGGTCGAGACTACGCGCAACGCCTTTGCATACGTCTTCGCCGGGTCGGGCTCATTTCGCGACTCCTCGAATCCTCGCGCGGTTCTCACCGAGCGGGTCGAAAATCCCGATGCACCCCCTGTTTACGATGTCAGTAATCACTCGCTGGTGCTGTTCGACCGTGGCGACGAAATCTCCGTCCAAGCTGGAGACGATGGGATTCGGTTCCTGCTGGTGTCAGGCAAGCCGATCGAAGAACCAGTTGCATGGTACGGCCCGATCGTGATGAACACGCAAGAGCAGCTACGTCAGGCAATGGCTGAATTGCAAACTGGCGAGTTCATCAAGCATCGCTAAATAGGCGTCTACCATAGCTCCGCGCATCCTGACCTGTGCTGAACGAGTACGGAGCCCGGAGCGTCGGGAACATCGGTCTGACCGGATGCGCCTCGGCGCTGACTATGGCAACCTATCACGCGACCGGAGTGCGCGTTCGTGAACTGCCAATCCATATTGAAAGCTGATGGCCGGGCTTGAAAAACAGAATGCGCCCTCCAGCGCTTCGTCTCGCACCTAGAACGGGATTCTAAGCAATTGCCAGCGCAAGAAAGTGCAAGCATCAAGTTTCCCGTCATTTACACTCCCAAGCATGAGGAGCAAAAGACAAGAAGCCAACTCTGGTAGAAGTTTGCTTCTTCCATAATTGCGCAGGTATGGTGGGAAACAATTGTGAAAGAACAACAGACGGCTGCAGTTGAGTTGCCGATAGGCGATAAAGTTCCGACCGTTGCCGCAAGACGTCCGGCGCGCACCACCCTTGGGGCAGCATGTGCGGCTGGTTCCTTTGGACGCCGCTTTGCACGTCACCGATCTTTTCGAAGGAGTTCGGGGCCACGACGAGGTTTGCACTTATCTTTTTGATGGCCCCTTCCCTGATCTCACGTCATTCCGACAGCGACTTGAGTCGCATCAGCCGGATGGCCGCCAGTTCCGCCTCCCCCGTTCGCGATCGAAGGTACGTGGAGTAACAATTCCAATCGGCGTCGGCCAGACCGTCAGTTGCCTGATCGATTGGGCCAGGAAGTTCGGCGTGTACCAGAAGTGGCAGGCCAGTTCGCGCGACATGAGGTAGGGCCACTCGCAGCTGTTGCTCCGTGACCATGGTGAAACCGTCGATACCGGGATTGATCAAAAAGCATTTGAACCCCCGCGCTCCAGCAGCTGCGAGATCTTCGATGTGATTTTGGTTGTCATGAACCACCCCGCCCCACGCCGCCCAATCGACTCGGCATCTGCCGTGCGCAGCCGCGCGCTTGGCCTCGAGCGCAGCCACCGTCGTGGTCGCGGGAAGACAGTTCAGCGGCATGTCGACCAGCAGTGTGTATCCACCTGCCGCCGCGACCCTTGTGGCTGTTTCGAAACCTTCCCAGTCAATGCGACCCGGCTCATTGATATGCACGTGTGAATCGACGAGCCCCGGAAGAATGGCCGCCTCCCCGAAGTCATGGATTTTGTAACCGACGGCAGGGACTTGATCGGGAGAGACAACGCCTTGGATACGCTCTCCTTCCACCAGTATGACCGCCGGGCGAATTTCGTCGGGAGTGACCACTCGGCTAGCGCGGAAAGCGTGCAAACTCAAATGTCAGCTCCTCGGAAGATTTGCCGGCAAAAACAGAGCGTATCCCGGTCGCTCCGCTTTTTCAATACGCAGGTCACCGACCCAACGGCTTACGCTCAGTCCTACATAGAATCATGGTTTTCGATGGCGAGCGGCGTATCAGCTGCATACGTGTAATATTGCTCACGTCCCGAACTCTGCCGAAGCAGGTCACTGGCCTTGAGCTACGCTGACACACATGGCTGGAGCTTTGTCGAAGGCCTCCTTGTGGTCCCTCATACAGGGATGCCGGGGTCATGATTGAACTAGTCCCCATTAGCTCGCGGGGCTGCCCCGTTCTTTATTGAAGGAGTTCTCATGGTCTTGGCACATGCCCTTACGCCTTTTTTCAGGCCAAATGCGTGCAGGATATCCAACGAAAATTCGCTCACGAAATTGTAGCCACTGCCGATTCCTGCCTGCGACGACATGTTGTATGCGCCACCTCTCCAGATGTTGTGTTGTCCCGGTAGCCATGTGTTGTACAGCACGCCCGCCGCGAAGGCCCCGCCATACGTGGGGAGTTGCGGCCGAAGGATACACTCACCTCCGACGCGAGTACGCCAGGCGCCAGAAAACACAAGATTGACAAGGTACGAAAATGTTCGCGGCGCCGAATCCGTGCGTCTCCAGAATGTTTTTCAAAGTGGCCACCGAAAGCAAACTGGTGGTTAACCGCATTTCAAGACCTCGACCGCTGGGAGGAACACACTGACACGCTAACAAAACTTCTGGAGAACTATCTCTCCGAAGAACACCGGGATGCTCCGGGAACAGGCTGCGCCTTGGGCGCTTTAGTCGGTGTCATGTCTCGGGCGAGTCGAATCGGCGAAGGCCGTGTATACCGCGCGATTCAAGCGCAGCTTGGCATACTCGACGGGCCGTGTCCCGCCGAATGGAACCTCCCATCGGCGCGGCCGTGCCATTCTCATGATTAGTGCAATGCTAGGAGCGATCAACCTCTCTCGTGCCGTGTCAGACCCAGACCTTTCACGAGAGATTCTCCAACAGACTCGTGATCAGTTAATCAGTTTGAACAAAACCGGGAAGCCGGGTTAGACGGCTGATGCAACGCGCAAACGTCTTAGGCGATCACTTCGATTGCATCGACGCGTGAGGGATAAAACGCCAGGTACTCTTTAATGTTGGCGACTGCCTCGTAAGGTTTCTCGTATGTCCAAACTGCGTATTCCGATTTCGATCCGCCGATGGGAATGCTGTAGTACGTACAATCACCCTTGTACGGACAATAGCTATAATGCGTTGTCCGAACGAGCAAAGACATGTCCGCATCGTTGCGCGGCAAGTAGTAAACAGGCGGATAGCCCTTCTCTTCCAGGCAAAGCGCTCGCGTCGATTCAGCAACTATCGTCCCGGCGACCGTTACACGCACCTTGCCCTCTGCCGGAGAAATCGTGATGGGATGGTCAGGCCCAGGAATTCTGATCTCCTTGCCTTTGCTCCGCTCAGTATGCATTGCGCTCCTCACGTTCTCAGTCACAGCTTCGATCCTCCATCGACGGGTATACTCGCTCCTGTAATCCAGCGCGCCGCGTCCGACGCCAGGAACGCGACTACGTCCGCAACGTCTTCCGGCTTGCCGATTCGCTTCAGAGCCTGCATCCCAAGAGTAACCTCGCGACCCGCTTCAGTCTTGGCGAAGTTCGACATGTCTGTGTCGATCACACCGGGCGCGACTGCGTTTACGCGAATGCCCTGGGGCCCGAGCATGGCCGCCCAGTTCTTGACCAGAGTCTCTATCGCTCCCTTAGTCGCGGCGTAGGCAAGGATCGAGCGGTTGTTCAAACCGGGTTTGCCAACTACGGTCCGCGCTACGGCAGAAGAGATCATAATGATGTTTGAGCCGTCTCCGAGAATAGGCAGCAGTTGCTGCACGAGGAAAAACGGACTGCGCACATTTGTCGCAAAGAGATTGTCAAAATCCTCCACCGTATGATCTTGGAAGGTTGCAGATTTGCTGATTCCGGCGTTGGACACGAGCACGTCCAATCGCTCGCCAACGATCGAACGAACTTCCTTCGCCAGCAGTGTTGCCCCTTCTGGAGTTCCCAAATCCGCCCGGATCGCGTCCGCGCGTCCCCCGTGTGAATGGATGTCGGCTACGAGAGATTCCGCGTCCTGCGCGGAACGGCCATAGTGGACTAGGATTCGCGCACCGGCCTTGGCAAGCGCGGATGCTATCGCGCGCCCTATGCCGCGTGACGCCCCGGTGACCAGTGCTGTTTTGTTTTGAAGCGTAGCCATTTTACATTCCCTCACAATTCAGTTCGTCAACGGGCATGCGGCGCAATAAAATGCAAAAACACTTTCACAATGCTTGCCAGGCATGAGTTAAAGTTTCGCGCGCGACGCATCCAAAAGTCATCACCTCATGAGATGCGCTAGGCAACCGGTCGTCGCATCTTTGAAGGATACTTTGTAAGCTGAACAGCGATGCTTTCGGAGTATGTTGGTGAAAGATGGAATTACGACACTTGCGTTATTTCGTGGCGGTAGCCGAAACCGAGAGCCTGACCTTGGCGGCAAAGTCTAAATTGCACACTTCGCAGCCTTCGCTCAGCCGTCAGATCCGAGACCTTGAGGAGGAAATTGGTGCCCAACTCATGACGCGCACAGCTCGCGGCATCGAGCTGACACCGGCGGGTCGAGCCTTTCTCGATCATGCCCGCGCAGTGCTGTCGCAAGTTGACGCGGCAGCTGCTGCTGCACGCCGGGTCGCTCATCCCGCCAAGCCATGCTTCGCGTTGGGCTTTCTGACCGGACACGAATTGACCTGGATGCCCGAAGCCTTGCGGATCTTGCGCGACGAACTGCCTAACATCGACGTGATGATATCGAGTCAATACTCTCCGCTGCTTGCGGACGGCCTTTCGAAAGGAAAAATCGATGCAGCTTTTCTTCGACGGGAAAAAGGGGTGCCGGGGTTGGCGTTCCGTCTTCTCGTCAAGGAGCCCTTGGTGGTCGTGTTGCCTAGTGACCATCATCTCTCTGCGCTCAAAGCCATCAGTCCGAGGGATCTGGCAGGCGAGATATTCGTAGCCGTATCGGACACGGCTCCGGTACTGCGTAAGGTCATCGACAATTACCTGAAGCAGTCCGGAGTCGATATTACGCCAAATCACGAAGCAGACCACCTTGCCATGGGAATGTCCTTAATAGCGTCGACGCGCGGCGTTGGTCTGTTACCTGCTTACGCACAGAACTTTATCCCTTCGTCCGTAACCAGTCGCCCTCTCAAGGGAGATACGCCAACTGTCGATCTGGTCCTCGGCTACAGAAAGTCGAACCAGTCTCCCATCCTGAAGCTTTTCCTTTCAAGATTGGACGAGTTGGTGGCTCGTGTCTCGAAGAACGCGCAGTAGCTAGGTCAAGGTGCCAGTCGCTTCCCTCGCCAGATTGAGACTGATTAGCACACGAATTGAATCCTTCTCTGTTTGACGCGAATGCTACTTTTGATTTTTGATTTTGGTAAGCCGGCGCAGGACGAACTCCTGTGCCAGGTTGGCGGCCGCACGCTGGCCGGTTCCGATAAGGAAATTCCCCAAAAACAATCCAACGCCGCGATTCGATGCCGGATAGTAGGCATTCGAGATGGCTGCCGACGCCACATCACCACCCATGGTCGAATAGTTCGGCTGCCACTTTCCGTTGTCCCCCTTGCAGACGAATGGGCTGGTGACTGCGTGGACAACTCGAGACTTCGTTGTGCCCGTTCCCTGGTAGAAATACCGCGGGTCCTGGTGAAGAAGCGATGGCAGGATCGCGCCGCCAATCATGATGTCGGTAAGACCATTCGCATAGGCGGCGCCATAACGTTCGGCGAAACCAATTGCACCCTCGCGGTAGTTGGGGTGCCCTCCTGCCTGCTCGGCGCCGGCAGCTATACCTACTCCGATAAAAGTCACAGGATCAAAGGCGACTTTGGCCGCAAGCTGGAACTTCAGCTTGCTTGTAAGGGGTGCGGCGTTTTGATCATAAGCTACGTAGAAATTCGGGATAATGCCGAAGATGCGCTGGTGCTCCTCGATTTTGACCTGCTCAGTGGCGATCTCCTCGGCGGAATAACCCACATTGACCGTGGTCAGGGCCTTCGCGATTTGGAGCTTGGGGACCGCCAAGATTAGATACTGACCCGGCTGGAGAGTGACGTCAGGCGAAGTCCAGCTTGCAAACCCCGCGGCTCTGATAGTGATGTGATATGTATTTCCTGGATCGAGATCGTTGAACTCAAAGAATCCATTGTCGTTCGACACAACCGTATGCGAACTTTCGAGGATAGGACCCTGGAGGCCTACGTTGGCGGCCGGAACAGGATCCCCGTTTACGTCGATTACAGTGCCGACAACAATACCCGTCTGCGGCCTGGGCGCGTTAGGCAACTGACTCAGTTGCGCCTGAGCTCTAGAAATAGGTAGTCCGCAGAGGCAAACAATAAGTGCAAAGACCCGCCACTTCATTCCGCGTTCTCCTGTAAATGACAGAAATCATCAACGTGAGTCTTCAAAGACACATACGCAACTGAGGGGCCAACGCGAGACGCTATGGGGAATTTCGTAAATCGCTGGATCTAGTGAAAAAGAGAGGATCAGGCGAGGGTGGTGTCGACGAATGTCGAAGGCATGCTTCGACATTCGTCAAAAATCAAGTGACAGAATATTAGCAAGTGTCAAAATTTGGACAGTTCACCAGGGGCTAAGGGAAGGCAGGTTTCTTTATGCTGAGCTTCATTTTCAAATCTAGCGTCGGCCATGGAATTGCGAATTTGCCAGCCGCACTATTACAGGATTTACCTCACATGACTTTGGCATCTCTCTTGCATTCTCAGCCGGCAATGCCGACGGTTCGCGTAACTGAGGAACCGCCTCATGCAAACCTTAACCGAGGTGATGTGCAATGGCCACAGCCGCCAAGTTCCGCATTGACGTAGCAATCCACGACCTGCTGATGAATTCCACCCAGCGCCCACCCGCTCCGGCGGAAGCAAAGGGTCTCATGCTTCCTGAGCCTGTCTTCCCGCAATTTCCGGATCGGGTAAACGATCCTGGTCCGGAGGCGCCGCCGGAGAAGCGGAAGTGGGGTGCGAAGGATCTCTACCGCGCCTCCCGCGGCTGGTTATTTCCCTACGTTCGCTCGCGAGTCTTGCCGGGAGAGTTCCATCCCATCACCGCGTATCTATTTGTCGAGTACAAATGCAATCTCGATTGCTGGTATTGCTGGTCCTACAACAACAAAGTCAAGGGTATGACTGAGGATGTAGCCCGGCGTTCGATCGACTGGCTGCACGACAATGGGTGCCGGGTGCTTGCGTTAATGGGTGGAGAGCCCCTGCTGCGGCCGGAATTCATTCACAAAGTTGTCTATTACGCGGCGAAGAAAGGCTTCTGGGTTTATATCGCGACCAATGGACGCTTGCTGCGGCCCGACGTAGCGGACCGTCTTGGCGATGCCGGAGTCGCGGTATTCAACTTCGCGCTGGACTCCTGGGATCTGCAGCCGAGCCTGCCCAAGGCATTCGTTCCCGCGCAGCAGAATCTGGAACACATCTTGCGCAGACAATACGTGGACGGATACTTGGTCTTTTTCAACATCAACATCTGCCGCAACAACCTGGAGGACGTCCGAAAGCTTACCGAATACGCGCACGACCACCGCATTGCCACCGACTATCACATCAACGAAACTCCGATGCTCGAACAGGACGACCACTTCAAGCATCTTTATGACAACCCCACGTACATCCGGCCGGAAGATTGGCGCGAGATCGACTCTCTAGTCGATTGGCTGATCGAAAAGAATAAAGCCGGATATCAGATGGTGAACTCGGTGCAACGCCTGCAAGAGATCAAGGCTTTTGTGCGCATGTCTTCCGGGCTCGATTTGCGGGAGTATGGCTGGAACGGTGACGGCACAAAGGGAAACGGACATCAGGCAGAACTCCTTGCCTCGACGCCGGGAATTGAGCAGGAGCCGGATGGCGAGCTGCATTTTGCGGAGTGGAACTGCCGCGCTGGTCAAAACAATGTCATCATCCGCACCGACGGCACCGTCGCTCCCTGCTTCCCCATGTATGGCGCAACCTTCGACTGGGGAAACATCGATCAGCCAAAATTCGATCAGGCCCAATTGTCGACAATGAAGTCCACCTGCCAGCAGCACTGTTTCTCAACTCTGAACCATAACCTCGCGTACTGCTACAACGATACCCGGGTCATCAAGTGGCTTTGGACAAACGCCAAGAACAGATTCCAGGGTGGCATGCGCAGTTTCGAGGATTAAAAAGGAGAAGCCAGCGTGCGGGGAAGAAACACGACAATGCGAAACAAGAAGATCAGACTCTTTTTTGTCGATTCCGCATTTCTTGCATTGACAACATTGGCGGTAAGCGCGTACGCGCAGCTGAATCAGCAGAGCCGAACGGAACTTACGACCCCGCTCGACCGCCTGCGACCAGGCGTCACCGCAGTCCAGATCTTCGATGAATTGCTCGCCCACAACGCCCTTCGGGCCGTGACGCTGCTGAACTATAGCGCCCTCAGGACCTACCAGGTAGTGGATCTGAAGGGAAAGGTGCATGCCGAGGAGGTCGGGCGGATGGAGTACCTGGCGCCGGACCAGAAGAAGTTTGTGGTCACGTCCGAGAAAGGATCACCCCTGGTTCGTCGTTTGGCGCTCAATGCGCTAATCGCCAGCGAGATTGAAACAGCGGCGGGTAAGCAGCATCACGATAGCGCCATCTCCCCAGCGAACTACAGTCTGGACCTGCTCGGTGAGCAACAGGTGGGACCTTACCACTGTTTCGTTGTGCAGGCGGTTCCCAAACGCAGGGATAAATACCTATTCGAAGGCAAGGTATGGATTGACGCTGAAGATTATGCGGTTGTCCGGATTGAAGGCCATCCCGCGAAGAAGCTTTCTTTCTGGATTCAACGGGCAGACTTTGTCCGTCAATACCAAAAGGTCGGCGATTTCTGGCTTCCGCAAAGAGATATGACTTTTGTCGACGTTCGACTTTATGGCAAGAAAGTTCTGACCATCGATCACCACGACTACAGCGTGAATTCTCCGGTCGCGACCTATAGGTCAGG
>Ga0210394_10002123_pt1 | contig 28268 bp, 25 predicted proteins | sample IncBWC12MmetaG_FD_160121 | JGI IMG/M metagenome (GOLD analysis project Ga0210394, IMG submission 160121) | Forest soil microbial communities from Barre Woods Harvard Forest LTER site, Petersham, Massachusetts, United States - Inc-BW-C-12-M | ecosystem: Environmental > Terrestrial > Soil >...
TCGCAAAGCGCGTGCGCCAGAGCGTCGCCGTCGGAGTGGCCCACGGGGCCTTTGTGGAACGCAATCTCCACGCCGCCGAGGATCAGCTTGCGTCCTTCGGCCAGGCGATGCAGGTCGTAGCCGATGCCCACGCGGGTCATCGGCCCGCGCGTTCCTGGCGGAGATAAAATTCGGCCAGTTCCATGTCTCCCGGGCGGGTAATTTTCAGGTTGCGCTCGGAGCCGACGACGACGTGGACGTCGCGCCCCAGTCGCTCCACGAGTCCCGCCTCGTCCGAAGCGGTCACTCCGTCCTGCCGCGCGCGCGCGAAGGCTTCCAGCAGCAGCGAGGCGCGAAAGACCTGCGGCGTCTGCGCGAGCACCACGCGCTCGCGCGGGATGGTGGCGGTGATGAGCGCCACGTCGGTCGGCAGGCTGGCGCGCTTCACTTCCTTCACCGTGTCCATCGCTGGGATTCCCAGGATGGCGGCGTCGCAAGCTTCTGCTTCGGCGATCACGCGCTCGATCTGGCTGAGCGTCACCAGCGGCCGCACTGCGTCATGCACCAGGATCAAATCGCTCTCCGGCGAAACCTCCGCCAGGGCGTTGGCGACGGAATCCTGGCGCGTATCGCCACCGCGCACCACGGAAACAGGCTGGGCGAGTTTTTCCGCCTCGACGCTGGATGTTAAAGAATCGACTTCCTCGGCGCGCGTGGCGATCACGAAGTCCGTGATCAGAGGGCAAGCCGCAAGGCGCCGCAAGGTGAAAAGAAGCACGGGCACGCCGTCCAGAGCAAGAAACTGCTTCGGTGTGTCGGCGCCCATGCGTGTCCCTAGCCCGGCCGCGGGCAGGACGGCTGTTACGCGGTTCATCATGTCCTCGTAATGGAGCGGAAAAGCTTACACTAAACCGGAACACATATAAACAGCAGGTATCCACAGGCCCCCGCGAATCCGCGACGTGGGTGCCCCCGCAGTTTTCATCATCAGAAAAAGAGAACCAAACGAGAGATTTCTTCGATTTGACGCTCCGGGTTTGACACTGTAGTCTGCCTGAACGCTGATCGGCTAAGGCCGTCCGGGAATTTAATCTTTATGTTTTATTAAGGAGATCTACCAAGGGCTATGGCGAAATACAAACTCGAATACATCTGGCTTGACGGCAAAAAGCCTGTTCCTGAATTGCGCGGCAAGACTCAAATTAAGTCCTTCGATCAAACGCCCACGCTCGCGGATATGCCCAACTGGGGATTCGACGGCAGTTCGACCATGCAGGCCGAAGGGCACAGTTCCGACTGCGTGCTGAAACCCGTGGCTTTGTATCCCGATGCCAGCCGCAAGAATGCTTTCATCGTTCTGAACGAGGTCTATCACGCGGACGGCACGCCGCATTCGACGAACATGCGCGCGACGATCGAGAACGATCCGGACTTGTGGGTCGGTTTTGAGCAGGAATACTTCCTCTATAAAGACGGGCGTCCTCTCGGCTTCCCGGAAAACGGCTACCCGAGCACTCCGCAGGGCCCGTACTACTGCGGCGTCGGCTACAGATACATGGGCAGCCTGGCGCGAACCATCGTCGAGGAGCACCTGGAGCAGTGCCTCGCCGCCGGCATCAATCATGAAGGTATCAACGCGGAAGTTGCGAAGGGCCAGTGGGAATTCCAGATCTTCGCCAAGGGTTCGGCAAAGGCTGCGGATGACATGTGGACCGCCCGCTACTTGATGATGCGCCTCTGCGAGAAGTACGAAGTGGACGTTCAGTTGTATTGCAAGCCCATCAAGGGCGACTGGAACGGATCGGGAATGCACTGTAACTTCTCGACGAAATACATCCGCGAAGTTGGGGGCAAGGAATATTTTGAAGCCCTGATGGGGGCGTTCCAGGACAACATTGCGGAGCACATTGCGGTGTATGGCCCGGACAACCATCTGCGGCTGACCGGTCTGCACGAGACGCAGGCGATCGACAAATTCAGCTACGGCCTCTCCGATCGCGGCGCTTCCATCCGCATGCCGATTCACTTCATCAAGAGCGGCTACAAGGGCTATCTCGAGGATCGGCGGCCGAATTCGGAAGGCGATCCCTACCAGATCGTTTCGCGCATCCTGAAGACAATCAACGGCGTGCCAAAGCCAAAAGCGGCTGCTATGGCTTGAGAAGCTCTGAAATTAGGACGAGCTTGACCGGCGCGTTCAGTCAAAAACGCATCGGCAGACGCACTAGGCGCCCCGACATACCTCATGCCGGGGCGCTTTTTTGTCTGGCTAGATCAACTCGCCCAGCCCCAAGCAGTTTTGTTTCCTCGCGAACGTCAAAGCGAGCAATATGGGAAAGCTGGCGTCTATGCCTGCTTTGCTGGCTTTATTGCGCTTGGCAACTGTTCCCGAATACCGAATCCGCTGATCCTCAGCTGAATCATTTGCGCCGCGAGATTCAGGATTCGGTCTGCGGCGGCGTGCGGTGTAAGGCCGCGCGCGTGGATGTTGGAGATGAGATTGCGATTGGCGTCGGTGTGCGTTTTGTCGGGGTGATAGGCCATGTAGGCGGAGAGGCTTTCGGCGGTCGCCAGGCCCGGGCGCTCTCCGATCAACAGAACGGCCACGGTGGGAGCGAGCAGCTCACCGATTTCGTTCAGTATACCGACGCGGCAGTGGCGGATCGCGAATGGCTGGCCCACGGTCCAGCCGCGCGAGCGCGCACCCTCGTCGAGCAATGGCAGAAGTGGAGGCACCTGCGCCGCGACCGCCGTCACCGAGAGGCCATCGCCGATCGCGATTTGAAAGTCGTTGCTGCGCGAGCAACGCTCTGCTAGTTCACGCCGCGACGCTTCATTTAGACGGCGCCCCAGATCCGGCCGCAAAAGGTACTCTTGCTTCGAGTGCGCTTCGGTTGTGACCTCGAATAATTTCCAGCGCTCGAGGAATTCCACGCCGAAGACGAATCGCAAATCCAGCTCGGCGCGGACGGCATCGCGCGCGGCGGCGTGAGCTTCACGCAAATCCATTTGTGTAGAAGTGCGGTACGCTGCTCCAGCGCGTCCGAAAAAAATGCGCGCGGGCGTGCGCTCGCGAATCTTGCGCAATATTTCCGGGAAATCGGGGACCAGGGAGGCGCCGTCATCCCGCGGCATTCAGACGATTTCTCCCAGGGAGGATTCGAGTCCTTGCATCAGCTCGCGCCGCGCGGGTGCGTCGAGCAGAGCGGGCTCCGCGTCGCGGAATATTCCCATCATTTGCAGCCAGGCCAGAAACTCGGGCGCGGGTCGCAGATGGAAAAGTTTCCTTGCGGCCAGCGCGTCATGATAGCTGGTGGATTGATAATTCAGCATGACGTCATCCGAGCAGGGAACGCCCATGAAATAATTGCAGCCGGCGGCAGCTAGCAGCACGAGCAAATTGTCCGCGGAGTTTTGATCGGCGGCGGCGTGATTCGTGTAGCAAACGTCGCAGCCCATCGGCAGCCCGAGCAACTTGCCCATGAAATGATCTTCGAGTCCGGCGCGAATAATTTGCCGCTCATCGTAGAGATATTCCGGCCCGATGAAGCCTACGACGCTATTTACGATGAACGGGTGGAATACGCGGGCGACGCCGTACGCGCGCGCTTCGAGCGTCACCTGATCGACGCCGTGATGCGCTCCCGCGGAGAGTGCGCTGCCTTGGCCGGTCTCGAAATACATTACGTCCTGGCCCTTCCAGGCCACGTCGCGCCTCGCATGATGCTCGAGAACTCGCTCGCGCCCTTCGCGCAGCAATTGCAGCGAAACGCCGAAGCTGCGATTGGCCACTTCCGTCCCGGCTATGGACTGAAACAGGAGATCCACCGGCGCGCCCTGCTTCATCGCTTCGAGCTGCGTTGTGATATGCGCGAGGCAGCACGCCTGCGTCGGCACGCCGTAGGCGTCAATCAGCCGCGCGAGCGCGCGCAGGATGGCGCCCACCGTTTCCACCGAGTCCGCGGCCGGATTCACGCCGATCACCGCGTCGCCGCATCCGTATAGAAGCCCCTCGAACGCGGCCAGCAGGATTCCGCCAATATCGTCCACCGGATGATTGGGCTGCGTGCGAATTCCGAGTACGCCACGCTCGCCCATCGTGTTGCGGCAGCGCGTCACATTCCTGATTTTCGCGGCGGCAAGAATCAGATCTTTGTTGCTCATGATTTTGGCGACGGCCGCGGCGATTTCGGGAAGGATCGCCCATTGCAGCTCCTTCAAATCCTCTTCGCTCGTGGCGTCGTCAAGAATCGATTCCCGGAATTCGCCGACGTTCATGGCCTGAATAGAACGAAATTTCTCGGTGTCGTGAGTTTCGAGGAGCAGGCGGCTGACTTCGTCTTCGGAAGGATCGATCAGCGGTTGTTGCGCAATTTCTTGCAGCGTGAGGCCTGCGAGCTTGCGTTTCGCGGCCACGCGCTCGCGTTCCGAGCGCGCCGCCAGTCCGGCCAACTGGTCGCCGGATTTCTCTTCGTTCGCCTTAGCGAAGAGTTCGCGCAAGTCGCCAAACGCAAATGCCTCGGGCATAAGTTTCCACGGGCGAATCGAGCGCCACGTAGAAACTAGCATTAATCCGAAGCGCAGGAAAGGTTGAGAGCTACCAAGTAACGAATCCACACGAGAGAGCGAGATTTTCACCGGTCACCAGTCACCTCACTCTTACCTTGGCATCGCAATCGCCGCGGTGAAGCCAAGCCGTTCGCCGCCCGCGTAGACGACGAAGCGCCGGCCGCGAAGAAAACCGGCAAGCGTCATACCCACCTCGCGCGCGAGGCGGACGGCCAGGCTCGAGCACGCCGAGACAGACGCCACGACCGGAATTCCCGCCACGGCCGCCTTTTGCACGATCTCGAATCCACCGCGGCCGCTTACAATTAGCGCGCATTCGGCGAGCGGCATGCGATGCGCACGCACCGCCCAGCCGATGATTTTGTCGACCGCGTTGTGGCGGCCGATGTCCTCGCGCTCGGCGAGCATTTCGCCATTGCGATCGAAGAGCGCCGCGGCGTGCAATCCGCCGGTGCGCGAAAAGACCTCCTGCGAAGCCTTCAGCTTCTCCGGAAGCTGGCAAAGGATTTCCGGGGTCATCCGGAAATTCGGATTCACCGCGCGCACGCCGCGGCGCCGCACCGATTCAATCGAGGCCTTGCCGCAGATCCCACAGCTCGACGCGGCAAAAAAATTGCGCTGGGTGCTCTCGAGATCCAGCTTTACGTCGGGCGACAGCTCGGCTTCCACGATGTTGCCGCGCTCGGTAATTTTCGTCTCGGGGGCCTCCCGGATCGCGACAATCTGGTCCGCGCTCTCGACGATGCCCTCAGTGAAAAGAAAACCGGCAGCCAGCTCGAAATCATTTCCCGGCGTGCGCATCGTCACCGTCAGCGAACGGCCATCGACGCGAATCTCGAGAGGCTCCTCAGCGGCGAGATCGTCCTGCCGCGTCTCGACTCGGCCGTCTTTCCATTCGCGGACCTGCGTAACGTCGGTGTCACGGCGGGCCATTTTCCTCTCGTTCCTCTTGCGCCTCTATGCAATCCATACTCGGCCATTGAGGGCGCCCGGTCGTCAAGCTTGGACCCGAAAAATCGACACGAAAGCCGGAAAGCGAAACTTATACGAACATTGGTGCCCGAAAGAGGACTCGAACCTCCACTCCCTTGCGGGAACTAGCTCCTGAAGCTAGCGCGTCTGCCAATTCCGCCATTCGGGCAAGTCAGGGGACTTAACGAGGCAAATTGATTGTGCCCGCGCCCGAAGGGGTTTGTCAACGCGGCAGGAGGCGCACCCGCTGTTCCATTTTAATACAGTGGGCTCGTTCGATTCGGCTCCCGGGTGCCAAGAAACTATTTACCTTTCAGTTACGGAAGGGTTGACAGAAAGCGCGGCACGACATAGTCTATGGCACCTTTTATTGGGAACCGAGTCGGAATAATAGATTGGCCGATACACCTCAATTTGAAAAAGAGCGGCAAGCCGGTCGAGTGGTCATGCGCGTTCCCGTGGAAATTCGGGGCACGGATGCGGACGGCCAACCACTTGAGGAGTCCACGTTTACCGGCGTTGTGGGCGCGCTGGGAGCCATGATCTGGGCCTCCCGTAGACTGCAGGTCGGGTCGGAAATCGAGCTCACCAACCGCTTTTCGCAGCAGACGGCCACGTTTCGCGTCGCCTGGGTGAAGGACCAACCGGAAGGCAAGCTGTGGGAAACCGGGCTCGAATCAATTAAGCCGCTGGACGATTTTTGGGGGGTGCGCTTCCCGCCAAAGCCCGGTCACCCTTAGATAACACCGGTGCTTGATCCCTCTGGTTCGGTGCTATAATTCGCCCGAGTTTTTGTGCCATCGCATGACGGCGCGATCGATTGGCCCCTTCCACCAAGCGCCGTTGTGCCGGGAGGAGACCTTGGATCGATCACCCTTGCTCGACTTGCTCATGATTTCCTGGGGCGTGATCACGGCGTTTTTGGTGGTGCTCGTCGTCTACCGGGGAACGCTGTCCTCGAAAGAAGATGACCAGATCTTCATCGATGCAGCCGAGCAGCATCATTACCGGGAACAACTAGTGATCATCGACCGGATCTCGCGGTTGACCAAACCGATCATCGCCCTCGGTATCCTGTCGGGGGCGCTCTTGCTGGCCAGCGCCGGGGTGTGGATCTATCAAGGCTTCAAGAGTTTCTAGGGTTTGGCAGGCGGGTCAGAACTCGCGGGGTGGGAGAGCTCGGGAAGCGTCGAATCGACGACCGAGGAATGGTTGAGCGTAATCAACCACTTGTCGCCCTGCTTGGCCAGAAAAAGGGTAGTGTGCCCGCGATATTGAACCACTTGGCCCTGCGATTGCGCCACGTAGATGAATTGATAGGTCGCCCACGCGGAGTTCCCATTCACTTTGATGACTGTGTTTGACCGGTCCATGCGCGCGCCGGTGACCTGTGCGCGCTGGGACTGGTAGGCCTTCAGGAAATTGTCCCATCCGATGATGGGCGGCTCCCACCCCCCGCTCACCAGAACCACATCGTCCGCGTAGTATTTGTGCAGGGAATCCGTGTCTCCGATTTGCCAGTAACCCAGGGCTTCGCCGATGGCCTGGTCGATGGCCTGCGAATCGGGCAAATGCATCGCGGATTTAATGTCCTCCGTGGAATCGGTTTGCGGCGAATTCTTATTTTTATTCTTCTTTTGCGCGCCCGCCGGAATCGACGCGGCCGTTAGCACGAGCGCCGCGAGGGCCAAAACCCGCCAGGCACCCGCATATTTCAAAGGGACTTTTCCCATTTCTGCTCCTGCATTTTCATCTCGCCGGTGAAGATAGCACGAACGCGGATAGGGGCAGCCGGGAATCAGCCGAGGAAGTGTCGTGCCAGTGCACGCGAGTTAGGATCGAAGATTCACTAGGATTCGCTACTTGAAGCGCGTTTTCCGCACGACGTCGAGTCCGAACGTGCCGTTCTCGTCGCGCAGGGCGACCACGGAGAGTTCGCGGTTGATCGTGTACTCGACTTGAATCACCTGATATTGCGTTGTCGTGACGTCCGTAATGTAGGTGATCACCAGCCCGCGCGTGACCTGTTGCTCGATCGTGACGCTGGCGATGGAATTTTGCTGGGTGTTCAGCGTTGCGACCGAAGGCCCTACGCTGAAGTGGCTGATCCCGAATAAGCGCTGGATGCGCCCGCCCAACTGGCTGGAAATCGCCTCGGAGAGCAGCGCCGACGCGCCCGCGCCTGAGTTTTGACCAGTGGCGGTTCGCGCCGCGCTTTCTTCGCCCGTCTGCCCCAGCGCCAGGAGCTCGATGATATCGCTCGATGGCAGCGGAGGATCGGAACGGTACGCAAGCGTGAGGCGGCTCGCGGGTCCCGTGAAATCGAGAGTGACTTCATACTGTCGGATCGTTGTCGTGGCTTCGACGTTCAGGACCGGGTCCATGCGGAAAGGGTTGGCGAAATTGATGTCGCCCCGCGCGATGGTGTACTGGCTCCCGCGAAAATTCATTTCTCCGCTGAGCAGATGGATGTGCCCGAGCAGGATGGGATGCTCCCAGGTGCCCCGCAAGCGCAGGCTCGCTTCGGTCTGCAGCCGCGCCCCTGTCCATTCCATCCGCGAGTCGGGGCTGGAATCCGCCTGGACGTCGAACTGCAAATTTTGGAGAAAGGTCGAATTCGTGGCCGGTCCGGTGGACGGCGACTTCGCGGAAGTCATGAAGCTCCCAAGATCGAAGCCTTCGGCCATCAGTAGGCGATCGACGACGATGCGCCCGGAGAGCGTCGCCGTTTGCGCATTTCCCGATAAGCGCAAAGTTCCACCCATGAGCCAGCTCATCCCGACGGGGTACCGAATGCGCACTTGATCGGAGCGGACGTTGAGAACGTAGGTGATCGGCCCTTCGCCGTATGCGAGCGTGCCGTTAAGGGTCAAGCGGCCTCCGCCGGTTTCCGCCGCGACGTTGTCAAACACCATGCGATTGGCGTCAAAATTGAAATCGCCGGTTACGTTGCTGAGTCCCGCCGGGAAATCACCGTACCTCACGGACGTCCCCTCGACGTGGACCTTGCCGTTGAGGCGCGGCTTGGCCACCGTGCCCGCGACCGTTGCGTTGATCTGCGCGCGCCCGCTCGATTCCATTTGAGGGTAGAACCCGCCGAGGAGTTCAAGGCTGACCGCGCCATCGAGGCGCAAATTGAGGGCCTGGTCGCCGGCGAAACGCGCCGAGCCGGTCACGCGAAAATCCGAATCCGTCCCGCGGAGGCTGGCCTGTTCGACGCGCACTTCGTCGCGGCGATAGGTAAGCCGCACCGGGCCGTCATTTTCGAGTTTCACGTTTCTAAAGTCGAGCGTCAGGCGCGAGAGGTCGGCTTCCACGGCCAATGTTTCGGGACGAGCCCCAAAACCCGCCACGACGAAATGGCCGTCCACCAAACTGTGGCCGTTCATCCCGGAAAGGTGAAGAGCGGTGACAAGGAATGGATTGAAATCGATTCGCTCGGCCATGACCTCCGCGCTCACCGGATAGTCTCCTTCGAGACCGAGGCCCAATGTCCCGGTCAGCTTCCCGGAAGCCATCGCTGAATCAATCGTGGCGTTGAGATGATGTCCATCCGAATCGACTTTCCCGTCAAAGCTTCCGACTACGTCATTGCCAAGCTTCAAGTCCACCAATCGCAACGTGAGCTGAAGTTGCGGCGCGCGGAGCGGGCCTTGTCCGTGAGCTTGGAAATTCAGGCGCCCGCCCACAGGGAGGCGAGCCATCTGGATCTGGTCGATGGCTTCAAGTGGAATCGCCGCGCCCGTGAAATCAAACGTGGCCTCACCGGTCGCGGTGCGATAGTCCAGGTTGCCCGTCACGAGTCCCGTTGCCGCGCCGGGCGAGGTCGCAGCGAGGCGCACTTCCGCATTCGCGATCCGCAGGTCTCCCGGCTGCATGCTCAATTGCCCACGAGCCCGCTCAAAGCGCCACGATCCGACCGTCGCATTCGAAAGATCGAACAATCCGCCGAACTCCGGCTGCGCGCGCGTCCCCTTTCCATGAAATTGCCCGGTCAGCGTCCCATGGACGGGATACGATTGCCCCAAAATTTTCTGCAGATCGTCCGTGTCCGCGCCCACCAGATTGACGTCGAAAGCCCACTCGCTTCCCGGATTGAAGCCCCAATTGTCGAGATTGAGCGCAAGTTCCAGATCGGCGGAAGATTTTCCTCGCCGTGCGCGCACCCGTATCAGGCGCAACTCGTCCGGTGAATAGACAAACTCTCCTTCGAGATCGTCCCAGAAGATCGTTCCGTATTTGGCATCGGTTCCCTTGAAACGCCCCTCGAATGTCGGTCCACCCAGAGGACCGGTGAGCCGCCCGTCCCAATGGAAGCGGCCGCCGATCACCTCCGGCTCGGCGTCCACACCGCGCAGACGATTGATGAAGTCGTCCCACGGTGTAAGGTCATCCGTATCAAGCGTCAGATCCAAAGCCGTGTAGTCCATGCTCAGATCGCCCCGAAACTGGATGCGGCTCGTGGGCGTGGAAATCTCTCCCGGCGAAAGATCGAATCGTCCGCGGTCCATGTCGTAGTGAAATTCGAACGCCGCCCTGGTCGGGACTCGCCCGGGCGTCGGCGTGTCGGGCGGGGTCCACACGGATGAGCCCTGGGAATCGACGTGCTTGAAATCGGCAAACCAAGTCGTCGTGGCATCGGCCTCCATGCGGCTTTCCCAATGCAGCGGATTAATCGGGAGATTCTGGTTGTCTTCAGCGGCCAGCGCCTGATGCAAATCCAGCCCGCGTACCTTGGTTTGCGTTCGGAAAATGAGCTTGGCGAAATCCAGATGTAAGTTGCTTTCCGCGGTTCCCCCGAGAATCGTTGCTCTGAGGTCAGGCGAGTCCAACCCACGATTGTCGGCGCGATAGTTCCCCTCGACGGAAATGTTGCCCGGATGAAACCACTGGTAGTCCAGGGTGATCCGGTCGGCGGTGTAGTGGCCGGCTACGTTGACTTTATTGCCGGCGTAAACTCCTTCTCCGGCAAATTCAATGTGCCCGCCGGGCGCGCCGCGTCTCCGCAGGATCGTCCACATGTCCTCGAGGCGAAGCTGGCTGCGGTAGCGAAATTTCCAGGCCGGGTCGGCGAAACTCGCGAGCGTCGCCTGAGCGTCGACTTCGATTCCTGCGGTTTTCCACTGCAACTGCGTCACGGAAAAAGAATCCGGTCGGAGCGAGAACCGCGCGGAAACATTCGATGTGAACGGCATATCGTGAAAAGCCGCGATTTTGAACTGTCGCCAGCCGAGCTGGCCGAGGTACACAGGTCGCCCGCTCTCGTCGGCATAGTCCATGGCGAAGTCGAACTGCCCGCCGCTGGCCTCGATCGGGATTCGCTCGTCCTTCCACAAGATTTCGCCTTGCTCGAGGCGCAGCTGCTGGACTTTCAAGCTGAAGAGGCCCTGTACGTTGGGCTTGCCGGACGGCACGCGGATCTTCGGTCCCGGAAGATTTGTCGACCCGTCCTTTATCACTTGGACGTGCGCCGAGAAACGGGACATCTCGACGTTTCCGAGCGAAATTTTCCTGCCCCAGAAGGAATCGATATGAAAATCGAACTGCAGCAGATCCGCATGAAAGAGCGGCGGACTTCCCGCGGGCTCGCGGCCATGCAGCGTCAAACCGTCAAAACGCGCCGTGAGCGAGCGCCACGAAAAATGAAAATTCCCCAACTCGACGCGCGCGCCGGTCGTCTTCTCCAGTCCGTCGACGATGGTCTTGCGTGCCCAGCGATCCGCGAGCCCGCTGGCGATCATGTAGCCGACGGCGATCGCCAGGCTAACCGCCAGCAGGACGCAGAGGCCCAGCCCGTGTTTCAAGCCGAATTTTCGTTTCGTTCCGTTCATCTTTCTAGGATCCAACCGGGTTGGCGGTCGCTCATCGGCGCTCGGCGGCGCCCGGCTTTTCGATTTCGATCTTCAATCTCGATTTTGTGTCGTCCAGCCACTTCATAGTTAGGTCGCTGATCCCGCGCTGCACGAGCACCTCGCGGATTTCCTCTTCGACCGACGCCCGCGCGGGAGGGGGCTGATTCTGCTTGGCGAGTTCGGGCACTAACTCCTTGTTGTAGTATGCATCGATACCGGCCGCTTCGACCTGTACCGACGGCCGGAATTTGTAGTCGAGATAACGCTCGACGTAGATTTGCCGGGTCAGCGTGCTGCGCACGTCGGCTTCGGTAAGGCCGAGCTCGCTCAGCCGGGCGTGATACTTCCCCGGATCGGCAAACTGCCCGGTGAGGCGAGCCATCTCGCGGTCCACCTCGGATTGCGCGGGCTGCGGAAAATGCGTTCCGGTCGCCTCCGTCTCCACGATCCACTGCTCGACCAATTCGTCGAGCAATTTGTCGTCGCTGTCGGAATGGCCCTCGACGAGCTTCTGAAACGCGCCGAGTTCGCGTACCTGGCTTTGCAAAATGATGTCGTCCTCGATGCGCGCGACGATGTGGTCCACCACGCGCGGCGATTGCCCCGCCGCCGAATTGCCGGGCGCTTGCGGCGCGATGGCCGGGGATAGCAACGAGACGAAAATAAGAATCGCGTCGCGCATCAGAATGTCGTCCCCAAATTGACGAAAAACTGAAACGCCGGCAGGTTTGCCAGATTCGTGAGACAAGCGGCAGTCGGAGTGCCGGGGCAAGTCCCGCCGGTCTGAGCAAGGTACTTCGCCGGATTCAATTGGTAGCCGAGATCGAGCGCAATCGGCCCGATCGGCGTGCCGTAGCGGAATTCAAAACCCACAGTGTGCGAGAAGTAGTTCAGATCGTTCGTGCAATTCGTCAGGCACACACTGGGATTGCTCGGATCAAACGTTGGCGCCGGCGGCGACACGCGCAGCGTGATTTTCCGGACGCTCGGGAAAACGTTCCCGGCATCGTAAAACACCGCCCCACCCAGACGGTCGCCGATGAACGGCAAATGCATAGGAAAGCGCAAGTCCTGATTAAAAATGAGGATGGCTTGTCCGCCGATCGGAAACCCGGTGAAGGGATCGCGCGGCCCGGCCTGGTTCAGCGCGAATCCGCGCAAGGAAGTGCCGCCGCCGGCGAAGAAACGCTCCGGCAGGGGAATATCCGTCGAGACCGAACTGCCGTACGGCGTCTGAACGCCGAATCGGGTGGATCGCGCAAAAACAAGCCTCCGTCCGAACGGGTGGTACGTCGAATTCTGAACATAGATCCGCAGGAAGTTCGCGGACGAGCCCAGGGTTCGAACGGCCATGCTGACATCCACGTTTTCAAAACTCCCGTGAGTCGGATCGGAGGGGCTGTTGCGGCGGTCGCGGATCCAATCCACGTCGAATTCGGAGACTTCCGTGTTCTGGCTGAACAGCGGAATTTCCTCGACGGCGATTTTCAAATTGCTGGCGACCACGTGGCGGTAAACGTAACGGTAAAGGATCGAACTGGTGGAAGAGAGCTTCTCTGCCATCCCGATCGAGCCTTCCGCGCGCCGGGAGTCAAACGTCTGCACATCGCGTGAAGTTTCGTAGTAGGCGGAGAGCTGCAAATTGAAATTGGGGACGCCGAAATAATTCGGCGCGACGTAGGTCAAGAGTGCGCGGCCCTGAATTGTGCTGGCCCGCGCCTTGAAGGAGAGCGAGTCGGCGCGGCCCGTGAGGTTGGCCTTGGTCAGTTCGACCGTGCCGCGCGGCGCGAACGAAAGGGTCTGTGCGGTCGCGTTGGTGCTGCTGCCCAGGCGCTGCGCTTCGAATCCGAGGCCGTAGGCGATCGTGTAGCGCCGGGCTTCGTCCACCATGACGACGATCGTCTTTTTTTCGTCCTCGCCGTTGGGATTCTGCGGTGCAATCGTGACGCGGCTGAAAATTCCCAGGTTGTAGAGCTTCCGCTGGGTCTCGACGACCGTGCTTTCGCTCAGCGGCTTCCCCGCCTTGATTCCCACCTCGCGCGAGATCACGCCGGGGCGGGTGTGTTCGTATCCCGACAGGAGAACTCGCGCCACGAGAACCTGGCGGCCTTCGGTGATGTGGTACATCAACCGGACCGTCGGGCCCACGTTCGGACCCGCGGGAGGCAGCTTTTGTACGTCCGCGCTGAATTGCGCTTCCGAAAATCCCTGGTCGTAGTACATGGCAAGAATATTGTCGCGATCGGACGACACGTTGAATTCCGAAAACGGCTGGCCTTTGGACGAGCCGATAGCGCCAAGAAGCTCGTCCGTGCTCAACTCGTGATTGCCGTCGATGTCCAAGCTCGCGACGCGAGTTTGCCGGCTTTCCTCGATGACGAACTTCACGGACAAATCTCCGTGCCGGCCTTTGTAGTCGTCGATGAGCTGGCTCGTCACGGAGCATTCCTCAAATCCGTTGGCGCCATAGAGAGTGTGAATCGAGTTGACATCGTCCTGCAGCAATTCGCTCGAATACCGTCCGGGAGACGCATACGCGGCCGGCTGAATCTTGAGGCGGCTTCGGAGTTGCTCCGAGCCGAAGTATTTGTTGCCGGTGAATTCCACGTTGACCAATCGGTGGTGGTTACCACGATTGACTTGAAAAGTGACGACCCGCGAATTGCCGCGCACGGTGGTTCCCGTCTGCGCGGCCGGGGCCTCCGAGATCTTGTAACTCACTTGCGTGTCAAAATAGCCGGCGCGTTCAAACCAATCCCGTAACGAACGCCGGCCTTCCTGGAGAAGGTCTTCGTCCACCGCGCCCTCCTGGTAGATGGGAACGAGTTTGCGCAGGGTGCTTTTGGGCACCTTGGCTCCCTCCACGTCCACGCGCACTTCGAGGCCCGCATACAACGCGAACTCGATCGGGACCCGATTGGTTTTCGGGTCATACGCGCCACGATGAATGGTGACTCGCGCGCCGAGATAGTTCTTGCCGGCCAGCCATTTTCGCGTGCGGTCGGACGCGCGGTTCAAGCGCTCGGAAGTGACTTCGGCGCCCTCCTTGAGCCTGATCTGGCTGCGAGCCTCCGCATTCGAGAATTGCGTCTGATTCTGAACGGTAATTGCGCCGATGCGCGCTCGCGGCCCCGCGGTGACACGCACCAGAATATCCATCTGGAGCGTGTCGGGGTGCCGCGTGGTCACGTAATCGAGCTTAGCCTGGTACTCGCCGTCATCCTCGAGCGTCTGCCGGAGGCGGTCGAACGCGTCCTTCATGTCGCCTTCGCGGAACGGCTCTCCGACGTTCAGCCGGAGCGAGGAAAGCGCCAGCGCCTCGCCCGGCGGCTCGCGTAGCCCCTCAATCTGGACTTTGTTGATATACATGTTTTGCCGAACGACGAAATCGAGGCGCACGCCACCCGGAACATCGGCCAGTTCCGCGCGAAGATCGGCGAACCGGCCCGAACGATACAGTTCCCGCAGGCTCGCGCTTTCCGCTTGCGTGGAGTAGGGCTGGCCTGGCTGGACCGTCAGTTTGGGAGGGTTCTCTTCTAGGACGGAGCCGGATTCCGTGACCACGCGCACGGCCGCGACGCGCGGCGGCGTGCCGCTCGTTGCGTCGCCCTGTGCGGCGAGTGTGCCTGCGCAGATGAAGCAGAGCGCCATGACCCAAGCGGCGCGACGGTCGAAGGGAAGATGAGCGATCGGCATCACTCTATGAAAAGAACTAGCGTAGCATAGCCGGGGTTGCCTGCCCGGCGCGAATTCCGCCGAATACGCGGAAAACGTACTCGATTTCGCCATACGGCTTCTAGAGGCGCTATCATGAAAGTAGGACAGGATTTCAGCGTGTCGGGTTTAGTAATTTAGCACTTCCGTCGCCAATTCGTAGCGGCGCGCACCGGGGCCCAATCATCGCGACGGGTACGCAGCGCGCAGGGTGTTGCGCGTGCGCGCGGGTTGGAGGGCCGGGCTTCAGCCCGGCCGTAAGGCGTATATACAAACCCGGCTTTAGCCGCTGAAGGTTCTGGAACCGACAATATCGATGGACCCAAAAACCTACGAACGGTACTCGCGGCAAATTCTGTTCCGCGAAATTGGCGAAGCCGGCCAGCACCGCCTGCTCGACTCCTCGGCGGTGATGGTGGGCTGCGGAGCGCTGGGGACGGCGTTAGCCAATTTGCTTGTGCGCGCCGGACTGGGCAGACTTCGCATTGTGGACCGCGATTTTGTCGAGCCTTCCAATTTGCAACGCCAGACTCTTTTTGAGGAGTCGGACGCGCAGCAAGCCCTGCCAAAGGCCGTTGCCGCCGAGCGCCGCCTTCGCGCGATCAATTCGGGCGTAACGGTCGAGGGCGTCGTTGCGGACCTCAGCCCGAAAAACGCGGAGGAATTGCTTCGCGGATTCCCGCTCATTCTCGATGGGACGGACAATTTCGAGACTCGGTTTCTGTTGAACGACGCCGCGATCCACTTGAATATTCCCTGGATTTACGCCGCCGTGGTGGCCACCTACGGCGTGACGCTCACCGTTCGACCCGGCGAAACCGCGTGCCTGGCCTGCGCGCTCGAATCGGGCAGCGAAAACGGCGCAGAGCCAGATGGCGCAGACGGCGAAGATACTTGCGATACCGTCGGCGTGCTCGGAGCGGCGGCCGGGGTGATTGCCTCGATCGAAGCAGCGGAAGCGATCAAGCTGCTGGCGGGAAAATCCGAGGCTGCTGGAGGCCGGCTCGTCTCCTTCGATGTCTGGTCGGGGAAATATCGGTCCGTGCGGGTGGCGCGAAATCCCGACTGCCGCGCGTGCTCGCGCCGCGACTTCCGCTACCTCGACGGCGAAGCCCAGCCCCATTTGACTATGTGCGGCCGCGACTCGGTGCAGATTCACGAGCGCCGCAGGCAGCTCGATCTTGCCGCCCTCGGAAAACGCATCGCGCCGACCGCCGCCGAAGTACGCGAAAACGGTTTTCTCCTTCGTTTCCGCGTCCCGCCTTACGAAATGACGGTCTTTGCCGACGGCCGCGCCATCATCAAAGGCACGCGGGACGCCAGCGTGGCGCGCTCGCTGTATGCGCGCTACATCGGCGCGTAAGTCTTGAATTTCCGAATTTGAGATTTCTATCCTGACCGATTCACAGAACCACGGACTCTGTGTACTCGCCGAAGACGCGTCGGAGAGCGTCGGAGATTTCACCGACGGTGGCGTAGGCGTCGACTGACCCTGCGATCGCGGGCATGAGGTTTTCGCCGGAGCCGGCGCGGCGCTCAACTTCGGCGACCGCTGCGCCAGCGCGCGCGGAGTCGCGGCGGGCGCGCAGGGCGCGGACGCGCTCGATCTGCGCGGGCTCGAGTCCGGGATCGACGCGCATCGTGGGAATCGGCGTCTCCTTTTCCGCGACAAACTGATTCACGCCGACCACGATCTGCTCGCGGCGTTCGACGGCGCGCTGATATTCGTAGGCGGCTCTCTGAATTTCGCCCTGCACGTATCCGGTTTCAATCGCCCGCAGGACGCCGCCGAGCGCGTCGATCCGGGCGATGTATTCCTTGGCGCGCGATTCGATTTCTCCGGTCAGCGTTTCGATTGCATACGAACCGCCGACCGGGTCGACCGTGTTCGCCACTCCCGTTTCGTGCGCGATGATCTGCTGCGTTCGCAGCGCGAGGAGCGCCGCGCTTTCGGTGGGCAGCGCGAGCGCCTCGTCCATCGCGTTCGTGTGCAGGGATTGGCAGCCGCCCAGTACGGCGCCAAGCGCCTGAATCGCGACGCGCACGATGTTGTTCTCCGGCTGTTGCGCGGTGAGCGAGCTTCCCGCCGTCTGCACGTGAAAGCGCAGCATCATCGAGGCGGGTTCAGTGGCGCCGAACCGCTCCCGCATCACATGCGCCCAGAGACGGCGCGCGGCCCGGTACTTGGCGATTTCCTCGAGCAGATCGTTGTGCGCGTTAAAGAAGAACGAAATTCGCGGAGCGAATTCGTCGACGCTAAGTCCTGCGGCGATAGCGGCATCGACGTACGCAATCGCGTCGGCCAGGGCGAACGCGACTTCCTGAGACGCCGTCGAGCCCGCTTCACGAATGTGATATCCCGAAATCGAGATGGTGTTCCATGCGGGAAGCTCGGCGCGGCACCACGCGAAGAGATCCGTAACAATTCGCATCGAAGGGCGGGGCGGGTAGATGTACGTGCCGCGCGCGATGAACTCCTTCAGGATGTCGTTTTGCACGGTGCCGGAAAGCTTCTGCAAATCCGCGCCCTGTTTTTTCGCGACGGCGGCGTACAGCGCGAGCAGAATCGCTGCCGTGGCGTTGATGGTCATGGAGGTTGAGACGCGGTCGAGCGGAATGCCGGCGAAGAGCGTTTCCATGTCCTCGAGCGAATCGATCGCTACGCCGGTCCTGCCTACTTCGCCGCCTGCTCGCGCGTGATCGGAATCGAGACCGATCTGCGTCGGCAAATCAAAGGCCACGGACAATCCCGTTTGCCCCTTCGCCAGCAAGTAGCGGAATCGCTCGTTCGATTGCGCGGCTGTGCCGAATCCCGCGTACTGCCGCATCGTCCACAGGCGACCGCGATACATCGTGGAGTAGATGCCCCGCGTGTAGGGAAATTCTCCGGGGACGCCGATCGACTCTTCGGGATTTACGCCGGCAAGGTCCTCCTGGGTATAGACCGTCTTCAGGGGAATGCCGCCGAGCGTTGTGAATCGTTCTTTGCGTTCGGTCTTCGGAGCGGCCTTTTCAGCAGCCTGATCGGGAAGTGGATTCATCGCACACGTCGCGAATCGCGGAATGAAAGAAAGCCAAAGAGCACCATCAGCAGCGCGTAACCTGCGCTCATGCCGATCAGCCACCGTGCCGCGCCCTTCTGCCACGCGCGCCACGCGGACTGCACCGCGGACAAGGAAATGGCGAAAAAGATCACGCCGGTGACTTCGTAGAACAGCTCACGCGCAGCCCGCCAGAGCACGCGGAGAGAGTTCCGCCCGGCCGCAAATAGACCCATTCGCTGCATCGCCACAGATAAATTCTAGTACAAAATGGCGCATCTTGAGCGCGGACATCCGAGAACTGTCCGAACGGGCTGCCATGGGCGAATTGGGCACGCGCCCACCCGTGCCAGGGCTTGTTTCCCGATTCACAGCGACCTACAATAAGATCAGTGAAATTTTTCAGGGGAGGAATCGTGCAACTGGACGATAATTTGAAACAACTGCTGCGCGAGTTGGGCCATGCCATCAACGATACCGTCTCCGAATCGGGACGAATTTCAGAGGCCATTTCCGACGTGCGCGCCGCGGGGTTCGATATTGTGTTGAAGCTGGATGCCACGATCGGTCTTGCTCGCCGCGACGCCGACGGCGCCAAAATCACCACGAACGACCGCCGCTTCCTCGAATCCCTGCACATCCAGGTGGACCAGGAAATTCTGAACGAGGAACGAGAGACGCCGAAATTCGAGATGACGCCGCAGGACCTGCGCTTCCTGAAGTCGCTGAAAATCACGCTTGATGACGCGCAATAAAACTCGCGCCTGTTTCGTCGCTGCCGCCTTCGCGCTCTCATGCGCGCTCCTGGCGGGATTCACTCCCAAAGTTGCCCGCGCTCAGAACCCCTCTCCCGCTCCTGCTCAGACCGGCAAAGTCATCAAAACGCGATTTGAGGTTGTCAGCATGTTGTATCAGTCACTCCAAGTGCGCAGCCTGTCCAACCAGCGCGAGCTTCACACTTTTAGCTACTCGACGGCAATACGTCCGCAGATGCAGAAGGTGCAAAGCGCGGGCGGCTACAAATACGGGGACAAAGTGACCGTGTGGTACCACGAGGGCGTGGACGTCGCTTTGAAGATCAAGGGTAAGCCGTCCAAACCTCGCTGAGCCTCCCGGGCTCGCCATGATTCGCCTTCCCGCTGTCGCCGGCCGGTTTTATCCAGATGATCCGCAACGCTTGCGCGCCACGGTCGATTCCTTTTTAGCGGCAGGTGCGGGCGAAAAGAAAATCCGCGCGCGTGCGTGCCTCGTTCCCCACGCTGGGTACGTTTACTCGGGTGCCGTTGCCGGAGAGGTCTACCGGCGCCTGGAGATTCCGAGGCGCGTGATTCTGCTCGGGCCGCGCCACTATCCGCGCGGCGCGCCGCTGGCCGTGCTGTCCGACGGGGCGTGGCAAACACCGCTTGGGATGGCGCCCGTCGATTATCTTTTGGCGGAAAAAATTTCACGCGCGTTCCCGCAGTTGCGTGAGGATGAAGTGGCGCACAGCGCCGAGCATTCTCTCGAGGTGCAGCTCCCATTTCTGCAGCGCGCCGCTCCGACTTTCTCGTTTGTGCCGATCGTGCTCGGCGGGGCGCAGTGGGAAACGATGGAAGCTCTCGGGCACGCGTTCGCGCAGGTCATTGCGGCGGAGCGCGAGCCGATTCTGCTCATCGCCAGCTCGGACATGAATCACTACGAAAACGATGCGGTGACGCGCGTGAAAGATCGCAAAGCGATTGACCCTATACTGGCCCTTGAACCGCGTAAACTGTTTGAAGCGGTACGCGATGAGAATATTTCCATGTGCGGGTATGCGGCGGCCGTTGCTACATTGATCGCGGCGAGCGATTTGGGCGCCACGCGAGCCGAACTTGTGCGCTACGCGACTTCGGGCGAGGTGAACGGAGATTTGCAGGAAGTGGTGGGTTACGCGGGGATCGTGATCGAGTGATGCGCGAATACCCGCCTGAAGGCGGGCGCTACAACGTGTTGCCAAGATCCCGGTCTCAATGGTCTCGCGACGTGCGGATTCGTTCGGCGATGGCCCGGGCGCGGGTGCGGGCGATTTCCAAGAAATGGGAATCCGAGGCGATCTGATCGAGGATCGGCAAGAGCCGCTCGGGCTCGGGAAGGACCCGGTGGTCCATGTCCGACTCGAACTGCATCAGCGCATCGTTGACGCCCAATCGATCAAACTTTGCCGAGCGCTCGAGTGAGTTGAGGTCCTGCTGCTGCCGGGCGAGGCCCTCGAAAATCTGCATGAGCTGATTGGCCGTGGGATTGACCGTATAGTTGAACGAAGTTTCGTGAGCGTCCGCGCCGTTTTCATACCGAAAAGTCTTCTGGCCGAGGTTCGCGATTTTCTTCTGAATGTCCAGATTGCCGACCGCGAAATTTTTCAGCTCGCCGGCCAGCTCGAAGATCTGCTTCCGCACGTCGGCGCCGACCTCAATCGGCTGGGGATCAGCATCCTCTTCCAGCTGGCGGATGTCGTACGTGGATTTGCCCTGCTCGCTGACCCTAACTTCAATGAACTCGGGAGAGCTGCCCTTGAATACGCGGCGATAAGTGATAGTCGCGCCTCCGGGCTGCGCGCCCGCTGTGGGGGCGACAAGCCAAGCGCTAGCAATGAGGCACAGCAATCGCAGCAGTAAATTGTCTCGACGCATGTCGGCTATAGGATGCGCGGGACCGCGCCACGGCTGCGTGATCCGCGAAGGGAAACCACCGATTCGGGCGCTGCGACGGGCAGGATGTTTCCGGCACTCAGGCGAGTGCGAAACTTTTCGGCTTGGACGTGGCACAGCGCCACAGCCAGCGCATCGGCGGCGTCGGCAGGCTCGGGAGTTTCGCTCATGCCGAGGAGTGCCCTCACCATCATCTGCATCTGAGCCTTATCGGCGTTGCCGTAGCCGGCCACCGAAGCCTTCACTTCGCGCGGCGAATAGCTGCGCACCGGGATGCCTCGCTGTGCCGCGGCGAGCAGCACGACCCCGCGAACCTCGGCGAGCCTTAGCGCCGTCTTCATGTTGAGCGCGGTGAAGACCGATTCGACCGCGACGCCGTGCGGCTGGAATTCCTCGATCAATCCGGCAAGCAAGTCGTGGATTTCGCGAAGGCGTTCTGGAAAATGTTCGGGGCCTTTGCGGGTCGCGCGGAGCGCGCCGAAACGAAGCATGTGGCAGCTGTGGCCGTCGCTTTCCACTACGCCATAGCCGGTGGCGCCCGCAGCCGCCGGATCGACGCCAAGGACGCAGAACGAATCGTTTTTTATTCTTGAGGGAAGCGGCACGGAAACGAGTGTACGGCGGCACGCCGCATGCGGCCACAGTTATTTAGGAACCTGTGCTCGAGAAGCCGAACTCCAGCCAACGCCGAACCCCATGAGTTTTGGGAGCAGTCAATCGCCTCGTCCTGGAGTATCGTAAGGTTGGATGCGGAGGGCCTTCGAGTATGGATGTGCTCCGTTGGAAGTTGCTAGTTGCCTGCACCGGGGTTGCACTCCTTGCGGCACCTGCCTTGGCGAAACGAGTCATGCCAAAGCCTGTCTCCCCGATCATTTCAAGCGGAATCCAGTACTCGGCCAACGGGGATGGGAGGGACGAATATGTGGTTGCAGCAAACGCCACCGACGGCAAGGAATTGTGGAAGGTAAAGGTTTTCCACAACCACATCAAATTCTGGATTGAGGAAGACGTGCAGTGGGTTTTTATCACCGACCTGAAGCTTGCTGGTACATCTCTTCTAGTTAGGGATGAGCGAGCGCGGTGCTATTCGGTGAACTTAAAGACGAAAGCGACAAGGAAGACAGAATGTAGCGGGTTTGTTAAGGATAACTAAGTCTTCCGGCATCCGGCTAGGCTGAAACGCGAGTAATCAAGGATCCGCGAGAAAAAGTTACTCCGCCGCCATCACCGCTTGCATTTCTTTTTCGTCGATATCGAAGTTGGCGGAAACTTTTTGCACGTCGTCGTGCTCTTCGAGCGCCTCGATCAGGCGCAACATCTGCGCCGCCTGCGTCCCCGCGAGCTTCACGTAATTTTGCGGCACCAATCCGATTTCCGCGGAATCGGGCGTGACGCCAGCCTTGTTCAGCGCTTCGCGCACCGCCTCGAAACTTTCGGGCGGAGTCAGCACTTCCCAGGACTCGCCCTCATCGCGCAAATCCTCGGCGCCGGCATCGAGCACGATCGAGAGCATCTTGTCTTCGTTCGCTTTTTCCTTGGCCACGACGATGTCGCCCTTACGATGAAACATCCAGCCCACTGCGCCGTTTTCGGCCATGTTGCCGCCGTGCTTGCTCATCATGTGGCGGATTTCGCTAACCACGCGGTTGCGGTTCGTGGTGACCACTTCTATGATCATGCCCACGCCACCGGGGCCGTATCCCTCGAAATTCACCTCATCGTATTGCTCGCCTTCCAGCGTTCCGGTGCCGCGGGCCAGGGCGCGCTCGATGTTGTCATTGGGCATGTTCTCGTTCTTGGCGGCCAGAATCGCGGTCCGCAGGCGCGGATTCGAGTCCGGATCGCCTCCGCCCACGCGCGCGGCCATTGTGATTTCGCGAATCAGCTTGGTGAAAATTCGGCCGCGCTTGGCGTCGGTCGCCGCCTTCTTATGCTTGATCGTGGCCCATTTAGAATGCCCGGACATTTGAATCGCCTCTTAGGAAACAAGATGGGGGTCTATCCCTGCTATTTTCCGCGATAGTTTAGCATACGCCCTGGCGAATCGGAACAGCCGGAAAGAAACATGGCGGGGCGGTTAACGCGATCTTGGGTGAGCCTGCGCTGATCGTGGTACGGCAAACGGGGAAAGAGCCGACCCGGAACTGATTTTGGTTGAGGCGACCAACGTCGGGCTCGGAGCCGAAACGGCGCCGCCAATCCGCGCTGTGGTAAACGGCTGATTCAAATACACGGCTTTGCCTCCGGACGATGCAAATTCCCAGACGGAATTTCGGGGAAGATGCGCCCGCGCCTCCAATTCCTCTTCCTGCGGCACTACCAGAAATACCCGCCCGGAGCCATTCCATAACTTCGAGAAATCCTCGTCGTCGTAGAAGCGCTTGGGAGCATCCGGATACTGCGAGCCGAATTGCAAATTGCTTTCCATTGCGTTGTACAGCAGCACGTTTCGGTGAGAGTAAAACGCGACGCCCGGAGCGACACGAATGTCTCCATACAGGGCGATCTGATCGCCGGGCCGCAAGTATCTCTCGATCTCAAACGCGATCGATCGTGAAGAAAGCGTCGGGTTGAGAACGCCATAGGCCATTTCAGCCGCGACGAAGACTCCAACCATTCCCAGCGCCAGGGCGACATTCGGGAGGCCAACAAAGCGCCGCTCGCGGAAGATCCAGGCCGCCACGAAAGCAATGAGAATCGAAACCGCAGAGACAATCAGCGGAATTCGCAGATCGGCCATGGACTGCGGGGTGAGATCGAGCACGTGCGCCATGCTCGTCATATACTTTTCCGGCGAGTGCACGTCGAGGTGGCTGGAGACATCGCTCGCCGCCTGAATATGGATGGAAAGCCGGACCAAATACGCGGCGACGGCGGCGAGGCAGACGGCCAGCCCGGCGAGGACTCGCTGGATTGGTTTGAGCCAGGCATGATCAATTTTTTCCGCCTCGGCGATTCCCGCGCCGATCAGCAAACAAATCGCCGGCCATGCGCCGAAGCTGTAGTACTCCATGCGCGATCCACTTTCGATCGTGAAAAAAAACAGAATTACACCCGCCCAGACGAAAAGCAGCAGGCGCGCCTGCTCGTGCGCGGACATGGGTCCGCTCCAGGCACGCGGCGAAAAACGAAAATTTCGTAGCGCCAGAGGAAAAAAGAAACTCCACGGAAATAGCCATGCGAGATGCGCGGTCCACCAGATCCACAGCGGCACCGCGCCGTAGTCATGCGGAATCCGAGTTCCTAAGGCGCGGTTGATATGCTCGTTGATGAAATAGGCCCAGAAAAATCCGGGCGAGCGCAATCCGGCCAGAATGTGCCAGGGTGCGGCGATCGCCAGAAAAATTGCCGAACTCGAAAAAAGTCGAAGCTCGCGCCAGCGCTTCCATCCGCGCGTGAGAGTGATGAACAGCACAATCGCAGCCGCGGGAAAGAGCAACCCGATCAAGGCGCGCGTCAAAACCGCGACGCCGCACAGCGCGGCGGCGCCCCAATACCCGACACGCGCGTCCAGACTTCCCGTCCAAGAACGAAGGAATAAATAGAAAATTCCCTCGAACGCGAGGGCGTAGATCGCCTCGGGGATCATGATCCGCGTGAAGATGAACATGCCGAGGCTCGTTGCCACAGCGAGCGCGGCGTAGACTCCGGCGCGCCGCCCGAAGAATCTGCGGCCGAACTCAAATGTCAGCAGCACCATGCCCACCATCGCCAGGCCGAGAGGGAGCCGCGTCGCGAATTCCGTCTCGCCGAGCAATTTGTAACTGGCGGCGACCAACCAAAAATGCATAGGAGGACGAATGAGGTAGCGAAGGCCGTCCATGTACGGCACAACGAAATCGTGGCGCTGCAGCATTTCCTGCGAAACCATGGCGTGGGCCGCGTCGACGTCTTCATCGTCGAGCGCCGGGCTGCCCGCGGTGCCCACATATAGCGCCGCGGAAAGAGCGAATAGACACACCAGGATCCAACGCGAGCGCACTCGCACCCTTTTCATGGATTCAAAACCTCGTATGAGTCGGACTGATTAATTGAAGCGAGGGCCGCAAGGTATATTAGGGCAGAGATTCCCCTAATGATTCTTCTATCGCATGACAATCCACCCCCGGGTTTTCTTGACTCTCCAACGCCTAATCAGATTCAAGAGGGAACGCGAAAGTTGCTTATTTTTTCGTGTTTTCTCGCTGATTCTTGCCGGGGAAAGCACTAGACAACGCGAACGATTTCGCGGCATTGCGGATCAAAAGCGGCGCCGCAGTGTGGCGCCGCTGGCAGAATAGCTTTACGGGATCACGCCCATTTCGCGGGACAGTCGCTCGGCTTCCTCGATCAAGGCTCCCATGCTGACATTGATGCCGTCAATCCAGAACGACTCGTCCCGAGCATCGAGACCAAACGGCGCGAGGAGTTCCACCACGTCCTTCGTGGACCCGGAACGCAACAAGTCGAGATACAGCGGCTCAAATCGCGCTCCGATCCGCTGCCGCAACACGTAGAGGCTCTGCGTCAGCAATTCGCCGAAGGCATATCCATAGACGTAAAACGGATTGTGAAAATGAGGAATGTACGCCCACAAATGACTGGAGTTTTCGTAGGTGAAAATTTCGCCGTCCTTGCCGTAGAGCTCCTGCGCGGTCCTGAGCCAGATGGCGTCAAGTTCCTCGACCGAGCGCTTCTTCGGCTCCGACCACACGGAATAGGTTTCATCCATGCCGTGAAGACGCCGCTCAAAATTGGAAAAGCCGATCTGCCGCACCACCGTGTTGATGATGCTGTCCAGCTTCGCCATGATGAGCGCGAGCAGCGAACTCTTGTCGCCCGCGCGAATGAGCCGCTCCTTTAGAAATGTAAACGTGGTCATTTCGCCGAACACGGACGCCGTTTCGCAATACGCGATCGGCGCATGGAACATCAGCGGGCCCTGCGCCTCTCCCGCCAGGATGCCATGCACGCCGTGGCCCAGTTCGTGCGCGAGCGTCATCACATCTTTGTTCGAGCCGAGATAATTCATCAGTGTGTAGGACACCGGCTTTCCGCCCGGCAGAACGTGCGAGGAATTGAAAGCACCGTGGCGCTTCTCCTTCACCACGGGCGCGTCGATCCGGCGATCGGCGAAGAAGCCCTTCACAATCTTCGTCAGCGTCGGACTAAAGCTTTCATACGAGCTGGTCACAATCGTCGCCGCTTCATCGAAGGGAACGATCGTTGTGTCGGCAAACGGCATCGGAGCGTTGCGGTCGCTCCAGCGCATCGTTCCGAGACCCAGGTGCCGAGCCTTCAGCTTGTAATAGCGGCGCGTGAGTGTGCCGCCCAATGTCGTAACCGCGTGGTGAAGAATATCGACGACGGAATCAGGAATGCGGCTGGCCTTGTTGCGTACGTCCATCGGATGCGCGTATCCGCGCTCTTTGTCCTCCACCGCCTTTAAGCCGGCAACCATGTAGAGCGTTTGCGCGGCGTATTTCGCGAACGGGCCGGCCAGGCCGTCATTTACGCATTTGAGCGCGTCCGCGCGCTCGGCGGAGTCTTTCGATTCCGCGATCAGATGCATCATTTCCGTCAGGTTCTTCGAGCTGCCTCGGAATTCAAAATTCAGATCGGCTTCCACTTCATCGTAAAAATCGGCCCAGGAGCTGGAATCAAACGGCGAACGCTTCACCAAGGCGGATTCGACCGGCTCGGACAGAAAGTGCGGCTTGAACGTGCGGATATGCTCGATCCACGGGCGGTGTTTGGATACGAAGGCATCGCGATCGTAGAATTTCTTGAGCGTCTCATCGCTGACTTCAACCAGCTCCAGTTCAAAGAATGTAAGGTACTCGCCGCGGACCGCGCTCAGTTCCCGCTGAAACGCGGCATGCTTGGCCTTGATCTCCGCGTTGGTCAGGTTCGTGCTTTCTCTCAAGAAAAGGTAGGAAGTAATCTTGCCGCTGAGCATCTCGATTTCGGAATAGTCCCGCATTGCATCGCCTAGCAATTCCGACAGATGCCCTTTGTATCTGGCGGCAAAGTGCCTGGCCATCGCCGTGAGCTCGGCCAGGTCGGAATCCAGTCGCGGGTCCGTAATGTCCGTATAGAGGACGCTGAGATCCCAGCGGACGAGTTCGGCGCTTTCGATCGTGTTTTCCATATTGGACTTACATCTCCAGGTCAATTCCACTCTGGAACTTACCCGGTCTTAGCCACTGGGTCCGTTCCGCAGAAGCGGGAAGGTTGCACAAGACACTGGTATTGTAACCCGCCAGTGGCGGCAGCCCCCAAGACCCTTCTCGTGCCCAAATCGGCAGCTACCTGATTCGCATCAGTTTCCGCGCACAAATCTGGATTTTTGGCATGCGGGATGCTTACATTAGTAATTCGGGGTATTTCCCCTTACCATGCCAACACTGACGGCGTGCGGCGAAAAAGGGTGCAAGGGACTGGTGCCGGCGGCGCTCGAACCGGTTCACCTGTGCGTGCTGCATTTCACGCTGAAAGTGGAAGCCGATTGCGGCCAGATGCGCCGCGAAACCGTATATGGGAAGACCCCACACGCGCGGCAGGTCGAGATTATCCGCTACATCGCGGAATATGGCGAAATGCTGGCCAGAGCGTCCACCAGCGGTCTGCCCCTGGCCGATGAAATGAAGGCGCGCATCCTCAATACGTTCCTCACGTTGATGAATCTGCGCGAAAATCTCGATCGCGCCGCTCTCCGCCAGCCCATCGGCCGCAGCGGGTAATCTGCGGGTTCCCCAGTCCCTCAACGTTCAAACCCCTGTGATAAACTCGGGCTTCTAGCTTGCCGCCTCGAAACCAAGCATGAAACGCCATCCGAGTTTGCACCCGCTTAGCCAGCACCATCATTTCGCGTTAATTCAGGCGCTGGAAATGCGGCGTGCCGCGGAAGCGCCCGTTGAAAAGCGCGGAGCTGCTGTTGCGCGACAGGCGGAGAAGTTTGTTCGATTCTGGCACAAATCGGGGCAAGTGCATTTTCGCGAGGAAGAGGAAGTGCTTCTCCCCGCGTATGCGCGGCAAGCGCGGATTGACAAGGATGCGGACGTCGTCCGGCTCCTTGGCGATCACGCCGAGATTCGCGCTGCCGTTCTGGATTTTGAGCAACGCCTTGCGGCCAAGGACGAGATTCAATCGGAGGAGATCGCCCGGGTCGGAAAGCTCCTCCACGACCACGTGCGGCTCGAGGAAAACGAGGTTTTCCCTCGCATCGAGAAAGTGCTCGGCGAGAAACGGTTGAATGAGATGGGCCGCGGCCTCACGCGCCTGCATTCCAAGGGCGAGATTTGTGATATTTGAACTAAGCCTCTGGAGGGTGGCATGCGCACTTCACGAGGCGAGCTGCCGTTTTAAAAAAGGAATTTCAACTTCAACGCTCGGATCACTACGAAAATGAAACTCGTCCTGGCGTCCGCGTCCCCGCGCCGCGCGGAGATTCTGCACGCCGCGGGAATTGCATTTGAGATTTGCGAAACGCG
>Ga0210394_10002124_pt1 | contig 28258 bp, 18 predicted proteins | sample IncBWC12MmetaG_FD_160121 | JGI IMG/M metagenome (GOLD analysis project Ga0210394, IMG submission 160121) | Forest soil microbial communities from Barre Woods Harvard Forest LTER site, Petersham, Massachusetts, United States - Inc-BW-C-12-M | ecosystem: Environmental > Terrestrial > Soil >...
CACATGAGTCAAACAGCCAGCAGCTCGAAGCAACACAAGCATGACGCCGGTGTAGCGAGAGCCGAGGGGAAGCCCGAGGTCGCGCTCATCCCCGTCTCGGACGTCGACCGTGCAAAGCAGTTCTACACAAAGCTCGGCTGGCGGCTCGACGACAGGCGGCGGCGGAATGGAGCCGTGTCCCGCGGATGGGTTCAAAACATGACTGCCGACTCCCCTGGCGCAAGCCTCGGCGATGTCGAGGTTAAATTGTCGGCGGCGCTGACGGCTTGCAGGTTCGCGTCTGAAAAGACTCGCGCAGATCGTGTGCAACCTGGCGGCGCGCGCGAGAAATTCTGGACTTGAATGCGGAGCGACGAAGGCCGAGCGCTTGCGTCGAGTCAGCGGCGGAACGGCCGTCTAAATCATAGAGTTGCAGCGCAGTTCGCATTCCGGAGGGAAGTTGGCGAACGCGTTTTTCGACGAGTGCGCGGATTTCGATTGCCGCACAGATCTGCTCAGGGTTTGGCCCCGCGTCAACGACTCTACATCGCAATTGTTCCGGGCGATTGTCGAGAAGCTCGTCCAACGAAGCTTCGGACCGCCCATTTCTTCTGCGGCGAATCATGAGAGCCGAGTTGATGACGATGCGAGTGAGCCAAGTGGAATACGAGGACCGCCCTTCGAAAGCTTGCAGCTTTGCGAATGCTCTGCACAGGCCATCCTGCACGGCGTCCTCGGCATCCTCGCTGTTGCGCAATATGCGGAATGCAATGCGACGGAGCTTGCCGGTGTGGGGGGCGAATAGTTGTTCCTGGGCGTCAGAATTTCCGTCCATTGCTTGCTGCAGCAGGACGGATTCGTCACGCAAGGCCGGTGGAGCAAGCTGTCTGTCAGAACCCGGCAACGAGGAAAGGAACGAATTGGTCCGCGCGGGTTTTCGGCTTCGGGCTTTCCCAGGGAATGGCCTGCTTCCCAGGACCGGTTGAAGGCTGGATGAAGAAGTCTGCAGTGCACTCATAAGAGAATCCTCCGGATCAACTGCCTGGTCGCAATCGTTCGATCCACGCCGTTCGACTCTGCTCGCGCGTCCGTTCCGCGCCTTACGAGCAACGCCACAAACGTGCGCAAACTCGAGCGAAGCGACATCCCGTTCCTGCGACCCTGCTCATTCTTAAAAGCCCCTTGGCCTGTCGTCCAGGTTCGAGAGCAATCGGGCTGCCGGGCCTTGGCGATCACATGCAAGGCGCAAATCGCTAAAAGGAAAAAGCATGGCCGTCACCAGGCGATCAAACCGGTTCGAGAACGCCCGGTCGGGATGCCAGCAGACTGACGGTTGGCTGCAGGTTGACATTCGCCGTCATAGACAAATCGCATCTGCATCGCCCTGGTGACGGAACGAGGAACCCGCAGACGTCAGGAGCATGGACGAACGATTCCAAGCTTCTTCATGCGGAAATAGAGCGTTGACCGGTTCATCCCCAGGCGCGCTGCCGCACCTCTCGGTCCGGAAAGAGCCCAGCGAGTGTCTTTCAGGATCGCGCGGATGTGTTCCCGTTCGACGTCGGCCATGGCCTCCAGTTTCTCGGTAGCGCGTCCCGGTACCACGCGGGAATGAAGATCCCGGTAAGGCACATGCAAGACGGAACCGCGGGACAGAATCACCGCACGCTCGATGACGTTTTCCAGCTCACGGATGTTGCCGGGCCACTGGTATTCGGCCAGAGCCTGCATCGTTTCGGACGGGATGGTATCGATCGTCCTATTCAGCCTGCGGGCGGCTTCCCGAACGAAATGCCGGGTCAGCTGTGGAATGTCCTCGGGGCGTTCACGCAGGGGAGGAATCGAAATAGGGAACACATTCAGGCGGTAGTATAGGTCGCTGCGAAACTGTCCCTGGAGGATCATCCCTTCCAGGTCCCGATGAGTTGCGGCGACGATACGAACGTCAACTTTCTTCGTCCGCGTACTTCCCAGCCGTTCGAATTCCCGCTCCTGCAAAACGCGCAGAAGTTTTGGCTGCAGTTCCAGCGGGATGTCGCCAATTTCATCTAAAAACAGCGAACCCTGGTGCGCAACCTCGACCCTGCCAATCTTCTGCGTGATAGCCCCGGTGAAGGCGCCACGTTCGTGGCCAAAGAGTTCGCTTTCGAGCAGACCGCTGGGAATGGCGGCGCAATTTAGTTTTACGAGCGCGCGCTCCTTGCGGCGGCTGCAATTGTGAATGGCGCGCGCGACCAGTTCCTTGCCAGTACCCGTTTCTCCCAGCAGCAAAACGGTTGCATCGCCCGTGGCGACAGTCTGAACCATCTGCAGCACGCGTCGCAATGCCGAGCTCTGGCCTACGATTCCCTCAAATTGCGCGCCCGTGCGGGGTGACTCGTCCCAGAGCTCCAGGTGGACGGTGCGGGATGAATGACTGGCGAGGCCGGAGTTTTTGTTGTGAAAGTCGACGACGGGAAAAGTGCTTACGCTCATGAAAGCCCTCCAGAAATCTAGTGAGTTCGCCGGCGCGCGGAACGCTTTGCGGCGTGCGATCGCCTGCGCTGGCTCTTGTGGTCTGTTTCGCGTTCGATCCATTCACGAATATAGGCCGGACAGTTTTCGAGTTGAATTCCACCGGCTTCGCGACGCGCCAGAAACTTTACGGCGTCACGATCCAGCAGCGTTACGTCTTGCAAGTCCAAAGTCAGCAGGTGATCGGCGGCCTCCAGATCGAGGACTCTCTGCAATTCCGCGACGTCGTCGGCCTCGATTCGGCCGCTGAGCGTAAAGACAACCTTGCCGTTTGCCGATCGCTGAATCTTCAGCATGCTTATCCGCCGACTCTGTACCCCTGGAGCCGTGATAGCAATCCGCACACCAATAGCAAAACGCTTGAAATCAGGAAGTTAACAGTGTCCAAGAGCCCGGGATTCGCGAATTCGCGATTTTTTCGCGAAGGCAAGACGAATTTTTCAGCGATGGATCGGGGCGCTTCAGTTGGATTTGAAGCGAAACTTGTTAATCTTGAGCGCGCGGATCTTGGACTCAAGTGTGGAGGCGGGAACACCGAGTAAGGCCGCAGCTCCGGAGGGGCCCGCGACTCTGCCTTCGGTTTGGGCCAAGGCAGCCTCGATCGCGTGCTTGCCTTTCGCAGTGGATTGCGAGGTAACGGAGGCGGGTTCGAGCTGCGGCTGCGAAGATTGCACCGAGAGCCAACTTTGATCCACGGAGAAGGTCTCCGTTTCGCAGACGATGACCGAGCGTTCTATGATGTTCTGCAATTCGCGAATGTTTCCGGGCCAGGAATAGGCGCGAAGCAGTTCGAGCGTATTCTTGTCTATGGTCTTTATTTTTTTTCCGGTTTTCCTGGCGTAGCGATCGATGAAGTATTCCACCAGTATCGGAATGTCATCTTTCCGCTGGCGGAGAGGTGGAATTTCGATGGGGAAGACATTGAGGCGGTAGAACAGATCTCCCCGAAAAGAGCCTGCCGCGACACAGGCGCCTAACTCACGATTGGTCGCAGCGATAACGCGCACGTCAGCTCGAATGGGATGATTGCCGCCGACACGATCAAATTCGCGCTCTTGCAACACGCGCAGAAGGGCGATCTGAGTTTCCATCGGCAGCTCACCGACTTCATCCAGGAAAATTGTCCCGCCCTCGGCGAGTTCGAACCTGCCCAAGCGGCGTTGCAGCGCACCGGTGAAAGCGCCTTTCTCGTGGCCGAACAGTTCTGAGGCGATCAGGTCGCGCGGGATGGCGGAACAGTTGACGCTGACAAAAGCTCGGGAGGAACGCTTGGAACGCCTGTGGATGGCGCGGGCCACCAGCTCCTTGCCCGTCCCGGTTTCACCGGTAATCAGAACGGTGGAGTCGGTCGGAGCGACTTTCGCAACCCGGGATAGCACAGTCTTCAGGGGCCTCGAGGTGCCGACAATCTCTTCGAACATCGAAGTTTTGTCGATTTCTTCCCGCAGAGCGACGTTCTCGCGCTGCAGCCTGTCTTCGGCCTGCTTGCGATCCTCTATGTCCGTCCCGGTTACATACCAACGCGTAATCCGTCCCTTTTCGTCGTGCAATGGGTTGTAACGGGCCAAAAACCAGCGATAACTTCCATCGCTTTTGCGCAGTCGCATCTCCAACTCGAAAGCAGAGCCTTTGGAGACTGCACGAGCAGAATAGCCGGTGACCCGCTCCCAGTCATCCGGATGAACAAACTCGGTATGATAGCTCGGAACCGCGCTCTTAAATTTCTGCCTCCACTCCTCCAGCGTGAGACCGAGGTGATCGAGCAGGATGCGGTTTGCGTAAAGACGTTCGCTATCCGGTCCGAATACAGCAACAAATTGGGGTGCGAGGTCGACTATCTGCCGCAGCTCGGCTTCCTGTTCCCGGATCTTTCCTTCCGCCGTCTTGCGATCTTCAATGTCGGTGAGGACGCCATACCATTTGACGATGTTGCCGCCTTCATCTCGCAGGGGGACGCCACGCTGCAGATGCCAGCGATATTGCCCGTCCGCGCGGCGGAAACGCACCTCGTCCTCACAAGGCTCGCCGCTCGCAACGCACGCCAGCCACTTAGCCTTGTGTCGCTCAAGATCATCGGGGTGAAATCCGGCCTCCCAACCTGATCCGGCGATTTGCTCTCGCGTCATCCCGCAGTACTCTACGGATCGCCGGTTGGCGTAAGAATTCGAGCCGTCCGGTAGTGCGCTCCAAACGACCGCCGGAATCGTATCGACCACCTCCCGTAGCTCCGCTTCCTGTTCCCTGATCACCGCTTCTGCGCGCCGTTGCTCGCTGATATCGCTCACCGCCCCCACGAATTCGAGGTTGCCCGATGCATCCTGAAATGCCTGGGCCAGGGCGCGGACGTGCTTGCTGGCTCCGCTCGGCAGCAGCAGACGATACTCATGTTCGAAGTCCGTGCCGGTTTTGGATGCGTGCTCAATAACCTGTTGTGCAAGCGCCCTATCCTGAGGATGTGTGCGCCCCAACAGCACGCTCACGGTGGGTTTCTCGGCGGGGTCGCATTCGAAAATCCTGTAGGTTTCGTTTGACCAGACAATCTCTTCCGCATCAGGTTTCCACCCGAAGCTGCCCGTGTGACTGAGCCTTTGCGCTTCGGCAAGATAAGCTTCGCTTCGCCGGACGGCTTCTTCGGCGCGCTTGCGCTCGGTAATGTCAATCACGGTCCCCACTATTTCACGCAGCTCGCCGTCGGTGTCGACGACCGCATGTCCCGTGGACAGGATGTTCCGGATTCCTTTGCTAGGGTGAACGAAACTCATCTCCAGTTCGATATCCGCCTTTTCGCGGATGCCTCTCTCGAACTGTTCCCGGACAGCGGCCCGCGCCTCGTCTGGCTGGATCCGCTGAAGAATTGTTTCCAGCAGCGGCAGTGGTCCTGCGGGGTCGAAACCCAGCACGCGATAGCACTCCTCCGACCAGTAACCAGGTTCACCGGTCGCCGGGTTCCAGGACCAACTCCCCGTGTGGCTCAGAGCCTGTGCCTCCGCCAGGTACGCTTCGCGCCGGCGGAGTCTCTCGGTCAGGAGCTCGTGTTCGGTAACGTCTATGGCGCTGCCGACGTACCTTTTCAGGCTTTGGTTTTCGAGAACAGGAGCACCGACGCAGCGAATGTACCGGACCTCACCGCTGGGTCGCACAATCCGCTTGGTGGCATCGAAGGGCGAAATTTCCGCCAGGATTCCCTTGATCAGGTGGGCCATGGACTCGCGATCGTGGGGGTGGAGATAATCCAGGTATTCCTGAACGCTGGGCGGTTTGCCGACCGGATCGAGTCCGAACATCCGGAATAATTCGGGAGACCAATAATAAAAGCCTTCGGGATCAAAGGCCCAGCTTCCGATGTGGGCAAGACGCTGACCCTCGGCAAGATAATATTCGCTCCTTTGCAGCTCCTTACTGTTGCGGCGGAGCTGTTCTTCCGCCGTCTTGCGCTCGTCAATATCCAAGCTCGAGCCGTACCACTTGACGATGTTGCCGTTGGCATCGCGCAGCGGCACCTTGCGGTGGAACATCCAGCGGTATTCTCCACTGGCCCTGCGGACCCGCGTTTCGTATTCGAAGATTTCTCCGGTTGCAAGGCAGCCTCGCCACTTGGCCAAAATTCCATCAAGTTCTTCGGGGTGAATGAACGCGGTCCAATTCCAACCCGCCACTTTGTCCAAAGTGACGCCCAGGTATTCCAGCCAAGGTCTATTGAAGTAATCCAGGTAGCCGTCAGGCCTGGCGGTGTGTATCAGCGCGGGGATTGAGTCTACGAGAAGCTGAATATTCAACGGCTCGGATTCGGGTCGCGGGGAGGGCATGGCGGGCATTATATTCACACTTTAGGCCTTTTCGCACCGTGCATCGCGACGGCCGGCCCGCATGCCGCCTAGCCACTCGCCTTTGGTGTGGATCTGTCAATATCTGCGCAGCCGTGAACATGTTGACACTCGCTCGTTGGCCCAGAATACCCTCAGGTTTATAAGACTCAGCCTTTTCAGGCAGATCCGCACGCGGGTAAATTGGGGCTCGAATTGCTTCCCATCCCACCCCGAGCTAAATAGAGGAGGTCTATCAATTATGGCGGCTGCAAGTACGCCAGCTCCTGTCCCGGCGGCGGCGCCCGAGCACGCACCGGAGCAAGCGAAGACACGACCGCAGTGGCAGAAGTACGGAACACCTGTGCTGGTGGTGCTGCTGGCGGCTGCGGTGGTGTGGACGATCACCCGCGACTGGAATGCGTGGGAAGGCGGTCGCATCGAACAAGTCACCGACGATGCTTACGTCCGAGGCGATCTGACGCCGCTGAGCACGAAAGTTGCCGGCCTGGTGCGCGATGTAAAAGTCTCCGACTACCAGGAGGTTCATAAAGGAGACTTGCTGGTTGCTTTGGACGATGATGATTACAAGGCGCAAGTGGCGCAGGCCAATGCCGCGGTCGAAGCGGCCAAGGCTGCTATCGAGAATAATCGCCGGCAGCGCGACCTGCAAGACGCGAAGATCGATCGTGCTCTGGCCGGAATCGACCAAGCCCACGCGCAGATAACGGCTGCGCAGGCCGGCATCGAAGCCGCGCAGGCAGACGTGGTGCGCACGAAGGCGGAACGGACCCGGCAAGAAGCGCTGCTGCAGACCCGGTCCGCCACGCAGCAAAAAGTTGAACAGGCGGTGGCCGACCAGGAGCGGCTTGCCGCGACGCTCGCGAGCCGCGCAGCCGATCTGGAGCAGGCAAAAACGCTGTTGCGCAGCAATGAACTGGCCGCGGAGGCGGAACGCCGCGGCAAGGCCGTCCTGGAATCGCAAGACGCGCAGCTCGTAGCCGACCTTCATGCGAAGCAGGCCGCGCTCACCGTTGCCCAAGTAAACCTAGGCTATACGACGATCGAAGCGCCCGGTGACGGCAGCGTAGGGGAAAGGCAAGTGCGGCCCGGGCAGTTGGTCTCTCCGGGTACGCAAGTAATTTCCTTCGTCAGCAAGATCAAATGGGTGCAGGCGAATTATCGCGAGACGCAGCTCACCAACATGAAAGTTGGCGACGTTGCAGAGATCGCCGTGGACGAATACCCGGGCAAGGTGATGCACGGCAAGGTGCTGGAGATCGCCCCCGCCAGCGGTTCGCAATTCGCGCTGCTGCCGCCCGACAATGCCACCGGCAATTACACCAAAGTCGTGCAAAGAATCCCCGTGAAGATCGCGCTCGATGATTCCAGCGTTGCCAGTAGCCTGCGTCCGGGCCTGTCCGTCGTCGCCACCGTGCGCACGAGCCACTAATTGGAGCGCGCGATGGCTGCTGCAACCACGGCTGTACGTTTACCGCCAGCGGAACAAATTGCGCATGGACTCGCAGCCGTAGCGCCTTCGGAACTCTCCAAGAGTCCTTTGCTGGGAATCCTGGGAGTGATTATGGGCGCCGGAATTGTCACGCTCACCGGCCGCATGATTACGCTCGGCACTGCCGACCTCAAGGGCCATCTGGGTATTAGCTTTGATGACGGCGCATGGATCGGCAGCGCCTTCAACATGGCCTTGATGTTCATTGGGCCGTTTACGGTATATCTGGGCGGCTTGCTGGGGCCGCGGAAAATTCTGTTCTTCGCTGCGACGACATTCACTTTGCTCTGCGCGTTCCTTCCGCTGATCCACAATTACAGTTTGCTGATCGTTGCGCTGGTCTTGGCCGGACTGGCGTCGGGCACGTTCTACCCGCTGACGCTCACCTTCGCGCTGCGAAATATACCTCTGCGTTTCCTTCCGTTCACGATAGCGCTCTACGCGACGTTCGTGGACGGCGCTGTCAACATCGCTCCATCGCTCTACGGCTGGTACCGAGATCATCTCTCCTGGCACTGGATGTTCTGGAATTCGGCGGTGATCACGCCGTTGATGGTGTTCTGCATCTATTACGGGATACCTGCCTCTCCTGCGCCGAAGAAGTCGGGCGCGCCGCCGAGTTTCGCGGCGTTTCTGTACGGCAGCCTGGGATTCGCGATGTTGTACGGCGCGTTCGACCAGGGGGAAAGGCTCGACTGGTGGCGCTCCGGCGTGTTCAACGCGTTGTTCTTCGGCGGTTTGTTCTTCCTCGTGGCGGCAACGGTGCGGCGGCTGCGCGGCCCCAATCCTCTGGTGGACATGCCCTATCTGCGCCAGTGGAACACGCTGCTGCTGGGCATAGGGCTGTTTTTGTTCCGTTTTTCGCTGGTGGCAACCATCATTCTGATACCGCAGTCACTCGCGCTCCACGGATTCGAAGCCGATCAAATTGGCCCCGCAGTCTTTTGGAGCGCAGCTCCCCTGATTCTCCTCGCCTTTGTGGCCGGGCTTCTGCTGGCGTCCGGACTTGATTCGCGCCTGCTCATGGCTTGCGGTTTCGTGTTCATCGCTCTGGCGTGTTATTTGAACGCAGACCTCACCAGCGCCTGGTCCGCATCGAATTATTTCCGCACAGAATTGCTCATGGGTCTTGGACAATCCTTCGCGTTTGTCGGGCTGGTCGCATCGATTATCCTGCAGGGGATTTTTTCCGGGGGATTATCGAAGCCGCAATGGATCCTGACATTTTCCGCGTTCTTCCACGTCGTGCGGTTGTTTGGCGGGGAACTCGGCGCAGTGTTCATGGGCCACTTCGTTGCACAGCGAGAAAAACTGCACTCGAACCTTCTGGGTCTGCACGTGCAGAGCGGGAACTGGATCACAGACGGCAATATCCGGGCGCTCACGGCGGGAGCCTATGCAAAATCCTCCGGACTCGCCGCCGCTGCGGACCGGGCCGTCGCACTGCTGGGCGACAGGTTACGGCTGCAAGCGTATACGCTGAGCATCATCGATGGATTCTACCTGGTGGCTTGGGCGAGCGTCGTCGCTCTGCTGCTCAGCGCCATGCTTCGCAAGTCACCGCTGAGCTATGGCAACCTCAGCGCCTTGCAGCAGCGATCGCCCGCGCCTCAGGAGAGGAAATCATGAACGTACTTAGCAGGGTAGCTACCACCGGCCTGTTACTCCTGGGCGCGCTGACTTTTGCTCGGGCGCAGGAACAGGCGGCGACTTCTTCTCGCCACCTCACACTGCAGGAGGCCGTACAACTTGCGCTGAAGCACAACCATATGGTTCGCATGGCCGGGTTTCAGGTTGAGGAGAAGCAGCACGCGAAGGATGTGGCCAAGAGCGCCTATTTTCCCGCGATAAAGAACGAGAGCCGCGCGTTCACGCTGACGGACACGCAATTCATTCACATTCCGGCAGGCAGCCTGGGCGCCGCCGCGGCGACTCCGATTCCCAACAGTGATGTAATTCTCAATCAGGGTGGTCTGACGATCGTGACGAGCGGCACGGGACTGGTGCAGCCGTTGACGCAACTTTACACCCGGGTCAAACCCGCGAATGACGCAGCCAGCGCGGAATTGGGCGCCACGCGTGCGAACGCGCAGGAAACGGAAAACGAAGTCGCGCTAAAAGTTCATCAGCTCTATTACCGGGTGCTCATCACGCAGTTGCACCACAGCGCCACCGAGGCCCGCATCAAAGCCGCACAAGACCTCGAGAACGAGCGCACCCAACAAGTGAAATACGGCAGCGCGCTGGACCAGGACGTAATCGAAAGCCGCGCGCAATCACTGCAAGCAAAACAGGAACTGCTCGCGACCGAGCTGCAGCTCTCGGACCTGACCATGCAACTCGACGATGTCACCGGGCTGCCGCTCGCGACGCGCCTTGAACTCGATCCCAGCGTTCCCGGCGTGCGGGATACTTGCGAGCGCGAGGAATGCATCAAGGTTGCGCTGCAATCCCATCCCGAGATCGTAGCGGCGCGCGAGGAACTGCGCAAGGCCTCCGCCGCGGTGCAATTGGCCAAGGCTGACTATGTGCCGGACATAACAGCATTTGCGCGCTATACCTACTCGAGCAACGTCCCGTTTCTGGCTCATAATTTCGGCAGCTTCGGAGTTGAGCTTACCTACGATCTTTTCGACGGCGGCCGAAGACGCGCGGCCGTGCGCGAGAGTGACGCGCAAGTGGCGGAAGCCAAAGAAAACCTCGCGCGCGTAACCGAGGACGTCGAGCTGCGACTGCAGGTTGCTTACAACAAACTGCAACGCACACGGGAAATGGTGCAGGTGTCCGAAGAATTGTACGCGCTGCGCGCGGAATCCAGTCGCGTGTCCGCGCAACAACTGCAGAAAGGCGAGGCGCTCGAATCGCAGGCGCAGAACGCCGTCGCTCAGGAATTCGATGCCAAGACGGTGTTGCTCCAGTCGCAGCTCGATTACGTTCAGGCGCGCGACGAGGTTACGGAGGCGATGGGCCTCACTCCGGAATAGATAGCGATGCGAAGAAGCGGCGGTTCCGGAGCTGGTTGCGGGCGCAAACCATGACGCAAGTTCTTCGCATCCCGATTCTCATTCCGTTGGCGGTTGGTGCCGTCGTCATTTTATGTACCATCTTTATCCACGCCCTGCCCGTGAGCGCGACGCTGGACTTCCTGCGCCGGGCGCGAAGACTCGGCCGCACCGGCACGAGCTTCTGGAGCGATTTCGCAATCGTGGTGCTGGCCATGCTGGCTACGCTCGCGGCGCACCTGATTGAGATCGCTTTGTGGGCTGAGGTGTTCGTGCTCTGCGGAGAATTTCGATACTTTGGAACCGCTTATTACCATTCCGCAGTCAACTACACCACCCTCGGCTACGGCGATCTGATCATGACGCCGCTTTGGAGATTGCTGGGACCACTGGAGGCGGCCAACGGGATGCTGCTGTTCGGAGTATCGACCGCAATGGTTTTTGCGCTCATCCAATGGCTGATTCAAGCCAGGTTTGCGGATCTCCGGGAATGAGTGGGCACCTGCGCAGCAGCCAGACGCTAGGCTTTCGGAATCAAATGAGCTCATGGCACGCCTTGCACTTCTTGAGCGCGGGTGTCCGCGCCGAAAAACCTGAAGCGTTTCGACGCTTGCCAAGGAATAGAGCCGGGAAGGATGCGCCAGCTGCGCGCATCGGCAACCGAGGCAGGAGTTCCGCCAGGCGGGCGAGCGACGCCGCGTCTAAACCCGCACCCCGCAAAATCCGAAGGGCGCGGCTCCCGCAATATCCAATGCGTGCGTTGCCGTGGTGTGGAACGGCGTGCCAGCCGCCGCGGGACGAGGTGTCTCAGGCGATGGGTCTCACTCCCGAATGGACTATGCTAGCAGTTGGCCGCTGAGCGCCTCGGAGGGTTACATGAAGGTATCGGAGCAGGCTTCGCCGCATTTATCAGTCCGGCAACCGAGCGTGGTCGTACGCGGCAACGGTGTGAGCTTTGCGCAGGAAATTGTTGCCGGCGCGCATCCTCTCACCGCGGACGAACCGGTTGCTGCGGGCGGCACAAATTCCGGACCAACTCCATACGACCTGCTGCTCGCGGCATTGGGCGCGTGCACGTCCATGACTGTGGGGATGTATGCCCGACGGAAGAATTGGCCGCTGCAGGGCGTCATCGTACGCCTGCGTCATGCCAGGATTCACGCTGAAGATTGCGCCGCATGCGAAACGGAGGAAGGCATTCTCGATCGCATCGAATGCGAATTGGAACTGGCAGGCCCACTGAGTACGGAGCAGAGATCGAAGTTGCTTGAAATTTCGGAGAAGTGCCCCGTCCACCGAACGCTGCAATCCCGAATCAATATCCAGTCCTCGCTCTTGTGAGCAAGAGTCCCTCATCGACAGTTCAGGCCCGCAGTTCTCGATGTTGTCCGCGGTGCGTTCCGCGGTCGAAGCCTGCTGCAGGTTCGGCGCCGATCGAAGAACATCGCTGCCCAACCGCAGGCAATTCGTTCCAGGCGTCAACATCTGCGCAGTTGCGAAAATACTGACACCGTGTTTCGAGCGCAAACCCTCACCGAGCAGCTAAGTCGCTGATTCTCAGCAACATGATCGAGCCGTCCGTTGGCGGACGAATTGCCTTTAGGACCGTCGCGCAAATGTTGCAGGACCGAAGGATCCAACTGACGGCCCTGGATTTGAAAACGATGAGCATCGCCGATAAGAACCTCCGATAAGGACCAACGCCGCTGAGCCGGAAATCTCGGTTTGGCGGGAAGGAGTCCTGAACATGAAGTCGTTACGCACTGTTTGTCTGGTGCTGGTGGCACCAGGGCTGATGTGGGCGCAGGCGAGCGCTCCGCAGGCGAGTTCCTCGCCAAATGATACCGAGGTGGGCGCCGAGCTGAAAGCTCTCCGCGAAGCTCTCTTGCAAACCCAGAAGCAGCTTGCTGCACAGCAGCAGGAGATTGAGGCGCTGAAGAACGGGGCGAAAAACGGGCAAGCGCTGTCGTCCAGCAGCGAGCAACCACCGAGTGTAATCGATGCAGCGATGCATACCGGGATTCCGTCCGGGTTGACGCCCGCGGGCAACTCCATTGGCGCGAATGCCGGCCAGCAGCAAGCGCCCGGGGGAATACAACAAGCAAACGAAGGGAGCCCGACCTTCAGACTTGGCTCAGCGGATATTAGACTTGGTGGCTTCGTAGACATAGAAAATATCTACCGCACTACCAACACCCAGAACAACATCGCTACGAACTACGCCGCCATACCGTTCAGCAACACGCCCCAGGGCGCCCTTAGCGAGTATCGTCTCACCGCACAGTTTTCCCGCTTCAACATAAGGGTCACAGACAAAATTGGCGACACGGATGTGGCCGGCTACTGCGAAGCGGACTTTAGCGGTAATGATGCGACCAATGTTTATCAGACCGTGAACGGGCACACTCTTCGGCTGCGCCTTTGCTTTATGCGTGTCCAGCGCAGTAAGTGGGAAATCCTCGGCGGACAAACCTGGAGTTGGCTGACCCCCAACCGCATCGGAATTGGTCCGAATCCCGCCGAATTGGCGATCACGTATAACGAGGATCAGAACATCGGCGTCGGCTTGCCTTACACCCGTGCTGCCGAGTTCCGCGTTGCCTATCACCTGAACGATCACTGGGCGCTAGGGATAGGCGTCGAGGATCCCAACCAATACATAGGTACTTTCGTCGCCCTTCCATCCGCCTTTGCCACTACGCTCGGCACGCAGTTTGACAACGGATCCCAAGTAGGAACTCCCAATCTGTTCCCAGACATCCTTCCCAAAATTACGTACGACACAAAAATTGCAGGCCGGCATTTCCATCTGGAAGGCGTCGGGCTGGTTACGGGAGTGAGAGCCGCGCTCAAACCTGTCGGCGACACGGCTTTCACAAGGCATTCGGCCGTGGGCGGCGGTGGTTCGATCGCCACGAACTTTGAGCTATTCCGAAATTTCCTGTTCCTTGGCAATGCGTTTTGGAGCGACGGCGGCGGGCGCTACCTGGTGGCCGACGGACCGCAATTGGTTATTCGCCCGAACGCCGCGGGAACCAACATTTTTCCTTCGCTGGTGCATGCGGGAGCGGGTTCCGTCGGCTTCGAGTGGATAGCGAATCAACAGTCCGCCTTCGCCGTTTATTATGGAGCGGACTATTTCGGGCGGAATTTTTTCCCCGACACCACGAACACCACCGCGCCCGGAACGATCATAGGGTACGGCGGCCCAGGCTCACCGAACACCAACAACCGAGCCCTGCAGCAAATTACATTCGATTGGCTGCAGACGTTTTGGAAAAGCGATATGCACGGGTCGCTCCAGGGTTACACGCAATATTCTTACCTCACGCGCGCCCCATGGTTTCTGGCTCCTGGAGCCCCTAGAGACGCACACCTCAGCATGGTGTACGCAGGTGTTCGCTACGTCTTGCCTTCGACGTCAGGCTTTATACTCCGCATTCCGTACCCCGAATCCAAATGAGTGCGTCTAGTTCACGATCGCGAGCAAGGAATTATCAAGACCCGGCGACTCGTCTCTGTCTGCCCCAGAACGGAGGTTTCATTCAGCCATGAGCGCATCTCAAGCTGCCACAAGCCAAACCCAGGCCCAGACTCAGACTCAGGCTCAGACACGCGCGTTCGTCATCGCGTGGTTCTTCACCGTCGTCTTCTATTTTCTTGAATATGCGGTGAGGTCATCGCCCTCCGTAATGATTTCGGGATTGGAAGACCACTTCAGCACGAGTGCCCTCGGAATCGCCACGATTCTGGGAGTGTATTACTACACCTATTCTTCGATGAGCCTGGTCGCCGGGGCTGCTTTGGATCATCTGGGAGCCAAGCGCTCCGTGCCCGTCGGAATGGCGATTCTGGGTTTGGGCTGTCTGCTGTTCAGCGTGCCGGCAGTACTGGCGGGCGATATTGGACGCCTCTGCCAGGGTGCGGGCTCTGCATTCGCATTCACTGGCGCCGTCTATTTGGCGGCACGCGGATTCCCTCCGCGCTACCTGGCTACTGCCATTGGCGCAACGCAATGCGTCGGGATGCTGGGCGGCTCGGCTGGACAGAATGTCGTCGGGCCGATGATTGAGCACGGTCTCGGTGTTCATGTTTTTTGGATCGGAATAGGAGTAATAATCCTGATCGTTGCAGTTCTACTCTATGTCTCCACCCCCAAAGAACAGCTCGCAGCGCACGCCCAAGAAGGCGGCTTCGGCTCGCTGCTGAAGCCGTACGAAGTTGTATTTTCAAATCCTCAGTCGTATCTCTGCGGAATTGTTGCCGGCTTGCTATTCGCACCCACCACCATCGGAGACATGATCTGGGGAGTCGCAGCATTTCAAAAGGATCTGCAATTTTCCTACCACAACGCCGTGGTGATCGCTTCCATGGTTCCTCTCGGCTGGGTATTCGGATGTCCGCTGCTCGGCTGGCTCTCCGACCGTATCGGACGGCGAAAGCCGGTAATCGTGGGGAGCGCGGCAGTGATGATGCTGGCGGGCGCGCAAATCGCCTTCCACCCATTGCCCATTTCCGCGAAGCTGGGAATGTTCATCTTTGGGGTGGCGTCCGGCGCCGCGATGATTCCCTACAGCATCATCAAGGAAGTCAATCCGGACAATGTCAAGGGCAGCGCGACCGGAGGGATCAATTTCCTCGTTTTCGCGATTACCGCGTTGATGGGCCCCGTTTACGCACATCGTATCGGCAGGGGCACTGGGAACACGCCAAACCTGGCGGTGCACTTTCAGAGGGGTGCACTTTTCTGGATTGCCTGCTGTGCGATGGCAATCGTCGTGAGCTTCTTTCTTCGTGAAACCGGACGCGCGGCGCAGCCACAACCCGCGGCAAAATAATCGCAGAGTCCCGCACCGATCGGTTGCGGCTCCCGGAGTGGCTCTAATTTGAATTCAAAATAACGCAGGAAATAACTAGATATCCAAGGAGGATTAAAGCGATGGCAAACCGACTGGCGGATCAGTTGCTCGCGAGACTTGTCGAAGCGGGCGTGGAAAGGATTTACGGCGTCGTGGGCGACAGCCTGAATCCGGTGACCGATGCACTACGTCTGAACAACAAAGTTAAATGGATTCACGTGCGCCACGAAGAAGTCGGCGCGTTTGCGGCTAGCGCGGAGGCACAGCTCACCGGCAAGCTCGCCTGCTGCGCGGGGAGCTGCGGTCCCGGCAACCTTCACCTGATCAATGGCCTTTTCGACGCTCATCGCAGCAATGCTCCAGTGCTGGCAATCGCATCGCACATTCCCAGCAGTGAGATCGGCACGGCATATTTTCAGGAGACGCATCCACAAAATCTGTTTCAGGAATGCAGCCACTATTGCGAGCTGATCACGAATCCGGCTCAGTTTGAGCGCGTTCTGCACATCGCCATGCAGAGTGCCATTGGAAAAGGTGGAGTAGGCGTGGTCGTACTGCCCGGCGACGTGGTGGCGTTGGAAGTACCGGTGCAAGCCGGCTCGCGTTCCCTGGTAACCAAACGGCCGAGCATCCGTCCTGGCGAAAAGGACCTGGCAAAGCTGGCGGACCTGATCAACTCCAGCAGGAAAGTTGCGCTCTTCTGCGGAATTGGATGCGAGAACGCTCACGATCAAGTGGTCGCTCTAGCGGAGAAAGTGAAAGCTCCGGTTGGATTTACCTACCGAGGGAAGCCGTTCATCGACTACGACAATCCTTATAGTGTGGGAATGACCGGTATGATCGGTTTCGGGATGTGTTACGAGGCGATCCACGAATGCGACCTTCTGCTGCTCCTGGGCACTGATTTCCCGTACGACAAATTCCTGCCGACAAAGACGAAGATCGCGCAAGTCGACATCCGGGCCGACAGCTTGGGACGGCGAAGCAAAATTGATCTTGGCATTTGGGGCGATGTGCGCGAGACACTACAAGCGCTGGCGCCGATGTTGGATACAAAGCCGGACGGAGGATACCTGGCTAACACGCTCGCCAAACACAAAGAGAAGCTTCGAAAAATGAATGTGTACGTTGACCATGTGGGAAAACGCACGCCGATGCATCCCGAGCCTGTCGCCGCCGCGCTCAGTGAACTCGCGGCCCCGGATGCCATTTTCACCGCCGACACTGGCATGTGCAACGTCTGGTCCGCCCGGCACGTCAAGGCGGCCAAGGACCGGCGGATCATCGGTTCCTTTAACCACGGGTCCATGGCGAACGCGCTCCCCATGGCCATTGGCGCCCAATGTACCTATCCCGGACGCCAGGTAATCTCCATGTCCGGAGATGGTGGACTGGCCATGCTTCTGGGAGACTTGTTGACAATCACACAGTACGACCTCCCTATCAAAATACTTTTGTTCGACAACGGCGTACTTGGAATGGTGAAACTCGAGATGGAAACCGCGGGATTCCCCGACTATCAAACGGACCTGAAGAATCCAAACTTCGCCAAGCTTGCCGAAGCCATCGGCATCATGGGTGTAAGAATCGAAAACCCAGCGGATGTGACCTCGGGCATCAAGAAGGCGCTGCAGCATTCGGGTCCCGCGATCATTGATGTAGTGACCGATCCCAATGCTCTCTCGATACCTTCTCATGCAGACCGGTCGCAAGCCGTGGGTTTCGCGCTGGCCATGGGAAAGATGGTGCTCTCCGGCAATATCGACGAAGTGGTGGCCACAATCGAGGGCAATATTCGACATGCCGGCGAGGCACTGGAGTCGATCTAGACCGATCTACGAGATAGCTGAGCGCGCCATTGCCGGCGCAGCGGCGCGAATCCGCGAAGCGTGGGCCGGTCGACCCGACTGTGGCGGCCATTATTTCCGCCTGGCAGCCATGGCATTTTGCAGCAGGATCGCGGTCAACAGGAGCGCGGCTCCGAGCATCCCGAGCGCTCTGAAGTGAAAAACCATCGCCGCTCCCGTGCCGGCACCCAAGACAAAGGCGATCCAAACGCCGCAGAGCAGGCGTATTTTGGGATCGGGAGCTACTACCGACCGAGGAACCGCATCGGAAGCGTATTTTTCAGCTTCTGTGGAGATTAGGCTGGTGATCACCCCTGTGAGATACGTCGTGTGAACGCTGATGCCACCCGCGCGACGAAATGCTCCATTTTGTAACCCCAGTGCCAGAGACACAAAGATCACAAATATTTCAACTCCGTGCGCCACATCTGATGCCAAAGCCAAGGAAGCGGCTACGATCAGAATCACTTCTATTCCCATGACGGTTGGAAGCAACGGCCACGCTGGCCACGCCTTGAGGGGCCGCGCGATAAGCGTACTCAGCAGAACCCCGAGTAAGAAAGTGACAATGGCCGACAGAGGTCCAAGCATAGCCCGCCATTCATGAGCGGCTACCGCAATTGCCCCGAGCACCAGATTGCCGGTCACGTGTCCGGTGAAAGTCTTCGCAAGTACGAAGCTTGCCGCGTCACCATACCCGCCAACGAAGGCTAGGCCGAATGAGAGCCACGCATCCGTCTGGCGAATATCTGTGGGCACAGCTTTCCCCCGGAGCTTGCTCAGCTCGTATCCTTAGCTAGTCTGGCGGTCCGAAAGGAGCCGACGCAAGCGAAGCTTGCCGCGCTCGTCTCCGGAATTGCGGCCGATGGTGGATCAGTTTGAGATGTCGCCGCCGGACAAGATTCGCACTGCTAAGTTCCGCGCTCCGGTCCGACGTTGTTCAGACCAGCCTGATATTCCGTTCGGCTGTCTTGATCACGTCGTCGAACCGGCCTGCCAGTACCTGTTTAGCGAGACTCAGTGTGTAACCCTTTGCCGTGTGGAACGGGATGTGCGACGGCAACGAAAGCGCGTAGGGGTCGACGACGGCATCGACGACAACCGGTCCGTCCTTGTAGGCCAGAGCTTCCTTGAGAGCCTCTTTCACCTCGCCCGGTTCCTCCAGACGGATGCCTTTCACGCCCATCGCTTCGGCCACGCGCGCGAAATTCGGATTCTTGAAATCCACCCCAAAGGGGACAATGCCGGCTTCCTGCTGCTCAATTTTCACGAAACCGAGTGTCTCGTTGTTGAGAATGATGTGCACCAGGCGCGTCTTGCGTTGCACGAGAGTGGGCAGATCGCCGAGCTGCAACATCGTAAAGCCGCCGTCGCCGCAGAGGGCAATCGTCTGCCGTCCCGGGTAGGCCAGTTGTGCGCCGAAGGCGTTAGGCGCGGCATGGGCCATCGACGCCCAGGAATAGGACGCGAAGAACCGGCGATTGGCGCCGCCCTTGATGTGCCGCGCCATCCAGATGCAGGCGGTTCCAGTGTCGGCGAAGAACATGGCGTCGTCCGAAGCCAGCTCGCTTAATGTCGCGGCAAGGTACTCGGGACGAATCGGCTTGATGCCCGGGCCTTTGTCCACATAATGACTCAGCAACTCCTCGAACTCGCGCGTTTTTACAAGGTGCTTGTCGAGAAAACTCGTATCGTTTTTCTCCCGCACTTTGGGCAGCACGGCCGCAAGCGTTGCCTGCACGTCTCCGATCAGACCTAGATCCAGCGCGGTCCTGCGGCCCAGGTGCTTCGGATTCACGTCAATTTGCACCTTCCTCACGTTGCCGTTCGGCAAAAACTCGGAAAATGGAAAATCCGTCCCCAGCAGCAGCAGAACCTCGGCGCCCTGAATCGCGTCGTACGTTCCGCCGTAGCCCAGCAGACCGGTCATGCCCGTGGCGTAAGGATTATCGTGCTCGAGCCACTGCTTGCCGCGAAAGGAGTAACCGACGGGAGCTTTCAATTTCTCGGCGAGGGCCAGCACTTCATTGCGCGCCTCCCGGCAGCCGTCGCCGCCAAAGATCGCGACCGTCTTTGCATCATTAATCAACCGTGCGAGCTTTTCCAGTTCCGCGTCGGCAGGACGCAAGACCGGCTTGGCAGGAATCGCGACGGCATACTTTCCTTCCGGCGCCTCGGACGCTGCGATGTCGCCGGGAAGCGAAATCACCGTGGGACCGCGATCGCCGATGGCGGTTGTGATGGCGGTGTTGATCACTGCACGCGCCTGCTCCGGATTAACGACGCGCCCGATATACAGCGCGGCAGTGTCGAAAAACTTGTAAGGATTCAGCTCTTCCAGGGCAGCCGTATCGATCAGACTCGTTTCCACATCGCCGGCGATCGCGATGACCGGTGCGCCCTCCTTCCTGGCGTCCATCAGGCCGTTGAAAAGGTGGGTCACCCCAGGGCCGGCCGTGCCGCACACCGCAACCGGGTTTCCGGTGAAGTAGGCCTCTGCAACCGCGGCGAAGACACCGTACTCTTCATTCCGCACATGAACGAACTCCACATTTCCGTTGCGGCGCAGCCCGTCAATCACGGGATTCAGAGCGTCTCCCACAATTCCGTAACAGCGTTTAACTCCCGCCTTTGCAAGCATGTCCCATAACAAATCTGCAACATTGCGCGACATAAAATACCTCCTTTTAAGCTAGCACTCCGGCTTCACAAACCTGGCGGCCGTCTCTGAGCGATCCGCCCTACACGTTGATGCAAAAACCACGACAACGGTAGCAACAGAAAAGCGGCAGCACACGCCAGAAGCCGCCATCATAGATGGGTTGGACCCGAAGGGCGGGGCTTCTGAGTGTGTGTGAGAACTGCTGCTTTTCGTCAGGGCCCGGCTTCACCGCTTGCAAAAAACTCGGTTTTTAGGGGCTCGGAGCTTTGGTTGATCCTGAGCGCCTGCCTTCGGCAGGGTCGAAGGGCTCCGACACGTGATACAAACTCGGCCAGAAAAGTTCTAATATCGTCCCCTTGGACGCGCCACCTAACCCTCAGGGCGGGACAGTCGATGTTTCGAATTACACACAAGTTGCTGTGGTCAGGTTTGGTCGTCGCGTCCGTCATCTGGCTGTCTTTTGCGAAAATGGCGCATCCCTCGGTATCGGGCCAGAATTCGAAAGCGGGTTCGGTGACCGGCGTCATCGATGGCGTTTCGTTCGAGGGTGACCAATATTACGTACAGGGCTGGGCATGCCAGGAGGGCAATCGAGGCTCGATCAGCATCAATATCTACGCCAGTCACCCGGCGGGCGCCAAGCCGCCGGGATCGTACGTCATGGCCGACACGGCCAATCTGGAGAACGAGCCTGCCGTTGACCACGAGTGCCATGACGCTGACGGCGGCAAGCACAGATTCCATACCGCGCTGCCCAACCAACTGCTGAGAACCCTCCAGGGCAAGAAAATTTACATACACGGCATCGCGCTCGCAGGCAACGTAGAAAACGCCCTGCTGGCAGGGTCCGGAAAGTTTTCGTTTCCTGCACCCAAGTGGCCGCCCGATCCGCCAACTCCCAATCTGCTCGACGGTCCGCGCGCGGCGGCGTTCGATACTTCAAAAGAGTCCTGCGAGCAGATTGATATTCCGGATGCCGCGGCCCGCGCTTTTCGAGACTACAAAGGAACCGTACACCTCATCGCCTCGCACTACGTCACTCGTGCGGGGCTGGGGCCCAGCCTGGAAGCGGCCAAACACAATTGCCAAGTGGTTTACAAATCGCCGCATGACGGGAACATCGCGGATTTTAACGATGCTACGTGGTTGAATTCGTTCTACAGCATCGACGGTAAGCGCATCGTGGCGCTCGGTCATATGGAGTACCACGGCTGGGAACATCCCGGCATGTGCGCACAGAAAACTGACACCGCCGCCTGCTGGTATAACGTGGACACCTACAACCTATCCGATGATGGCGGGTATCACTTTGCGCGGCCGCAGCCGCCAGGAAATTACTTCCTCAGCCTTCCGACGAAGTATGAAGTGAATCAGGGGCCGGAAGGCTACAGCGTGGACTCGAACATCGTCAAGGTCGGCGAGTGGTACTACGATCAAGTCTACTCGTGGGCTTGGCCGCCGAAGTGCGGCGGCGGAAAAGGACAGAAACCGTGCCTGGTTCCCGATGGCGCGTGTGCGATTCGCACGGCGAATATTCTGGACCCTTCGTCGTGGCGCGGCTGGGACGGCAAAGATTTTACGGTCGAGTTCGTGGATCCCTACCGCACGCCGGTGGCGAATCCAAAAACCCATGTTTGCGTAGCGGTTCCCTATCTAGACTACACGACGGGCATCAACTATCACTCGGCGTCGCATCTGTTTATTGCGACGCTTTGGAACCAAGGCTCTGCGGGTTGGGGACCGCAAGGCCTCTATTTTACGACCTCGCCGGACTTCATTCATTGGAGCAAGCCGGAACTTGCGATTACGCAGAACCAAATGCTGAGGCGTGAGCCCGAAGGGAACTGGTCGTATGCGTATTTTTCGCTCATCGATTCAAAATCGGCGGATTCCAGCTATATGACGATCACAGACAATCCTTATCTGTACTATGTGCGGATGGATGGTAACCATCCGCCTTACCAACGCGTCTTGTTCCGTCAAAAGATCAAGCTGGATTGGTTCGCGCTACTACACCCGAAGCCAGAGGTGCCCGCGGCCGCGAGCAAGCCCCGCTGACAGAATCCAGGGGCGCCCCGAACAGCCGCCGTTTTCTGCGCTTTGTCGAAAAGCAATCTAGAAAATGAACTTGCCCTGAATCTGGCAAATCTTCTGGTCCGTGGCTGCCACAGCGAGCGCCGCGTAGGGAGACGTCGGCAGATTGCTATGCGGATCGGAGTGGGCGCACCATTTGCCATCCCATCTCTCATTTCCTGGATCGTCGCCAACTCGAAAATAACTGGGTAGCCGCCGGAACCTGATCCAAGCGAGAATGCATCCATAGCCTCATGAAACCGCCATGCGACGACGGCGTCGTCCGATCGCTGCACGCTTATTTCCCGTGCAGAGCGCAGGCCGGACGTTGGATCCTGGCAGCCACAATTTTCGGCTCCAGCATGGCTTTTATTGACGGCACTGTCGTCAACGTAGCACTGCCCGCACTCCAGGCAGACCTGCACGCAAACGTTGTTGACGTGCAATGGGTCGTCGAGTCGTATGGCTTGTTCCTGGCCGCTCTGATTCTTGTCGGCGGCTCGCTCGGCGATAGGTTTGGTCGCCGGTTGATGTTTCTGATTGGCGTGGGGCTCTTCGCCGCCGCTTCCGTCGCTTGTGGTCTTGCTTCGACCATCCAGCAACTCGTCATCGCGCGAAGTGTCCAGGGTATCGGAGCAGCGTTTCTCGTGCCCGGCAGCCTGTCGCTCATCAGCGCCTCTTTCGACGAGAAAACCCGAGGCCAAGCGATCGGCACCTGGTCCGGCTTCACCGCGATCACCACGGCGATCGGGCCGGTTCTGGGCGGCTGGCTCATCGAGCACGCTTCCTGGCGCTGGGTATTCTTCATCAACGTTCCGCTCGCGGCCGTCGTGATCCTAATTTCGCTACGGCACATTCCTGAAAGCCGCAACGCGGATGTCGGCCAGGTGGATTGGATCGGAGCGCTGCTCGTCACTGTCGGATTCGGTGGTGTGGTGTACGGCTTCATCGAGTCCACCAGTCTCGGCTGGGACCAGCCGCTGGTTTACGGAAGCCTGATTCTAGGCTGCGCCTGTCTAGTTGCCTTCGCGTTCGTTGAGTCCAGAATCAGTTCGCCCATGGTTCCGCTGACGCTTTTTGCATCCCGCGGTTTCAGCGGCGCTAACCTGCTCACTCTGTTTCTCTACGCTGCTCTTGGAATTTTCGTTTTCTTGTTCCCGCTCAACCTGATTCAAGTGCAGCGCTATTCGACCACCGCCGCCGGCGCAGCGGCGCTTCCGCTGATTCTGCTGATGTTCTTTCTCTCGCGCTGGTCTGGCGGCCTGGTAACGCGTTACGGGGCGAAGGCTCCGCTGATCGTCGGGCCGCTGGTCGCCGCGCTGGGTTTCATTCTCTGCGCCGTACCCGGCGTGGGCGCCGGCTATTGGACGGGATTCTTCCCGGCTTTCACCGTTCTCGGTTTCGGAATGGCCATTAGCGTCGCTCCGCTCACCACCGTCGTGATGAGTTCGGTGGAACAGGACCGCGCCGGCGCGGCCTCGGGCGTCAACAACGCGGTCGCACGGGTTGCCAGCGTACTCGCCGTGGCAATCCTCGGGATCGTGATGGTGAAACTATTCAGCTTCAGCTTGAATCGAAGTCTCACCGGGGCGCCGCTGCCTCCCGGGATTCTCCAGTACATTCGCGCAAACGAGATCAAGCTTGCCGGCCTGGACCTGCCGAGCGGACTTGATGCCCAGACGACCGCGCTGCTCCGTGCCTCAATTTCCCGTGCGTTCGTATTTGGATTCCGGATCGCAATGCTGCTCTGCGCAGGTTTGTGCGTGGCAAGCGCTGCGGCGGCGTCGCGGATGATTCCCGCCAGAACCGGGACTGCGAATTAGACAGGTCGAGTGAGCGCAGCGCAAAGCCGCACCGGTGTTTCCAATTCTTTATTCCGAGACTCGCAGCAACACCACTCCGTGCCCAGGCACTTGGACTTTGTAGCCGCCTTGCATCGAGCCGAGGTCCTTGGCTCCCCACACGTCGCGCACTTTAACAGCTCCGTTGAATCCAAGCTCACGAAAATTCACCTGCATATCGAGAGCTCCGGAATGCCGATTGAAGAGTCCGACTGCTTTTGATCCGTCGGCAAGCGGGCGCGTCCATATTTCCATGGGGCCCTCGGCGGAGAAACGGTCGCCTTGCTTTCCGGCCGCGTCTTGATCGATCGCAATCACTTCTCGATTGGTAAGCAACGCGCGCGTCTCCGCGCTCATCGCGCTCAAATCGTTTCCCGCAAGCAGCGGTGCAGCGAGGATCGCCCACAAACTCATATGCGTGCGATATTCCTCAGCCTGCATCCCGCCATTGCCGACCTCGAGCATGTCCGGATCATTCCAGTGGCCCGGTCCCGCGAATTTCGCAAGGCCCGCCTGCCCGAATCCGATTGTCGCCATTCTTGGGTACGTGTCATTGATGTCGCCGGTAGTCCGCCACAAGTTGCCGCCGGCCGATGCACCCCATCGCCACACAGCATCGTCGCCGTACTGGCAAAAACTATAAACGATCGGACGGCCGGTCGTGCGCAGGGCGTCGCGCATTTTTAAATACGCATTCACCATGATTTTGTTCGCTGCATCGGGCGAGTCGGCACCTTTCATGATGTCGCGCAAGCCGCACAGGTCGTATTTCAAGTAATCGATTCCCCAGGCCGCATAGGTTGCCGCATCCTGTTCTTCGTGGCCGTAGCTGCCTGCAAATTTCGCGCAGGTTTGTGGGCCGGGCGAGGAATAAATCCCGATCTTCAAGCCCTTGCTGTGCACATAGTCGGCCAGCGCTTTCATGTCCGGAAATTTGCCGTTGGCGTGGATGACGCCTTGCGCGTCGCGCTCGCCCTCCCAAGTGTCATCAATGTTGATGTACAGATAGCCCGCGTCGCGCATGCCGGAGGAAACCATCGCGTCGGCTTGCGCGCGGATGATGGCATCGTCAACCTTCTCCGCGAAGTGATTCCAGCTATTCCAACCCATCGGCGGCGTAGCCGCCACGTCCGCAGACTGCGCACGGCACAGCGGCGCAGCCATAAAAAGGAGAAAGCCCACAAGAACAAGACAGGTCGCATCGAATTTGCACCTGGAACGTGCAATCATAAATTTCGATCCTCGATTCAGCCGCCGCGAATGCTCTCTCACGACATTTTCACCAGGGGACATCTTAAAGAGCGGCGCACTGATTCTTGTCTGTAAGCAGCGTTTGCCAGCCTTCGAATTTTCACAAGATGGCAAAACCTACGTTTCCGACATGAAGATAGACGACCGCTAATTCATCGCGCTCTACCAACGCACTGCGGATTCGCAGCCGCCGGGCTGCACGCATATTTGCTGTGAGTCGAATGATCTTGAATCCTTGCAGGCGGAAAAACAAACCACATTACCTGCCATTTGCAGCGTCCCCAGTCTGAATCCGAAACACGTACGCGTACTTGCCTGGTGCCACACTGGGCAGGTTTACTTCCAGCGCGTCATCCGTCTGTCGCCAATTAAGCCTCGCACTAGAACCTGCCAATTCTACGTTCGCGATGTGCAGTCCCTTGCCTTGATGCTCGGAACCGAGCGCATGAATCACCGCCCGCCTATCCGCCGGCCACGCCATTTCGATCGCATACAACGTCGAACCCTTCTGTGTAAACCGAAAATCCCCAGCCTGATAAACCTTGGTGTCCTTATCGTGTCCGAACCCCGCCTGAATCTGTGTCGGGCCTTCCCCAAAAACCTTCCACGGCGTGCTCTCGTAGATTGCTTCGCCGTTCAGCTTCAGCCAGGTGCCCATTTCCAGCAGTGCGTTGCGTACTTCTTCCGGAATCGTGCCATCCGGCCGCGGTCCTATATTCAAAAGCAAATTTCCGTTCTTGCTGACGATGTCAATCAGCTGATGCACTAGAAAATCCGGCGTCTTGAAATCGTCACCTTCTAGATACCCCCAGGAAATATTGCTTATCGACGTGTCCGTTTGCCAGTGCTGTTCCTCAATGCTCTCCTTCATCCCGCGTTCGAAGTCGCGCGCGCCCGCATGCCAGTCGAGTGCGTAATCCTTGATGTCAATCACCGCCGGAATTCCGTGCTGCGCGGAAAAATTGTAGTAGAACGAAGCAAAGCGCGTCACATTCTGCCGGTAGTTCGGCTGCCCCGCCCACCAGTCGAAGTACATCACTTCCGGTTTGTACTTCTCCACAATTTCCGCTGCGCGCGCCAGCCAATCATTCGCGAATTCCGGGCTCACGTAAGTCCAGTCGTTCAGCAGCACTTGGTGCGGGTCCTGCAGCCAGGCGTGCGCGGGTCCGTAAAGTCCTGCAAATCGCGAATCATTCACGTCCGAGCGAAACGTTCTCCCGCCATCGAAAAACCAGTCATGCTCCGCGCGATGAAACGAGGTACCGAAATGCAGGCCCTCGGCGCGCAGCGCACGAGCCAAATCTCCAAGCACATCGCGCCGCGGCCCCATCTTCACGGCGCTCCAATCGGAAAGCCCCGAATCGTACATGGCGAACCCGTCGTGATGCTCGGCCACCGGAATCACGTAACGCGCTCCAGCCGCCTTGAAAAGTTTCGCCCAGTCCGCCGGATGCCACTTTTCGGCCCTGAATAACGGTATCAAGTCCTTATATCCGAATTTGTCCTGCGGCCCGTACTTCTGCATGTGCTGCGTAAATTCCGGCTCCTTCTGCTGGTACATATTTCGCGGATACCATTCATTCCCGATCCCCGGAACGGAAAACACTCCCCAGTGAATGAAAATTCCGAATTTCGCGTCCTTGTACCATTGTGGAATCTCGTACTTGCACAGTGTCTCCCAATCCGGCCGGTAGGGCCCATCCTCTGCCTGGCGATCAACATCTTTCAGAATCGCCGCGCGCGCCGCATCGTATTTCGCCACTGCTACTTGCCACTCGCGATCAATCTCGGCAGCGGATTTGACGCTATGCGTCGGCGCAAGCGGATCCTGTTGTCCGTTTTGCGCAAGCGCAGTAACACCAGCGCAAAAGAACACGAGTGAAAGTATGCGAACGCGCGAACGCCAAAGAACTGCGGGGATCATGAACAACTCTCACCACGCGTAGAAAATATTCTCATCGTGAACCAAAAAGAATTTCCATGGTCAGTTGATCGAGCCGCTCGTAAGGCAGGCGCCTCTTCGCCATCGTGGCGCGATCGAAATTGTGCGCGAGCAGCGTGCTGGCAACACTGTTTGAGTACGGATGCACGGACGGCGCGCCCGCGATGTCATCATCCAATTCATCCAGGATCGCTTGAATTTCCGAATCCGAATTGAATCGGGCCGCTTTTTCCTTCAGGATCAAATACGTGCGCATGCACCCGCGAGCAAAATCCTTCACGCCTTCATAATCTTCGGTGCGATAGGCATGCGCGTCAAAATGGCGCGGCCCTTCATAGCCCACATCTTCCAGAAATTTCACCAGAAAAAAGGCGCTCTTCGGATTCGTAGACCCAAAGCGAAAATCCTGGTCGTATCGTCCGGACGCCTGGTCGTTCAGATCGATGTGAAAGAGCTTCCCGGATTCCCACGCCTGCGCGACAGCGTGCAGAAAATTCAGCCCCGCCATGGTTTCATGCGCCACTTCGGGATTGACGCCCACCATTTCAGAATGCGCCAGTGTCGCGATAAATCCCAGGTACGCACCAGTCGTCGGCATATAGATGTCGCCCCGCGGTTCGTTGGGCTTCGCTTCCAGCGCTAGACGAAAATCATATTTTTGCTGCAGTGAGTATTCACACAGGAAATCCACCGCCTCGCGCAAACGCTTGATCGCCGCGTCAGGACGCCGACACGCATCCGTCTCCGTCCCTTCGCGCCCACCCCACAGCACGAAGATTTTCGCTCCCAGTTCCGCACCCAGATCCATCGCGCGCATCGTCTTTTGCAGGGCATAAGCGCGCACCGCTGGATCGTTCGATGTGAAAGCGCCGTCGCGGAACACAGGATGCGTAAACAGATTCACCGTGGTCATCGGCACGCACAAACCGCTGGCCGCGCAAGTGCTCTTGAATTCGTGAACGATGCGGTCGC
>Ga0210394_10002125_pt1 | contig 28242 bp, 23 predicted proteins | sample IncBWC12MmetaG_FD_160121 | JGI IMG/M metagenome (GOLD analysis project Ga0210394, IMG submission 160121) | Forest soil microbial communities from Barre Woods Harvard Forest LTER site, Petersham, Massachusetts, United States - Inc-BW-C-12-M | ecosystem: Environmental > Terrestrial > Soil >...
ACGAGCCGATTCTCTGGGATTTCGGTTCAGCGGCCAAGCATCATCAACTTAATTGCCCCTGGCTCGGGGAACGCTCGCGCGCCGGTATTCCTCTGCTGCGCGGCGCAATGTCTCCGGAGATGGGCCGCGCCGAAAATGTGGCACGCAAGATCAAGGTCGAACTGGAAAAGCGCAAATTGCAGCATGAGCCGCTGGGCGTGGACATCATCGAGCCTCCCATTCTCTTCGCGCTACAGAAGGAAGGAATCAAGGTCGTCGACGGGCAGCAGATTATGTCCGATGCGCGCGTCATCAAGACACAGGATGAAATCACGCTTCTGAATATGTCGGCGATGATGGTGGATGCGGCATATGACGAACTTTATCGCGCGATGAAACCGGGGATGAGCGAAAACCAGGCGGTCGGCCTGGTGAGCAAGGTTCTGTACGATCTCGGTTCGGAATATGTGGAAGCGGTGAACGCAATTTCGGGCGAACGCTGCAATCCGCATCCGCATGTTTTCTCCGATCGCGTGCTGCGGCCCGGCGATCCGGTGTACTACGACATTCTGCATTCCTATATGGGCTATCGCACCTGTTATTACCGCTGCTTCACGATCGGATACGCCTCGCATGCGATGGTTGACGCTTACAAGCGGTGCCGGGAATACCTGGACGCGGCAATCGAACTGATCCGGCCAGGCCGGACGACGGCGCAGGTGGCTTCGGTATGGCCGCGCGCGCAGGAATTTGGATTCCCAGACGAAGAAGCGGCCTTCGCGCTGCAGTTTGGACACGGCGTGGGATTGGCGATTTGGGAAAAGCCGGTGATCAGCCGCCTGGTTTCGCTCGAACATGCGCACGAACTGAAGCCGGGCATGGTCTTTGCGCTGGAGACATTCTGGCCTTCCACGGACGGCTGGAGCGCGGCGCGCATCGAAGAAGAGATCGTGGTCACCGAGACCGGCCACGAAGTGATCACCCGGTTTCCGGCCGAAGAGTTGCTGGTGGCTGGAGCGCATTATCACACCGTGAATGGACCGTTGCCGACCACGCGCGAGAGCGAAGCTGCTCCGAGCCAGCGCGTGATCGAAATGGTGGAATCGAGCGCAAAGACGGAAGGAGTGGGAGTGCGCTAAAAGCGCGCTCTCACAGATTCCGTCATATGGCCGTCAGCGTAGTAATGCCCGCCCTGGAAATGGCGCAGGAGACCGGTAAGGTCATCTCCTGGCGCAAGCGTGAAGGCGAGCAAGTGGCAAAAGGCGAGCCACTGCTGGAAGTGGAAACAGATAAAGCCGTCGTCGAAGTGGAATCGCCCGGCGACGGAATCCTCTCCTCGGTTTCGGCGCGCGAAGGCGCCGTAATCCCCGTAGGCCAAACGATTGCCTGGCTGCTTGCGCCCGGCGAAGCGCCACCTGTAGCCACCGCACCGACACAAACGGGGCGGCGGCAAGACAGCGCTGCGGGTGGTTCCAGCGCATCGAGTACAGGCGCAAGCACGCCTGCGCCTCCTGTCCCCACTGAAGTGCGAATCTCGCCCAAGGCGCGGCGGTTGGCGCGCGAGCACGGCGTGGACGTGACGCGGCTACGCGGCTCGGGGCCGGGCGGAGAGATTCTCGCCGAGGACATCATGAATGCGGCTAAAGGTGCGGGCGCGTCAGCGGCCACTGCGCCGGCGGCCGTGCCCGCGACAGAGAAGCCGCGAGCGGCGGCCGGGCAGATCGAGCAATTGGGAACGGTCGGAAAGCTAATGGCCGTGCGAACGGCGCAGAGTTGGACGACGGTTCCTCACTTCTTCGTAACGCGCGACGCGGAAGCTGGCGGTTTGCTCGAGGCGCAGGAGCGGCTATCGGTAGAAGTGGAAAGAGCGCAAGGCCTCAAAGCGACATTGACAGACTTGCTGGTTGCGCTCGTTGCGCGCGTATTGGCGAAACATCCGAGAATGAATGCAAGCTGGGTGGCGGAGGGCATTCGTCACAATCCCGAGATCAACGTCGCCATAGCTGTGGCTGTTGAGGAAGGCGTGGTCGCGCCGGTATTGCACAGGGCCAACCTGAGCAAGGTCGTAGATATTGCCGTGCGGCGGCGGGAATTAACCGAACGCGCCAAGGACGGCCGCTTGCAGCCGGCCGATATCAACGGCGGCACATTTACGATCAGCAATCTGGGAATGTATAACGTCGACGCTTTCACCGCGATCATCGTGCCCCCTCAGGCGGGTATACTGGCCGTAGGGCGAGCGGCTGATCGCGTGATTGCCGTGGATGGAAGACCGGCGGTGCGGCCGATGATGACCCTTACGCTTTCGACCGACCATCGCGTGGCCGACGGAGCGCGGGCGGCACGATTTATGAATGACCTCGTCGACGCCATTCGCGAGCCGAAAAAGTGGCTCGAATGATCTGAATATTGAACTGATCGACGCAAGGCGAAGGGACGGTTCAACTTTACTGGAGGGCTTCGGCCATTCCCCGTACAGCATTATCGGCTGACGCCAGGGCGGATACGGCTTGTTGCAGTTCCGTTGCGGAGGATGCGTGGGTAGGGTAATTGACTACCTGCAATTCGAATTGAAACCGCTGAGTTGCACCGGCCGCATCATCCAATCCTTCCTTCAGGCGGGCACACACCCGCTCGGCGTTGCTCAAGTCCACGCCTGGCAAGACTACGCCAAAACAAGCCGGAGCCAAAATGTAGATGGAATCCTGTTCGCGCATCCTTCGAGAGATGACTTTGGAAGCATCGCCCATCGCCGAAGCGATTTCCGATGGACTGGAATGATCCGCTGGAAACTTGATGTTAACTACGACTATAGAGAGCTTTTCGGTCGTTGTGGCCATGCGCCGAAATTCCATGGGCAAGCGGTCCTGGAACGAACTCATGTTCGGCATCGTCTTCAGCAATTCGACGCTGGCCTCCCTGCGAGTCTCGGCGATCTGCCGCCGGCCTTCAACCATTTCACGCCGTAGCTTTCGGATCGTGGCATGGCGATCCCAGACATAAACAGTGAGCAAGACGCACAAGACGCAAAAACCCCAAAAAGCGGTGCGCATCGTCCGATCGCCCGGCGTTTGATGCGAAAACACGACCGGGTACATGAGCACAGCCATTCCTACAGCGAGCACCATGACGGTGACGGCGATAAATACGCTGAACTGCAGCTCGCTATGCTCGAGATTGTCAGGCTGGACTCGGCCGGAAATCTTCATCAATGATCCTCAAACGCTGAGTGAAGGATGCCCTTTAATAACTTAAGGGTAATCAGAAACGCCATCGAGCTTATTTTGAGATTCGGTGACGCAAAAGCTACCCTGTACTTCCTTACGGCTAGTTTACGGCCCGGCTTTTTTGGTGGGAGAAGCCAAAAACTACGAATCCTGCAGTTCTGCGATCGCTGAACGGAGGGCGCTCAATGTCGCATCGATTTCATGTTGATCTTTGTAGGCCCGCCGTGGCCAGAAAAAGCCTTTCAAGCCATCTCCTCTGCGCCGAGGGACGATATGCGCATGAAAATGCGGAACGCTTTGACTTACACGATTATTGATGGCCACAAAGGCGCCTTCCGCTTGCATCCCCTGCGTGACAGCCTGGGAGAGCCGGCGGACATTGATAAATAACGGGCCCATGAGGGAATCCGGCAACTCAAAGAGCGTCTCGATGTGGCTCTTTACGATGAGCAGCGTATGGCCCGGGAAGAGAGGACGATGATCCAGAAAGGCTAACGAAATATCGTCTTCAAAAACCTTGAAACACGGAACGGCGCCCCGAATGATGTTGCAAAAAATGCAGCCTTCCTTGAGCACGGGTTTGAACATGAGAGCATTTTTCATCTCGGGATCGGCTTGCCAAGGGCTGGCCGGATCTCATGCAGCCGAAACGCTTCGGAATTAAAGCGCAGCGAATCGGGCAGATGTTCGGCAAAATAGCCCCAATTGTGTCCGCCCGGATACAGGTGGAATTCGTGAGGGATGCGGCGAGAAAGAAGCACCTTGTGGAGTGCTTCTGCTCCTGCCTCGAACCCATAGTCATCTTCGGAACCGCAGTCAAAATAGATTTTCATGCCTGCGAACTCTGCGGTTCGAGCGATGGTCAGAGGATTGTTGCGATCCCAAAAAGAGCGATCGGGAGGTGAGCCAAACACATTCCCTAAAATCCGCAGACGGCCGGACTCGGGAGAATTGCCAACGGAGATGGCTGGAAGCTTCTCCATTAGAGCGGCGCTGTGGGAGCTCACCGATCCGAACAGTTGCGGGTGAAGAAAAGCCAAGCGCAGCGCGCCGTAGCCTCCCATGGAGATACCGCCAATGCCGCGGGATTCACGGCGCGCGGCGACGCGGTAGCGATTTTCGATAAAAGGTATGAATTCCTGAATGAAGAAATCCTCGTAACGGAAGCGGCCGTCGTACGAGTTCATGAAGAAACTGGCGTAACCGGCGGGACTGACGAGAATGAAATCGGCGATTTCGTGACGATCCCAAAGCTCCTCGATGAGATTGAATCCTCCTGAACGTACAAACATCTGCTGATTATCACCAAGGCCGTGGAGGTAATAGAGCACGGGATAGCGGCGATTGGCGTCTTCGCCGTAGCCCGGTGGCAGGATCACGCAGTAAGGAACGGAACGTCCCAAGATGCGGCTGGGCACGGAAAGACATTCGCCACGGGCGTCAGCGGTTGAAGATGGCGGCGGTGTCCGCGAACTTGCCGTCAGCACGCAGTACAGAGTCAGAGCAATCCATGCGAGCGCAATGCGGCTGACTTTTATCGCTCTCATGTTATGCGGCATTGCTATAGAGCATGATCGCGGGATCTCGAAACAACCAGTTTAATACTCCGGGGCGTTCACCCCAAAGGCGCGGTGATTCGCAAATCGCGCATGGCACCAATACGCCGACTTAGGGGTATACTCTGGCGGCCTGCATTTCCTCAAAAATCATCGTGGCGATATCGCGGCAGGAGGATGGTTATGCGCTATGGAATGAATCTACAAAAGTTGGCTTTGATAGTGTTCGGCGGCATTCTAGCCAGCGCCCCAGCTTTGGCGGTCCATCTCCAGCAATCAGACTCCGATCAAACGAAATCAGACCAAGCCAAATCGGAACAGGCGAACCAAAATAGCTCGCAACCCAATGCTGCGCCTGCTGCGGATAGTGCGTCGGCTAAGGGACCTGCACAAATCGTGGTGCCCGCGGGAACGCATCTGCCGCTCGTGGTTCACAGCGGGATCACCTCTCGCAATGCGCAACCCGGCCAGCCAGTCTATATGGAGACCACGTTCCCGGTGGTTGTAAATGACCGCATCGTTATTCCGGTGGGCTCGTATGTCCAGGGCGAAATCACCGAGGCGAAGCGGGCGCCAAAAGGAAAGGGAGGCGCTGAGATCCGCATTCACTTAACGACTTTGATCATGCCCAATGGTTACAGCGTGAAATTCGACGCCATACCCACGAATGCAGACACAGGCGGCGGTGAGTACGCCAGCAAAGAAGGGCAGATCAATACAGATAGGGATAAAGGCGCGGATGCCGGCACTGTAATCAAGACGACTGGCGCGGGAGCAGGCATCAGTGCGATTGCCGGAGGAGGAGAGGGCGCAGGAGTTGGCGCAGGCATCGGGGCAGCCGTAGGCCTTGCGGGAGTGCTCATGACGCGAGGACCGGAGGTACAACTGCCGCGTGGAAGCAGCGTGGATATAATACTGGATCGGCCTCTTTACCTGGATCCAACAAAGATTAACTTTACCGAACCGGGCCGCGCGACGGCGTTGCCTGGCCCCGCCAGCCGTCCGCCTGCAAGGAGCTTCCCCTTTTAATAGCGGCCTTAAATTGGGATGTGCGGATGCCTATCAGTTTTGTTTGTGGGCAAATTTCCTGGCGGTTCGATCTCCCGGACCTTCGTCGGTCGATAAGGAATCGTCTGCGCTAGCGACTTTTTCGGTTTCAGCAAATCGCAGCGGGTTGAAGATCTCCCAGTCCATTGAGACGTGCTTCTCCACGATCCATTCGCGCACGAGCTTCGCGGTAATGGGCGTAAGCAGGATGCCATTGCGATAATGCCCCGTCGCGATAGTCAGCCCGGCGACTCCCGCGGAACCTAGCAGAGGAAGATGATCGGGCGTATCGGGGCGCAGGCCGCACCAAAGTTCTACCACCTCTGCATTCGAGAGATTGGGAATCAATTCCTGTGCAGTGGAGAGAATTTTCTCGATGGCGCCGGCGGTGATGCGTTTTTCGAAACCGGCATCCTCCAACGTGCTGCCAGTAACCATTCGCTGAGGCACGGCCGAATCGCGCGGCACGATGTAGCCATGTTCGCAACGGACCACGTGCCGAACGGGCAGCTGGGATTTTAGAGCCACCATCTGTCCACGAATGGGGCGCGTTGGTACTCGCGGAATGATGCCTTCGAGCAGGCCCGAAAAAGCGCCTGCCGCGACAATTATTTCCTGCGCCGCGAACACAGTTCCGTTCTCAGCGCATACACCCGTGCAGCGCCCGCTATCGATGACGATCTTGCGAACTGGTGTGGCGGGAAACAACTCCACGCCGGCAATCGAAGCTGCCGCCAAGAGCGCTTCCAGGAGAGCGCGATTGTCTACACAAGCTTCGTACGGGAAATAGGCCGCCCCTTGGGCACGGCGCGTCAATGCGGGCTCCAATTTGGCGGCCTCGTCGAGAGGAAGCGGCTCAGTGGGAAGGCCAAGGGCGTGATGCAAAGCAATCAGCGTGCTCAATTCGCGTCCGGCATCAGTGGAAAAGAGCAGCTCTATGGCGCCGTCGGCGCGATAGCCCACACGCTTTCCAGAAATTTCCCCGATCTCGCCGACAAACTTGGGATAAAGATTCAGACCGGCCCGGCCAAATGGCACCAGTGGAATGGCTGCAGGACTGTCAGGCGCAGGAGACAACATGCCTGCTCCAGCCCAGGAGGCCTCACGACCTGGCTTACTCTTTTCGAGGAGCGCAACGCGAAGGCCCTCTTGCGCAAGCCGCAAGGCGATGGCCGAGCCGATCAGGCCGGCGCCAACGACGATGGCATCATGCGACGGCATACATCCAGTCTATCAAGACGGCCAGCTTCACGAATGCGTGTCAAAGGCGGCGCGAATCTAAAATGATTTGACCAGTTGAACAGAGAGGACCTGGGCTTTTTGTGCCAGGTTCTGGGCACGGACCCAATCTCCCGTACGTATCGCCTCATGGGCCTGAGAGAGGAATCCGGCGATTTTCCCGACGAGATCATTTTGGGAGGCGTTGAGCTGGCGTCCATAAGCAACTTGCAGATTGCGTTCGGCGATACGGATGTCGTCTGTGGTCGTGCGAACCGCAGTGGCCTCGGCTTTTGCTGAAAGTTCCGGAGCAATCTGGATTGGCTCCGGCTCAGGTTCAACTTTCGGAGCAACTGCCTCGGCCTCTACGGGAGGCCGGGGACGCGGCTGTTCGGCTACAGCCGGTGCCGGTTGCGCCGGTTGCTTGACTTCGGGTGGTTCGGCAGGTGGCGCCGGCGGCTGCTGAGTTACGACCGTTGGCTGCGGAAACGGCTCCGTATCCGGCGGAATCGCGACTGAGGGGGGAGCGGCGCGAACAATATTCCTACGGCAGCCGCATAGTCCAACTGCCGTGAGGCACACAAGAGCAACGAGAATTTTCCGGTGCGGCTTCATGATGCGTTCCGTGCCAGCGCGCTGTTTGCTTCCCGCAAACGCGAAATTGCGGGCTCTACGGGGCGCGCCAAAGGTAATTCGATGCGAAAAGTCGTTCCGCGTCCCACCTGAGAGTCAAAATCTATAGAGCCGTCGTGCAATTGTATCGCTTTATAAGCGCTGGCAAGACCAATGCCGCTGCCTCCAGGCCGTGTGGTGAAAAACAATTGAAACACACGACCGCGAAGTTCCGGGGCAATGCCCTGTCCGGTATCTTCGATGCGAATTTCCGCCGATTCGCCGCGGCGCTCAAGGCCGAACGTGAGCGTGCCGCCCGACGGCATGGCCTGAATGGCATTGAAAACCAGATTGAGCAGCGCCTGGGTAAGGAGGGGCCGGTCGACACGTACGGGCGAAAGATCGGCATACTGCTTCACGAGCTGCACGTGGGCGCGTTCCATCTGAGGGCGCGCAATTGCGCTCACTTCCTCGAGCAGATCTTCCAGGTTTGTTTCCTCGAGACGCAATTCCTGTGAGCGCATGAAATCGAGAAAGCGTTTGACGACCGAATCCAAACGGTCGATTTCGCTATCCAGTACGGCCACGGCTTGGCGCGGTACGCCATCACCGGGGGGCAGACTCTCCTTGAGATTTTCCAACCAGAGCCGCATGGAATTCAGCGGATTTTTCACTTCGTGGGCCACGCCGGCGGTGACGCGGCCGAGGGCGGCGAGACGTTCGGAAACCTGCAATTGCCGACTGATCGTCTCCAACGACTGGAGGTCGCGCAAGGTGACCAGAGCGCCCATGCGTGTACCGCGTTCGCTGATCACTTGGACGCTCACGCCGATGCGTTGCGGCGGCAGACTGGGATCGGAAGCGGGGATATCAACCTCTGCGGCCGCTATGGGTTCAAATTCGTCCTCAACTAGCACGAGAGCCGACCGCAAGGGGTGGTCAGGAGGAAAGATTTCGCTCGCTTTGCGGCCCAACAGTTGATCAGCGGGCAAGCCCAGGAAGTTTTCGACCGCAGGGCTCACCATCACAGCGCGGCCATCTCGCGTGAACAGCAGCAGGCCGTCTTCCAAGCCGCCGAGAATCTGGTCCAGATTCTCTCGTAGAGTGCTGAAGATTTCGCGCACTCCGCGCAACTGCAGTCCGATCTGGCTGATTTTGGTGCTCACTTGCCCGAACTCATCGCCACGCTCGAGCGGCTTTTGGTCGAATTCGCCTCGTGAGATGCGGTCCAATTGCGTGGAGATGCGTTCCACAGGCGCGAGTATGGCCGTGCTCACCACCGCCGCGAAAAGCACTGACGCCAGCACGGAAATGAGTGCCAGAAGAATGGCCGAACGCAGCGCCGGGGTGAGCTCAATCGCCAGGAGACCGGTATGCAAGGCGACGCGAATTTCACCAAACGGGACTTGACGCCCTGGAGGGCCGAGTTTGAACGGGTCGGAAACGTCATAAGCCTGGGGCGCTCCGTAGATCAATCGAAGCTGTTGGATGAAGCCCGCGCCGACGAGCTGACTGAGAGGTGGACGCGGAAGCACTTTGCGGCCAGGCAACGACGCATCGCTTGAAATCAAGGCCGTTCCATCGCGATCGACAATGGTTACTTCATAGACCAAAAATGAGTTGCCCACCTCGGCATCAATCAATGAAGTGAGCGCGGAGTTCTGATCGAGGGCGTTGCGTACGTATTCTCGAACATCCTCGGGGCGATTCGAGGCCGGCAGCCCTCCTTCATTGGCTGCTTCGGCAAGGGCATTCTGGGCTTGGAAAAAGACCTGCTGGGCGACGAGGTTCGCGCGGCCATCGGCTTGTTCGATAACCTGGCGAGTCAGGGTCAATATGTGAAGCCATGAGGTTACACCCACCACCATCAGCACCAACACAGCGATGCTCAACGTGATTTTGGTTTTCAAACGCAGGCGCATTTTCGAACTCAGCGGTTCTCGGCCCGATCGGCTTCGTATTCTTTCAGCTTATTATGCAGTGTCTTCAGGCTTATTCCGAGAAGTTCCGCCGCGCGTGTCTTGTTGTTTGTAGCGGCGAGGGTCTGCAAGATGAGTTCGCGTTCCATAGCGTCTACCGTCGTGCCCAGAGGGAAACGCAAGGAAGAAAGTTCAGAGGCGGCTGTAGCGTGGGTACGGCCGAAATCCGTGGGAAGATGGCTGCGGCCGATCAGGTCCCGGTCACACACGATGATGGCGCGTTCGAGCACATTGCGTAACTCGCGGACGTTTCCCGGCCAGGCGTAATTGTGAAAAAGCTCGCTGACTTCAGCATTAACGCCTCGAACCTGCCGGCTGTGTTTGGCATTAAGGTCGTGCAAAATGTGCTCGACGAGCGGTGGGATATCCTCCTTCCGATCGCGTAGGGCGGGCAGATGAATATGAAAAACGTTCAGACGAAAATAAAGGTCCTGGCGAAGCTGGCCGTGCGCAACAGCCTGCTCGGGATCCTTGTTCGTAGCCGCAAGAACACGAACATCCACGGGTGTTTCGACCTTGCTGCCCAATCGCCGGACCTTCCGGTCTTCCAGGACGCGCAACAGTTTGGCTTGTGTGGGCGCGGGCATTTCGCCGATCTCGTCCAAAAGCAGCGTGCCGCCGTCGGCTAGTTCAAAACAGCCGATTCGGCGTTCCGCCGCTCCTGTGAAGGCACCTCGTTCATGGCCGAAAATTTCGCTTTCCATGAGAGATTCAGGAATAGCAGAACAATTGATGGCGATAAAAGGCCGGTCGTTACGAGGCGAAAGCTGGTGAAGAGTGCGGGCGAGAATTTCCTTACCGGAGCCCGTTTCGCCGGTGATCAGCACGGACGCCGACGAAGGAGCGACCTGCTCGACCAAGCGCATGACCTCCTGCATCGGTCTCGCCCCGCCGACGAGTTCGCCGATGCGTCCTGCTTCCCTTAGCTGCCGTCTCAGTGCCGCTACTTGCTGCTGATCGCGGGCCTTTCCCAAGGCACGGTTGAGCAGGGCCCGCAGAACCGCCCCTTTGAGGGGCTTTTCGATATACCAGAAGGCGCCTGCGTCGATTGCGGCGACAGCGCGCTCCTCACTACCCTTTCCGGTAATAATGATCGCCGGAACCGAGGCGAGCTCGTCTCTGAGCCGCTCAACAAGGCTTAGCCCGTCCATACCGGGAAGCTCAACGTCCGCAATCAGAACGGCGGGATGATAGTCCGAGAAGCGAGCCAGGGCATCTTCCGCGCTGGAGACGCCGAGAACCTCCAGACCCCATTTTTGGAGCAGGGCCTCATAACCTCGGCGCGCGTTTTCTTCGTCCTCGACGATCAGGATGCGATCGCCCGACTTACTCTGATCCGTCGGCATAATTCCTTTCGGCTGGCACGGATTGAATCTACCAGCCGAAGGCAGGAATGCCAAGCCAGCGCCACCAGTCGTCCTCAAAGCTGGGCTAGGACAAATGGGACAGTTCCTGGTCGATCTGAGTGCGGCGCTCGGGAGATTAACTTGCGACGGCACCGGGAGTTGTGATTTGAGCGGGCTGGAAATTATCGTCGTCTCCGGTTTCTTGTGTGCATTATACTGTGGCCGATTCTTTGGCTCCTTCTCACGCCCTCGCGAACGGGCCACGAACGCGATCGATGTCTCTGATCTATCTCCATGTTCATAGTTAAGCGGCCATCTCTGCGGAATCGACGGCCAATCAGCGCCCTTACGCGCGCGGCTATCCTCTTGGCCGTTGGGACAATCCTTGCAATTGGGCGTCCCGTTCTGGCACAGGAGCAGCCGGGCGGCACAACCGGGCTTCCCAACACGCAGGTGAATCCCATGCCTGCCACGAACGGGACCCTGGGCCTTTTCACGTTGGAAACAGGCCAAATGCTGGAATCGGGGTGGTCTTTCTCAGCCTATGGGAACCGTTTTACGCGTATGCCGGGCAGCGTAGTCGTGTCGAACTATGGATTGACGGTCGGATGGGGATTTCGGAAATGGGTCAACTTTTACGCCGGTTTTCAGCCGGAAGTGGCAACGCAGATTGGAAGCCCCAACGAGTTAAGCTTGCGAACGTCTCCCGTCGTGAGCGCCTTTCCCCAGTTTGACAGCACGATATACCGAACTCTCGGGCCCGGCCAGCGTCCGGCATATGTGGAGGACTTCCCGTTCGCGTCTCGAAATGATTCCGGTCCGGGCAACGTTACACTCGGTGTTAAATTCGGCTTGCTTTCCGAGGATGCGAACGCTCCCGTGAATTTGTCTATCCGTAACGATGCGATCATCCCGACCCGCTATGCCTTAAGTCGTCTGCTTGGGAATGGCACGCAGACAGGTGCGTTCGACGACCTGATCCTGGCCGCCGCGAGTCGCAACTTCTTCAATCTGGTTACACTAGCCGGCAACTTCGGTTACGAGATCACACGGGATCCCAGGGCCGGAGGTTCGAGGGATTTGACACAGGCTGATCAACTCCACGTCGGAGCCGGTTTTATTCTGTTTCCCGCAAAGCGCATTCAGTTTATGAATGAATATAATGGCCTTGTGTTCGTGGGACGGGCGACCCCGAACATGACATTCGGAGCTCGCGATCCGGTTGACGGTATCTGGGGCATCCGCATATACATTTTGCCGGTAACAGCTATTGATGTAGGCTATCGCTATATGTTGAATCTGACGAATGCGACCGATCGCAACGGGTTTGTGATTAAACTTGGGTTTAGTAGCTGGCCATTCTAGAGCGAAGATTTCCAAATTGGAATTTCGGCCTTTCCCGTTTTGCAACTCCCATACTCTTCGAAGCTTGTGCGGTGGCGTTGCCGTTAATTGATTGACACCAGTTCCCTTTCGGTATACACCTTCGCTACGCGTTGCAGGCAAATGGTTCTTCTTTCAGCAATTTTTCTGCTTCGTTTTGGCACTGCTCTTGCACGTTGTGGAAAGTGATCGTGGATATCGAGCCCAAGCCCGCTAACCTCAAAACCGGCGCGGCCGGATTTTCCATTTTAATCGTGGACGACGAGGACACAACTCGGCAGCTATGCCGCGACATCGCTTCGCAAATTGGCCTGGAGGTGCGAACGGCCGCCACGACCGATGAAGCGCTCGAGATATTGGAGCAGTCACCGGTCGACATCGTGGTTACGGATCTAATGGTTCCGGAATTGGGAGGCATTGAGCTTCTGAAGCACATTCGCGCGAATCAACCGAATACGTCGGTGATGATGCTGACACAATACGGGACCATAGAGACGGCTGTTGCGGCCACTCAACTGGGGGCCAAGGATTACGTGACCAAGCCTTTTCACTTACAGGAACTTCGCACCAAGATCGAACGGCTGGTTGAGAGCGTCGAACTCGACCAAGAAAATCGGATTCTTCGGGAGCAGTTGCGGACACGGCCAGGCTTTGGGGGTTTGATTGGCGTCTCAGCCAAAATGCAGCGCGTTTACAAGATGATCGAGAAGGTCAGCCAGCACAAACATCCGGTATTGATTCTTGGCGAAAGCGGAACGGGCAAAGAGTTGGTTGCGCGATCGATCCATTTCCTGGGCATAAGGCAAAATAAGCCGTTCGTTCCGGTGGATTGCTCGGGACTGGTGGCAACATTGATCGAGTCAGAACTATTCGGCTACGTAAAAGGGGCGTTTACCGGCGCGAATCACGCTCGAACAGGATTGCTGGAGGCGGGGAGTGGCGGAACCGTTTTCCTGGATGAAATCGGCGATCTTCCCTTGGAGTTGCAATCCAAACTACTACGGGTACTGCAGGAACGGGAGGTTCGGCCCGTCGGCGCTATAGAACGGGTGCGCATCGATTTGCGCATCATCGCGGCTACTAATCGCGACCTGGAGTCGGCGGTTCGGACGGGCGGCTTCCGGCAGGACCTGTTTTTCCGATTGAATGTGGTCCAGATTAAATTACCTCCGCTTCGGGAACGCAAAAGTGACATTCCGTTGCTTGTTAATTCTTTTCTGGAAAAATTCAGCGATCCCCAGCGGCCCATTCGCACAATATCAGAAGACGCCATGCGGAGGCTGATGGCTTATGACTGGCCGGGAAACGTCCGCGAACTGGAGAATGCGGTGGAGCGCGGCGTGGCAATCGGCTCCGGCCCGATCCTGCACATGGGCGATCTCCCATCGAATTTGCAGCAAGACTCGAATGAAAAGACACTCGACTCCAACGAGCTGACGACTCTCGATGAGGTCGAGCGCCGTTTCATTTTCCGTGCCTTGCGCGAAACCAATGGGGACAAGCTGGCGGCCGCACGATTGCTGGGCATCGGGAAAACCACGCTGTACCGCAAACTCAAACAATACGGCCCAGAAAACCTTCCCAACTGAAGAACCTTTCTGCTGTGCATAGCACGTTTGCTCTATGAGGGCGTGGGTAAACATTCCCTTCTACGGAAGCGAGCCGAGTCTTGCGTATCGGACTGGGAATCCTGCGGCAATCCGAGCGGCGCGCCGAATCTCCAACCTATTGATTCTGCGAAAATTCGATCCGCTAACGTTTTGTCGGTGCGTTGGCGAACACTGTGCAGGAGATTATGCGAGATGCGAAATCCTGCGCAGCGCGATTCCCGCATGCCGGACAAAGTCAGCTCGGGGGGCTTTGCGAGTCTGGGAAGCCGCTCCCCGGACCAGGGCTCCCAAGGCGAAGCAGTGCTGGCCACCCTGCTCGAATCTGTGGAGTGCGGGATCTTGCTATTCGGAACCGGGGGCGAACTGTGGGCCGTGAATGACCGGTTCGCCGAAATGTTCGGAGTCGAGGCGGAAAGATTACGCGAAGCGGGCAATCTGGAGCAGTTAGTGGAAAAGGTCGCTCCTCAGTTTGCTGATAGCGATGACGGGGCGGCTCGATGGCGGCAGCGCTTTCGCACCGGCGAAGCCTTTTGCGATGAGATGGAGCTGGCGAGGCCAGAGAAAAAGATCGTGGAACGCTACGCTCGCCCTGTGCTCGACCGTTATAAACAGCCGCTCGCGTGGCTGGAAGTGCACCGGGATATCACCAGCCGCCGCCAAATCGAATCGCGCCTGTTTCACAACGAGCGGCTTGCGGCCCTGGGGCAGATGGTGTCGGGCATTGCCCATGAACTTAACAATGCGCTCACCACCATTTTCGGTTACGCCCAATTGGTGCGGAAACGAACTAGAGATTTCGAGTGGGAGATGGAAACCCGGTATATCTTGGAAGAGGGGGAACGCGCCAGACGCATCGCCCGGAACCTTCTGCTTTTCGCGCGTGGAAGCGAAGGCGAACACTCGAGGGTGAACCTGAATGAAATCGTGAAACGCGTCGCCGAGATGCGCGAGCATGAACTCCGGCTCGGAAATATCGGCGTTGAGCTCGATCTGGATGAACATCTTGCGGAAACGATCGCCGACGGGGCACAGGTTCAGCAGGCTTTGCTCAACCTTGTTTTGAATGCGGAACAGGCCATCCTCCAAGCAAAGGACAGCGGCCATATATGGATTCGGACGAGATCGATTTCCGCGGGCCGCATAGCACTGGAAGTCGCCGACGACGGGCCGGGCGTCTCTCCTGAAATGAAGCTGCGGATCTTCGACCCGTTCTTCACTACCAAGCCGGCGGGCGTGGGAACCGGGCTTGGACTTTCGATTCTCTACGGGATCGTGCATCAACACGGCGGCGAGGTGTCGGTGGAAAACCGGCCCGGGGGCGGCGCGATATTCACAGTGGAACTGCCCAGCGCCACGCACACGTCGGTTAGCGATGCGAGGCCGTATTTGATTGGTGCCACGACGTCAGGAGATGTAGCGCGCAAGACAAAAACGCGAGGCAGTCGAATTCTGGTGGTGGAGGACGAGCCGACCATAGCGCGGTTGATCGCGGATGTCCTAAGCGAAGAAGGGCACTTCCTGGATACGGTATTGGATAGCCGTGAGGGATTGAAGTTGGCGCTCAGTCACCCGTATGATCTGGTCGTTTGCGACCTTCGCATGCCGCATCTGGATGGGCGTGCTTTTTACCGGCAACTCGCAACTTCGGAAAGCCCTTTACAACACAGGCTGATTTTTGTGACTGGCGACACATTGGCGCCGCGAACGGTAGACTTTCTTCGTAAGTGCGGCTTGCCTTATATCGCCAAGCCGTTTCTCATCGAGGAATTGAAACAGGCTGTAGAACGTAGTTTGGATAAAAAGAGCGGCATACTTCCGGCTTCTCAGAACGATTCGGAACCTGGGGCTCCGCGCGGGCGTGAGCACCATCGGCGCAATTGGAAGCGTTATGACACCTAAGGGTCAAATCCAGGTGATTTGCGCGACCCCGCAACTGGCGCGCGAATACGTGAGTGAGTTTCACAGGGCGGCGGAGGCACTTCGCCTGCGACCAATTAAGCGACGAGCCGAGGCCCGGCGCTTGGCCGCAGGGATCTCCGTTTTTCTCTTAGATCAGTCCGGGATTGAGGCTCGATCGAAGCAAGAACTGAAACGGACCGTGGAGCGTCTCATAGAGGTCGCGCCGGTGATCGTCGTTGCCGCGGCCGAGCGGCAGTCGGAATTGACTGAGCTACTCAACTCAGGAACTACGGACTTCGTGGCGCGGACAGGAAATTTCGTTCCGGTAGCCGTGGCTTTGGTGGAAAGGCGCTTGAAACTGGCGAGAATGGCGATGGTCGCTTCTTCGGAAGAAATAAAGAACGCGCGTAGCGTCAATTTCGGAGAAATCCTTCGACATGAAGTAAATAATCCGCTGACTGGGATTCTCGGCAATGCCGAGATGCTCTTGGCGAAACGGGATGGGCTGCCGGCGTCGGCAATCGAACGGCTGGAAACCATCGCGCATCTCGCGGTTCGTCTGCGGGAGACGGTACGACGGCTGAGCAGCGCGGCAGAGTTACGGCAGGTAGGGTCAGCGTAATCGTGTTAGCTGAAATTCGCAGCCAGACGCGCCGAGTGTTTAGTTCGCTTCAGATACGGAAAAGCACGTCTTCGCGCTGAAATAGGCGAATCGCCACCCAAAGCGCCACCGCAGCATATATGCAAGACGAAGCGAAAATCAGCGCGATGAATCCCCAGTGATAAGTTCCGCTCACGATCTCCTTGCAAACAAGGCTCGTGTTCAGGATCGGGACGAGCGATAGGCCGGCATTTAATTCCACTCCTGGAAGAATAGCTACGATGGCGGGAGCGAAGACTACTATTGTCAGTGGAGACAGATAGCTTTGGGCTTCCTTGAAGCTCTTGGCAAAAAGAGAAATGGCTAAGAGCGCCGCGGAAAAAAGGACTGCGAGCGGCACCACCATAATGAAGACCCAGATCACAGCTGCCGGAGTGACATGGAACTGAAATCCCGTCGTTTTCATTTGCGAGACTCCGCCAACCATTTTCCCGGCGGCGGCGAGCGTCAACCCCATAGAGGCAATAGCGAGAGCGGCGGTCGAAAGCGATGCGGTAAGCACCATCAGGAATTTACCCAACACGAGACTCGTGCGCGAAATCGGGCTACAGAGGATAGTTTCTATCGTGCCGCGTTCTTTCTCGCCGACGGTCAGGTCCATCGCCGGATACATGGTTCCTGTCAAAGACAGAATGATGACGAAATAGGGCACTAACCCGCCCAGGACCACGCCGCTGACCTTTTCCGGCGGAGCGACGTTTGTCTCCTCTACGTGGAAGGGCTCAACGAGATTTGTGGGTAGATGACGAGAATCGAGGCGTTCGCGTATGGTACGGTCGCGAAAGTCTCGAAAAAATATCTCGAGCTTATCCGCCGTGAATCCTGAATTGATTTCGCCTTGATAAGTATCAATCCGCACTTTGGCTGTCTCACCTCGCGCGATCATGGCGTCAAAATCGGAAGGCAGCTCAACCGCCGCGCGGATTTTTTTGTCCACGATCTGCTGCGCGTAATCGGAGCTTGCCGGCACGACCTGTACTTCCTGCAGGGCGTGCAGAGCAGCCAGTATCTGTGGTGAGTTCTCTCCTCCGACGACCATGATCGAAGGCACTTGCAGAAGGGCCCGGCCGATCAGCCGCGCGGAGAGCACTCCCACAAAAATGGTCAGCACGGGCATGAGGAAAATGGGTACGACAATCATGGAGACAACCGTGCGGCGGTCGCGGAGCGCATCGGTGAGCTCCTTGCGATAGACGACGGCAATATCGCGCAGCTTCACGCGCCCACTACCCGCATGAAAATTTCCTCGAGATCGGCATGGCCGTAGCGACTACGAAGTTCTTCGAGAGAGCCTTCGGCCAACAGCTGTCCGTCATGGATGATGCCGATCCTATCGCAGAGTTTCTCTGCTTCACTCATGACATGTGTCGAGAAGACAACGGTTTTGCCGCTTTCTCTGCATTCGCGAATAAAACTCACGATCGTCCTGGCGCTGATGACGTCCAGGCCTGAGGTCGGCTCATCGAAGATCATCACCGGCGGGTCGTGAACCAGGGTCCGAGCTATGGAAACCCGCTGTTTCATGCCCGTGGAGAGAGCCTCGCAGCGCCGATCGCGAAAAGCATTGATGTCCAGCCGCTCGAAAAGCGCGAGGGTGCGCCGGCGGGAGCTCGCCCGATCCAGACCATGCAAGCAGCCGAAGTATTCCACCACCTCGAGCGCCGTAAGGCGGCCATACAGAGCGGTAGCTGTGGAAAGAAAGCCCAGGTTTTGGCGAGCTTTTTGGGGTTCCTGCCGAATATCAAACCCGGCGATGCGAGCGGTGCCCGAGGTAGGCGTGAGGATTGTAGCGAGCAAACGGAGAGCGGTCGTTTTGCCGGCGCCATTTGCGCCCAGCAGGCCGTAAACCTGTCCCGGGCTGCAACAAAAGGTGAGATTCTCGACCGCGCGAATTACGCCCCGCTTTTTGTCCCGAAATTCTTTGCCGAGGCTTTCGGCTGCGATCATTCGGTGGCTGGAGGCATTCGCGTCATCATTCGCCCAAAATCTTGATGAGAATACGTTTTGGCCGCTGGCCGTCCAGTTCGGCGTAGATCACGTTCTGCCAGGGACCGAGTTCCAGCTTGCCATCCGCGACTGAGATAATGGCCTGATGGTGGAGAAGAAGGTTCTGGAGGTGCGCGCCAGCATTGCTTTCGCTGCGCGCACTGTGCTGGTAATCGGGCCCGAAGGGCGCAAGGCGATCGGCCCATTCGCTGATGTCCTGCAAAAGGCCGGGTTCGTCATCGTTAATAAAGAGGGCGGAGTTTGAGTGCAGCGAAGAGGCGAGGATAATGCCGTCGCGAATCCCGCTTTTTTCTAAGGCGGCCTTAATGTTTGGCGTGATATTCAGGAACTCCCGCTTTTCTTTGGTTTGAACAGTCATGTAATCGCTATGAATCCGCATGCACCTCTCCGATGGACGGCGGAAATTCTAGCTGATGTGGAGGCGGAAAGAAATTCGCGGAGCGATCAACCTTTGTGGCAGTTCGGGCACTGCTTGGCATCAAAACGATCCGGCGTCACCCGGAACATGTTGTTGCACTGTATGCAGACGCGATGAATTACGCGGGCGCCGGCGGGCAACGCGGCATTTTCGGCAGCATGCGGCGACGTCGTAGGATGCTCAGCCACGCCCGAATTTTAACATAATCAGGGAACTTTCAAGAGGCCGACGAGAGCGTAGCCAATATGCGTGCGACAATCTCTCTGATTTGAACGGGCCTGAGCATCGTGGTAGCACCGGGCAGGGGAGGCGCCGGATCTAAGCGGGAGTCGATCACAAGAACCGGAACTCGAGAACTCAGATTTTCGAGAGCCCGCCGCGCTTCGGGATTGTGCAATTGAGCGCCGTCGAGAACAACTAGGGACGGAGCTATGCCGCCTGCGATGACTCGCGACATATCTTCCACCGTTTCCAGGCCCAGGGCGTCGATGCCCGCCTCGCGCAATTCGGCCCGCACCGCGCCTCGCAAATCCCAGTCGCCGGAGACAATAAACACAACCGGCATCTCCGTCGCAGGATATAGCATCTTGGTTACGGGAACTAGCCGGAGGACCCCGGATTCCAGCTCTTGGCCATCGAGTTTTGCTACAATTTCCGCGCAACCACGCCCGTTAACGGAGGAAACGACAGAGTGAGGCTGCCATGCGAACACTGAGCAGACGAGTGTGGTTGCTGCTTGGGCTCGCGATGATTGTGGTTGTGGTTTTGCTCTATCTTAATAGCCGGCGCCCATCGGCTCGGGTGGCGGTCGTTCAAGCCTCCAGGGAAACTTTTCGTTCCTCAATTTCCAGCAACGGCAAGGTCGAACCGATCATTCCTTACTCCCTGCGCGCCAAATTCGATGGCTTTGTCGACCGCGTGATCGCAGCAGAAGGGAAAAACGTTAAGAAGGGTGAACTCCTGCTAACGCTCGATGCCCGCGCCATCCGCTCGCAGTTGGACCAAGCGCGAGCACAGTTGGCCGCTCAGGACGATGACCTGCGCGCGGCGCGAGCCGGGGGCCGAGCCGACCAGGCCGCGAAGTTTGCCTCCGATCTGAGATCCGCGGAAGCGGAACGGAACCTGCTGCAACGGCAGCAGGAAACGCTTACGAAGCTGGCCGCGCAAAATGCAGCGACCTCTGAGGAAGTCGAGAAGAATCGCGCTGCGCTCGAGCGCGCCGAAGCCTCAGTAGATCAGGCGCGCAAAACCAAACAGGAGTTCGAGCATCAAGCCAGTACGGATCGCGACCGGCTCGATCTGCTGGTGGAGCATTCCAAAGCACTCGTGAACGACTTGCAAGACAAAGTGGATTCGACACGCGCGGTCGCACCGGCGAACGGAACGCTCTATTCCTTCCCCGTTCATGTGGGAGACTTTGTGCACACCGGCGATCTGCTGGCGGCTATAGCGGATCTGCACGAATTAAGGGTGCGAGCTTATATCGATGAGCCGGAACTTGGTCAACTGAAACCTGGCCAAACCGTCGTGGTCACATGGGATGCCCTGCCCGGGCGCACGTGGACAGGAAAAACTGAGATTCTGCCGCGCCAAGTGGTGGCACTGGGAACGCGCAATGTCGGCGAATTGCTCTGCACGATCGAAAATAAGGGACAGGAGTTGATCCCTAATACGACCGTGGACGTGCGCATCGAAATTAATGAACGAGCTGCGGCGCTGGTCGTACCACGGGGCGCGGTGCAAATCGATGGCGGACATCGATACGTGTACCGCCTTGAAGGAGGGCGATTACATCAGACGGAGATCCGCGTAGGCCTATCAAACGCCACTCAATTCGAGGTGCTCTCGGGTGTCAACGAAGGGGATTTCCTGGCGCTGCCCGGTGATACAGCCTTGCGCAACAATATGGCCGTACGTGTGGCAATTCCCGAATCCGAGTCGGAATGAGGCGGACTACCCTCTTTTTAGTTCTTGCCGCGTTTTCAGCCGCATCGCTGATCACAGCGCCCCTCTGCGTGAACGCGGCGGTACGCGAACTGCCCGCGGATATCGAACGGCTCTATAACGGCGGACTTTACCGCCAAGCAGCCGAGGCGCTCACGGCCGCAATCCAACGCGAGCCGCAGGAATCTTCGCTGCATTATTGGCTGGGCCGCTGTTTTTATGAACTGCGCGATTATAACCGCGCCGTTTCCAGCCTGGAACGCGCCATAGCTCTCGAGCCCGACCGCTCCGATTATCACGATTGGCTCGGTAAGTCCTACGGCCGCAAAGCGGAAGAGGCGAGCCGCTTTTCGCCCTTTTCATCCATTTCGCTGGCGCACAAGACTCGGCATGAATTCGAGACGGCCGTACGGCTGGACTCAAACAACCTCGAAGCGCAACGAGACCTGATTCGTTATCTCATGAATGCACCCGGCATTGTGGGCGGCAGCGAACCAGCCGCGGAGCAGCGCGTGCACGCGCTGAGCGCGGTCAATCCGATTGAAGGAGAGTTAGCCCAAGCCGAACTGCTTGCTTCGCGTAAGAAATTCGACGAGGCCAATCAACAATACCGGAAGGTCTTGGATCTGAAGCCCGACCGAATCGGCGTCTATTTTGAGATAGCCGAATATTACCGCGACCGCGGCGATGCGAGACAAATGTCGGAGGCTGTCGAGGCAGGAGCACTGCTGGCCCCTTCCGATCATCGCCTAGACTATTATCGTGGCATCGCGCTGATACTAGGGAACCGGAATCAGGGAGAAGCGGAGAAGGACCTTCACCGTTATCTCGATACCGTCCCGGACAACGATAATGTCCCCTCCCATTCAACAACTCACGAGTGGCTGGGCAAGCTTTACGATAAAGAAGGACAATTGGATCGAGCGGCGCAGGAATATCGAGCCGCTCTGATCCTGGATCCCCGCAATAAGCAGGCCAGCGAGGCATTGAAGGCGCTTCAGAAAAGATAGCCAGTGCGACGGCGCCGGATCCCGCGGTGTAACAACAAAGTCGCAGCCTCGCCGTAAAGTCGTCTATTTCTGCTAGAGTTTTCGTTTGCTGTTGGCAGAGGTGGTTGGTCAATGTTGCCCAGGGAAACTTGGCGCGTCGCGGTTGAGGCGCTGTGGTCGAATAAGCTGCGCGCGATTCTGACGACGCTGGGCGTCGTTATAGGAAGCGCGTGCATTGTTCTGGTCGTAACGGTGGCGGTCACCGGCAGGCGGTATGTTATCGGACAGATCGAGGGCGTCGGGGCCAACCTCATATACGCTAATTATGAAGTCAACCCACAGCAGGCCACGGTTCGAAGCGACGAGATCACGCTGGCGGACATGGAGGCGGTAAAGAACGCCTTGCCTAATGTGGTGACGGTTGCGGCCACATCGCAAGCATTGTTACGCAACGTGGTAACCGGTGGGGCGGAACACGCAGTGACGTTCTTTGGCGCCACGGCCGGCTTCCAAATGATCCGCAATTTGCTGATCCTCAAAGGCCGGTTTTTGGACACCATCGACCAGCAATCCCGCGGCAAAGTGTGCTTGATCACGGATGAACTGGCAGGTCTTGTCTTTCCAAACGAAGACCCAATTGGAAAGAGTTTGCGGGTAGGGGAGATCAGCTTCACGATTGTGGGCGTTTTTCGGGAACGCGTGGGAACTTTTGGCCTCTCCGAGATACAACGATACACGGTGCTCGTTCCGTTCTCGCTGATGCAGTACTACACCGGGGATGACGCAGTCGAAATTCTGTACGCCCAGGCAGACGGCCCTGAAGATGTCGTCCTGGTGACCAGCCAGGTGCAAGACCTGCTGCGAAGCCGTCATTCGAGGACTGCGACATACGTCGTGCAGAACTTAAGTGCGATCCTGGATGCGGCTCGGCGTATCGGCACAGCGCTGACGGTCGTCTTGCTTGTGATCGGATTTATCGCGCTTATGGTGAGCGGCATCGGCATTATGAACATCATGCTCGTGACGGTCACGGAGCGCACCCGCGAGATCGGGATTCGTAAGGCCATCGGCGCCCGGCGAATCGAGATTCTTTTTCAGTTTTTGCTCGAGGCGGTTCTGATCAGCGGAATTGGGTCGCTCATGGGAGTTATGATCGCACTGGCGATCCCGGTGATGGTGCGGCCGTTGTTGCCAGGCAATCTACGCGTACCTGTACCGTGGCTCTCTGTGGTCGTGGCATTTGTGGTGGCGTGCTCGACGGGGCTATTCTTCGGGTACCTGCCCGCTGACAAAGCAGCCAAGCTGCAACCGACAGAGTCACTTCGTTACGAGTAAGCGATATCAGGAGGCGTGCGCTCGATGCAGCGAGAAGAGAGATCCTTTAATCAAGAGCGCCACAAGAAGACCAGAAAACCGTGGCGCTACGCTAATGCAGCGCTTCTTGTGCCGCTTGTCTCGTTTGCGGTTTGCCCCGGACGGGCGCAAACGAGTGAAGCGCTTTCGCCGCTGAGCTTCACGTTAAAGCAGGCGGTAGCCACTTCTCTACAAAAGAGCCGCGAAATATCTCTCGCACGCCTGCAATATGAGACCACGCGCCAGGAGACCGGTGTCGCACGCTCGCAGTTTCGTCCTAACCTGTACACTGGTTCGGGAGTGGCTTACACCAGTGGCTTCCCGTTATTGGCTGGTGGCGGAGCTCCCGCGCTCTTCAACCTTACCTATAACCAGGAACTGTTCAACCTCCCCGCAAGAGGCAATCTGCGTGCGGAGGAGCAAAGAGCCGAGCAGCAGAGACTGACCATCGACGCCGTGCGCGATGGCGTAATTCAGCGTACTGTCTCAGCTTATCTGGAGCTGGCCAAGGTTCGGCGCCAGCTCGAGCTTGTGCGCAGCGAGCGCGAAAGCGCACAAAAAATCCTGGACTACACGCGCGATCGCATGCAGGCGGGTTATGAACTGCCAATCGAAGTGACTCGCGCCCAATTGACTGCGGCTCAAGTGGAGCAGCGAATGGCACAGCTCGAAGACCAGGAGGAAACCGCGGCAGACCAGCTTCGTTTGCTGCTCGGGCTGGAACCGGACCAGCCCATCGAAGTGACCGCTGAAACTATCCCGCCGGCCGCCGATCAAACGATCAGCAATCTGGTCGCAGGAGCCTTGCGCAATAACCCCGAAGTTAAAGTTGCAGAATCCGAGCGTGTAGCCAGCGAGGAACGCTTGCGGGGCGAACGTGGAGGATACTGGCCGACCATCGGGTTAATCGGCCAATACAATCTGCTGGGGAAATTCAACAACTACAATCAGTTCTTCAACAAATTTCAGCGCAATAACTTCATCGTCGGAGTCGACATTAAAATTCCGATTTTCGCGTCGCATACTGGCGCATCCGTCTCTTTCGCGCAAGCCAATCTGACGGCTTCGCAAATGCAAGTAGAGAACAAGCGAGCCCAGGTCTCCCTCGACGTTCGTCACCAGGCCCGCCAAGCCAGGGAAATGGACATGAATCGAGAGGTAGCGCGCCTGCAACTCGAATTGGCACAACAAAATCTGCAAGTGCTGCAATCCCAGTTTCAGCAGGGCCGCGCCAGTATCCGTGATCTGGAAGCAGGTCAGCTGGACGAAAACGAGAAATGGCTGGCGTTTCTCGATGCGGAGTACTCCCACCAGCAGGCGGAACTGGACCTGCTGCGAACCACAGGCCAATTAGCCCAAACCTTCCAGTAAAACAGCCCACCGATTCACTATCGAGACACAGCCCGAGTCAGATACAATGTCTCCTTGTTGGGGTGTTCCGGGTTAAACTGATGGGGCTCCGGGTTTTTGTCGCGAGCCCAGGTATTTACACAAGGAAGCTGGAAAGGACCATCCGCGAGTGAAGCACACTCTGTTTCTCAATCCCCCGAGCTACGAAGGCTTCGATGGCGGCGCTGGGTCGCGCTATCAGGCGAGGCGCGAGATTCGTTCGTTTTGGTATCCCACTTGGCTTGCTCAGCCAGCAGCGATGGTGCCGGGGAGCCGATTGATAGATGCACCGCCCGACGGGCTCACCGTCGAGCAGGTGGCTCCGCTCGCCCGCGATTACGAATTGGCGGTGCTGCATACGAGCACGCCCTCATTCCCGAATGATGCGCGTTTTGCAGCGAGGCTGAAGGAAGAGAATCCGCGTATTCAAATCGGCATGGTCGGGGCTCACGTCGGCGTTCTACCCCTGCAATCGCTGAACGGCGCGCCGGCAGTGGATTGGGTTGCGCTAGGCGAATTCGACTATACCTGTGCGGAGATCGCCGCGGGCAAACCGCTTCCTGAGGTGCAGGGTATAGCCTACCGTGAGAGTGGTCAGATTCGCATTACCGCCGAAAGGCCCACCATCGAGAATATGGACGCTTTGCCGAACGTGGTCGAGGTCTACAAACGCGATCTGACGATCGAGAACTACTTCATCGGCTACCTCCAGCATCCTTACGTCTCGTTGTATACGGGCCGCGGTTGCCGGTCAAAGTGCACCTTCTGTCTGTGGCCGCAAACTCTGGGAGGACACCGCTATCGCGTTCGCAGCGCGGATAGCGTGGAAGCGGAGATGACTGCCGCGAAGAAATATTTCCCCCAGGTTAGGGAATTCTTCTTCGACGACGATACGTTCACCGACGATTTGCCGCGCGCTGAAGAAATCGCACGCCGCCTGGGGCGGCTGGGCATCACTTGGTCATGCAATGCGAAAGCCAACGTTCCGCGCAAAACGCTTGAAATTCTTCGCGCCAATGGGCTGAGGCTTCTTCTCGTCGGCTACGAATCCGGCAATCAGCAAATCCTCAACAACATCAAAAAAGGCACGCGGATCGATATCGCCCGCGAATTCACACGCAATTGCAGAGAACTGGGCATCACCATTCACGGCACGTTCATTCTCGGCTTGCCCGGTGAAACGCCGGAGACGATTCGCGAGACGATCCGCTTTGCGTGCGATATCGAACCTGAAACCATCCAGGTTTCCTTGGCGGCGCCTTATCCCGGCACCGAACTTTATCGGCAGGCGCAGGAACAGGGCTGGCTGCAGATTCAAACCGGCGAACTGGTAGACACGCACGGCGTGCAAATCGCCGCGTTGAGTTACCCGACCGTGTCGTCCACGCTGATGTTCAATTCGGTGGAAGACTTCTATCGGAAATTTTATTTCCGTCCGCGCAAGATCTTCTCGCTCGTCGGCGGAATGGTCCGCAGTCCGGAAGTTATGAAGCGCCGCTTGCGGGAGGGCGTGGAATTTTTCCGCTTCCTCCATGAACGCAAGAAAACGGCGGAAGCTTCGCCTGCCGCGGTGAGCAGCCCTGCAAGCTAGGTGGGCTCCTCCTTTTCGTCTTCTCGCCACATGGAACAAACTATTGTTTCCGCCAGAACGCTGAAGGCGAAGACCTACATACTTTTAGTCTTGATGATGTCGCTGGGATCGGTGGGAAACACGATTCTGGACAAGGGCATGAAAGACCTTGGACCAATCGATTTCTCGACCCGTTCCGCAATTTGGCAAGGGACCTTCCACACCTTCACGAGCGGCACAATATGGCTGGGTATTTGTTGCATGTTGCTTTTCATGGTCTGCCATATGCTGGTGCTCTCCTGGGCCGACTACAGTTTTGTGATGTTATTTTCTGCGATCACTTATGCCTTAGTTCCGCTGCTTGGATACCTGTGGCTGGGAGAGTACGTACCGATCGCGCGCAGACTGGGTATCGTCCTGATCGTCTTTGGAGTCGTTCTGGTCAGCCGCACGCCACCCCGCACAACGCCATCTATTTCGAATCAGTCGGCGAACTGATCGAAATTAAATGCGCACCGCTCTGATCCTCAGCTTTGTGGTGTTGACGGGGACCGGGGGCGAAATCAGCCTCACGCACGCCATGAAGCGAATCGGTGAAGTGCATCAGTTCTCTCCATCTGCAATCGTTCGAGTCTTGCTTTGTTCGCTCCGTCAAGTGTGGTTATGGATCGCCGTAGGATTAATGGCCGTATCGTTTTACGCTTTCCTGACCATGCTGTCTTGGTATCCGGTCAGCTTTGTGGTTCCCGCAACTTCGCTTGCCTACGTGACAGGCGCCCTGGGCGCAAAATTCATACTGCGGGAACGCCTAAGCGCTATTCGCTGGGCGGGCGTGGCGTGCATTTCCTTCGGAGTAGCGTTAGCGTGGGCGGATCCGATGTCGGTATTGCCACATTTGCGGAACTTGTACATTTTTGTGCGCGAAATTGTTTTTGCGGCTGCGCTGGCACCATTGGCATTTTATCTTTTGGGGGCGTGGGCCTCATGGCGTTTTTTTCGAAAAGCACACTTCCCCGTCCCGAGGTCTGGCGATGATTTCGCTCCAGCCGCCAGTATTCTCAAGCCACTACATGGCCTGGACCGCGAGGCTTACGAAAATTTCGCGAGCTTTTGCCGACAAGAATATCCGCAGTACGAAATTCTTTTCGCTGTGAGCGATGAAAACGATCCCGCTGTGCCGGTTGTGCGTCATCTGATTAGCGACTTTCCTGACGTGCCCATTCGCCTGTTGGTCAATCGGGATAGGAAAGGCACGAACGATAAAGTGGGGAAGCTTTGCCTTATGGCACAAGAGGCCCGCTACCCTTTGCTGATTATCACGGATAGCGATGTACGCGTCGCACCCGATTACTTGCGGAAGGTGAGCGCAATTTTTCGCGATCCGCGCGTTGGCGCCGTGACCGCGCTCTATCGAGCAATCGAAGCCCCTTCCTTCGGCGCGGTCATGGACACCATGGGTTCGCTCTCCTTTTCCGGATCGGCCTTGGTTGCACGCAAAATCGAAGGACTGAAATTCACCATGGGTTCGACGGGCGCGATCAGGCGCGAGAGGCTCGACGAAATCGGAGGATTCGCACCGCTGCTGGATATGCATTCCGACGACTACGAATTGGGCCGGCGGGTCGCAGAAAAAGGATACCGGGTGGAGCTTGCTCCCGATCCGGTGGATATGGAATTTCCCTCGGAGACTCTGCGCGATTATCTTCGCCACGAATTGCGTTGGCTGATAGGCTTGCGGCACATCCGGCCCGGCGGCCACTTCGGCCTCCTCATGACTCAGGGAATTGCATGGGCGGCCGCGGCGGCTGTTTTGGCCCCTTCGTGGAAATTAGCTGCGGGCTGGATATCGGCGTATCTGGTTATTCGATGGCTGACCGGGTACGTGATCGGTGTATGGGGTCTGCGAGATCCTGTCGTGCGCCGCAAGCTATGGCTGCTTCCGCTACACGATCTCTTTTGGTTTTTCCTCTGGCTGCGGAGTTTCGCGATCAATCGCATCGAGTGGCGAGGGCTGGTTTTTACGCTAAAGAATGGCCACATGATACCTGTGACTTC
>Ga0210394_10002126_pt1 | contig 28235 bp, 24 predicted proteins | sample IncBWC12MmetaG_FD_160121 | JGI IMG/M metagenome (GOLD analysis project Ga0210394, IMG submission 160121) | Forest soil microbial communities from Barre Woods Harvard Forest LTER site, Petersham, Massachusetts, United States - Inc-BW-C-12-M | ecosystem: Environmental > Terrestrial > Soil >...
AAGTTGCAAACCACACACTGGACCAGAGACCGTGCGGTAGCGCCGCGATCGCCGCATCGTTGAGTGAAGCCGCGCCGGCGTCACCGAACACCACCAACAGGGCGATGCAGCCGATCACGCAGGAAATGACCGCCAAAGCCCAAATGGCGCGGTGGGGGCTGAGGTTTTTGTCATGCAGCATGCCGAAGTGTTCCGGCACTTCCTGGTCTTTGCCCATCGCGTAGGTCACGCGGGCGCCGGTGTTGATGCAAGAGAGTGTGGTACCGATCAGAGCCAGAAAGACGGTGATGGCTTCGATCAACATGAACGTTCGCCCGTTTCCTTGGCCAAACAACGCGTTACCCACGACGATCATCATGTCGCCAATGGGCGCTGCCGAACCTGTAGCAGTCTGCATGGTATAGCCGCTGTTTAAGAAGTAGTTGGCCGCAAAATACTCAAACAGATAGCAGAAGCATCCTTGCACCAATAACGAAGTGATGACGGCGATCGGAACGTCGCGTTTGGCATTCTTCGCCTCGCCGCCCATTGCCGTGACCGACTCAAATCCCACCAGGATCAGGATGGCCACCGTGGCTTGCACGAACATCCAGCCGACGTTGTGAACGCCGACCACGGAACGCGCACTCGGATGCGACAGGAAATTGCCTTTGTCGTCCGCCGTGGGATAACTGATCGTATAGGGCACCGGTTTCCCCGCTGCATCCAGCATCGGCTGCGGCACCATATTGGCATCCCGCGTGATCGTCTCTGTCGTTTGGCCGTTGGCCGTTGTCTGTGTAGTCGCGAACTGATAGGTATACGCTTCTCCAGAGACGGGATCGAATTGGAAAGCCACGCTTCCGGGTGGGTGATTGATGCGGTAGCCGATGGCCATCACGGCGAACACGACGAGTGCGCTGATTTGAATGACGTTGATTGCAACGCTGACTGCCGTCGACCCTGAGACGCCGCGATGCGCGATGTACGACACGCCGATCGCAAAAACCACGGCGACAACCATCATGAACAGGGTGCCGGGATTTGAAGCGCTCATGGCGTTCGGCCACAGCGTTCCCACCACATAACCGCAAAAGATCCCCGTAACCGCCACCATCACACCCGGATAAATCCAGTAGTACAGGTGAGAGGCCCATCCTACGATGAACTTCGAAAGCCGAGCGTAGCGCCAGTGCTTGTCGTGATTCAGAAACGATTGTTCCGCGAAATAATACGAACTCCCCGTTCCGGGATAGAGCTTTGCCAGTTCTGCGTAACACACCGCCGTTGCCAGGCAAAGCGCTGTAGCAAAGAGAATGCCGATCCACATCGCCGGCGCTGTCGAACCCTCACCTGCCTGGGCAACGAACGTCAGCCATAAGAAGGCCCCGGGTGCGATGAGCGCCATAGCGTTCATCGTTAACCCTGTGAGGCCCAAGGTGGCTTTCATCTCAGTGGTGCTTTTTTCGGCCATCTAGAATTGCCTCTTTCATCGTGGATTTCTTGCCGCCCGGAGCGTCGCAGCCGCGAGCGGCGCAAGAATAGCCGTAGTGCCTTCCACTGCAAAACGCAACGTTTCGATCAAACCAATCGGGATTTTTGATTGGCTCCATCTCGTCTGTCTGGCGTGAGTTGCGGTGGATTAGGAGCCTACATCAGGCCGAGTTTTCAGTGCTCTTTGGTCAAAAACGCCTTAAATCCTAAACTTTTATGGCTGAAACAATTAAGTTATGTGATATTGCCGATGCGCTTGGGCGCGCTGCTTTACCCAAGCAGAAAGGTCATCCATGAAGCTTGCGGGTTTTCTCCTGCTGCTGGCCGGCTGGGTCATCGTGGTGACTGCGGTTATTCTTCTCATACCGGTAAACGCGAGAACGATTTTTCTGTTCGCTGGAGTAGCCGTGGAGATTGTCGGCTTGACGCTGGTGATTCGTTCGAACCCTCTGGCCGTTGGCGAAAAAGATTAATCCCGTGCTATTGCCTATTACCGAGATTGTTCTCATTGTCGTTCTGATCCTTCTCGCTCCCTTCACGATCGCCGGACTCTCGTTGATTAATACCGGGCTGGGCCGTTCGCGCAGTGCCGCTCACTCATTGCTTAGTTCGCTCTGCATCTTCGCTGTTGCTTCCGGCGTGTACGTCATTTGCGGTTTTGCCTGGCAGGGATATATCGGGGCTCCGGCGCACACGTTCGCAGCTGCGGGCCGGCAATGGAATTGGCTCGGGCACGGTCCGTTTTTCCTTCGCGGCATCGAGTTCAACGGCACATCCATTTCGTTTGCAGCATGGCTGCAGATCTTCAGTGTCGGATTGGCTTCGCTGATTCCGCTTGGCGCCTGCCTGGACCGCTGGAGATTGTCTGCCGCCTGTGCTTCCACGGCTCTTTTAGCCGGATGGACCTATCCACTTTTTGCACATTGGGTGTGGGCCGGTGGCTGGCTAGCACAACTCGGAATCAATGCCGCTATGGGTCACGGAGTTATCGACGCGGGAGGCAGCGGTACGATTCACGCCGTTGGCGGCTTGACGGCTCTCGCATTGGCTTGGATCCTTGGTCCACGCCGGGGTAAGTACTCTCTCGAAGGAATGCCGACCGCGATTCCCGGGCATAATGCGGTTCTCGTGCTGTTCGGGTGCTTTTTAAGTTTGTTCGGCTGGCTCGGACTGAACTCCGCAGGCGCGATATTGTTTACTGGAGCGGCGCCCGGCCGAATTGCACTGATTTCGATCAACACGACGCTTTCAGCGGCCGCGGCCGTCCTGGTAGCCGTAGTAATCACGGGCGTGCGCTTCGGGCGGCCCGATGTCTCCATTAGCGCCAATGGCTGGGTTGGGGGACTCGTCGCGAGTAGCGCATCTTGTGCGTTTATCGCTCCGGCGTCGGCTATTTTAATCGGCGCAGTCGCGGGCGCGCTCGTCACGTACTCGGTGGAATGGTTCGAATTGCATCTGGGCGTCGACGATCCGGGCGGTGCTATCTCGGTGCACGCTCTCGGAGGCATTTGGGGTTTGCTGGCTGTGGCGATTTTCGCAAGCTTTCCGGTTCCTCTCATCGACGTCGGCGGAGGAGGCCTCAAGGGCGCTTCCGACACCGGCCAGGCGCTCGCACAAATCGTAGCCGTTGCCACGCTAATTGGTTTTGTCTTGCCGCTCACCTATGGCCTGAACTTCGCGTTGAATCGAATCTGGCCCCAGCGCGTGGCTTTGGAGGGCGAAAGGCAGGGTCTGGATCTCTACGAGCTCGGCGGCGGCGCCTATCCCGACTTTGTAACTCACAGCGAAGAATTCGGCCAGTTCCGTTAACTCCCGGTCTTACCGGCGCTTACTCTCGGTCGCCTCGACCTCTCGTTTTGTGAGTTTCCGGCGATAGCGTTATAGAAGCTTTCGCTTCCACAGACATTTGCTTTTCCTATCAGGCGGCGCGGTAAGCTCGATGGGAAACGAATGGCTTATTTTTGGCGGGGTGCTGCGGCCGGATGCCCTTCAGAAGCTAGCACCCGGCGCACAGCGGAATTACTAGGCAAGACTAAAAACGTGAACGGCCCTCCTTTCCCGTGTGTTTTTATCCTTAGAACATAAAGCCGGCTTCGATCACACCCCTGACTTGTTTGGTCTTATCACCGAGCGCGCCGAACACTACGCTGGTTGCCGAGAGATTCCGAGCGTCAACAAGCGATACGTCGCCGCGCAGGAAAAAGCCGCCCTTCTGATAAGTGGGTGTCGCGGTAAACGAGAATGCGCCGCTGCCCGGACCGTATCCAAGCAAGTTGAGCCCGCTCGCGGCGCTGCCATTGCTGGTTATGTATTCTGGCCGCACCGCCAACGATATTCCGTGCTTGAAATTGTAGTTGAGGAGAAGCGCGCCGCCGTTCGTGGACCCGCTCACAGGGATTCCCAGTGCTGGGTTAGCGGGCACATGCGTGAACTGATAGTACGGCGTGATCATCCAGTTCTCATGACTGTACGTATACTCCACGTTGTAAATCTGGCCGTTATTTTGCAGGAAAGGTGTAGCGGCGCTGGTTGAAGTAGTCTGCCCCACGTTTCCAGCGCCGACGAAGGCCAGCGTGTTGGACGAATTGAACGCGTAAGACGCCGTTCCGCTGATCCAGTTGTAGACATTCGAATAGAAGCCGTCGTTCCAGCTCACGGACAAACTGAGTTTCTTGAAGGTGTCGCTGACCTGAATGCCCCGGCTGATCGCCGTCTCTTGGCCCCACAGCAGGCCGCGCTCGACGTTCATGTTTTCAAAGCTGAACGTGTATTCGGCGCCAATCAGCGTGGGCAGTTCGCCGACCTCCACGTTGAAATTGCCCTTCACCAACTTAAGATAGGCCGTCGGCAAAGGACCATATAGCCCTGTGATCGTGTTGACAGTCGAGATCGACCCCACTCCCAAAGCCGGAATGTTGTAAGCGCCCGCTTGCAGGTAGAACTGGAACCAGCCACTCGTCTTTTGCAGGAAGATTTGGCCATTACTGAGGTCCCAGCGGGTCTGTTTGTCCCCGGGGACCCAATTCGATTGCGACAGACCCATGCCGCTCAGGATTCCAGTAATCGCCACGGTTCCAAATGGGCCCGCATTAAACGTATGCGGCGGTGCCGCCGTTGACAGCGGTGCCGTCATGGAAGGATTCGGCAGCGGTGTGGGCGTGGAAGGCGCCGCGGCCGGTGCCGCCGCTGGCGCTTGCGCCGACGAATCCGCTGGAGGAGCCTGCTGCTGTCCCAAAGCGGGCAGGCTTACCGCAATCAATACCAATGTAAGAAGACCACCCCATTGCTTCTTCAAAGTAACGCTCCTTTCAAGCTTGTACTTTTGCTACAGCTACGAAGCTTCGTCGCTTCGGCGGGACTTTACGCGGCGGCTTAAGGAAAGACCAACGCAATTTTTCGATAGAACTTATCCAAAACTTTTCGAGTATTGTTTGTGATTCCTAATCTGCTGGAAAAATTGATCGGCCCTATGCAAAAAACAGGCGGGTTCTTCGCGTATGACGTTTCTTCGCGTATCATTTGATCTGCGCAGAGCATCTTACCCGCCGGGCCACATGATGGAACCGAGGACCGAACAGAAGATCGAAGCGAAAGCAGAATCGAACGCCCGAGCAGCGCGAAATGCTGTCGCCGATGGCGCAGCCATCCGCGCCCAAGAGCTCACTCGCCACTACCGAATGGGTGATTCCGTGATCCGAGCCGTGGATGGCATTACGTTGGATGTGCCCGCCGGCGAATTTCTCGCGCTTCTGGGCTCCTCGGGCTCAGGCAAATCGTCATTGCTGAATCTGCTGGCCGGCCTCGACCATCCGACTTCGGGGGCCATTTTTGTGCTCGGGCACGAGCTCGGCCGCATGACCTCGCTCGAGCTTTCACGGCACCGCAATCAAACCATTGGCATCGTCTTTCAATCGTTTAACCTGCTTCCGCGCATGACCGTGATGGAAAACGTGGAATTGCCTTTGCGTCTAGCGGAAGTGCCGCGCGCGTTTCGTCCACCGCGCGTGAAAGAAGCGCTCGAGCGCGTTGGCCTGAGCGAACGCGTCGCGCATCGTCCCGGCGAGCTTTCTGGCGGCGAGCAGCAACGCGTAGCCATCGCGCGGGCCATGGTCAATCGCCCGCGTATTCTACTGGCCGACGAGCCCACCGGAAATCTAGATAGCAACACGGGTGAGGAGATTTTGCGTCTCATCTCCGAGATCAATCGGCCTTCCGATGGCGAAGAGCCCACGACCGTGTTGATGGTCACGCACGAACGCGCCCTGGCGAAGCGTTACGCAAGCCGCATCGTAACTCTCGCCGACGGACGCATCGAGCGAATCGAGCAACGCTGAGATACGAATATGAAAATCGGCGACCTTGCTGAATTGGCGACACAAAATCTGCGCGAAGCGATCCTGCGCAATTCGCTCACGACTGTAGGCATCGCCGTGGGCGTCGCCTCCCTCGTTGCCATGCTTTCTCTTGGCGTGGGACTGCAGGAAATGATCAGCCGCCGTATGGAACGGAACGGCCTCTTCAACACGGTCCTCGTCCGCCCGCAAACTTCCTTCAACGCTAGCGGCCAGATTCGGCGGAACCGCGATTTGGGTACGGACCGGCCCAACGATGGGAACCGCAACCAGGGCGACTCCAATCGCGATCCCGTGGGCGCCGACATCGTCTCTCACCCGCTCGATCGGGACTCGCGCCGGGAGCTTGCGCAGCTTCCCCACGTGCTCGAGGTATATCCCGAATTTCGCTTCACGGGCGATCTGCGTTTCGGCTCCGCCGGACATCTGACCCAGGTCACGAGCCTGCCTATGTCCGCGTCAGCCAGCGACAGTCTCGAAGGCATGCAAGGGCACTTTTTCTCGGCGCCCGATGGGCACGAAATTATTTTGCAGGCCGATGCCGCTGCCGATCTCGCCGATTCGCAACACTTACAACCCGCGGACATGATCGGCAAGGATCTGGTCCTGCGCTACGCCGGCCGCGAACCGCTGCTTGCGACCGACACCAACTCTAATAAGCGCGATCGTGCCGCGGCCGCCGATGATGCGCTGTCTGGCTTCTCGATCATTTCTTCTCACATTTCGCTCCGTGTCGTCGGCATCGTCGATGCCGAAACAGTCGCCTCCGGCGCCGGCGCCTTCGCACGCTCAGGGGCCTATGTCCCTCTTCCGGTCGCCGAGGAACTCGGCGTCGTACAGGGCAATGACATGGGCGAAGTTGTCCGCGAATCCGCGCTAGGCGGCAACGGCCAGCATTACACCAACCTTACCGTAAGGGTCGAGAAACCTGGAGACGTTCCCGCGGTCGAAGAGTCTGTGCGCCAGATGGGCTACTCGCCTTTTTCGCTTCTCGATCTCACGAGCAACCTGCGCCGTGTGTTCGCGATTCTGGATCTACTGCTGGGCATTTTCGGCAGCCTGGCTCTCGCCGTCGCGTCGCTGGGAATCGTCAATACCCTGGTTATGGCAATTCTCGAGCGGCGCCGGGAAATCGGAGTTTTGAAGGCTCTCGGCGCCTCCGACAAAGATGTTCGCCACCTATTCTTTGCCGAAGCCGGAGTGATGGGATTGCTGGGTGGAGTTGGGGGAGTCGCGCTCGGATGGGGTATTGGCCGACTGATTCAGTTTGGCACGAACTACTACCTGCGGCAGCAACAAATTCCGCCAGAAAACATCTGGACCGTGCCGCCCTGGCTGGTCGCTTCGGCGATCGCTTTTTCTCTCATCGTCAGCTTGGCCGCCGGGCTCTATCCGGCGACCCGTGCGGCGCGTCTCGATCCCGTCGAGGCTCTCCGCTATGAGTAGCCAGGTCGGCCTGAAAAACACAAACGGGGCATCCCGCTGAGGGTCGGAATGCCCCGCCTTCCCTGCCTGCCTCCGCATAAAGCAGGCAAGCTTTTCAGGCGGCGTTTTCGTCGCCGCCGCGCAGAAATACGTATCGGTGAATTTCCGCCACTATGCCTGACCGGCCCGAACTGTCGTCCTCTGTGCGGTGTACACGTCCTAAGCAGCGCACGCGTACCGGCCCTGCCAGAGTGACTTCATGCGGCAACGTCAAAATAATTTCCACCGGGGAGCCATGGCTCACCTGCTTGGGCAGGAAAAAGTAGACGCCGCGGGAACTGACATCTCTCGATTCGGTCTCTGCCTCGCCTACGGCCATGCCACTGGTCCAGCGGACCGTCATAGGGAGTTTGATTTGAAAACGCCGTGCTGTACGGCGTTCGGTATAAGCCACGGTAGCCTCCGAACTCGCATATTGTCGATTCACAGTAACGTAGCAGCGCAGGACCGCTCAATAGACCGTTTGTTTTAGTCCTACGGCCTTGAATTTCGGTACTTCCGTACTATGGAATTGACTCCATCGCGGGTTGGAGGCGCAGAGGCTTTCTGGCGGGGCAAAAGCAAATACGTTTATCTATAGATTGTGTCCGGCGCTTTGCATCATTCCACCGCGGTGCTTTTTATGATCGAGGCGCGCCGGTAAGCCGCGAGTACATCATCGAGCGATAGCAAACCCACAAGACGCCGCGCGTCCGCCCGATGCACCACCGGCAAAAACGGCGAGTCGCGCATCAAGCGCAGCGCTAAATCCAGCGACTGATCCGCATGCAGGCGAGGCAATCGCCCGCTCGGCAGCACCTGTGATAAACGCTGCGCTCCTTTCCCTGCTTTCTCCGCATCCAGCAAGGCGCCTTTCTGGATGAGCATCCATCGACCATTATCGTAAGACACGAGTAGCGGATCCTCAGTCATGTCCGCAAGCCGCGAACACGCATCCGCCACCGTATCGTTCGCCTTGAGAATCAAACCCATCGGCTTGCGCATGGCGTTTTCCACTAACAAAGCCGTCTGCTCCCGCCCCTCCTCCATGGAGGGCAAATCGAGCCCTTCTTCTCGAGTCATCAGATCGAAGATGGGCGTCTCCTGGAAGCGTCTGCCAATGACGTAGGCGATGGCATTCGAGATGATCACCGGCAAGATGATCGAATAGTTCCCGCTCACTTCAAGGACCATGAACACGGAGGTCATCGGCACGCGCAGGAATCCGGCAAAAAGTGTCCCCATGCCGACAAGCGCATACGCGCCCAGCGGACCCGCCAGATTCGGGAAGAAATGATGCTGCACAGTACCCACCGCCGCCCCGGCCATCGCCCCGATGAAAAGCGTGGGCGCGAACATTCCGCCGGGTGCGCCGCTCGAAATCGAAAGTGTTGTTGCCAGCACCTTCAGCAAGGCCAACGCCACAAGCGTGCGCCACACAAACTGTCCGTGCATGGCTTGATCGATGTATTCGTATCCGGCGCCCATGACTTGCGGGAATCGCAAGCCAATGAAACCAATTGCCATTCCTGCCAGCGCCGGTTGTATGTAAAGTGTCCAGCGTGGCATCCGCCGGGTTCGGCCGCGCACCCATCGCAGCAGTTTCACGAATATCAGTGACATGATTCCGCCGACCACGCCCAGCACGGCGTAGGAGAGTAAATCGGTTGGATGGGCCATGCTATAGAGAGGAACCTGGAAAAGAGGTTCCGCACCCAGGAACAGGCGCATGACAACCACCGCTGCCACCGCGGCCAACACCACCGCTCCCAGAATGCCCGCGCTCCACGTGCCGATCACTTCTTCGATCACAAACAAGACTGCCGAAATCGGTGCATTAAAAGCCGCTGCCAATCCAGCCGCCGCGCCCACTGGGGCGATCAAACGCACTTTTTCACGCGACAGATGCAGCCGCCGCCCCAGCGCCGATGCAATCCCCGCGCCCATCTGCAGCGAAGGATCTTCGGGTCCGAGCGATTGGCCGCTGCCGATGGCCAGGGCGCAAGTCAAAAATTTGCCGATTACAGTGTTGAAGGGGATGTAGCCGTCGTAGATGTATACGGCGGACTTCGTCTGGGCGACGCCGCTACCTCTCACACGCGGGAACACACGCAGAACAATAAACGCGAGCAGCAAACCACACACCGTTGGCACAAGCACAACGCGGAACGGACCTGGATTAATTCCCGATCCCAGCAGCCATAGGCGCGTGTAATCGATGGTGATGCGGAAGCAAACAACCGCGAGCCCGGCGAAAAGTCCGATAATTACCGATAAGAGCAGGAAGAAGTTATCTTCGCGCATCGAAAGCCCGGCGCGCGTCCGCTCCAATGCGGCGAGCACGGCCGCTTTCATACGCTGTAGCAGATTATCTTTCGGAGCTCCGGACGGAGTCTCCGAGCCGCCCTCGGGAGCGTCCTCAGTCTTCACCTGCGTCTGCTCTGCGTGTCGCGAAGACCAAGGTTCGGCCTCAGGCGATCTTTCGCTAGGTCGCTCCGATTCACTCATGGGTGGGATGCGTGCGTTTTTTCCCCAATTCGCGCAATTGCGGCATTCGTCGGGTCTGAAGGCGGCCCGCAGTTTTCTGTGGCTGCCGACTCCATCTGAAAAACAAACTCCATCAAGGGATCCAACTGTTCGATGTGCTTCGACAGCGCCACCACCGCCAGTTCGTCGCTGGCTGCGTCGGTAAAAGGAGTCAGGTTCACACTCGGAGCCGGCAAGGCAATACCATGCTCCTTCGCACAAGATTCGATCCTCGTGACTGCCGCGTCGTAAGCGCGAATGGCGCGCCGCGCGCGTTCTGTTGGATCGAGCACCGGACGATTGGGATCAAGTGCCAAGGTCGCCTGTGCGATCGCGAGGTTCTGCATCACCAGCGCCTGCTCCGTTTCTTGCGCTGCGGTGTCCGCGCCCTGCGGACTGGACCGCCGCTTCTGCAGGGCACTTTCCCGAATGGCGCCTTCCAGGTAGCGAATTGCGTCTCGATCGTTGCCTAACTGAAACGCCGCCTCTCCCGCCCCGGCCTGCGCTACGTGGTTTCGCGGATCAATCCGCAATGCCTGCTGGAACTGCTCGAAGGCGGGCTGGGGATGGCCCCCTTCCAACATCAAACGGCCGACCAGAGTATGCAGCGACGGGTCAGGAGGAATTGCGGCAGCGGTTGCCAGAAGCTCCGATTGCGCTTCGGCCTTTTCGCCATGATCCGTTAGATAGCGATAGAACTCCAGACGAGCATCCATCCGCCTCTGTAACACATCTCCGGCGTTTGCATCCCAGATTCCGTAGATCGCGCCGTTGTAATAGCGTTTGGCGTCGGCATCGTTGCCGAGCTGCGCCGCCAAGCGTGCCAATTCCAGATTAATTCGGCTGTTCCCCGGCCCTCGTTCCCACAGATCAAGCAAGTAGGAACGCGCTTCGTCGGTTTTCCCGGTGGCAATCAGTGCTTGCACAAAATCGAGTTCGAATTCCTGTTGCTGCTCGGCTGGAAGCTCGTGCTGAGCGTAAATGAGAGCCGTCCTAAAATCGGAGAGCGCCGCTTCCGCACGGCCGGCCTTCAACTCCGTATTACCACGATCAAACCAGGATCGCGCCAGTTCAGCACGTCCCCCGTGATAAAGCCGGGCGGCGAACCCGGTAATGGCAAACGCAATCACCAACCCAATCACGCAAAGGAGAAGGATCGTTTCCCGGGAATGCAGCCAATAACGGCGGGGCCGCATGCTGCACCGGCACACAATCTGGCCCTCAGGAATCGCGCGTCCGCATTTCGGGCAAATCTGAGAGGACTCCACCCCTAATCTCCTGTACCGGAGGTCGTAATAAGTATCGTAGCGCGATAAGCCAGCCTTCGCGAGTTCTTCGCTGACAAGATGTTATGACCGCGGCAGCTTATGAGCACCGATGCCGATCCGTAAAACATTCAGTGAGGTCGGAAGGGGCAGGATTGCAGACTTTTTGGATTTCAGTTGGGGTCGCTGGATGGAGGTTTGACGCTAATATTTACTTTGGTCTCGTATTCACGAGCTCGCCGCCGCCGCAAAGAATGAATGACCGCCCGGCTTATGTCGAAAGAGGCGTAGATCGCGTTGGATCGCCAAATATCGTGAATCGAAAGCACCTGCGCGCGGGCGAACCGTTTGAGTTTGGAGTTCGGCCGCCATGCGATCTCATCGCTGCTTGAAATCGCCACTATTGCTGGCGATTGGCAGTCGGTCAGTTCCAAAACCTCCACACCGCCGTCGGTCCAAAGTTCATCGCCGCTCGAGTTTCTTTCTGTCTCCGGCTTTTCGGGGCGCTGCACGCGATGGACATCGGCGACACATCCTGCGAGGGTTAAGTCACGCACGACTCTTTCGCTCTCTGCATCGATATCGGAGTCTACATGGTGGATAAATCTCCCCGTCCGAATCGACCAACTAGCCCCTGTTTCATGGATAGCACTGGCGGCCCAAAGATCCGGGGCGAGCTCGTTCTCGTTCCAGATCCTGATGTGGTCGCGTTTCTGATAGCTATCGAGACTCTTCTGCAATCGGATATCTGCAGGTTTTCCGGCGAGCCATTGGTTCGAAATTGGCAGGTGAGGATAGCTGCTTAAGGAACTGAAAGCGCGCATCTCAAGCACCACGGACCACGCCGAAACGGAATCGCCATAAGTCCAGCCTGCTGCCTGAAAGGCCGCCTCGATTTGCTCCCGCGAACCGATAAAAGCCAGGTTGACGACGTCGGAAGGCCGTCCGCTGCGCGTTGAACTGTGAGCCGGCAGGGCCACCAATTTTGCGCGCATGTCTTCGTCGATTTCCGCGCCCTGCTTCGTATCTTCCTCTTGCTCTTGCCGTGCTTTTACGAACTCGGCAGGCAACTCAAGAGGCGCCGTCAATCTCAGGCGTAAATCCGTTCCCGCGGGCAAGAAGGTTTCCGGCTCCGGTGAGAATGGGAAGGCGCCGCGCCGCAACAAAAATATCCAGTAATCCTCTGTATTCCAAAAGGGCAGATGCAACAGGCGTGTCGAAATTATTTGCTGCGGCGTCGCTTGGCCGTCGGCTCCCCTTATGACGCCAGCCTTCACATTTTCGCGCCCGTTCGCGACTTCTTCGACCCTCGCTTTTATCGCGAACGTTTGCGGACCGGCGACGAGCTTATCGAAGTCAATCGTTACCGCAGACGAGCTGTGCCACACCCCGAAGCCCACACGGCGCACGTGGGTAATGTGCCCTTCCACCGTTGTTCTTGTGGCGAATGCAGCAGAATCATCGCAGTTCGGTGAGGCGATAAGGATCGCTTTTACTGCCGATCCGATTTTTGAACTGTAAGTGGAAACCGGGTCGGTGAGACGAATCCAGAAATCCTGGCCTGCGGGAATAACTTTACAAAGCCGATCTTGCGCGTGGCCGCTGGCGCTAAACAGGCAACCGAGCGCTAGAAGGAAAATTCCCTTCGCCAACCGGCTGCGCGCCAGACGACGCTGCAGGCTCGGCCATCGGAATCGCGCTGGTTCTGTGAGCAGATCTCGCATTATGGCGCACAGAGGCGCCTTCCCCAGGAGCAGCAACTCCCCAATCGCCCTCGTGACGAGCCCTTTTTCTTGCAGTTTCTTACAGCTAGTGCGTGCGTTGGAGCTAAAAATGGTGCGTTATAAGCTTCGGCTGGTGCTAAACCTCTGGCGTCGCCCATTCGATGCAATCACGCGCGGAAGAGGTCATGACAAAGCGTGATGGGCGGTTGCGGATGAGATTATGCAAGAAAAAAGCCCTGCCGTGAGGATTTCCGGCAGGGCTTTTTCCAAGTTGTTACTGGTGTGCTCGTCTTTCACAAGCACGAGCCGCTCTGAGCTGTAGTTATTTTCCGCCGGCCTTGACGACCAAGCCAATTCCGATGCGGATCACGTTCTTCTCCCAGACGCCGCCGATATGCATCGGAGTCCAGTCGAACTGCGGAACGCGGAGCGCAAAGCGGTCGGAGAGGTTGACGTCGAGACCACCGCCCATTGCCATTCCGAATCCCGTCGAGGATACGGCAGGCGTGGTTACAGATGTACCAAGGACGGTTAGGGTCGTGCTGCCTATGCCTTCTTTTACGCCTCCGAACATCGCATGCACGAAAGGCGTGATCCGCGACTTGCGGAACATGATTCGCGGACCAAACAGGAATTGGTAGGAGTTCAGGCTGACGCCGCTAATGGTGGCGCCTGCACCGGTGATGCCGGGAAGGCTTTTGTATTGGCCACCGAAATCACCCACGATCCCGAGGTGGTGAGTAAGGTTGTAATTCGCGGACCCTTGCCAACCCCAAAAATTTTCCCGGAGCGATACCGGCAGGCCGGTCGTAGGATCGACCGATCCTATCGCCGCGCTGGAAATCGAGAAGCCTCCGAAAACCTCCGCCTTCGGATAGATCACTTCTTGGGCAAAGCTAGGAATCGAGAAGAGGAACAACCCGATAGCTAGAAAGATCATTCGTCGCATTTTGTTTTCTTTCTCCTCTGAGAGATTTGGACCTGCCCGATAAAGCGGGGAACGGCTTCCTACACACCCGCTGGTAATGCGAACCGCTATACCCAAAGTCTATCGGCGCGGGCCTCGGGGCTGAACTGAATAACTCGGCGGGCGTACCGTTCGGCTATTAACTGAATCAGGGCAGCGAGTACTGGAGGGCAGACGCGCATAACATAAAGAAAAAACGGGGCTTAGTAGTACTAGAACGTACCGGCCTGGAGTGCCATCGTAACGCGACGTGCTATCCATCTACAATCTGGCCCATGCGGCCCCCAGCGTCATCAAACGCGACGGGTAGTCTCCACCGGAGCAGCCATGAAGCAAAAGCATAAAACCGCCTTCCTTGTTCTGCTCGCCGCCGCGACCTCTTCTCTGTTGACCGCTCGTGCGCAGGTCAACGGACCAGTAACGCCGCACAAAGTTCAAACCGCTGCCGGCTCCATCCAAATCGATGTGGACATGGTGCTCGTCAACGCTAGCGTCACAGATACTTACGGCCACCTTGTCCTGAATCTGGAAAAGAAGAACTTCAGGCTTTTCGAGGACAACATCGAACAGGAAATCCTCACCTTTTCGCACGAAGATGTACCGGCTTCGATTGGACTGCTCTTTGACACCAGCGGAAGCATGGCCGATAAGATGGACGCCTCGCGCCAAGCCGTAGTGAACTTTCTGAAAAAGTCCAATCCGGACGACGAATTCTTCCTGGTTAGTTTTAATAGTCATGCCGAACTTACCAGCCGCTTCACCTCTGACATCGAGCAATTGCAGCGGCGCATGACCTCATTGAAGCCGGACGGCCGGACCGCCCTTCTCGACGCGATTGACTTGGCCATGGCGCAGCTGAGGAGCGCGCGTCAAGAAAGGCATATCCTGCTCGTCCTTTCCGATGGCGGCGACAATCACAGCCGGCATCATCTGCCAGAGGTTCGCAGGCTTTTGGAGGAATCCGACTGTCAGCTTTATGCGCTGGGAATTTTTGATCCGCGCGATATGAAACGCACCAACGAGGAACGCGAAGGCCCCGGCCTGCTTTCCGAACTCGCCGAGATGACCGGCGGACACCTTTTCCAATCCGCAAATTTGAGCGAATTGGCTGATTTGGCCGGCAAAATCGGGACGGAACTTCGAAGCCAATATATCCTGGGCTACAGGCCGACGGACGTTCACCACGACGGTCGTTGGCACCCGATAAAAGTTCGTCTCTCTAATGAAGCGCCTCTTACGGCACGCGCCCGCACGGGATACTACAGCCCGCGCGACTAGCGCACGGCACCTCGAGGGTTGCGAGCCCCATTCATGCAGCGCGATTCGCTTGACAGGGAATTGCTATAAACATAGTCTTGAGCGCATCCGCTGCTCATAGGTGTCCATGCGCGCCCATTTACGAACTATTGCTTCTTGTTTTGCAGTTGCGGCTGTTCTCGTTTTGAGCGTTAGCAGTCCCGCCGCTGCTCAGGGTAATCCGGCGGCAGCACAAAGCTCCGCCGCCCAGAACAAAATTCCAACCCCGGGTCAGTTCCCTCCCTACAAAGCGCCTCACACCGCCGATGGCAAGCCCGATTTCAGCGGCATCTGGCAGGCCTTTGTTACTGCCGACATCGATGTTCAGGACCATGATGCGCAAGCCGGCCCGCATCCGGATTTTATGGGCGCGTATGGCGCTTGGCCGGGCGGACAAGGAATCGTGGAGGGCGGCGAAATCCCTTACAAGCCCGAAGCGCTGGCACAAAAGAAGGCCAACGCCGAAAAGCGCATGGTCGTAAATATCACGAGCGACCCGCATCGCCACGACACCGGTGATCCCGAGCTCAAGTGTTACAACCCTGGTGTGCCGCGCGCTAATTACATGCCGTTTCCATTTCAGATCGTTCAGGGCACAGACACGATGCTCTTTGCTTATGAATTTGCAAGGGGCGTGCGCACGATCTACATGAATCCCAACGACAAGACCATTCCCAAGGATGCTCCAGCCGATAGCTGGATGGGGTGGTCACACGGACATTTCGAAGGCGATACGTTAGTCATCGACGCGACCGGATTCTTGCCCTACACATGGTTCGATCGCGCAGGCGATTACCACAGTGACGCCCTGCACGTAGTGGAGCGTTACACGCAGGTGAGTCCTTATCACATCATGTATGAAGCCACGATCGAAGATCCGAACGTCTTTACGCGGCCGTGGAAAGTAAGCTTTCCGCTCTATCGGCGTATGGAGAAAAACGCCCAACTGGTGGATTTCAACTGCACGGAGTTCGTCTTGGATCTGCTGTATGGTCAATATAGCAAGCGGCCCAGCAAGTGAAGAGGAGATCCGGATGACTAACCGCATCGCGCATCGATCAAGGGCCCTCCAGATTGCTTTGGTGGCCGCATTGTTTGCTCCGGCATACGTTGCTGCGCAATCCTCACACGATGCGAAGACGAAACCCGTGGCGAGTACGAATACAAAGAGTTGGACCATGCCTCGTACTCCCGATGGCCACCCGGACCTGCACGGATATTGGACGAGCGAGAGTTTTACACCCTTGGAACGGCCCGCGAAATACCAAGGAAGAGAGTTTCTGACTGACCAAGAGGCTGAGGCAGCGCAAAAGGCCGGTCTGCAGCGCGGCTATGATCGCACCTATGACGATCCCGTCGAGGAGCCCGTTTACGACTCCACCACTTTCGGGCTCACTCCTGCGCTGGAAGGATTCTCGCCAAACAAGCGCACTTCACTAATTGTGGATCCGCCTGATGGCAGACTTCCTCCGCGCACCCCCGAGGCGTTGGCCAGACCCAAAGCCGTCGGTGACCGCGACTACATTGAACCCGACGGTCACGGCGGCGGAATCGTGCACGCGGATACTCCGAGGGATATCGGAATGCGCACGACCTGCGTTTCCATGAGCGGCGGGCCCCCCATTCTTCCGGGCGCCTACAACAACGGTATCTACATAATGCAGAGTTCGAGCTATGTTGTCCTGCAAGCCGAGTACGGATCCGAGCTTCGAACGATCCCTCTCGATGGACGTCCGCACGCGTCGGCAAATATCCGTCAGTGGCACGGCGACGGGCGGGGACATTGGGAAGGAGACACGCTGGTCGTGGAGACGACCAATTTCAGACCCGAAGCCACCTTCCGCAACGCCAATCCCAAAACTCTGAAGATTACCGAGCGCTTCAAGCGCGTCGCCGCCGATCAGATCGAATATAGTTTTACGATTGACGATCCGTCGACGTGGACGAAACCCTGGACGGCCATCGTTCCCCTTCACACGATCAAAGGGCCTTTTTTCGAATACGCCTGCAGCGAAAGCAATATGGACGTGGTGAACATCATGGCAGGAGCCCGCGCAACCGAAAAAGAAGCCCAACAGCAGACTAAAGGTGTCACGCCTGCTCCGAGTTCAAAGCAGTAGAGCTGCCACAAACTTTCGCGTTGTCACGAAGGCTGAGGAAAAGGTCTCGTCACCTTAGGTTAGCTCGAAAATCGACTGTGGTCCCTCTTAGCAGCGCCCTCATAAAAGCCTCATCCCGCTTCTGCCCTTCATAATGATAGGGGTATACGATCTTAGGCTGAAACGCCTTGATACATTCCGCCGTGTCGCCTGGAGTCATCGTCTGCGGCATGTTCATCGGCACGAACGCCACGTCGATATCCTTCACGGCCTTCGCCTCGGGCGTGCACTCGGTGTCGCCCATAAAGTACAAGCGCTTGCCTCCCAGCGTAATGATGTAGCCATTCCCACGGCCTTTGGGATGGTAGACTTCGCCGGGTTTGGGCCCATGCTGCAGGTTGTACATAGGAACCGCTTCGATACCGATTTCTGTCACGGTCTTGCTTTCGCCATTCGCCAGAACGATCGTCGGTGCAGCAACCTTCGCGCCAGCCTCTCTCGCCGCAGCCATCGGCATGACTACCGAAGCTCCCGGCTTCCGCAACTTCGCGATCTCAGCGGGGTCGAGATTTTCTGGATGAATGTCGGTGACCAGGATCAAATCCGCCGGCTTTAGCGCGTCGAATTTCCCCAATAGCGGAAGTTCCACATTGTCGTATGCCGCCACGGGATCCACCTGTATCACCTTGCCCGCATATTCGAGCTGCACGCTCGAATGCATGATGGGCGTAATCTGAATATCTCCGCCAGAAGCGGGAAGAGTATCCGCTTGATTGGCCGAGACCACCGCAGCCGCAAGTCCAATCACAATCGCCAGCGACAGCAACACTCTTATCTTCACGTTCTTTCTCCTGACCTTACCGGACCGCCCGTTAGCCGAACCTTATCCCACCGTGAATTCCCGCCTGTCAAGTGGGCTTTCACCGATTGAGCCCCGGCGATTGGCGGCAAGTCTCGCCCTTGACACTCAAATGATTCAAGCGTAGCTTTTGGCCTAAGTGCGTGGCATTTCCAACGAGCTTATTTCTCGGGATACGACTTCGACATGACCAAGGCCGTTCTGCTTTCCCTTTTTGTATTGAGCTGCGCACCTCTGGCGGTTCAAGCCCAAACATCCACTCAACAGCCCCCCGCGCGCGGCGCCGCACTCGCCGCAGCCGCGGCGAAGATTCCTACCCCGGGTGAATTCCCCGCTTATAAGCCGCCTCACACTGGGGATGGCAAGCCGGACTTCAACGGAATCTGGCAGTCTTTCGTCACCGCCGACATCGATATTCAGGATCACGATGCCCAGGCCGGTCCTCATCCGGACATTATGGGCGCGTACGGCGCTTGGCCCGGCGGACAAGGAATCGTGGAGGGCGGCGAGATCCCGTACAAGCCCGAAGCATTAGCTAAAAAGAAGGCCAATGCCGAAAAGCGGATGGTCGTCAACATCACCAGCGATGACCGGCGCCACGATACAGGCGACCCGGAACTCAAGTGTTATCGACCTGGCGTGCCGCGCGCCAACTATATGCCCTTTCCGTTTCAGATTATTCAGAGCACGGACAACATAATGATGGTGTACGAATTTGAGCATACCTTGCGCACCATCTTCATGAAGGAAAACGACAAAGAAGCTCCCAAGGATCCTCCGGCTGATAGCTGGATGGGATGGTCGCACGGACGTTTTGAGGGAGACACGCTGGTCATAGACACAACCGGATTTGTCCCCTATACGTGGTTCGACCGCGCCGGCGATTTCCATAGCGACGCCCTGCACGTAATCGAGCGGTATACTTTGGCCAGCCCTTATCACATAATGTACGAAGCGACGATCGAAGATCCGAACGTCTATACGCGGCCGTGGAAAGTAAGTTTTCCGCTCTATCGCCGCATGGAAAAAAACGTCCAGCTCGTGGATTTCGACTGCGTCGAGTTCGTCGAAAAGATGCTGTACGGCCCCTATTACAAGAACCCAGGCAAATAGATAATCGAGGAGGTAGCAATGGGTAATCGCTTTGGGGTCTCATCGAACGCTTTGATGATCGGCGCAGCTGTTTTATTGCTGCCTGCATTTATTCTGGCGCAAACAAAGCCGAGTGTCGCCGCAAAAGCGGACACGAAGACGGCTTCAGCTAAATCGCCCGAGAAGAAAACCTGGGTCTTGCCGCGTACCCCGGATGGCCAGCCGAACCTGCAGGGATACTGGACAAGCCTAAGCTTCACGCCCATGGAACGCCCGGCGAAATATGGAAGCCGAGAATTCCTGACGGACGAGGAAGCCGCCGAAATTCACAAAGAGGGCATACAACACAGTTACGAGTTCACGTTTAACGACCTTGCCGAGACTCCCGTCTACGACGCAACCGTCTACGCGTTGAGCGCCTGGCAAGAGGGCGTCGCGCCAAACAAAAGAACCTCGCTGGTCGTCGATCCGCCCGACGGCAAAATTCCTGCGCTGACGCCAGAAGCGGCGAAGGTCAGGGAGGCTGTCCGGCGACACGGTCCCAATCAGGACTACGCGGATCCCAATGCGCCCGTAAAGGCTGACGTCGCCGAGGATCTGAATCTGGGCGAGCGCTGCCTCTCTTTCGGCGGACCGCCAATCCTTCCCGGCGCTTACAACAGCAACTTCTTCATCGTCCAAGGGGCCGGTTACGTCATGGTCGAATATGAGTGGAATAACGAGACTCGCATCATCCCACTGGACGGACAGCCGGCTCTTTCGCAAGGAATCCATCGCTGGCACGGAAACTCGCGCGGCCATTGGGAGGGCAACACCCTCGTCGTAGAGACCTCCAATTTCCGTCCCGGGGCCACCTTCCAGGGCGCGAACCCGAAAACCCTGAAGATCACCGAATACTTTACGCGCACAGACCAGAATACGATCGAGTACAAGTTCACGGTCGATGATCCGTCAACGTGGACGAAGCCCTGGTCGGCTATCGTCCCTCTGAGCCACATGGACGGGCCGATTTTCGAATACGATTGCAGCGAGAACAACAACGACGCAGTCAATATCCTGGCGGGTGCTCGTGCCACCGAACGAGCCGCCGAGGAAAAGGCCAAGAAAATTTCCCAGAAATAGTTCAGGTGGTGACAGTCTGGCCGGGACGGCAATTTTTTTCAGAGGAGGAATACACATGAGATTGGCTTTGGCGATGGCCATGCTCGTTCTTGCCCTGGGTTTGTTCGTAACGGCAATGCCACTGCAGGCTCATCACGCCTTCGCGGCGACTTTCGATACACAGAAGCCCGTGGTCGTGCACTGCACAATTACGAAAGTCGAATTGATCAATCCTCACTCCTGGTTCTGGTGCGACGAAAAGGCCGCCGACGGCACCGTCGTGAATTGGGGTTTTGAAGGCGGCAGCCCGAATTCCCTGATCCGCCACGGCGTCACCAAGGCCACCATTCCGACCGGGACGGAGCTCATCATTCAAGGCTATCAGTCCAAGGCCTTCGAACATAAGGGCGTTGGGGTCAACATGACCTTCCCCGACGGGAGAAAATTCCTCTTCGGCGGATCTGCTCCCGGAGCCGAGGGCGAAGTAGCGACTCCTACGAAGGACGAGGTCGCGCCAACAACGAAGGACGACTCCTCGTCCAAGAAGTAACACGCTCGTCAACGCTAGAGCTGTTTAGCGCGGCTTCGTGCTTGGATGCGCGGAGAGGTGCGCTGAAATCAAGCGTCGTCTTCTACGTCTCATAAGGCGAAGAGCGCCTCACCGAGTATTCCGATCTCAGAGATAGCCTTTCGGAACAGTCCGCGTCGGGTACGCCTACGGTTGTGACTTAGCGTTTCGACTCAACATCCAACTTTAAGGCGATCGGCAACAGCCGCGCAGACTCCCTCACCTTATGCCCAATCCTTCCGCTCCTCTAGCCCGTGCCGATTCGTTTTGCGGAAAATATGGATTGAAACTCCCGATATTGCTCGCGCCAATGGCTGGCGCCTGTCCGGTGAGCCTTTCCATCGCCGTAGCCAACGCAGGCAGCATGGGCGCTCTGGGCGCACTCATCAGCGAACCGGATGCGATCCGCGCATGGGTGCAGGAATTCAGATCGAATAGCAGCGGCCCACTCCAGCTCAATACCTGGATACCCGAACCCGCGCCGACTCGAGACGCGGCAGCCGAGGCTCGCATGCGGGCGTTCCTCACCTCCTGGGGCCCGGCCGTCCCGGCGACAGCAGGCGAAATTGTGCCGCTGGATTTCCGCGCGCAATGTGAGGCTTTTCTCGAACTGCGGCCAACAGTCGTTTCCTCGATCATGGGGCTATTTCCGCCGGAATTGGTGACTCGATTCAAAGAGAAAGGCATCGCCTGGTTTGCCACCACCACCACACTCGCCGAGGCCCAGCGGGCGCAGGCTGCGGGCGCGGACGCCATCATCGCCCAGGGATATGAGGCCGGCGGCCATCGAGGATCATTCGACCAAGCCGCCGCTGAACGCCAATCCGTTGGCCTCTTCGCGCTGCTTCCGCGGCTCGCGGATCACATCGATCTGCCCATCATTGCTGCCGGGGGAATCGGCGATGGCCGTGGTGTCGCGGCAGCGTTGGTCCTGGGCGCCAGCGCGGCGATGGTCGGCACTGCATTCCTGCGCTGCCCCGAAGCAAAAACGCACCGCGCCTGGGCCGATGCTCTCGATCAACTCGAACCCGAAGACACCACATTGACTCGCGCGCTCACTGGACGGCTAGGCCGCGCCATCGCCACGAATTTTGTCAAAGCAGCAGCCGCGTCGGGTGCGCCGTCTCCGGCTCCCTATCCCGCGCAACGCGGTCTCACTGCGCCAATGAAGACTGCAGGCGCCGAGGCCAACGATTATCACCGCATGCAGGTGTGGGCGGGACAGTCGGCCGCCATGGCTAAACCTGCGCCCGCCGCAACTGTGCTCAACGATATGTGGGAATCCGCACGAAAACTCATATAGAACCTCTTACCGACAATGAGTGATTCGGCTTCGTAGCTTTCGCTTGAACAGATGAATCAGGCTCAGGAGTTTGTGGCGGAAACGCGGTGAGGCAGGGGTCGCGGCTTCAGCCGCGACATCATGGCGTTCAGAGGGAAGCGGCTTTAGCCGCTGAAGTCTCGATTCGGAAATCTCACAAGCCGGCTTTAGCCGGGAGCAGCTATGTCTTCCAATCGGGAGTGGCCACGTATTCGCGCGTGATATCCGCCACGGTTCGTGTGCCGCAATTGCCCATCGCCAGCTTCAGCTCGCCCTGCATGATCTCGATGACGCGATCCACGCCGGCTTGCCCGAATGCGCCCATGCCCCACAGGAACGGCCGCCCGATGCCGACTGCTTTGGCTCCAAGCGCCAGCGCCTTGAAAACGTCGGTACCGCGACGGAAGCCGCCATCGACAAAAATCGGAATGCGGCCACCCGCTTCCGCCACCACTTCCGGCAACGCCTCAATCGTGGCGCGAAGTGTTTCGGTTGCCCGACCGCCGTGGTTGGATACCAAAATTCCATCGATGCCGTGCTCGATGCACATTCGCGTGTCCTCTCGAGTGTCAACGCCCTTGATAATGAATTTTCCTTTCCAGAATTTGCGGATCTGATCGGCGAACGCCCAATCCATCGCAGGACTCGGCGCGCGCACACCGGTCATATCGATGCCGTTGAACATCGGCCGCTCTTTGATACTAGGGCCGGCCCCGTCCTCGTGGCACGTCTTGCATTGGCTTAAATCTTTTGGCCGCGTGCGCAGAAACGTCTCGCTATTGCGGCCTGTAGTGTTATCCACGGTCAGGGCTATCACCGAGACACCGGCACCTTGGACACGCTGCAAAAGTTTCTGGCACGCATCCCACGTGCTCGGCGCATAAATTTGCTGCCAAACGGGACGGCCCAACTCCTTATTCACGTCCTCCACTGCCACCGACGTCATGGTGGAGAGCACTTGGAGCGTGCCGTGGGCTTTCGCTGCCCGTGCTACCGCCAATTCGCCATCGGGGAAGAACGATTTCTCGCCGCCGGTAGGGCAGGTGAAAATCGGGCTGTTGTACGTCGTGCCAAAAAGCTCGACGTGCATATCCACTTTGGTGGCGTCGCGCAGCCGGCGCGGGCGCAACTCGATATGCTTGAACCCATCACGATTGGCGCGCAGGGTGGCGTCATCATCCACGCCGCTCGCCATGTAGGCCCAGTGCCCCGGATTCACCTTGCGATGAGCGGGCTCCTCGAAATCGAAAACGTTGAGGGCCTCCGCCGGGCTCGCAATAATATCGGCCGCCGGGCGGCCGTTTTGGGCGAAGGCGAGACCGCTTCGCTCCAGAAATGCGGTCACGCCGCCAAGAGCGGCGACGTAAGGACTGGCGGCTAGAAATTTCAGGAATTCGCGGCGGGCGGTATTTGCGGATTCAGTTTTAGATTGGTTCATAGTGGCCGGATTCTAGCGCTACCCGACGCCTTCTGGCTAGCTCGTTTTGCAGCGCTCTGTGTTACATTCCACATCCATCAGGACCTCACCGAATCCACCAGAGCGGAGGACATCATGTCAGATCGCCTCAAATTGTGGTTAATCGCTGGAATTGTTGCGTCCGGACTGTGCGCGATTTTCATCGGGCGCGCTCCCGCCCAGAACAAGCCTGCCTCCTCAGTTACGCCGGCGGATTACCTTAAATGGCGCAACCAATTCAAGAACTGGGGCCGCTGGGGAGCCAATGATCAGCGCGGCGCATCCAACCTGATCACTGCAGAGAAAAGTTTGAGCGCGATCCGGCTGGTCAAAAACGGTGTGGTCATTTCCCTCGCCCACGCCGTCCCTCAAAAAGTGGACTCCGAAGTTCCCGAGCGCAGCATCTTCCATCGCGTAACGGAGAGTATCGGCCCTTTCAATACGATTGATCGCTATGAGGTGAGTTATCACGGCCTGGCCACCGCTCACATGGACGCCTTCTGTCATTTCTTTCTCGAAGGCAAGATGTACAACGGCTATCCCGTGGCCGATAACATCACGCCGCAAACCGGCTGCAAGAAAGACGACATCATGGCCTGGCGCGATGGCGTCGTCACGCGCGCCGTGCTTTACGATATCCCGCAACTAAAAGGCGTTGACTGGATCGAGCCCGGCACTCCGATTACCCGTGCCGACCTCGAAGCATGGGAGAAAAAATCCGGGGTCAAAGCAGGACCGGGCGACGTGGTCATGCTCTACGTGGGCCGCTGGAAGAGGCGCGCAGCCAAGGGACCATCCCCGGACGCAATCCCCGGCTACTTTGCGGACGTCGTTCCTTTCATCAAGGAGCGCGACATCGCCTTTGTCGGCCACGACTTCAATATCGATTGGGCGCCGCGGCCCGGATGGGGCGATGCGCAGGGCATTCCCGTCAATCCGATTCACCAGGCCGTCCTGAATTGGATGGGGGTAGGGATCGTGGAAAATCTTGACCTCGAGCGCGCGGTCGAAACTGCGCGGCGCCTGAATCGCTATGAATTCACGCTCACGTTCGCGCCGCTTCCCGTCGAAGGCGGCACGGGCTCGCCGCTCAATCCGTTGGCAATCTTCTAGGCTTTGTGAGTCACACTCCCACGCGGCTGCAAGAGCCTGTCACAGCAACGCAGTCTCCTCGCGCGCCATCAAAGGGGACCCGCCGTAGCACGTTCGCGCGAGCCGCCGCGCCCGTCATCGTCGGCGTCGCAATTGCTCTTGCGCCCACGCCTCATGGCCTTCCGCTGAACGCCTTGCGCTACTTCGCACTTTTCGCCGCGGTGATGGTCGGCATCATCACCGAACCAATCCCCCCTGCTGCTCTCGGCCTCGTCGGCGTAATCGTTGCCGCGACTGCAGGTCTCGTCCGCACCTCGACCGCGCAGGCCACGGTGTGGGCGCTCAGCGGGTTCGGCAACGCGACGGTTTGGCTGATTTTCGCGGCTTTTATCTTCTCGCTCGGCTACGCGAAGACCGGCTTCGGGAAGCGCATCGCTCTGCTGCTTATCCGCGCCATGGGGAAGAGCACTTTGGGGCTTGGATATGCCATCGCCCTGGCCGATTTGGCTCTCGCGCCCTTCATGCCATCGAACACCGCGCGCAGCGGCGGAACGATCTTTCCCATCCTCCGCAACATTCCCGAGCTATACGGCTCATGGCCCAACGATGAGAGCGCGCGAAAAATCGGCGCCTATCTGATGTACACGGCGCTCGCCGCAACCTGCGTGACGAGCAGCATGTTCGTCACGGCGATCGCACCAAATGTCCTCGCCGCGGATTTGGCTAGGCGCACCGTTAACGTGACGCTCTCGTGGACGGATTGGTTCCGGGGCTTCGCGCCCGTCGGTTTTCTCCTGTTCGCGCTCGTGCCGATCCTGCTTTACAAAATCTATCCGCCCGAAATTCGCGAAGCGCCGGAAGCGCCGCGCTGGGCCGCCGAAGAACTCCGCAAGATGGGTCCCGTTTCCGCCAAAGAGATGATCTTGCTCGCTCTCGTCCTGCTCGCGCTGGCGTTGTGGACCGTCGGCGCGAAGTACGTGGACGCGACCATGGCCGCAATGCTCGTCGTAATTCTCATGCTTGTGCTGCGGGTAATCACCTGGAACGACATCCTCGGTTACGGCGAGGCCTGGAATGTTTTCATCTGGTTCGCCACGCTCGTAACCCTCGCCGGCGGACTCGTCGACACCAAATTCGTTGATTGGGTCGCACGATCTTTTGCGCCGATCGTCTCTCATCGCGGCGTAACTATGGCTGCCGTCCTTTTGGTGGCTGCCTTTTTTCTGTTGCACTATCTCTTCGCCAGCCTCACCGCGCATGTCAGTGCTCTCTTTCAAGTATTTCTAATCGTTGCGGTAACGATTCCGGGCATGTCGCGCTTGTCCTGGGCCCTGCTGCTCAGCTATCCGCTCGGCCTCATGGGCATTCTCACGCCCTACGGAACCGGACCTTCGCCCATCTATTACGGTTGCGGCTACGTCAAAGGCAAAGACTTCTGGCGTCTGGGATTTTTGCTCGGCATAATCTTCTTTGCCGTTTATCTCCTGATCGAACTCCCATGGCTCGTCTACCTGAAAATTTGAAGATCGCCGCTCGCTACGTCTGAACCTTCCCCTTTGAAACCGCGACGGTATATACTGCGGCCCGGAATTGAACCCGGAATTGAACGAAATATCGCACTGAAATTCTGATTTTACGGACTCGCGGCCAAGCCACTTGGAGGGCCCTTATGAAATTGAAAGCAATGCGCGCGATCGCTTGTTCTTTAGTTGCATCGGCTATAGCTCTCAGCGGGATCGCCATCGCACAACAGCAGCAACAGCAACGCAATGCCGGAGGCGGACAGGAATTCCGGCAGCCGACCCCTGCCAAGGACGTGACCACCACGGAGATCCCCGGAGTCATCGCCGGTGGCCTCAAATGGAAGCTCGTGTGGCAAGGACCCGACAATGCTGACGGTCTCGTCGGCGCCGCGGATGGCGGCATCTATTTCGCTCAGGAACAGCCCAGCACGGTTGGCCGGCTCGACCCGAACGACAAATTCTCTATTTTCGTCCGCGACACCCACGGCACTGGCGCCCTTGGGATCGATTACAAGAAGCGACTGATCGGCGTGGAGAGGACCTGCTCTGATCCCGGCGGACATCCTGACCAATGTCACGAAGCGGCGGAACTGGTGGCCCTGTCTCCCAAGTGGGAGGTTCTGGCGAGCAAGTATATGGACAAAACCTTCTGGCGCATGGGCGAACTCGTCTGCGATTCCAAAGGCGGCGTGTATTTCTCGGATGATTTCGGTACCTACTTCGTCAACGCCAAAGGCCAGGTGAGCCTCGTCGCGGGCAAAGAGGTGCGCACAAACGGGATGATGCTCAGCCGCGATGAAAAAACCCTCTACGTCACCGACGTGAAGAAGCTTGTGGCTTGGGATATCCAGCCGGATGGCACGGTCACGAATAAGCGCGACTTCGCTACGCTGGAAGCCGGCGGTGCAGGCGACGGCATGGCCATAGATTCCGAAGGCCGTCTTTACGTCACCTCGGGAGACCCCGGCATTCAGGTCTTCAGTCCGGAAGGAAAGTTCCTTGGGGTTATCCCGTTACCAAGGTCCTCGTCGAGCATAGCTTTTGCGGGCCCCAACAAAAAGGTGCTTTACGCTAAGGGCGCGGGCATGAGCAACCCAGATGGCACCGAATACAGAACCCCCGACGGCGTCAGGAATAACGCCAAAGCGATATACAAGATCGATGTGATCGCCCAGGGCTTCATGGGCCGTCCGAAGTAGCGCTTCACGGTTGCAGCATCTTCGGAGCAGTGCGAGTGAACTGGGCAACTTTCTCCATTATTTTCCTGCTGCTCGGTCTGCCTGGCTCGGTTTTCGCGCATCATTCGAACGCCGAGTACGATCGCGATCATCAGAGCAAGTTGAAGGGCACCGTTGTCGAGTTCAAATGGACCAATCCGCACACCCAGATTGTTTTTGACGTCAAGGGGCGCGACGGTACCGGTCAACGATGGATCGGTGAAGGGCCTTCCCCCAGTCAAATGACCGAAAACGGATGGACGAAAGACACGCTCAAACGTGGCGATCGTATTTCCGTGGTCGGAAATATGCCCAGAAGCGGCTCTTTAGCCGTCCGCCTGCGCTGGGTCACCCTTCCTAACGGCAAGAACCTCTTCGCATATAACAATTGAAATTCAACGAGGGCTCAATCCATAGCAGATAAACGTACGACGAAGATCAATATGCCCAATTTTGAAAAGCGACATTACAATACAGCGAATGGGCCAAGGCGAGATTCTCGGAAGTCGTTACCGTTTCCGGGCCGGGCACGTTGATTTTTCTCGCCGGCGTCGGCGCGGAAGACGAAAGCGGAACCATGGGCACCATTCTGTACCCGGGAGATGTGCTTGGCCAGTGCCGCTATGCTTTTGACAAGATCAAGCGGACTCTGGCGCGGCACCGGGCGACCTTCGCTGACGTCGTAAAAATCGTGACCTACGTTACGGATATCAGGTCAGCAGGCGCTTACTTCCAATGTCTCACCGAGGCTCTGGGCGATGCGCCGCGGCCCGCGCATACGTTCCTCAACATAAATCAACTCGCCCATCCCGGCATGTTGGTCGAAATCGATGTGACCGC
>Ga0210394_10002127_pt1 | contig 28230 bp, 27 predicted proteins | sample IncBWC12MmetaG_FD_160121 | JGI IMG/M metagenome (GOLD analysis project Ga0210394, IMG submission 160121) | Forest soil microbial communities from Barre Woods Harvard Forest LTER site, Petersham, Massachusetts, United States - Inc-BW-C-12-M | ecosystem: Environmental > Terrestrial > Soil >...
GATCGTCGATGAATCCGGGAAAGACTATCTCTTTCCGAAAACGTTTTTTCGTTCGATCGCCTTGCCGCAGGCTGTCAGGAAGGCCGTATTGGCCGCGGCCTAATTCCGCGACGCCTGGCGGCCTAAGAGATAATTCCTATCCATACTATAGTACCTTCTGCCTTAGAGCTCGCCTTTCAGCCCCCGCTATGTCCGCTCTCGCTTCAGAAACAAAGTATCAAATATTAGAATGGCCGGGCATTGTGGAGGTATATTTTGCCAGCGGATCATGAAGTGGCAAATCGGTTGCAGACAGTTTTGCTCTCATCGGATGATATTGACGATATCTTTTCGCTTTACGGAATATGCAGAGCCGACACGCCCTACGGCTTTCTGGCGGTTCGAACCATAGATGATTTTCGCGAGCTTTTCCGTAACCCTACAGACGTGATTGGTACTGGAATGCGGGATAACGGCAAGCTAATCGCCTATTCCATTTGCCATCGCGTTGCCACAAATCCCTACCCGGACAATCCTCTGTTGTCGGCGATCGAACCCCAAACAGATATTGTCTATCATGGCGATGGCACAGTGGTTCATCCCGCGTATCAAGGCCGTATACTCGCAAGGCGAGTAGTGCGTCTGCGACGGCAGCAGATTGCCGATCGGCGCATCGCTCATGTCCTCGGGCTCATCGCGGTCGACAACATCGTGTCCATTGGCAACGCCGTTCTTGCAGGGGCTCTGCTCGTAGGTTTTGCACGCGACGAAACGTCCCTGAACTATATCGGCTACGCAGGCTCCCTCCGCGACAGACTGCGCAAGGACGTGATGCCTCTGACCGTCAGACGAGATGACCATGAACGACAGCAGCACCTGTTCACTAAGCGCAATGTCGTCTGCGGTCTAAGCCAGCCGAATATGCCCAACCATTCAGTCGTGGTCCAAGCGGACGAACGTCAATTCACTTTTCGTCTGATGGGATGACAAGCCGAGCATGAGGACCTGTTACCGGACGGCGCTCTCGTCTACGAGGGGATGCCCGTAAAACCAAGCAGGAGCCCATCGTTGGCTAAGCAATTGACCCTGAGTACGTTCCGCCGCCTTAATGCCCTTCACGAAGCTGGTCCGCGACTCGTTTTGCTGGATCGATTTTTCGATACTACGTATGATTTCCCTCGCGCAACCATAAGGCCCTCCGTTTATCTTATTGCTGCCACGCCACGAAGCGGAAGTCACTATCTCGGCCATCTTCTTTTCGTAACGAAACAGCTCGGCGCTCCGCTTGAATATCTCAGCGTGCCCAATTACCGCCGCTGGTCGCAAATAGCAGGATCGGAAGATCCGACGGTTGTCCTCGGCGAGATTATGGCAAGGCGCACGAGCCCAAGCGGCTGGTTCGGTGTGCAAGCGCATTGGTTTCAGTTGGCAAACATCGGTCGATTCAAAATTCCGCGCGATATTCTGGATTTCCGTCGCATCATCTGGATCCGCCGGCGAGATGTCATTGAGCAGGCCGTGTCGTTTGTAATTGCGATTCAGACCGGCGCATGGACCAGCTTCCACGAGCCAACGCGCGAGCCGATTTACGACTACCAGGCAATTGCCGACTGTATCGACGCCATCAAACACATGGAATTCGAGTGGGCGAAATTTATGACCCAAACGAGCGCGCCGCATCTGTCGTTATTTTACGAAGACATCTACGGCAAAGAAGTGGAGACCCTTGCCCATATCCTCGACTGGTTTGGCCTCCCCCCTGTCGACGTTTCTTTATCCGTTCCATTGGAAAAGCAGGCCGCCGAGACCAATGCCGCTTGGAAGGATCGCTTTCTGCACGACCTACGACGACGGTGATATACGATGCGCGGCTCTCGATGTAGGCCGAACATTGGCGTTGGGTCACTCATCGCGATCAGTCTTGTCGCGCGCAAGGTTCCCAATCGGCTTCCGTTGGATAGTGTCTCGAACCCTGGCACTGCCGCAGTGCCGAGCCGGACTTAAAACCAGGATCGTTATGATGGACCTGCCTGAATGGCGTCGCAAAATACGTGACCTCTACCTCGCCGGGCCACCCGAAGTTATCCCGGATCGTTTCTTTGACAATACGTACGATTTCCCTCGCGTCACCATAAGGCCATCGGTCTATCTCATTGCCGCCACGCCGCGAAGTGGAAGTCACTATCTCGGCCATCTACTTTTTGCAACGAAACAGCTCGGAGCACCGCTTGAATATATCAGCCTGTACGGTTACCGCCGCTGGCAGCAAATAGTTGGATCGGAAGATCCGGTAACTGTTCTTAGTGAGATTATGGCAAGACGCACCAGCCCAAGCGGCTGGTTCGGTGTGAAAACGCACTGGTCTCAGTTATTGAACATCGGTCGATTTGAAATTCCGCGCGAAATGTTGGATTTCCGCCGCATCATTTGGATCCGCCGGTGCGATAAAATTGCGCAGGCCGTGTCGTTCGCAATTGCTATGCAGACCGGCGCGTGGACCAATTTCCACGAGGCAATGCGCGAGCCGATTTACGACTACCAAGCTATCGCCGACTGCGCTGACGCCATCAAACATACAGAATTCGAGTGGGCACAGTTTATCAGGCGAACGAGCGTACCGCACTTGTCATTATTTTATGAAGACATCCGTGGCAAGGAAGTCGAGACCGTTACCCATATTCTTGACTGGTTCGGCCTGCCCCCTATGGACGTTCCCATATCCGTTTCCTTGCAAAAGCAGGCTACCGAAATAAATGCCGAGTGGAAGGATCGCTTTCTGCACGACATGCGACAACAATGATGTGCAACGAGCGGCTCTGACGCCCAGTTGTGGACGCCGCTCACGGTCATAATCTCGTTCGCAAGCACGGCGCGATCACCACTCCCGGTCCGGCCGGAATGCGTCAAAGATGCGCGGTCCCGTTTGCGCGTTGATGTGAGCGGTCAGCTTCTCATAATTTCTGCTTCGCCCATGGATGATTTTGGCGGCTCCGACGAGCCGGCCTGGGAATATGGACCTGTAATTGTATTCGGGGCTCAACACGAAAAATGAAATCGAACTCTCCCAAAGCGCCCGGCGAAATGACGCCTGATCGCTGGCGGCGGTATAAATGCGGAAGGGGGGCGATTTTTTCCACCGCTCGTAAATATCGATCCAATTTGCAAGGAGCTCTGCGACGCCGGGTGTCCGGCGCAAAGCTACGACGCCTAAGTTGAAGTCGTTGAAAGCCTCGGATTGGCCCTTGTCTAAACATTTCGTATACCCTGGCGCATGCGCCGCTGCCACGTCGAAACGGTTGAGCAGGTCGAATAGATCATCGACGTTCGCGGCGACGTAAGTGTCGGTGTCGAGAAAAATCGTTTGCTCAAATGGCAACCGGCAGATGCTGCGATCCCTGTCCAGTAATGGATCGCCACTGGTCTCGTAGCGAACGAAATCGACGCCGTCGATCCTTTCTGAAGGGATCGCGTCGCAGAAGATCAGGTGCGCGACACGGTTGAAACGCAACGACGATCGGGCCGACGCAATAGCCTCGGCGACAAATTCCGCGCCCGTCGCCGAATAGACTATTCCCCGCTGCGGCATCTGGTTATCGGTCCCTGCCATTGCTTTCTTCCAAACAGCGAGAGCGGGATGACGATTTAAGAAAAGTCATCCCGCTCTAGGCCGTTCCGGCGTATAAACCACAGGCAGCTCTTTGATGCCGCCGATAAAGTTTGACTTTAACCGGCGAATTGCATCTGTAGCCCGGAAGTCCGGGAGCCGCCTTAGCAGTTCCTCGAGAGCGACCCTCACCTGCAACTCGGCCATGCGCCACCCGAGACAAAGGTGTGGCCCCGATCCGAAGGCGAGATGGGGAGCCACCGTCCGCTCGGTAAACCGGGCCACATCAAATTGGCCCGCATCGGCCCACTTTTCCTCGTCGCGGTTCGCGGAATTGTACCAGACGACAACCTTATCGCCCTTTTTGATTTTTTTGCCGCCGATCTCGACGTCCCCCATTGCGGTTCGCCGGACATGCATCAACGGCGTCGCCCATCGAATGATCTCCTTGACCGCGCTGTCAATCAGCGACCAGTCTGCAAGCAGCCGCTCCTTTTCCATCGGGAACAACGACAGTGCGACGACACCGGCGGACAGCGAGTGGCGTGTCGTTTCATTTCCAGCGACGAGGAACGCCCCGAAATTTGTCGTATATGTATCGATGTCCATCGTCTCACCCTCGATCGTCGCATTCGCGAGCAGCGAAACGAAATCTTCACCGGGCCCTCCCTTGCGCTCCGACAAAAGCTTGATTGCGTACTGCTCCATGTCTGTGACGCACTGCTGTCGGTATTCGACCGTTTCCTGGTAATCTTCATCGTCATCGCCGATGAATGCATTTGACCACTTTAGCAGCCTGCCTGAATCGCTTTCGGGAACGTCAAGGAGATCGGTCAGCAGCCCCAGCGTGAGCGGTGCGGCAATTGCCGACACGAATTCAGCTTGGCGAGCTTCGGCAATCACGTCGATGAGCCGCGTCATTCGTCCGCGAATCGTGCTTTCCATACGGGCTACACGCTGCGGCGCGAACAGCGGCTGCAGGGCGCGTCTGAGCTTAGTGTGTTGTGGCGGATCCATCGACAGCAGATGAGCGCGCGGCCCTTCTGCGACCTCCCGCGCGTCAAAGATCCGCATGCCGCCGTTGCCAAGTGCCGCCGAAAATGTTGCAGGGTCTTGCACCACGCGCACGACATCATCGTATTTGGTAACAGCCCAAAAGCCCGTCGAGCCTGCTTCCGGGTTCCAATAGACCGGCTCTTTCGCCCGCAGTTGCGAAAAAACGGCGTGATATGTCTCCCCGGCGTACAGATTCGGATTCTTCAGATCGATGCCCGTTTCATTGGTAGGAGTGGCTTTCCTTGCCGTTCGAGCTAACTCGCTCATCGCGCTAATACTCCGTAGACCTTGGTGCATTTAGGTCGAACACCGCTCCAACGGCACTTGGCTCACGCCGCATCGAGCCAAGACCTCAGCTCCGCAGTTACCGTATCCGCCGCTGAATGGTGCAGAAAATGGCCCCGTCCCGGCAATGCCTTGATTTCCAATGGCCCGTCGACCCACTGCCGCGTTCCTTCATAGCAGAGGGGCAGTATGTACGGATCTTCAGGACCATACAGGACCAGTGTGCGGCATTTGACATGCGGCATCTGCGCCGTGAGGAAGAGCGAGGTTTGCGACAGATTGCAGCGGTAATAGTTCGCCACGGCCTCAGCGTCGGAAAGGCGCAAGGCTACTTCAAGCTCTTCGCGTTCCTCATCGTTTGCGAGCCAAAGTGGCAGTCGGTCCGGCCGCAGCGGCTCATTTCGGCCGGACTCAAGCATGCGATCGATATAAGGGGAGGCCCGACGTTGAGTCGGCGACTTGCGGGCGGTCAAATAGAGAACCGGATGAGGCGCTGACATGATTGCCAGGCGATCGACGCGATCGCGAGCATAGCTCGCGATCCACCAGGCGATCATTCCGCCGATATCGTGACCTACGACGGCGGCTTTATCGATACCGAGATCACTAAGAATGGCGAGTACGTCACTTGCCACCACACTTGCGGCATACTGCTCGACGCCCTGAGGCCGGTCGCTGAGGTTGAAGCCCCGTAGGTCGGGAGCAATCACGCGGTAATTGCGACTGAGATCCTCGATCTGATGGCGCCACACATTCCAGTATTCGGGAAAGCCGTGTAGCAACACAACAGGCGGCCCGACGCCCCTAATGTGATAGTGCAGACGCACGCCATCGTTCATCGCGAAGCGGGATCGACTGTCTAAAACGGTCATGGCAGCTCGCACCCTCGCTGATCCCGCCAACTGCTAATTCGCTTCAAGCCGCGCGCGCTCCACCAGCACTCGCGCCGCGGTTTGGAACGCGTTGAACTGCGATTTTCTCGCCGCCGCCAGACGTTCCCCGCGGCCAAGTGCTTCGTTAACTCTCTGCGTACGCGACGAAGAGAAATGCCAGGTGTTGCCACCCGGATTGAACTCCAGGATGTAGAGCTGTCCGGTTCTTGAATCGCGTAAGATGTCGCAAGCCTGCAGCGCCGCTTCGGGACACGCGGCAAAACACGCTCTTGCCAGGCCCAGCACTTCCTCGTCATCGACAAGCTTGACCCCCTTTTGTCCGGAAGCGATTGATTGGTGAGCAACGATGGGGTTTTGCGTTCGCACCATTTGCGGCGCAAGATCAACCGTCTCGATCTTGCTCCGGGTCTGCAGCGCATAAAGCGGTTCGCCGAACAAGGTCAGCACTCTGATATTCGAGATGGCCGAACCGGTGTGGATATAGCTTTGCACCACCATCGGACTGTGACGTCCCGGATGATCGGGCGGATACGTATCAGGCGGTGAAAAGCGGACGTCTTCGGTGCACATCAGGCTGATGCCCTGCCCGTTAGATTGATACGCCGGTAACGACGGCTTGAGGACAACGTATTCGCCCCATTCGGCCGGATCGAGTTTCGTCTCCGGCTCGAGCACCGTGGTTCTCGGGACGGGTAGCCCGGCCTTGGCCAGCCGTTCCACTTGCCTGATCTTCGACATGCTACGGCCCTCATAAATTTTGCCGCGGGCCGGCCGAAATGTCTTGAGGCTCACGGGCGAGAACACAAGCGTCGGGCGTCGCGCGGCCTGCTTTCGGGTCACCGAACATGGCGACTCGTTATTGGCGATGAACACCTCGATGTCGGGCGAACTCTCGGCGACGGCGTCGCGGATGCTGAGGAAGTCGGCAAGCTCCTGGCACCCCTCAGTGTGGACAAGAATGAGGTTGCGCTCGGCAGCCTCGCTGCGGCCGGGCAATCGCGAACCTGGAAGATCGGACTCCATACTGGAATGCTATACCGGCGTTCCGTCACCTTTCAGGTAGCCGAAACGCGTCATCTGTTCGCGATGGTCGCGGATAATCCGCTGGATCTGGAGCGGCGTCAGCGTCTCTTTCCATTGGCCGGCCCGGCCCTCACGGAAAAAACGTTTGGCTTCCTTGGGCCTTTCGCGGAAACCGCCTTTCTCCTCCTGCTCCTTCAGCTTCTCGAACGAGGAGAGATCGATCGCATGCATAAGCTGTTCTTCGGTGGGATCGAGCAACAGATGTCGCGCCAGGCGACCGAACGCCTGATGCGGATCCGCTAGCATGTCCTCATACCGCATCACATAAATCGCGCGGTGCGGCTTGCGCGTCCAGCTCATGACGTGCTGACTCCACGACCCCAAGACTTCATACACGGCTGTCGTGGTGGCCTTCGTTTCCGCGTTCTCGGCCGCCAACTTCGCGATCGTAGAGTCGATCGAGATGCCCATATGATGGGCGTACGAGATCGCTACATCGAGCGGGTTGCGCACGATATAAATCGCGCCCGAAGTGACGGCGAAATTGATGGTGGAATAGCCGCGGTCCATGACCAAGGCGTTGTGCGACTTGACGAACACCAGACCCTCGGCGCCATCGGCGATGTATTCGTGCACTTTATGGCGGGTCGCCGCGATCTCTCTTTTCTGATCCGAACGAAGTACATAGCCGAGCAACTTCTCATATATTTTTTTATCGATATCCCAGGTGGAGAACCGGTTCATCTCGTTGATCCGTTGCGCCTCCGTGTTGCCGGATTGGATGTTGACAAGATTGTGCAGGAAGGTTCGTGTCCAAGTATTGCCGGACTTCGGGAACGAGGCGATCCAGACGATGCCTTGTTTCGGCGCGGTGGCGGTTGCGACCCCACCGTTGAGTTCTGCCTGCACGTTCATGGGTATCAATCCACAGGTTAGCTGGCGCGGCTTCCGCCCCGGCTACGCAAGAGTAATAGCGATGCTACCCATTAACCGAAGGAATTTCCAGCATTTTCTAGCGCCTGCGCAAGAACTGTGTCGCGAAAACCACAGCTCCCCGTAATCTACCGGGACTATTGCAAGACCAGGAGACTATCAAAGCCGGTCAAAGTATCTTGCGTTAATTGAAACGAACATTGAGACGATTAAAAAGGGGATCGATACCATGGGTTTATCCAGCAAAAAGGTCCGTACCCGGTTGTTGGTCGGCGTCTCGATGTTCGCGCTCACGGTAGCGGTACCCAAAATCGCCAGTGCGGCCGACCTGCCAGTCAAGGCGCCGCCGCCAGTACCCGCCCTCTCGGCGGGCGTGCTCACGATGTACCTCGAAGGCGGCCCGATGTTTACGGGTGGCGGTAGCGTCAATTATTATGATCCCGCCAATATCCCCCTCGAGGGCGAAAGGAGCATCAAGCCGAACATGGGATGGACTGGCGCGGGCGGCATCGATTACCAGTTTGCCGCGTCGCCGTGGCATGCCAGCTTTGACTTCCGTTACGGCGCTGCAAGCAAAAGTCAGAACTCATTTGTTCCCGGCCACGGCATCGGCTTCATCGGCGAGAGCGGATTTGCCACCGGCGCCTCCCACGCGAGTCATAGCGAGTCCCATTGGGTTGCCGACTTCATGATCGGACGCGATGTTGGCCTTGGCGTCCCTGGCTCGAGCCAGGTGAAACTTGGCGTCCGCGTCGCTGATCTGTCGGCCACCACGACCGTTTACGGTGGGGTTACGGGCTACGTCTTCGGCAGCCCGACGGGTCATAGTTTTGCAGCAGCGAGCGGCTGGACGCAAACCAGCACGTTCCTCGGCGTCGGTCCGCGCTTGGCGATTGACGGCTCCGCTATGATGCAAGGGCCCTGGTCGATCGATTATGAAGGCGGTGTTGCGATGCTATACGGCGATCGCAAGCTGAGCGTGGATAACGGCCTTTATTTCAACTGCAACGTCTTTTCCAGTGGGTGCAACGCGGGCACGTTTAGCAGCTCATCGAGCAGCCACGGATGGGTCCCTAATGTCGACGCCTCAGCTGCGTTGGCTTATGCGATCACGCCACACTTTAAGGTCGCGGGCGGTTATCAGTTCGACTATTATTGGAACGCACTACGAACTTATAACTCAAGCGGCAACATAGTGAACATCGATCGCGACTATAGCGGGCCATTCTTGCGCGTGACGGGTAAATTCTGATCCTGATCGGCGGATATCGATTGGCTCCTTTTAGTTGTTGGCCGTTGCCCGAGCGGGAGCGTGGGCCTGCGGAGGCTATCCACTTCGCGCCGCAGGTCATGCGGTAAGCGCCGGCACGAACTCTTCTGGGGCGGCCGGGGTCCGAGCGAGGTATGGCGTCTCTGATCGTGTTGGAGCGACGGCGCCAGCTTTCGACGACGATCCGTCACCTCCTTCGATTCAAAGAAAATTGCGGCGTTAAGCAGCCCATAGCGAAGACGATCGTTGATCACTCGCCGAGATTAAGTTTTGGCATCGACAGAGCCCGAATAACGGCTCAGCGCACGGGGAAGAAAGAAAAGCGCTTCAACTTTCCGCCCCGTAAAACGTTGACCCTCCAATTTCAGGATTTGGTGCGGACGGCCGGACTTGAACCGGCATGGGAAGTTACTCCCGAGGGATTTTAAGTCCCTTGCGTCTACCATTTCGCCACGTCCGCGGCGCGGCCCCCTGGACGAAGTCCGCAGAGCAGGTCCCTCGACGAAACCTGCGCGGGGGCATTTTTGGAGCATCATCCGCAAAAGTGGAAACCGGCTTCCCGAAGAAATCAGCCGCTTAATCACTGTGCTTCTTGTTCTGCGAGACCTGTTGCTTCTTTTTTTCCGGCGCAGCCTGCGGCGCCGGTCGAACATCGGCCCACGGATCATTGGTGGCGTTCTGATCCGGAATCTTCTTGGTCACCGATTGGTAGGCCTTGTCGATCGCCTGGTCGTGTTGGATCTCCTCGGGCGTGCGATGTTTTTCCTGTTCGAGGTTTATGCTCGGGTTAAATTGTGCGGAAGCTGACCCCGACAGCATGGCGGTAACCGCCATCGCGCCGATCAGTCTCGGTAACGTCCTTTGGACGATAGCCATCACACTCACCGTTTTGTCACCCGTCAGTGTGCCGACAACCATTGCTCTACTCCTTGAACATATGGCCCCACAGGTCGTCCCAGTCGGCGCCGGAAACGTCGGTCACGCGGCCGTCCTTCTCGAAGAACTTATTGGGCACCTGGAACATGGCGAGCATGAGCCCGCCTTCGGGCGTCCAGGCGACGTGGCGGCTGCCGGCCTCGCGCCAGACGAACTCGCCGGGGCCGACGGTAAAGCCTTTCGCCGGACCTTCCTTGTCGACCAGCTTGCCTTCCAGCACATAGGTCTGCTCGATCTTGACGTGCTCGTGGTCGGGCAGCGTCGCGCCGGGCGCGAATTTCATCAGCGCGGTGACGAGCCCGGTCTCCTTGTCAAACAACAGGCCTTTGACTTCGCAGCCGGCAAATCGCGTCTTCTTCCATTCCATCTGGGCCGGACGCACGACGTGCGAATGCGTATCGGCGGTGTCGTGCTTTGATTTGGGCGTGACGGCATCCATGGCGTCCTCCTCGGTTATCGGGCTGGCCGCATAATAGCCGATCGCAGATCGGCACACTATAACCCGGCGTCGCGGATCGGCGGCTGGAAGGCGAGCCCGGTATCCCAGGGAAAGTAAATCCAGGTATCCTGCGACACTTCGGTTATGAAAGTATCGACCAGGGGCCGTCCCATCGGCTTGGCATAGACCGCGGCAAAATGGGCGCGCGGCAACAGCGCCCGCACCACCTTCGCGGTCTGACCGGTATCGACGAGGTCGTCGACGATCAGCACGCCCGCGCCCTCCCCGCCGCCCTTCGCAACGACCGCGGCCGCGACGTCCTTGAGCACCTTCAAATCGCCCTGCCTGGTATGGCTATAGCTTGCCACGCATACCGTCTCGATCAGCCTGATGCCGAGTTCGCGCGCCACGATCGCCGCCGGCACGAGTCCGCCGCGCGTGATGCAGACGATCGCCTCGAACGGACCCGCGTCGCTCAGCCGCCAGGCGAGCGCGCGCGAATCGCGATGGAACTGGTCCCACGACACCGGAAAGATTTTTTCCGGGCTAGGCGGTCTGTCCGGTTGGGGCTGCGGCATCGGCGGAAGTATATCAGGGAATCTCGTACACCGTCGTCTCGTCGGCGATGCCGCGCAATGCCGCACGCTGCTGCGACGGCCGGAGGCTCAAATTTTCGAGGATTTTCGCCGACTTCGGATCCTCGACCACCGACTTGGTCACGAAGATAGCGCGCGAGGACGCCAACCCCTGCACCCGCGCCGCCAGGTTCACCGTCTGGCCAAAATAATCCTGGCTGTTGTTGAGCGTCACCGCAAGGCATGGCCCTTCGTGAATGCCGATCTTGAGCAATAAATCCTCGTTGTGACGCTCGGCGTTGATGCGGGTCATCGCGTCGCGCATGCGCAGCGCCGCCGCGAGCGCCCGGTCGGGCGTCGAGAACGTCGCCATCACCGCATCACCGATGGTTTTCACCACCGCGCCTGCCTCCCCAGCGACGATTTCGTACAAGACGTGAAAATGCTGGCGGACGAGATCGTAGGCGACGAGATCGCCGACGCGCTCATAGAGCGCGGTCGAACCCTTGAGGTCGGTGAACAGGAACGTCAGACTCGTGATCTTGAGCCGCTGATCCGGCTCGAGCGTGTCGGTCTGGTAGATGTCGCGGAACGTCTGATTGGTGAGAAGCCGTTTCGCGGTGATGAACGGTTTGCGCTTGCCGAGAAGATGATGCAGCGCGTCCCCGGCGACCCACAGCGCCGGCAAGACACGGCGTTCGGTCCGGTTCTCGAGCGACAGCCGAAGCGGCCCGGGCCGCAGCTCGACGGCGCCAAGCGGCGCCCTGACCTTATTGAACAGCATCGTCAGCGTCTGCCGCTCGCGCGTCGGTTCGCCCTTGACCTCGATGAGCTGCCTGCCGTGCGTCACCGGATCGAACACGATGACGAAGCCGCTGGGCAGCTGGACCGACAGCACCGCCTTTTCGCCGGGCGGCAGTTCGATCGACTCGATCGTAAACTCGGCGAGAGCCGCTTTCATATCCTCCGGCAGGTCGGCGCCGGAGCTCCAGAAAATCTGGCGGAAATATTCGGCCTCGGGCAGCAAATCCGGATCGTGGCCGGCGATGTGGCGCACCCGCGGGCTCACGGTGAATGTGACTTCGACCATTTCGTCGAGAGTGGGCTTGTAGTCCGTGGCGCACAGCGTGCAGGCATATTCGTCGTGGTTGACGGTCTTGAGCGTCGCGCCCGCGTCAAGCACGCCGCCACAGCCGGGACAAATCACGTTCCACGACAGATCGAACAGGCCGAGCCGCGCGGCGTGCAGGAATGCGGCGATCGCGCGCTCTTCGTCGAGGCCGTGCCGACTGGCAAAATCGAGCACATTGACGCGGCACAGATCGCGATCGGGCGCGTCACGAACCGCGCGCTCGATAGCGGCGACGCAACCGGCGTCCGCCGATTGCCGCAACACACTGAAGAGAGCTTCGGTGTCGCTCACCGCCAAAGACCCCGCTCGCACCAAACCGTGCCCGGCAAACGTAAGCACGGGCTCTCGGCCCGACAAGACGCATCGTCGTTCACAAAACCTGGGCTTTCGTCACAGTGAATTGATCCACTCGACCACTTGTTTGCGGGCCAGGAGCGGTGTGGTCAGATGTCCGGCGAAGACTTCGATATATTTGCTCTTTGGATTCTTGGCGGCGGCATCGAAGGCATATTCGGGGCCGCGGCGATCGATCGGATCGAGCTTGCCGACAACCCATAGGAGCGGCACGGGATGCGGCGCCGCGCCGATGGCGGCGGCATTTTTCGGAATCACCGCCGGACCGTCAGGATCGAACATGCTCAGATACACAATCGGCGTCGCTGTTGCGACGAGCGGAATACCCTGCGCCATGTCGGGAAAAGTTTGCGGCACGTTGCCCTTGCCCGCGGCAATCAGGCTTTTGGCGCGCGCCAGCGCGTCGGCGACAAAACTGCGCAGCCGTCCGACTTCCGGCAGATGCCCCGGCGCGAGCGCGACCACGCCGGCAAGGTCGGCAAGATCCGGCCGTCGCGCGGCATAGCCGATAGCGGCATTGGCGCCGAGCGAGTGGCCGATGATCACAATCCGCCTCGCGCCCTTGGCTTTCAGCTCGGCGATCGCCGCGTCGATTTCGGCCATCGCCTGGTCGTAGGTGGCGGCGTAGCGGCGGTGAAACGACCACGGCATTTCCGGCTTCGCTATGAGCGCGCCTTCATCCTGCAACGAACTTAAGATTCCGCCGTTGAACCCTCCCGGCCAACCGCCCTTGCCGTGCAGATAGACGATGCCTAGTCCCTGCAACGCCCCGCCCGCCGCCGCGCCGCAAAAGCTTGGCAGCAAAATCGCCGCGGCGAGCGCCAAGGAACGCGCCATAAGCACGCGCGCGAAGACATGAGCAACGATCCGGCGCCGGTTCATGATGGCGAATGTCACCCGCAGCGATGGAGGAATGAAGGACGAATCACGGGCGCAATTGCGCCGCGCCAATCAGGCTTTTGCAAGCTCCGCCTTGACGCGCTCGAGCATCGCCTCGATCGCGGCTTTCGCGGCGGCGAGTCTTTGCGGATCGCGCGAGCGCACCACGACATTGGTATTGGCGGCGCTGTTTTCATCCATGAACGGATAGGAGCCGATCACCACATCGGGATGTTTTTTCGCGATCTCGCCGAGCTCGGTGCCGATATCGCCTTCGCGGCAGTCGGCGCGCACCGTTTCCGAAAGCATCCGGGCGCCGGTCTTGAGCTGCGGGGTAACGTATTCGAGCATCGCCTGCATCACGCTCGGTATGCCTGCCATCACGATCACATTGCCGATCCAAAAACCCGGCGCCCCCGAGATCTTGTTGAGCACCAGCTCGCCTCCGACCGGAACGCGCGTCATGCGCATGCGCGCTTCGTTCATCACGCCGCCGGTCAGGGCGACCCGCGCCTGCATGATCTCGACGGCGCGCGGGTGGAAATCGATGGCGACCCCGAAGGCCTTGGCGATGCACTCGGCAGTAATGTCGTCGTGGGTCGGGCCGATGCCGCCGGTGGTAAATAAATAATTGTAACGGTTGCGTAGCGCATTTACCGCGGCGACGATCTCCGGCGCCTCATCGGGGACGACGCGCACTTCCTTGAGATCGATGCCGATGCCGGTGAGATATTCGGCGATGTAGCCGATGTTCTTGTCCTTGGTGCGGCCCGACAGGATCTCGTCGCCGATAACAAGGACGGCGGCAGTGACGATCCCGCTGTCGGTCTTGCCAGCGCCATTGGCCAAGCTATCGGACATTAGCTCGATCCCCGTGCCTGGAGCATGATCCCGAAACAGCCTGCCCCGGACTTGATCGGGGGTCGATACCGGTGTTCAGAAAGGAACATGCTCAAAGGCTCTCGCTTCCTCTAGCCCGCCAGCGATGGCGGCTCAAGCAGGTAGCAAGGAAGGCTGGAGTTCGACTGGGAAGTTCAGAGACGGATTTGTGGGATCACCGGCGAGGTGAGGATGTCACTGCGCTTTTCGAGGTACTTCCCACGATCGATCTTGCCGCGCGCAGCGCGCCTGGCGAGGAGTTCGAGCCCGTCGAATCCCGCATCGCGGCCATAACGCGGGCGCGCCGTCGCCCGTTGTGCTGCACTTATGTGCTGCACTTATTAAGCGGTACTCGCAATTCCGACGATCAACAGCGGCACGAGCGTAGATCCGCTCCCCGCCCCTATTCCCTAGGAATACTCTCTCGGTTCCGAGCGAGCCGCGACGATGGTCAAACCGCCCAAAACATGAGCAATACTGGCCTAATGGCTGGCAACCAGCCCATGCCCTTGCGCATTCGAATTGGCGTGAAGATTGCTACAAGTAACGGTGCCGCCAAGGTTTACGGTGGGAGCGGGCCGGGGTCGACATGTTTGACGAAATGAGAGGCAGCGGGGACGCCGTGCGACCGGCCTATGCCGAGCTGTCGCATTGGCTGAGCGAGGTCAAACCCGACGTGCTCGATTTCCGCCGGCGCGAGGCGGAGCTGTTATTCCGGCGCATCGGCATCACTTTTGCGGTCTATGGCGACCCCGAAGCGCAGGAGCGCCTCATTCCCTTCGACGTCATCCCGCGCATCATCTCGGCCAAGGAATGGGAGACGTTGAAGCGCGGCCTCGAACAGCGCGTCAAAGCCATCAACGCCTACATCAAGGACGTCTATGGCCGCCGCGAGATTTTGAAGGCGGGCGTCGTCCCTGAAGATCTCGTGTTTCAAAATCCGGTATTCCGCCCGGAGATGAACGGCCAAAAAGTACCGCACGACATCTATGTGCATATCGCCGGTATCGACATCGTGCGGCTCGATGCCGACACGTTTTACGTGCTCGAGGACAATGCGCGCACACCGTCCGGAGTCTCCTACATGCTGGAGAACCGCGAGATCATGCTGCGCCTGTTTCCCGAATTGTTTTCGCGTTACCGCGTCGCGCCGGTCGAAAATTATCCCGACGAACTTTTACAGACGCTGCGATCGGTTGCGCCGCTGTCCGCATCTTCCGAGCCGAACGTCGTGCTGTTGACGCCGGGCGTGTATAACTCCGCCTATTACGAACATTCGTTCCTGGCGGACAAGCTCGGCATCGAATTGGTCGAAGGCCGCGATCTCGTCGTCAAAGGCGACATCGTCTACATGCGCACGACGGAAGGATTGAAGCGTGTCGACGTCATCTATCGCCGTATCGATGATGACTTTCTCGACCCGCTCGTATTCCGGCCCGACAGCGCGCTTGGCGTGCCCGGCCTGATGTCGGCCTATCAAGCCGGCAGCGTCACCCTCGCCAATGCGGTCGGCACCGGGATCGCCGACGACAAGGCGGTCTACAGCTACATGCCGGAGATCGTAAAATTCTATCTCGGCGAAGAGCCGCTCCTGAAAAACGTGCCGACCTGGCGCTGCCGCGAGGACGAGCACCTTGCTTATGTGCTCGATCACATCGACGAGCTGGTGGTCAAGGAAGTCCACGGCTCGGGCGGCTACGGCATGCTGATCGGGCCCAAGGCGGACAAAGCGACAATCACGGCGTTCCGCGCCAAGCTCAAATCCGATCCGAAGAACTTCATCGCGCAGCCGACACTCGCGCTTTCGACATGTCCGACTTGCGTGGACGAGGGCATTGCGCCGCGCCACGTTGATCTGCGTCCGTTCGTGCTCTGCGGCCGCACCCGCATTCGTATCGTGCCCGGCGGGCTGACGCGGGTCGCGCTCAAGAAAGGTTCGCTCGTCGTCAATTCGAGCCAGGGCGGCGGCACCAAGGATACTTGGGTGTTAGACGGATAGATATTGGACGGATGAAGCCATAAGACATGCTGTCGCGCACCGCCGATAATCTTTATTGGCTCGCCCGCTACGTCGAGCGCGCCGAATATATTGCGCGCATTCTCGACACTACGCTGCGGCTGACTGCACTGCCGCTCGCCTATGTCGGCACCACCAACGAATGGGAATCGGCGGTCGCCACGGCAGGCTGCGCCGGTGCCTTCTTCGAGACCTATAAGGAAGCCAACGAGGAGACCGTCACGGAATTTCTGGCTTTCTCGACCTCGAATCCGTCGTCGATCCGCAACTGCTTCGAAAGCGCCCGGCTGAACGCGCGCGCCGTGCGCACTGCGCTAACCATCGAAATGTGGGACGCCCTCAACAGCGCCTGGCTCGAATTGCGAAGATGGGGAAACGGGCCCAGCTCGCGCGAGGAGTTTGCTCGCTTTTTGCGCTGGGTGCTGGAATCTTCGTTGCGCTTCGACGGATCAGCCTACCGCACCATGCTGCGCAACGACGCCTACTGGTTCTCCCGGCTCGGCGTCTACATCGAGCGCGCCGACAACACCGCGCGCATTCTCGACGTGAAATATCACCTGCTGCTGCCAGCCATCGAAAAGGTCGGCGGCCCGCTCGATTACTTCCAATGGTCGGCGATCCTGCGCACGGTTTCGGCGCTCACTTCCTATCACTGGGTCTACCGCGAGAACGTCAAGCCGTGGCTCGTCGCCGATCTGCTCATCCTTAAGGACGAGATGCCCCGTTCGCTCGCGAACTGCTACGAAAACCTGGTGCAAAATCTCGATCGCATCGCCAATGCCTACGGCCGCCAGGGACCGGCGCAGCGCCACGCCCGCACCGTGCGCGCGCGGCTGGAAAACTCCAAAATCGAGGATATCTTCCAGAGTGGATTGCACGAATTCATCGACGAATTCGTCGAGGACAACAATCGCCTCGGAACCGCGGTGGCGCAGCAGTATTTGCTGTAATTGGAAGACGGACGACAGAGGGCGGAGGACAGAACAGGGCAATCCCGTCTATCTTGCGGTCTGTCGTCCGTCGTCCGTCCGCTGTTCTCCGCCATGCGCATCCACATCGCCCATCGCAATGTCTACCATTACGATCCGCCGGCCGCCGGCGTGATCCAAGTACTCCGCCTCACCCCGCGAAACCACGAGGGCCAGTATGTCGTGCGCTGGCGCATCGACGTCTCGGCCGATACGCGGCTTGCCGCTCATGAGGATGCGTTCGGCAATATCACCCACGTGTTCTCCGCCGATGGACCTTTCGGCGACCTCTCCATCGAGGTCGACGGCGAGGTTGAGACCCAGAACACGAATGGGATCGTGCGCGGCACCGTCGAGCGTTTCCGGCCGAGCTTGTTTCTGCGCGATACGGCACTAACGCAGGCCGATGCGGCGATCCGGGATTTTGCGCAAAGCATCCGCAGCGCGAAGGGCGGCGACGTTCTAGCGGAACTGCACGCGCTGCTCGACCGCCTGTTCGAAGAAATGGTCCATGACACGGATGAAGCGGAGGGGGCGACTGATGCGGCCGAAGCTTTTGCGCGCAAACGCGGACCATCGCGGGATTTGAGTCATATTTTCATCGCTGCCGCGCATAGTCTCGGCATTCCGGCCCGTTATGTCGGCGGCTACTATCGAAGCGACGACGCTCCTGGGGCACAGGCGGCGGGTCACGCCTGGGTCGAAGCGTCCGTGCCCGATCTCGGCTGGGTTGCCTTCGATCCCGCGAACGGTTCCTGCCCGACCGATGCGCATGTGCGCGTTGCCGTCGGCTTGGATTCGCTCGGCGCGGCGCCGGTGCGCGGCATGCGCTATGGGCCGGGCGTCGAGACGATCGAGGTGGCCATTAAAGTCGGTCAGTAGGCGCGCCGCCTCCCCGCTTTGCAGGGGAGGATGTTATATAGAGCGCACGGGGGAAACTGAGTCGATGACCTATTGCGGTGGCATTCTGGTGCGCGAGGGGCTCGTGATGTTCGCGGACACACGAACCAATGCCGGCGTCGATAACATTTCGACGTTCCGCAAGCTGCACGTGTTCAAGGATCCGAAGAAGCGGGTCATGGCGATCGCGTCGGCGGGAAATCTGTCGATCAGCCAATCGGTGGTCAGCATCTTGACCGAAGGCTACGACAACCCTGAAACCGGCGAACACGAAACGCTGATGAACTCGCCGACCATGTTCCAGGCCGCGCAGCGCGTCGGCCACGTCATCCGCACCATTCACGCCACCGAAGGCAAAGTGCTGGAAGGGTCCGACGTAAACTTCGATGTCTCGTTCCTGTTCGGCGGCCAGATCATGGGCGAGCGGATGCGGCTTTTCATGGTGTATTCGGCCGGCAATTTCATCGAATGCACGACGGACACGCCATATCTCCAGATCGGCGAGCACAAATACGGCAAACCGGTCCTCGACCGCGCCATCAATTACGAAATGGACATTTATGACGCGCTGAAGGTCGGTCTCGTGTCCATCGACTCGACGCTACGCTCGAACCTGTCCGTCGGCTTGCCTATCGACCTCTTGGTGTTGCGGCGCGACACCTGTGACCCGGAACTGATCTACCGCATCGAGCCGGGAGAGCCCTACTTCACCGACCTGCGGGAACGCTGGTCGGCCGCATTACGCGCCGCCCATATCGGCATTCCGCGGCCGCCTTACCTCAACAAACGCTGAGAGCCGCCTAAGCAGCTCCAAACGTCGTTTACGCCCCATTAACGACGGCGAGTGGAACCGGGCGCGCCACACGCCATGCCGGCTCGCGCAAACATATCGCAAGTCATTGGAAAGCTTTGCTCTCTAAGGTCCGCGCGAGCCGGTACATCTAAAGGGTGCAAGCGTGTTGCCTTCGGCGCGACTGCAAATCGCCGGGGAAAAGAAAGGGTCGCGGTGGGACCAGGCTCGCCTGGTCATGCCGATCGGCGCGATCGTCGTCGTGGCGATCGTGTGCGTCGTCATCGCGGTACTGACCTCCGCGCAACGCGCCGATGAAGTCGCGTTCAATTCCGAACAACAGCTTATCAGACAGTCCGTCGCCGATCACGGGCAGCATGCGTTGCGCCTGGTCGAAAGCATCGCCGCCACGCCGCGCGCCACCGTCAAGATTCGCGACAGCTACGATCCGCAATGGGCCGATCAGCGCATCGGACAATGGCTGGCAAAGTTCAATTTCGATGTTGTGGCGATCGTCGACGCCGACGATCGCGTCGAATACGCCCATTCCAGTGCTGCCGCCGATGCAGCCGCCAGCGACCTCGCCACTAGTAACCTGGCCACCAGCGACTTGGCCACCGACTTGGCCGCCGAACTTGCGCCAAGCGTTGAGTTCTTGCACGGGCGACTCAGTGCGATGCCGGCCCACGCCGTTTCCTTGCTCGATGGCCAGGATCCCGCAAACCCAGGCCGCAGCACCGTTGCGGTCCAGAACTTTCTCGGCAAACCTGCGCTTGTCGCCGCCGTGGCGATCGGATCCGATGCCGATCTCCCGCACGGCAACGACCATGCTCCGATCGTACTCGCCGTGAAATACATCGGCACTCGCTTGCTCGATAAGATCGGCGGGCATCTGCAATTGACCCACCTGCGTATGATCGACACTCCGGCACAAGCCGGCAACGATCGCGCTATCGCGTTTGCCGACGCGCAGGGCGATGTCGTCGCGCGTTTTGCTTGGAAGCCGACGCGGCCCGGCGGCGCGATCGTGGCGAGCGTGGTGCCGTTCATCGCGGTGGCGTTGGCCGGGTTCGCTCTGCTCGTCGGTCTCGGCATCCGTTATATGCGGCGCAGCGCGGCAGAACTTGCCGCCGGCGAGCAGCAATTGCGTCATCTGGCGCTGCACGATCCGGTTTGCGGACTGCCCAACCGCATTTATTTCGGCGAGCGGCTCGAGCAGACCATTGTCGACGTGCGCGGCGGAGGTCTTTCCGCGGCGGTTTTCTACATCGACCTCGATCATTTCAAGGACGTCAACGATACGCTCGGCCACCACATCGGCGACGAGCTCATCCTCAACGTCACGCAGCGGCTGAGCCGCGTCATGCGCGGCGACGATCTGGTGGCGCGGCTCGGCGGCGACGAATTCGCCATCATCACCACCTGCGCGTCGGATTCCTATTCGCTGCAGGCCATCGCCGGGCGCATTATCTCCGCCGTCTGCGCGCCCTATGCTATCAGCGGCCACAACATCATCATCGGCGCCTCGATCGGCATCGCCGTGATCGACCGCCGCGTCGGCGACGCCACCGATATTCTGCGCTACGCCGACATGGCGCTCTACCGCGCCAAGAATGAAGGCCGAAATCGCGCCTGCATCTACGATGCGGCGATGGACGCCGACCTGTCGAACCGCAAATTGCTGGAAGGCGATCTCCTCCAGGCCATCAAGAACGACGGATTGCGCGCCGCCTATCAGCCAATCGTCAATGTCTCGGGCGATACCGTCGTCGGGGTCGAGGCGCTGGCGCGCTGGACGCATCCGACCCACGGCGAGATTCCGCCGTCGCGCTTCATTCCGATTGCCGAGCATTCCGGCCTGATCATCGAGCTTGGCGAGTGGATGCTGCGCCGCGCCTGCCTCGACGGCAGGAACTGGCCCGGACTGACGATCGCCGTCAACGTCTCGCCGCTGCAATTCCGCCGCTCGGACTTCGTCGAACTGGTCGAGCGCATTCTCACCGAGACCGATTTCGACGCCAACCGGCTCGAACTGGAACTGACCGAGAGCACGCTCCTCGGCAACCTCGAGACGGCGGAACTCTCGATGCTGCGGCTCAAAGCCATCGGCGTGCGCTTCGCGCTGGACGATTTCGGCACCGGCTATTCGAGCCTGCTCTATCTGCGGCGCTTCCCGTTCGACAAGCTCAAGATCGATTCGAGCTTCGTGCGCTCGATCGAGAAGGCGCCCGACGCCGCCGCTATCGTCCATGCCGTGGTCAGCCTCGGCCGCGGCCTTGGCATGAAGGTGACGGCGGAAGGCGTCGAGACCGCCGAGCAGCATCTGTTCCTGCGCGCCGCGGGCGTGCATTCGATGCAAGGCTTCCGCTTCGGCAAACCGGGCCCCGCGAACGAGATCGATCACCGGCTCGCGTCGCCCGATGAATATCGCGTCGGCAGCCCCGACCAGGAAGTCGCGCTGGCGAGCTGACGGCGTTTTCGCCGTCATTCCGGGGCGCGCGTAGCGCGAGCCCGGAATCCATACTCCCTGCCTGTGAGCCATCGGCTCAGCCCTTTCCCAACCTCTCGATCCGTGGTTATGGATTCCGGACAGCCGCTTGCGCGGCTTGCGGAATGACGAAATCGGGAGGTAACGATGGCCGGACGTAAAATTGCATTGGTGACGGGAGCCGGCACCGGAGTCGGCCGCGCGGTGACGCTGGCGCTGATGCGCGAAGGTTATGCCGTCGTGCTGGCCGGCCGGCGCAAGGACATGCTCGAAGCGGTCGCCAAGGAAGGCGCGCAGACGCCCGGCGAAGCCTTGCCGGTGCCGACCGACGTCGCCGATCCGGCCTCGATCAAATCGCTGTTCGCCAGAACCAAGGAGACCTACGGCCGGCTCGATCTCCTCTTCAACAATGCCGGCATCGGCGCGCCGGCAATGCCGATCGAGGAAATCCCGCTCGACAAATGGCAGGCCGTCGTCGCCACCAATTTCACCGGCGTCTTCCTGTGCACCCAGGAAGCGATCAAAATCATGAAAGCGCAAGACCCGCGCGGCGGCCGTATCATCAATAACGGCTCGATCTCGGCGCACACGCCGCGGCCGGGCTCCGCCGCCTATACCGCGACCAAGCACGCGGTCACGGGCCTGACCAAACAGACCGCGCTCGACTGCCGCGGCTACGACATCTGCTGCGGCCAGATCGATATCGGCAATGCGGCAACGCCGCTCACCGACCGCATGGTGCAGGGCGACGGCGTGCCGCAACCCGACGGAACGAAGAAAATCGAAGCGCGCATGGCCGCCGACGACGTCGGCCGCGCGGTGGTTTACATGGCGAGCCTGCCGCTCGACACCAATGTGCTGTTCATGACCGTGATGGCGAACCTGATGCCGTTCGTCGGGCGGGGATAAACTCCCACGTCCATGCTCGACTCCTGGCACGAATTCTACGCTCTGCTCGGCACCGCCTCGGCCGCGCTGATCGCGCTGCTGTTTGTCGCCGTCTCGATCGGCACCGGCGTGCTGACGCCGGATCCGGAGAGCCGAAAAAATACCGGCACCTATATGAGCCCGGTCGTGTTCCACTATGCCAATGTCCTGTTTCTCAGCCTGATCGCGCTCGTCCCGACACAAACCTGGGAATCCTTCGGGCTGGTGATCGGTGTCGCTTCGATCGGCAGCGTGATCTATTCGATCGTCATTGCGGTCCGCGTGCACCGCAATCCCATTTCCGATCTTCCGGACCGGTTGTGCTACGGCTTCATTCCGATGCTCTGCTACGCGGTGGGCCTGGTCGTGGCGCTGCTTCTGTTCGAAGAAAAGACCGCGGGGCTGAACCTGTTGGCCGGCGCGGCGCTGCTGCTGCTGGTCATCAATATCCGCAACGCCTGGGATTTGATGATTTCGCTGGCGCGGCGGGTCAATCGGCCCAACACTTAATCGCGTAACGTCACCTTGATCTTCGTGCCGGCGCGCACCTTGGCGAGCGTCTTCACGTCGCCGAGCGCTTTCGCCCAGATATTGCAGGGGCTCGCCAGCCGCGTCTCGTCGCCCTTCGAAATCGGCGTGCGGCCGAAGCCAATGGCGATGGCATGGCCGTCCGGCCAATAGGCGATCTCGCCCGGCGTGACCACGGCGCGAGCATCTTTTTCGCGCGCGACCTTCACCGGTATCTCGAAATAAATCTCCTCGCCCCAGGTCAGCGCCGAAGCCGCGATCGGCAGCGCCTTAGCGATCGCGTTGCCCGTCGGCGTGTTGAGCGTTTCAACGTCCAGCGTCAACGAGCCGAAGTCGAAGCGTATGAACATTGTCGCCTCCTTGCACGATTTTGCCGCTCTTACGCAGCCGTTTGAGCTCCTGGATGACGTAGCGGTCGGCGGTCCCATCGTAAAAATCGCACGGCATTAACAGCCGCACCGCGCGTTCCGGCCCGCCGATATTCTTAGGCGTCGCCGCCAAGATATCCAACCGGGCCTGTCGTTGCTGCTCGCGGGGCGCGGCGCCGAGGGCGCGCTTGAGACAAGCGCGCTGATCGCCGCGGCAGGTGCGGTTGCGTTGGCATGCGCTCTGCCCGCAGCGCCGCCAGGTTTCGAAAGCGTCGCAATAGCGGCGCTGCTGACGCGCGGTCTCGGCCTCGAAGCGGTCCGCATAGCGCGCGGTTGTCAGCCTGGGCTTGGTTGGGCGCATGATTGTCTCCTTGGCGGTTGGCGTAGGGGCACCCCTTGTGGGTGCCCGCGCTGCGGCAGGCCGCAAGCGGTGGGCGACCACAAGGGTCGCCCCTACGACATGCTCCCTCGTTCTCGCGGCGCGATTTCGCGCCCGAGCCGTCAACTCACCGCTTTCAAAATCCTGCCCCGCACGATCTTGGGGGCTTTTCTCTTCTTCCCTTCGCCACCGAAGCAAAAGGAAGCGGAACGCCGACAGACGCTGATGACCATCCTCCGCATCTTGCGATGCGGCTCGTGCCCAGACGGGGCACGATCGCCTGTCGGCGTCCCACCGCGGCTCTCGCCAAGGGGACTTACGTCACCCAAGGCGCAACTCAGGCCATGCTTCCTGGGACTTGGTCTGAACGGGCGTTGCCCGCCTTCGCCTGTCCCAGTCCAGTGAGCACCTCACGCGCCGATCGTAGTATCGGCAGGCATGATGCCCGAGCCGGCCGGGGAACGGGCCGTATCCTCCCGCCCGCGGCCACCGCACCCGCTCCGCATTCCCGAATACCTTCGCGAAAGGCGTCCTTGAACGAGCGGGATGATTAGCTACGTAACTGATATAGAGACAAATGTCAATGGTTGTCACCGTTGATGAAACACGCTACGTTAAGAATGTTGACAATTTGGGAACAAAAAGGGAATATATAGCGTTTATGTTTCGTTATTGACATTCATGAAATTGAAATGCAAATATGGGATTGGGAGAATCACCATGATTGCGACAGTGCATGTGCTTCACGCCAAACCCGAACCAATCGGAAATTTTCTTCGAGTCGGCCACACTGGGCATCGCAAACTCGAAGCATTGATTGCAGCTAGTCGCTTACGGTTTCGCCGCTTTGTTTTTGACGCCGCTCACATAGACGAACAGCAAGATTTACTGGCTACACTGCGACGTGCCGGTTGTGAGATCGTTTTGGATCCGAATGTTGCCGAGACGGCAACGCCGGGAAGATTTAATTCTGCCGTGTCCACGCTTCCGTGGGGCAATCCAGATCGGCCATGGGTTGCGGACGATTTTAGCAGAACAAGAAATCTTGATACTGCCAAGGCGATCGCCGAATTTGCAATGCGACATAAGGTAGATGCAGTTTTAGCACCGACACATTGTCTCGATGTATTTCCCAGTCCCTGGCTGCCGATTGATCTGCGACTCTGCGATGAGCTGCGGAAAGAACTTGACCGCATCGGCGGTAGGCAAGTGTCAATCGATTTCCAGATCATAACCACGAATACCTTATTGAAGGATGTCTCTGTACGGGAGACGCTCGTCGCGAGCATCCGTCACGTTCCGGCAGAAAATATTTGGCTACGGGCCTCGGGTTTTGGCGCAGCGGCTACAGGTTCGGCCACGAGGGGATTTATTGAAGCATCGAGAAGCTTCCACGAGACAGAGAAGCCAATTATCGCAGATTTTGCCGGAGGTCTTTCCGCGCTGGCTGCTGCCTCCTTTGGAGGCGTAGGCGGTCTTTGTCACGGGATGGGTCAGAAGGAATCCTTTCGTCTAGGCGATTGGCGACGGCCGGCCAGTGGAGGCGGTGGCTCAGCTAAGCGCGTTTATGTGCCCGAGCTAGATCGATCGTTTAAGATTGAGCAGCTTAATGCTTTGTTCGCGGTTAAGGGTACCCGGGCTCGTTTTGCGTGCAACGATACCTCGTGCTGCGCACATGGAACTGAAGATATGATTGAAAATTCGTTTCGTCATTTTGTCATTCAGCGCAGTCGGCAGATCAAAGATCTCTCGGATGTGCCAGAGGTGAGACGCGCAGAGCATTTTTTACTTCACCATCTCGATCCAGCGGTACGTTCTGCACGCCTAGCATCTCGACTCAAGTTTAGCGATGACACCATCGCGAAGCTCATCAACGAAACAAAAAAGCGTCTCATCAATCTTCGGGATCCTTTAGGCGACCTTCATTCCAGTTCAGCTTCAGCAACCAGATCCGCCACGCCGAAATTTCGGGGCGAAGATCAGAAATCCCAGTCTGCAACAGGTTAGAAAATGACAAGTGCGGTTTCTAAGATAATTGATGACTTACGAGATCGCGGCGGCTTGAAAGGAACAGACGTCGCAAACATCGCTGAAGTCTCGCCAGCCACGGTCTCGCGCTGGACTTCCGGCAAGGCTTTACCGCATCCGAAAACGCAGCTTATTATTTCGGACCTTCGATATGTGGTGGACCGCTTATCTGAGTTTTATACGCCTGAAGAGACTAGGCTTTGGCTTTATTCGAAACACCGCCTTCTGGATGGCGAGCGAGCTATTGATTTAATCAATCAAGGCTCTGCGGACAAAGTATTGGCGGTTATTGAGAGCCTTGATGAGGGAACTTATACGTAATGACTGGAGGTGGTCGCGTACATGACCGAGCGATCCTTGATGCTTTGGAGAGCTTAGAATTTCAGTTTATCGAAAGAGCTGTTTGGAGAGTTGCGAGGCGAGGACGAGATCCACTTCGAGGCGCAGTTGCCAATGGCAGATGGAACGCGGTCGGTGAATTTGAAGTCCTCTATTCAAGTCTAGCCGCAGAGGGGGCCTTAGCCGAGGTTGGTCATCGGCTGTCGCTTGAGCCGATTTGGCCCAGCCGCATCGAACATGAAATACACACGCTAAAAGTTAGAGCAGATCGCGCACTCGTACTCTCAGATTTAAAGCAGTTGGAAAAACTAGGAGTGAATATAACCAAATACGAAAGTTTCGACTATACTGCAACGCAGGCTATCGCCGCCGCAGCTCACTTCTTGGAATTTGATGCGCTACTCGTGCCGAGCGCGCGCTATAACGTTTCGAATTTGGTGATTTTCTTAGATCGACTCCGAACGCCGCCTGAACGCATAAATACTGACTTGGTAAACTGGACCGAATGGCGTGCCAGGATGAGACGATAGCATAGTGCTCTCAATGTTACCGCGCTCACCTCTTTGTCAAAACAACGCCTGTTCATTTCTCTTCGTGCCTTTTCCCAGAGCGAATGATGCGTACTGACAAAAGCCGGGGCCGCTGCCTGTAATGCAAAACCTGCAATCCGCCCTCGGCGTGTTCGCCATCCTCGCCATCGCCTTCATCATCAGCGAAAACCGCCGCGCGGTGCCGTGGCGGCCGGTGGTCACGGGGCTTGCCGTCACCTTCGTGCTGGCGCTCTTGATGCTGAAAGTGCCGCAGACCGCGATTGCGTTCGGCTGGATCAACCGCGCGGTCGATGCGATCGCGGACGCGACCAAAGCCGGCACGTCGTTCGTGTTCGGTTATGTCGGCGGCGGCCCGCTGCCCTTCGATCTCAAAACGCCGGGCGCGGAATTCATTCTCGGCTTTCAGGCGCTGCCGGTCGTGCTGGTGATGAGCGTTCTCTCCTCGCTGTTGTTTTACTGGCGCATCATGCCGCCCGTCGTGCGCGGGTTTTCCTGGGCGCTGGAAAAAACGCTCGACGTCGGCGGCGCCGCCGGGCTGTCGACCGCGGCCAATATATTCGTCGGCCAGGTCGAGGCGCCGCTGTTCATCCGGCCCTATCTGGCGCAGCTGTCGCGCAGCGAAATGTTCATCGTCATGACCGGCGGCATGGCCGGCATCGCCGGCACCGTGTTCGTGCTTTATGCGACGATACTGGCCAACGCCATCCCGGACGCCGCCGGCCATATCGTGGTCTGCTCGGTGCTCGGCGCGCCGGCGGCGATCCTCATCAGCCTGATCATGGTGCCCGATCCCGACGAGCGGCATACCGGCGGCAGCTTTGACGAGGTCGAGCAGGTCGCCGGCTCGACCATGGACGCCATCGTCAAAGGCACCGGCGCGGGCCTCGAACTCCTCCTCAACATCGTCGCCATGCTGATCGTGTTCGTGGCGCTGGTGCACCTCGCCAACGCCATCCTCGGCTCGTTGCCGGATATTCTCGGCGCGCCGCTGACGCTGCAGCGCGCGCTCGGCTGGGTCATGGCGCCGGTGTGCTGGCTGATGGGCATTCCGTGGTCGCAGGCGGTGACCGCGGGCGGCCTGATGGGCATAAAAACCATTCTCAACGAGCTGGTGGCCTATCTGCAGCTCGCGGCGCTGCCGGACGGCGCGCTCGATCCTCGTTCAAGATTGATCATGCTTTACGAGATGTGCGGCTTCGCCAATTTCGGCTCGCTCGGCATCATGATCGCGGGCCTTTCGACCATGTGCCCGGAGAAACGCTACGAGGTGGTCTCGCTCGGCTTGAAGTCGATCGTCTCCGGCACGCTGACGACTTGTTTGCTGGGGGCGATCGTGGGGGTTTTGAGCTAACCTCCAATTCGTTCCCCGGATGCGGTGCAGCGCGCAGCGGTGCACCGCTGATCCGGGGTCTTCGCGAACTCCGCGCCTGGATACTCTGAGCCTGCGACGATCCCGGGTCTGCGGTGCACCACTTCGCTTCGCTGCGTGCTGCACCGCGCCCGGGAAACGCGCGGCCATTAATGCAATCTGAACTCGCCGTCGATGGCGCGGATCTCGGCCGGCTTGATCAGCCGCGCATGCGCCACCGTCACCGAGTGCAGCGGGCCCTCGAGCTTCTCCAGCCAGAAATTGAGAAATTTGTTCAGGACCGGAAAGCTCGGGCAGAGGTCGTAATCCTGCCAGACGTAGGTCTGTAACAGCCAGGGATG
>Ga0210394_10002128_pt1 | contig 28213 bp, 23 predicted proteins | sample IncBWC12MmetaG_FD_160121 | JGI IMG/M metagenome (GOLD analysis project Ga0210394, IMG submission 160121) | Forest soil microbial communities from Barre Woods Harvard Forest LTER site, Petersham, Massachusetts, United States - Inc-BW-C-12-M | ecosystem: Environmental > Terrestrial > Soil >...
GTTCTCATTGACCCAGTTGAATTTGAACCGCTGCCACGATAGCTTGCTCAGGCCATGTTCACGACCATTTTCTTGCTGTTTTCTTCGATTCGTCAAGGATTTCGAACCCGCGTAGCGCTGCAGGCCGAGATTTTTGCCCTGCGGCATCAACTTCTGGTTCTCCAGAGATCCAATCACGGCCATCGTCTCCTTTTGGGGCGTGCTGATCGATTGGTGTGGGTCTGGCTCTCGCGTCTGTGGAGCAGTTGGCGATCCGCTTTGATGATCGTCAAACCGGAAACGGTGATCGCTTGGCACCGGCAAGGATTCCGATTGTACTGGAGATGGAAGAGCCGCCATCCGTTGGGTCGACCTTCTGTATCGCATGAGGTCATTGATCTGTTCCACAAAATGAGCCTCGCCAATCCGCGATGGGGCGCTCCTCGGATTCATGGGGAACTACTGAAACTCGGATTCGATCTATCGCAAGCCACGGTCGCCAAATACATGGAGCACCGGCGCAGGCCGCCTTCTCAGACGTGGAGGACCTTTTTGCGAAACCACATGAAGGATACGGTTTCAGCTGACTTCTTCGTGGTTCCAACCGTTTTCTTCGACTTGTTGTTTGTCTTCGTCATCCTATCGCACGACCGTCGTCGCGTGGTTCGCTTCGGTGTGACCGCATACCCAACGGCCGAATGGGTGGCTCGGCAATTGTTGGAGGCCTTCCCGTGGAACAGCGCGCCGCGGTATCTGCTACGCGATCGGGATGGAAGCTATGGCGAAAAGTTTCACGAAGCGACGAACTGGTTAGGCATTCGGGAAGTTCTCACGGCACCGCAATCACCTTGGCAGAATGCCTACGTCGAGCGCTTGATCGGCTCGATTCGCCGCGAGTGCCTGGATCATGTAATCGTGATCAATGAAACCGGTCTGCGGCGCGTTCTGAAGTCTTATTTCGACTACTACGAACGGTCCAGGACTCACCTATCGTTGGGGAAGGACGCGCCAATCAGTCGACCGATTCAACCTACGGCGTTGGGTCGGATTGTGGATATTCCGCAAGTTGGTGGGCTGCATCATCGATACCAACGCGTCGCTGCGTGAACAGGCAGCACTCTTCGGGCGCTCTCGACCTCGACATGCTGTTCGCTTGCTTTGTTTGAGTCGTTGAGTGCAGTCCCCGAACGGATTTGCTTCCAATCCAGTGAGTTCGGACTATCGAAGAAGTTCCGTCGCGAACCAAACGCGCTCGAATGAGGTTTTTGGTAGGGACAACTGTCTGCTTATAGTACTAAGCAGATGTGCTTCGGTAAGTAAGCGGAATTGATTGACCGGACCGAGTTTTTGTACCACGGCGAATGAGAAAGTTTACATCACAGCCATCGGCTGTGAAATCGAGTTTGGTGGAACAAGAGGGCGAGTGCGGCCGCCTCGTGTTGTATTCCACCCGCCATCGTTCGATCACGATCTGCGCCTCCTTCAGCGAGTAAAAGATCTCTCCATTCAAACACTCATCCCGCAGCTTTCCGTTGAAGCTCTCGCAGTACCCGTTCTCCCACGGACTCCCCGGTTCGATGTACAGCGCCCCTGTTCCCAGATGCCCCAGCCACTTCCGTAGTTCCTTGGCTACGAATTCCGGACCGTTGTCCGAGCGAATGTTCTCCGGAATTCCACGGTACAACATCACATCCGCCAGCGCTTCGATGACCTCGTAGCTTCCCAGCCTGCGAGCCACACGGATCGCTAAACACTCCCGCGTGTATTCGTCGATCAGTGTCAGCATCCGCACAGTTCTTCCGTCGTGCGTCATCGCGCTCACGAAATCGTAGCTCCACACGTGATTTGCCCGCTCCGGCCGCATTCGAACACACGACCCGTCGTTCAGCCACAACCTTCCTCTCGGCCGCTGTTTCTGCGGCACTTTCAGCCCCTCACGGCGCCAGATGCGCTGCACCCGATCCTTGCCCACATGCCAGCCCTCTTCACGCAACAGCGCCGTGACTCTCCGGTAGCCGTAGCGGCCGTACTCACTGGCCAAGGCAATGATCGTTCGCGTCAGCGCATCTTCGTCCGTCCGCTGGATCGGTAGGTAGCGCTGTGTTCCGCGCCACTGACCCAGCAGATGGCAGGCATGTCGCTCCGATAACTGGTGCTCCTCGCGCGCATGCTCCACCGCACACCGACGCCGCTCAGGGCTTAGAAGTTTCCCTCCGCTACATCCTTGAGAACTTGCTTCTCCAGCGACAGCTCCGCCACCAGTCGCTTGAGTTTCGCGTTCTCCCTCTCCAGCTCCTTCAATCGTTTCGCTTGATCCAGCTTCAGCCCGCCGAACTCTTTCCTCCAGCGGTAGTAGGTCTGTTGGGTGATCTCAGCTTCCTTGCAGGCCTGCGGGGTAGTTTTTCCGTTCGCAATTTCCACTTCGATCTGCCGTAGCAACGTCACGATCTGCTCCGGCTTGTATCTCTTCATTGGCATGACCGGTCTTCCTCCCAGGTGAATTCTCTCTCACTTCACCTGGTACAAAAATCTCCGGTCAGGCCATCCTCCCAGGTGAATTCTCTCTCACTTCACCTGGTACAAAAATCTCCGGTCAGGCCATGATCGCGGCTGTAGTGCCGAAGGGCGGATACCCGCATTTAACTTAAGGATCAGAGTCGCCGGCAGGAAGCAATCTCTCTGCCAAACATCATCGTAATTGCAGACGTTATAATATAGAGCTCATTCTGACTAAGAATGTCAGCCTATCAGAACCGAGCAGTGACTGCGCCTAAAACGAACTAAGGATTCGGTGCTGGGACCGTTATCGAAACTGTGCCGAGCGTGACGCTTGATTGTCCAGAGTTTGCTTGGACTATCAGATTCACAGTCACCGGATTTCCACCACCTCCTCCGCCGCCGCTCCCTCCACCGCCTCCACTGCTTCCTCCACCGCACGCGGCGAGTCCGCCGAGCATTAAGAGAGCGAGAGTCACCAAGGCGACGGAGCTAATAGGCCGCAAACGAACAAGACGGCCCCTCACGAGACAGAATGCCGTGCCGACGACAAGGAGCATCGCCATTCCGAAGCCTGAAAAAATCGAGGAATTCCGTGACCTTGGTGACACCACAGCATTGGACCGCACTGCGTTGGCTTTCGGCTGCGAAAACACTGTCACCGTCATCTGCGTAGTTACTGTGCTGTTCGCCGCTATCGTCATCTGATTCGGGTTGAACTGACAAGAGAGGGTGGCCCCCGCGTTCGGGCAATCGAATGAAACCTGCCCGGTGTATCCGTTGGTCGAGGTAACCGAGACATTGAAATTTTGAGATCCACCGACGTTAATCGTCGCAGATTTCGGAGTTGTGGAGCCGGTCAACCCTCCAACATTGAATTGAGCCGTTATCGTATGGGAAATAGGTCCGCTTACGCCCGTAACTGTGAAGGAGTAGTTTCCTTGAGCAAGCGCCGGAAGCGACAGAGTGAGACCGGCGTTGAAACCGGGCTGTTGAGGAACAATCGAGGAGCTGTCGAACGAGCAGGTCACTCCCGCGGGAAGGTTGCCGCACGAGAGATTAACAGGTTGGTTGTACCCGTTAATGGAGCTGACGGTCACTGCATAAGAGAGCGTTCCGTTGGGCAGGGCCGCTTGTGCCGTTGGGGAGAATGTTAGTTGGAAATCGCCGATCGATACTTCAGCATTCGTTTGTTGACTGAAAGCTGGATCACTGGCGACAATTGTAAAAGCATCGTTGCTCTGCGAAGAGCTGGTGGGCACCGAAACAGTGAGCGACGTGCCCGTGATTGCTCCCGCCGCAACGGGCAGAGGATTCTGCCCGAATTGGCAAGCGAAGCCGGGAGGCAGGCCCTGGCACCGCAATTGAACGGTCGTTGCGTAGCCGGCCAGTGAAACTACTTGAAATCCATAGTCTTGCGTTGAGCCACCCGGTGCCGCCGCTTCGGTCGTGCTATTCAGCAAGAGGGAGAATCCTAAAGGAAGATCTCCGCTGGCCTGAGTACCAGTCGTAGTTTCAATCTCGGAACCAAGCTGCGCTTGAATTGAAAAGGCATGCGTTGCGTTGAACGTGTTCCCAATGCTGAACGGCACGATCTGGCTGACGGTGCCCGCTGGAATCGTGACGCTGGTGACGATGCTAATTGCAGGGTCACTCGCCGAGAGAGAGATGTTCGTAGCGGAGCTAGAGGGAATGCTCAATGCCAAGACGATCCCTCCCTTTGAACCGACCACTGGCTCTGTTTCCATAGCGATCTGAAAAAGTGGTCCTGGGATCGCTGGAACCACATTAAACGAGCTGGTGAAGTGGTCCAGCTCGATCAAGTCTGCGCGCCCGTCTCCATTGAGATCCGCTGCAGCATTGGGGACTCTAAACTTGTGAAACTCCGTCGTATTGAAGGACGGCGTAAACGTGCCATCCCCATTCCCGAGAAGGATTTGAAGAAAAGACTGACGCAGCATCGTTCCTAGATTGCCGCCGGGGACCTGCTGAAATACCGCGATGTCTGGATTCCCATCGCCGTTGAAATCGGCCACCATTGGCGAGCCTTTGGTGACGACGCCGTTTCCAAACGTGTAACCCAAACCGAAGTCGCCAAAATAAGGCTGGTAGGTACTCGTCAGTTTGAATGTTCCGTCCGGCTGACCGAGATAAATCGTAAACTGCGGCGAACCGCTCGTAAGCGTAAATTCCGCTTCAACCTGTTGGACGATGTCAGGTAAGCCATCGTGATTCACGTCCACCACGGTGAAGTCACTCCCGAAATTGGGAAGAATATTCTTTGCCGCCTGGAACGTACCGTCGCCATTGCCGAGAAACTCGAAGACATCCCGGCCGACCGTGCCTTCGAGGGTGCTCGTCATGGAGACGAGTACATCCAGCTTTCCATCCTTGTTGAAATCACCGACGTAAACCGCGCCGGGGAACGGGAAGCCCGTGGCGCCCGAGCTGAACGACGTAGTGAAACCTTGGCGGAATGTGCCGTCGCCATTGCCAAGGAGAATGGTCAAGCAGCTGGATGACGCCGAGACTCCGACGCAGACACTATCGCCGCCGGCGATGGCCAGATCCAACTTGCCGTCACCGTTGAAATCTCCGACGCCGAAGACACCTGCCGCAGCCGCAACCTGAGTCACAACTGCGGGACCGAATGTGCCGTCGCCTTTGTTCGGCGCGAACGAAATGAACGGTACGCTGTTTGAGAATTCGTTTCCAATGGCGACAACGTCCGGTTTGCCGGTATTTCTGAAATCGGCAAGCTTGAAATCACCCACCGGGAAAGTAGCGTCGGCAATTGGATAGCGCGCAGGAGGTCCAAAATTTCCGGTGCCATCGTTCAACAAAACGGTCAGAACCGTCGGAAGAGGAAATAGATCGCCGAACTCAAGAACCGCGAGGTCGATCTTCCCATCACCGTTTAGATCGATTGGCACGAAGTTTGACGACGGCGCATTGATCGTGCCACCTGTTCCAGGCCCCGTGATGTAACCGATATAACTTCCGTTGTCGCCGCCGAACTTGCCGTGCCCATCATTAAGAAAAACCGTTGCCGAGTCCGAATCCTGATTTGCAGTGATGAGATCGGGAAAGCCAGTATTCCTCAGATCAGCGGCGGCGAGGCCGACCATACTCGGCTCGCCGCGATAGAGTTGCGGCGGGCTGAAATTTCCTTTGCCATCCCCGAACAGCACGCTCACCATGTTTCCGCCGACCTGTCCGAATAGAGCGTCTTCAGTCAGGTCGAATCCGGAAGTGACTAGGTCGAGATTGCCATCGTGATTCACATCTACCAGCGAGATGGCGACGGGCACGTCACCGACGCCATACTGATTGAGATTTGAAATATTCGTCTGAAACGTCCCGTCACAATTTCCATTCATTACCAGCACATTGCCAAACGTATCGGCCGCCACAACATCGGCGCAGCCATCTCCGTTCAAGTCGCCCAAGGCGGTGCTGGTTGCGAAATCGCCAATTTCGCCCGGAAACTCTAAGACGACTTGGCTTTGCTTGAAGGTACCGTCTCCTTCATTCACGAACGAAATCAAGGAATTGCTATTGGCATCCACCATCACTACGTCGGGAAATCCGTCTCCATTCAGATCGCTCACCGCTATAGAAATCGGAAAGAGCGGGAAAATAGATGCAAGAGGCCCCATCTTCGCAGGTCCAAAATGTCCCGCTCCATCGCCGGGGAGAACAGCGAGTGACCCGGCCGAAAGTGCTGATGCCATTCCGACAAGAATGTCGCGCTTACCGTCGCCATTGAAGTCGCTCACGGCAACACTTACTGGAGCGGCTGGAAGGAAGTAGAGTTGACCTGACCCGAATGTGCCGTCTCCGTTACCGAGCAGCACTTCAATTGTCCCGCTATCCGGCTCGGCAACGACTAGATCGAGAATTCCAATCTTACGCAGATCGGCTGCGACTACGGCGACCGGTGCCTGGCCTCGTAACGGAAAAATGGTCGGAAGTGATGCAGTGCCATCGCCCTTGCCCAGGTACACGAACAGATCGTTGCTTCCCGAGTTGGCCACTACCCAATCCTGGTGACCGTCGCGATTGAAGTCACCTGTCTCGACACTTGACGGCAGAAAGTCCGCGAGAACCGACTTTCGCAACGCAAATCCCACCGAAGACGGTGGACTATTTGTCTGTGATGAGGTTGCAAAGGATTCTGTCCGTTTTGTTCCAGCCGCCGCGACCGTCGTCGGCACCTGGGTCGTGTCCGTTAACCCCACTCCTGCTCTGGACCTCATGAAATGTCGCAGATAGTCCCCTCCACGCTTCTGCGCGTATTTCCATCCGAGAAATTGAAACGGCGGTTTCGGGCGAGCTCCGGGTGGCGGAGGTGGCAGCGTACCTGGAGGGGTGATTCCTTGAGATGCCACTGCGAAGGTTGCTCCCGCGGGAGGGGATTGAATAGTGAATGTAACCGCGTTGGAAGTTCCTCCGCCGGGTGAAGGGTTTTTCACCGTCACCTGGGCCGTGCCAACGCTCGACAGTTGCTGATTAAAGACTGGCGCCACCAACATATTCGGCCCAACGAAAACAGTGAACTGAACGGGCTGGCCGTTCCAATAGACTGCCGAGCCATTGACGAATCCCGTGCCATTAACGGTCAATCGGAGGCTAAATGATCCAACCAACGCGTTCGACGGAGACAGCGACGTGATTGTTGGGCCGGGGAAATTCACTGTGAACAAGACTGCATTCGACGTTCCTCCGCCGGGTGGCGGATTCACCACCGTGATATTAGCGGAGCTCGTGGTGTCCGCGGCCGTTAGAAGTGCCGTCAGCTGCGTGCTGCTGACAAAAGTTGTTACACGGTCGGATCCATTCCATTGAATTCTCGAAGTGGCAATGAAATTCGAACCCGTCACGGCAACGGCAACAGGACCTGATCCGAAGGCAGCCGATGATGGAGATATTGACGTGATTGCTGGAACGGGACTTGACGGAGGGGGATTTCCCGAAGCGAGCTGCCAGGTGATCGCGGTTCCGTCGCCAACGTCTTGCGCATCGAAACTCCACTCGACACCTTCACCCGGTGAGACTTGAATTCCAACCGTCGCTGCAGCTCCGTGGTCTTGGTCGGCACAATTTCCCCCAAACGTCGCATTCTTGTAGTTGAACAGGATATTGCTCGAACCCTCGGAGAAAACGGCTTCGAAGGTGACCGTAGTCGAGGCGTCCTCGAGACAAGCGAAACTGCGCACGTTGCGCCATTCAACCACCAATTGGCGGTTGGGAGCGACGCCGACGGCGTCCCAGAATACGTTTTGAACGCTGTTAGATACGGGATAGAGGTCCTGCCAGAACGGCGCCACCATGCTGAAAAACGGCGGTCCAAGCGTGACCCCACCATTTGTCATCGGCGCCTGTTGCGGTAGCGGAAGATTTAGATATCCGTCAAATGCCTCTGTAAAACTGATGCTGCCGTTGCTGTTGACCCACAAATTGGAGAAGCTTCCGCCGCCAAATAACACTGGGAATGGCGGATCGATTTTCGCCACCGAATCATCGTCAAGATTGAGGTTAGTCCCGGTGATGGAAACGTAGTTGAATGTAGAGGGAGACGAAACGTAATTTGAAAGGACTTCCAAATCAACCGCATCGCCGCCGGGAAAAGTCAATGTGTAACTGCCTTGCGCGGTGGGGGTAAACTGTCCGGAATAGACGCCGTCGCCCGCCGCGAGGTCTGCTCCGGTCCCATCGTCGACCAGATTGATCGCAGTTCCACCAGGTGAAACCACTACCTGGACAGCACCGTTCGGTTGAGCGCATTTGATGTTCAGCACTTCCAGTCGAACCGGTGTTCCGACCGTACCGACAATCACGTTTTGCGTGGGCTGCAGGCGTGATTCGATGGCCGTGTTCGCACAGCTCATCGAGCCGAAGGCATCGAGTCGTCGTCCAGAGATCGTCTGATTTAGTGCAGGAATTACATCGCCGCCAGCAAGAATCAAATTCTTGATTGCACGCCAGTCCCGAGTTGGATCCTGGGCAGCCAACAGTGCTGCCACCCCTGTAACGTGGGGAGTGGCCATGGATGTTCCGCTGAAAACGCTGTAAGTGTTATTCGGGGTGGTACTCAGAATCTCCTGTCCCGGAGCGCCTAGATGAACGGAATGCTGGCCAACGTCGGAAAAACCCGCAAGTAGGTCCAACCGTGTTGTTGCGGCTACCGAGATCACGTTCGGAAGATCAAGAGAAGCCGGGAACACAGGCAAGAGATCGTTGTCGGAGGTATCATTTCCAGCCGCAGCCACAAACAGAACCCCATCGTTCATTTGAGCTGCGACCGCATCGCTCAAAGCTTGAGAGAAATCCGCCCCACCCCAACTATTGTTTGTCGCAATAACGTTCTGGCCGCTATCCTTCATGGCCTTTACAAAATCGAGACACGTGATCGCATCCGATGTATTGCCGTTTCCGTTTTGGTCCAAAAATTTACAAGCCATCAACTGAACTGTCCAATTTACGCCAACGACTCCGACGCCGTTGTTGCCTACTGCGCCGATTGTGCCGGACACATGACTTCCGTGACCGTTGTCATCGAGCGGATCGCAAGTTTGCGCGATCGCATTGAACCCGTGCGTTCCTGCTGCACAGGAAACCGTCGCGCCATTGATCGTTCCTGAAAACGTCGAAGGGTTGGACCAGACGTTGGCAGCTAAATCCTGATGGTTGAAATCAATTCCGGTGTCAATTATGGCCACTATGACACTGGAACTGCCTTTCGTTATGTTCCACGCTTGAGTTGCGTGAATGTCCGCTCCCGCCATTCCTCCTTCTTGCCCGGTATTCTGGAGGTCCCACATCTGCGGAAAAAGTGGATCGTTCGGCACGTTGAAGGCATGAACGATGAAATTTGGCTCGGCATAAAGGACATTGGGATTCTGACGATATTTATGGATGGCGTCTCGTATCGACAAGCCAGCGGAAAGACGAACCAGTTGCAACCCTGTGACGCTGTTGAATGTCTTGGTCACTTGGCCAAAAACGGCCGTGTGCGCAGCGTCCATAGCCTTTTTCGAGACGCCTGAACGAAACCGCACGAGCACTTGTCCGGGTTCGTATTTCGGATGGCCAGCCCAATCTTTCCGCGAAGTGACATGTATTGGAGTCACTCCCCCGGCGTTCACGGCCGGGTTCCACTTGCCGAGTAAACACACAATCAGGAAGAGCGCAACGGTCCAGGCAATCTCGGGGCATTTCGCTCGCATCCAGATTTCTCCGATCACAAAAACGGCGAGAAGGGAGGGTATTCCCGTCTCAATCACCCCTCCCGGTATTAACAGGTTGGCATATATTGCAATTTGGCCTCGTCGCTGTCAACTGTCTTAGTAATAGACCAGCCTCCTCTACTGGATACGGCCGGTCGGCGCCCACCACGGTTGTCTCTGTTTTTCGCCGGAGCATTTACGACCGACAGGGCGAGTTGCTGTTGCAAGGGATTAGAGAAGGCGAACAGGTTAAAAGCAATTTTGAAGCGTCTTACACATTAGGCGATGCAATGAGGAGAGTCGCATCGGAAGAAGATTCCCCGGGCACGGATGATAAATTCCAGGGAGGCGCGGAGCGCAACAACATTCTAATGTTTCCCGTAAGGCGGAGAGACTCGACCGCGAATTAGTGAGGCCTGGCTGCTGGTCAACGCATCCATGGACGATATTAGTTGCGGATTCAAATCTAAGACAGAAATATTTACCCCACCCAAAGCCGAACGACTACAGAAGAAATGAAGATCTTAACTGACGTCGGTGGGTTTCGCTTTCACTTCCTGTAAAGCAGCATCGAACACGGCTACTCGACGCCATCCTACTACGATCATATTTTCCTGAAGTTTAATCGCGTCTTCATAAGTTTTTGCGAAACCGAGATATTTAGGATGATCTCTTAAGTCACATCCGACAACGGCGAAAGCCCACGTTTTTGCTTTCATTACATCTTCTCGGTCAGAAAGGCTACGTCCACTTATTACGTTTGACAAGAAACCATTTCCGATACTATCCACAGGTAGCAACAGGTTTACTGTTGTCGGTATCGAATAAACGCAAGCCCTGATCGTCGTGACCCCGGACACTGTGGATTTCAAAGGCGGACGAAGTTATGGCGAACTACATGGCCTGACCGGAGAGAAGGGCAAGACTTCGCCGGTAGCAGCGGAAGACGTTGCGCGGGTGATCGCCGCGCTGCTCGCCAATCCGCAGCCGCACATCGGCAAGATCTATCACCTGACCGGTCCGCAGTCCGAGAACATGGATTTCTTTGCACAGGAGTATTCGAAGGCGCTGGGCCGCACAATCACCTTTCAGGACATTCCCGTCGAGCCGTGGCGGGACGAGCTGCTTAAGTGGGGCTTGCCGGTTCACCTGGTGAACCACCTGGTGGCAATGGGCGATCTGCATCGCGCGGGGCGCTTCGATCGGTTGTCGGACGATGTGCTCACGCTGACCGGGCAACGGCCGCTGAGCGTGCAGGAGTTTGTCCGAAAGAATGCGGCGGCATTTACCGCGGCGGCAAAAGCAAAAGAGGCCTGAGTGTCTGCGGACAAATGAGGAGACAGAATGAAGGCTTTGCTATCCCTAGCGACGCCGAATGGAGCACTTATGATTGATTCTTCTGAGTTCGCGACTAGGTGCTCGTCCGAATCCGCTTGCAAATTGGAAACACGCCATCTTTTACTACTGGGTCGTCGGTGATCCGGAAGCGAAGGCTCTTCCTCAAGCGCGCGTGAGTTGGCAGTGAATTCTTAATTTACGTAGCTCCGGTCTAAAGATCGAGCGTTATCCATGTTGGCGCGTGGTCGCTGGCGTTTGCCTGCCCACGCGCCCATCGGTCTACACCACCGTCCACGAGCCGGTCCGACACCTTCGGCGAGAGCAGAAAGTGATCGAGTCGCATGCCTTTGTCCTTCGGCCACCGTTCATATTTGTAATCCCAGAATGTCCAGAGCGGCCCTTCCGGATGTAGCCTCCGCATCGCGTCGGTCCAGCCTTGAGCCAGCAAACGCGCAAAGGCTTGGCGGCTTTCGGGTTGGATCAGCGCGTTGTTATCCAACGATCGAGTCGAATAGATGTCCTGCGGAGTCGGCACGACGTTGTAGTCACCGGCCAACACCACGGGGGCGCCGCTCGCCATGAGTTCTGCGGCATGGGCAATGAGTCGCTCAAACCAGGCCAACTTGTAGTTGAATTTCGGCCCAGGCTGCGGATTTCCGTTAGGGAGATAAATGGAAGTGATCAGGACTCCCTGAACAGCCGCCTCGATGTAGCGGGCTTGGCGGTCTTGAGGATTTCCCGGCAGGGCTGCGCAGGTCAGCACGGGAGCGTGGTTTCGCGCGAGAATGGCCACGCCATTCCAGGAACGCTCCCCTTGCCAGACTGCTTCGTATCCGAGAGTTCGAAGGGCATTCACGGGAAAGGCTTCCGGCTCCGCCTTGAGCTCCTGGAGACTAACCACGTCCGGCTCAGATTTGGCTAACCAAGACAAGAGGTTATTCAGCCGTTTATTGATGTTGTTAATGTTGAAGGTCGCGACTTTCATCAAGCCCCTCTCTGCCCCTGTACCTCTGGGAGTGCCTCCCAAAAGGAGCAACCGAGTTCGTTGTTCCGGCTGCCATTATTTTACCTGTGGGAACAAATGGAAAACCCGGGGACTAAAACGCATAGCCTAGTTCTGGAGGTCGCTGCTCTTCTAAATGCTTGGTCAGTGAACCTTTTGTCGATTCGACAAGGGGATTGTGAGCGGTTGGTCGGCTATCTGCAAGAAATCCCGGTTATGACCTGCGGATCGGTACCGGGAGTCGTCGCGATGATCGACGAACTGGAACGCCCGACCCATGTTCGGCAGCGCTTTACGGTAGGGTACTGAAAGCAAGCAGCCACGAATAATGAAGTGGCTAAGCCGAAGGAGGTTGCAGGTCTGATCGAGGAAGTTGCATCGCACCCGCAATAGAAGAACGTTGCAGACTCCGTGCGCTCCGATGCATCAGAAAAGGATCGCACGGTTCACGGCAGAGCGCAGTCAATTCGAACCAGTAGTCCCCTTTGTAATACAAAGTGCACCGCGCGATTCGCGCGGGAGAATATTCCGACTAGTCTAGCCAGTTGACGGAATGGAACCGGAGAGAGAGCCAGAATATCGGCGGAAATGGGCCAAGTTACGGGGTTTCCGGCCGTTTCTCTCTACTATCTAAGTACGTGAAGACTGCGTGGCGGAGGGGGTGGGATTCGAACCCACGAGGCCCTTTTGAGGCCTAACGGTTTTCAAGACCGCCGGTTTCAACCGCTCACCCACCCCTCCGGCATTCCAAATTCTAACATCGACTGCGTCCGCAGGGATTCTACGCTTTCGCATGGATTCCCTCCCAGACTTCCCACAAGGACAGGCGAACCTTCGTCTCTCCTCCGCGCTGAGTCTTTTTCGATGACGGTACTGGGTGTACACTAGGTTCACTAGACGGCCGACCCAGATTTCGCTCGTCAAGGAGATTCGATTTTCATTGTGCGTTTAGCAGATCGTTTAATGACGGCGCGAACTCGCTCGGAAGCCGCGACTGTAACCACCTGCCCGGTTAGCGGTAGAGTTTCGGTCGGACTTCTTTATCGTCTCTTTATGTGAAGTGGAAGCGAAACGCCGACCGCGTGACTTTCGGCGCCTGCGCTGTCACACATCGGCATTTCGAAGAGGTTTTTTGGGCACTCAGCTTTGATTTCTGAAACCGAACAACTGAAACGAGTGGAACCCGGGGCAGCGGATTTCCGCATTCGCGAAATCCGGCTCAATGAGGATCTCCAAGGTGTTGTGCAGAGCTGGAAGGAATGCAACAGCTCGTTCCGCGACCATTCCATTCATTGCGATCCGGATTGGATCGCACAACACTTCAAACGGGAGCGTGAAAACGTCCATATCTATCTCCTGGAGAAAAGCGGAAAAATCCTGGGCGCTGTTCCCTTGGCGCTTTATAAGCAGCCCCTTCGTTGCCAACTCGGCGACTCGATTGTCGCGAAGTTTCCAATGCGCGTCATGGACCTACAGGGATATACGCCAAATCTTCCCGCGTCAGAGTCCGTGTACGACATGCTGTTCAACCAGATTCTGACGTCCGACTTCGACGCGATCCACATGAATTCCTTGAAGACCGAATCGTTTCTATGGACCTACCTACATCACAGCCCTTTGATCAGCAGATTCTTTCGTTACTACAGCCGGAGAGGAACGACGCCGCATCTGTTGATTCACCTGAGTGGATCGTTCGATAACTACATGAAGAAATTCTCCGCGAAAACACGGAAGAATCGCTATCGCGAAATCAAAAGATTGGGCGAACGTGGAGAAGTGCAGTTGGTCCGCGTCAGCGAGGAATCTCAGGTGGACGCTTTCCTGGAATCAGCGTATGCCATTTCGCGAAAAACTTGGCAGTTTGACCGATTCGGCTGGGGAATCGCTAGTCGAAATCTCGATGCGGTGAGAGACGAACTACACATGCTCACGCAGCACGGGTGGTTGCGGTCTTATCTGTTACTATGCGGCGGCGCGCCGTGCGCCTTCATTTTCGGGCAACAATACGGGACCACGTTTTATCCCGCCGCTGCCGGAGTCGACCCTGCATGGAGCAACTTCAGCGTAGGCACCATCATTCTCTTGCTAGTATTGAAGGACCTGTTCGCGGAAAACCCGCCGGAATGCTACGACCTTGGGAGCTACGCAGAACACAAGGAGCATTTTGCCAACGAAAGCTATCCGGAAGCTGCTGTGTGGCTCTTCCGTCGTCGCGCCTATCCGCTAATGGTCAGCGGTGTCTACCAGGCATGTAACTCGGTTTCGACGAAAGCCGCCATGATTCTCGACCGCCTTAACCTAAAGTCGAGAGTGAAGCAATTAATTTGGAAATAGTCGCTAATTGCGGGAATGCAGTAGGTTAGCGGTTCGGGGGCGACACGGAACGCTCCAGCTGTACCGCTCGGACAATGAAGCGGTTCGGCGCGGCGCCGACGTAGCTGAATGGGAAGCACGTGATAAGAGTCAGCGTCCGCGCTCCGGTTGGTTTCAGAACTTCGACATTCCCTGGCGATACGACCGCCACCGACTCCACGCGATATTCAAAATCGCCGTCGTAAGTCTTGAAAGCGATCGCGTCGCCCGGTCCAATTTTTCGCAGTGGGCGAAAGAAAGTATCGCGGTGTCCGGCCAACGCCACGTTGCCTATTTCTCCGGGCATAGCCGTGGAGGGAAGGTGCCCCACCGCGCGCCGTAAGATCCTGTTGGAATCACCCTGGACGACCGCGACTTTCAGGCCCAGCCGAGGAACCTCGAGTTCGCCAATCAATCCTTCGTCGGCGATAACGCGTTTCGGGGCGATGGCAGTGGGCGTCTCGGTAGCAATCGTTCTCGTAGCGGACTCAAATTTCGCGGCTTCAACTCCCTGATAAATGTGCTCGTCAGCCACAATATAACCAGCGCATCCGAGCCCAACTATACCAACTGTCAAGAAAAACAAGTACGCCGCGCGAACGAATATGGACCCACCTTTCCGAGGTTTATTCGCCATGCGGCGCGAAGGATTCATGATGCGCTCTTCCCCGGAGCTATGCTCGCCTGTTTCTCGTCACCCACAAAATATCCGGGCCGCGTCCGAACATGGATTTTTCCGCGTCCGGGTGCTGTCACTTTAACGTCAAGCTTTCGAAACGATCCGTTCCGGTCCGATTTTTCGGGGACGAAGCCCAACGTGTACTGTTCCCGCAGATCACGAGCGATTCGCGTCGATACGTCCGTGACATTTTCCACGGAACTCGGAGAGTAAGCGATCCCGCCCGTCTCCTTCGAGAGTCGCTGAAGGATTTTGGGATTTTCCTCTTCGTCGGCGCCGACCAGCACGATGGAGTAAATCATCACTTGCGAACGCCGGGCAAGCGCGAGAACCTGCGAAAATTTCTGCTGGCTCGCATTGTCTCCGCCGTCGCTAACGATTATTAACGCTTTCCTGGCCCAATGGGCAAGCTGCAGGTGGACGAGGCCCTCGGTGATGGCGTCATAGAGCGCGGTGCGGCCGCGTGCCGCGACGGCACGTACTGCCTTCGCAAGTTCGCTTGCGTCGCTCGTAAACGCTTTTCCGTTCATCAATTCAACCGTTACGTCATCGTTGAAGTCCACAACGAACATTTCGTCTTGAGGATTGCTTGAACGCGCAAACGTCGCCACGGCAGCGGCCACCGCGGGAAGCTTGGCGCCCATGCTGCGGCTATGATCAACAATCAGTCCGACGCTAACAGGATTATCTCCATCCTCGAACAGAGAGATATCTTGCGGCCGGCCGTTCTCGTATATGCGGAAGTCCTCAAGCTTAAGGCCCGCGACAACGTTTCCGGTTGCATCCGTAACGCTCACGGGTAGCGGAACTAACTCAGTCTTTACCGAGATCTTCGATTGGGCCGATTGAAGTGTGGCAGAGGGCCAGGGTCGCGAGTGCGCTGCGGAAGAAACACCGAGCAAAACTGCGGCAATCAGGCAAATCGCAGCGAATCGATTGGCCTTCTGTGAGGGATCGGTACACCAAGTAGCCACTAAAATCTCCTTACATCGCGAGGGCGATATGATCACCCTCGCGACGCGGAGCTCCATACATTCCGGCTTAGCTTGAGAAGCGCTTCAGTCCGATCGCCAGCCCGAGCGACGCCACGCCAATTAAAGCGATAAGCGGCAACGAGCTTGCCGTCTTCGGCAGTTCAGTTGGTTCTGCGGAAACAACCGGCTGAGGAGCGGGAGTTGCTACGGGAGCCGGCGTCTCGGTCGCTGTCGTTACGGGCGCTGGTTCGACCGCCGGTTGTTCCTGAGGAGCCACTTCCGTTACCTGTGTGTTTAGATCCACTGACGCGGATTCGTCCGACATCGCAGGAACCGAGTTCTTCGACTCCATCGCGAGTTGCGTCGCGCGTTGCCGGGGATAAACAAACTCCTGGCCGAAATTATCGCCAGGATAAAACCATGCCTTCAGCGCCTCCGGGTTGTCGCCCGAGCGTTCGGCAAACTTGACCACTGTCTTGCCCGTTGGCTTGAGGCGCACGTTGTTGATTGCGAGCACTGTGGTGATGAGGTGAGAGCCGTCGGCGTCCCAAATTTGCACGATGTGACGATCGGATTGGGAGTCGAGCAGTTTAAACGTGTAAGTCCCGGCCGGAAGAATTTGTCCGGGGATTTCAACCGGTTGGCTGAACGTCATTACGGTCTTCTTGTTTTCTTGATCGGCCCGAAGGTTCGGCGTTACTACCGCTCCGAACAATGCGAGTAGAACGGTGACGAGCACTGTGTAAATCGCCTTCCTATTCATTCGAATATCCTCCAAAGATTTAAGTAATTTGTTGCAGTCGGCTATTCAGTCGGCAGACTGCAAAATACCTCGGGAAACGGCCTGAGAACGCTCGCGCGCTCCGCGACGGCCCAGTGAGCCCCCAGTTGGCCCATGAGCGAAGGTGGGGCTTCGAACATGCATCGCTTGTACCTCAGGGTCGTTTTGAGGGGTATCAGGGGAAACCCTTAGGGGCTGCGGGTAAGTGCGGTAGATGCGCCGTCCCTGGCGTAGGCGTTTTCACTGCGGTTCTGGCCTTATCCAACAAGGAATAATTTCTGCCAGATACCTGAAGCTAGACTTTGAAGGAAATACTCAAACCACCTACTTGTATTCAGTTCTTATTGGCTGCTTCCACGGCCTTGGATTCCCCGAGCAGTTTCGCGCACGCATAAACCGTTCGCGTATGGGGCATCGGAAGATTCAGCCGTTCCCCTAACTCCACAACGGCGCCGACTACTGCTTCGAGTTCCATCGGGCGTCCGGCTTCCAAATCCTGCAGCATTGACGTCTTGTGCTCCCCGACTTTTTCGGCTCCCGCCATTCGCTGGTCAATCGTGATCGGCAGTTCGAGATTCATTCGGTTGCCGACTTCCTCAACCTCGCGCATGATGTCTCGCGCGAGCAAGGAAACCTGAGGATCGCGCGCCATCTGAACCACTGTGGCACCCGTTAGCGCGCTGATCGGATTGAAGACTGCGTTGCCTAGAATCTTGACCCATATTTCGTGCCGAATCCGCGTCGTGATTGGGCACCTCAAACCTGCGGCGATCAGTGCTTCCGCGATTCGCCTGCTGCGATCGGAGCGCGAACCATCCGGCTCGCCGAGCGAGATGCGGTTGCCCTCGGTATGCAGGATTACGCCCGGCTCGATGACTTCCGTCGCAAAATAAACAATCGACCCTACAACGCGTCGGGGTTCGATCGCGGCAGTTACCGCGCCGCCGGGATCCACTCGTTCGAGCCGAGTTCCCTCCAACGAACCTCCGAACCCCTGAAAGAACCACCAGGGCACACCGTTCTGGGTGCTGACGACGGTCGTGTCCGGACCTAGGACTGGGGCCAGTTGCGCAGCAAGTCGCGGCAAACTGTGAGCTTTTACCGCAAGGAAAACTACGTCCACCGGTCCTACATCTTCGAGCTTATCCGCAATTATGGGCCGCGCCTCAAAATCGCCATCCGCGCTGTTTACCTGCACGCCGCGCTCTTGCATGGCACGAAGGTGAGCACCGCGAGCGAAGAGGGTCACGTCCATGCCAGCTCGCGCCATTTTCGCGCCGACATAAGCGCCGATTGCGCCGGCGCCGGCGATCAGGAATTTCACGCAGGTGGGCCCGAAAGCGCCGCGGCAACCGCACTGCGTCGAACCTTTCCAGTTGCCGTTTGCGGAATGCTCGAAACGATGTACAACTTCTTAGGGCACTTGTATTCGGCGAGCCGTTCACGGCAATGTTTGAGCAGTATTGCTTCACTTTCCGGATCGTGCAGCACGACGGCAGCGGCTACCTCTTCACCGAGCGTCGGATGCGAGTATCCGAAGGTGACGGCTTCAGCGACAGCCGGATGCGCCAACAGAACTTTGTCTACCTCGCGAGGCATAATCTTTTCACCGGCGCGGTTGATCAGTTCCTTCAATCGTCCGGTAAGGTGCAGATAGCCATCCGCATCCAGGAAGCCCTCATCTCCGGTGCGAAACCATCCATCCACGAAGCAACTCGCATTAGCCTCGGGATCGTTTTCGTATCCCTCAAACACGCTTGGCCCTTGGATTACGATCTCGCCGCGCTGTTCCGTGTCGTCAAAATGATTGCTGTCCTCATCCATGATTCCGATGTGGACACCTGCGGGCGACCCGACGGAGCTCGGTTTGCGTGCCAACGGCGGCAAGGGGTTCGATGCCATCTGGTGCGCCGCTTCGGTCATGCCATATGCCTCGACAAGGGGCACGCCAAACACCTCTTCCATCTTGTGCATCACTTCTGCCGAGAGCGGCGTGCTGCATGATCGGATGAAGCGAAGCGAGTCCGCTCCAGTGGGCTTCCCTTTCTTTCCCGCCCGCGCCAATAAGAGCTGGTGGATTGTAGGCACTCCGGAATACCAGCTGACGCGATGCTCCCCTACCATCCTCCAGAACGAAAGGGCTTCGAACTTCGCGGGAACCACTACCGTGCCACCGGACAAAAGCGCCGCAATCGTGGAGGCCATCAGGCCATGCACGTGAAAAAGAGGCATTACGCAAAGCGAAACGTCTTCGGCCGAAAGTGAGTAGGTGTCGACAATGTTTGCTGCGGAGATCGCGAGGTTCCTTTGTTTCAACGGGACGCGCTTTGGATGTCCTGTGCTTCCGCTCGTGTGCAGAATTAACGCGACATCGTCGGGCGCTGGCTCGTCGACCGAAGTGCGTTTGCGAACGTCGGGAAAATGAACGGTCCCGGTTACATCCATTTCTATCGTCAGTACCGGAACATTTTTGTCTGCGGCAGCCCGCCGCGCTTCGTCAACGCCATTCGCCGGGCAAATCAGAATTCGAGCATTCGTATCTTCCAGAAAAAAACAGAACTCATCGTATTTGTAAGCCGGATTCAGAGGAGCCGCCGTTCCTGCAATCGAAGCTGCTAGAAAGCTCACAATGGCCGGCAGGCCGTTCGGGACCGATGTGGCCACGCGATCTCCGCGCCGAATGCCGGCTCCAGCGAGGGCGCTTGCCATGTCTATCACCTGACGCCGCAGCGCGTCGTAGCTGACTCGAATTCCCCGCTCGGGGACGATTACAGCCGGATGTCCGTTCCCGTTTCCGTTCGCGTGCAGCACATCCAGAAGGGTATTGGCCCGCTTAATCATTATTTTTTATCAATGCTCTGACGTTCATGCACCAATCTTATCAAGTTCGACCGGTCCGGCCAACGGGCTATTCTCGTTAGCCGTTTTACGGGCTAGTGGACAGGGCGCGAGGAAAGACGGGCGGGCCAGTCTTGCGGGGCGAACTCGACGCCCCAGAAATGAGGAGCGGGCGAAAGAAATTCCACTCCGACCCGCGTTCCTTTATCAGAGGTGTCTCCGAGGTATACGATCCTGCATTCCTGATCTTCCTCCGTGGCTGGGTTAGTGAGCACCACGTCAGCGCCCAGTTCTAGCGCTTCATGCAGATACAGCAAGCCACCGTGCGCGTTTATCACGATCGTCTGGCTCCTTTCGCGAAACTTGCGGCCATCGGCATTCTTGCCGGCCGCCTGCACGGGAATGCGCGTAAATACGCGAGAACTGCGCCTCTGGTCGTTTTTTGCCGCTTCTGTCAGTTCCGTCATGATTTGATTATCGTGCAACGCCCGCGCGCGGGAGTCAACCGCGCGGACTTGCGTGGTGTCCAAAAACACAGTCACGCGCTGGTCGCAAAAAGGTTGCTGAAATCCGGTAAGGTTCCGTAGAATGGCACGTTAGTTTTCATAGTGCTCATACGCTTGTAGAATCCTCCGTTCATCACGGCAGGATACTTCATGGTCCCAAGGCAGGAGTTCCTGGATGAACCTGATTGATTATATCGAGAGCCGGCGCGAAGAAAACTTGAACGAGCTGAAAGAATTTCTTCGTATTCCAAGCGTCAGCACAAAAAGTGAGCACAAACCGGATATCGAGCGCGCAGCCCGTTGGGTCGCCGACAAACTGCGCGGCGCCGGGCTGGAGAAAATCGAAATCGTTCCCACTAAGATGCACCCGCTCGTCTACGGCGAGTCGTTGCACGCTCCGGGCAAGCCCACGATTCTTTTTTATGGCCATTATGACGTTCAGCCAGCTGAGCCTCTCGACCTCTGGACAAGTCCCGCTTTTGAGCCCACTGTGCGCGATGGAAAGCTTTTCGGACGCGGCACGGCCGACGACAAGGGCCAGGTGCACATTCATTTGAAAGCGCTCGAAGCGCTTCAGGAATCTACAGGCAAGCTTCCGTTAAATGTAAAAGTCATGATCGAGGGAGAAGAAGAGGTCGGCAGCGTAAGCCTCTGGGACTTCGTCCAGGCGAATCGCGAGCGCCTGAAAGCCGATGCGCTCATCGTGTCCGACACATCAATGCTCGCCCCGGGCGTTCCTTCGATCACCTACGGGCTGCGCGGCCTGAACTACTATCAGATTGAAATCACCGGCCCTTCGCAGGATCTTCATTCGGGCGTATTTGGCGGCGCCGTCCCCAACCCCATCACGATTCTTGCCGAAATGATCGCCAAGCTTCATGACGGTAATTTCCGCGTCTCCATACCCGGCTTTTACAGCGATGCGGCCACGCTTTCTAAGCAGGAACGCAAGGCGCTCAATTCCCTGCCTTGGAAGGAAAAAGAGTTTCGAAAGACGGTAGGCGCCCCGGGATTGTGCGGCGAGAAGGGTTATACGATCGTCGAACAGCTTTGGACGCGTCCGACGCTCGAAGTGAACGGCATCTGGGGCGGCTACACGGGCGAGGGCGCGAAGACGGTAATCGCTTCGAAAGCTTATGCGAAGCTTTCCACGCGTCTGGTTCCGAATCAGGATCCAGCGAAAATTGCGAAGCTCGTTGAAAAGTACATCCGCAAACTTCTGCCGAAGACGGTTACGTGCAAGTTCGAAGTCCTGAGTATGGGCAAACCCTGGGTGGCGCCTTATTCGCATCCGATTTTCCAGAAAGCGATTCACGCACTCGAATCGGGCTTCGGAAAAAAAGCCGTCTTCATCCGCGAAGGCGGCTCGATCCCTTTCGTAACTCAGATGCACGACACATTTAAAGTTCCTTGCGTGCTTCTGGGGTTCGGACTGCCGGACGAAAACGCGCACGCACCGGACGAACACATCGCGCTTGAAAATTATTTCGGGGGAATTAGATCCGTCGCACTCTTTTACCAGCAGCTCGCCGCTTCCTGATTTCGCGTCGAGTTTCACGGTCGCGCGAAAAGCCCGTTTTTCAAGGCTTTTTTCAAGGTTTTGCTTGCGTTCATGCGGCTGTGCAGCTATAGTCCCTCGCGGCCTCCGGAAAGCCGGGGCCAACTCGCAACTACTTCTGAGGAGGCTAGAAGAACTCGATGGCAAACCCGATGAGCAAGTCCAAGATCGTGGCGCATATTGCTGAGAAAGTCAGCACGCCCGAGAAGCCGATTTCAAAAAAGCAGGCGATGTCCTTCTTCGAAGAACTTTTCAAGCTCGCCGTTAAGGAACTGAAGGGCGGCGCTGGCAAATTCGTAATCCCAGGTGTGGGACGCGCAGTCAAGGCCCACCGCAAGGCCCGCCTTGGCCGCAATCCGGCAACGGGCGAGACGATCAAGATCAAGGCAAAGACCGTGGTTCGATTGCGCGCGGCAAAAGCTTTTAAAGACGCCGTTTTGAAGTAACGCAGCCCGGCGCAGAGTTTCGCGATGAAACCCCCAGGCCCGGCCGGCCCCGTTCGCGGGGCTAGGGCTTGGGGGTTTTGTCTTTTCACCTCTTTCGTCCCGAGATGCAAATTCACACGGAGTTGTTCCGGAAATAATTCTTCCGTATAACGAGGCTAAATGACTTCCCCGCACTGGAGCGAGGCGCGAGCCGAGGCATATCGCAAGTTTCACTTCGACTTCACCGAAACGAGCCTCGCCGCGCAAACTGTTATCGTTGCCGGAGGCACCGGTGGTCTGGGCGCGGCCACGGTTGCGTTGCTTGCTCGCGAGGGCGCCAATCTGGTGGCTGGCTACCGTTCGAATCGCGCTCGCGGTGAAGCATTGCGTCAAGCGATTGAGACTGAATTCGGACGCAAAATAACGCTGGTGGAAGGCGACATTGCGAATCCCAAGGTTCGCCGCGAACTCTGGACCGCAGCCGAGAAATTCGGCGCGCCCGTCGCCGGCGCGGCGATTTTCCCGGGAGACCCAGCCCGAGTAGGATTTGAGGACTTGGACGACGAGGTGCTGCTCACATCTCTGGAAACGAACTATGTAGGTCCGGTGCTGCTCGCAAAAGAAGTCGGTGAAGCGATAGAGCGAAGCAACCACGCAGGCAGTTTGGTGCTGCTCTCAAGCATGCAGGCAATGGCCACGTTTCCGTCCAGCTTGAACTATGCCGCGCCAAAGGCGGCGCTTGTCCATGCTGCGCGTATTCTCGCCCAACGATGGACTCGAGTGCGTGTCAATGTCGTCGCCCCTGGGGCCACAGTTACCGGCATGGCCGAAGCCAGCGTACAATCGGGAAAATACGATCGTTACATCGAATCCGGCGCTATCGCCCGTTTCGGGCGCCCCGAGGATATTGCGCGCGCCGTTCGGTTTCTACTCGAGCCCGACAGCTACGTTACGGGCCAGGCGTTGGTGGTCGACGGCGGACTCACTTTGCGCCGCGACCTCGGCCCGGCAAAGTGAATCCAATCCTCCATGCATGAATATTCAGGCCTGCTCACCGATCTCTATGAACTCACGATGGCGGCGGGCTACCTGCAAACCCGCTTCGACGCTCGCGCCACATTCGAGCTTTTCGTCCGTCACCTTCCGAAGCAGCGCAACTATCTCGTTTCTGCGGGGCTCGAGCAATCTCTGGAATTCCTCGAGAACGTTCATTTCCAACCAGAAGAAATCACGTTCCTGCGCCGCCATCCCGTCTTCCGCAACATCCGCGACGAGTTCTTCGATTACCTTGCGAAATTCCGATTCACCGGCGACGTTTGGGCCGTACCCGAAGGCACGCTCGTTTTTCCCGGCGAGCCCATCCTGCGAGTTGTGGCTCCAATCATCGAAGGTCAGATTATGGAGACCTACCTACTCGCGACCATCAGCTACCAAACAATGATCGCGAGCAAGGCTGCGCGCGTGGTTAGTGCTGCCCAGGGCCGCCAAATCGTCGAGTTCGGCGCACGGCGCGCTCACGGCAGCCAAGCCAGTTTGCTCGCCGCTCGTGCAGCTGCGATCGGTGGATGCGTGGGCACATCGAATGTGCTCGCCGGTCAGCTCTTCGGTATGGATACCTACGGTACGCAAGCGCATTCCTGGGTAATGGCCCACGAAGATGAATCCGAAGCCTTCAGCCATTTCCTCGAGGCTTTTCCGAATGATGCGGTCTTGCTGCTCGATACTTACGACGTTCGAAATGCAGTAAAGAAAATAATCTCGATGGGCCGGAAGCCCGCTGGCGTGCGTCTCGATAGCGGAGATCTTGCAAGAGACAGCCGGTGGGTGCGCAGCGAACTCGATCGCGTGGGATGGAAAGACGTCAAGATATTCGCTTCCGGCGATATCGACGAATTCAAGATCGCCGAGCTCCTGAAGAATCGTGCAGCCATCGACGCCTTCGGCGTTGGGACCGCGCTCGCAACCCCGGGCGACGCACCTCATCTGAATTTAATTTACAAGCTCGTGGAAGTCGAACGCGGTGGAAAAATCCGTGAAGCCGCAAAACTTAGTCAGGCCAAAGTCACCTATCCTGGCCGTAAACAAACCTTTCGTTATTCGTCGAAGGCAAATGAATGGGAAGGCGATAGAATTGCCCTGGAAACCGAGCCTGCCAATGGCGGCGCGCCTCTTCTAGTTCAAGTCATGCGCGGCGGCCGTCGACTTTCGCCCGCCGATCCCATTGCCAAACTCCGCTCGCGATGCATGGAGGGTCTCGAGCGCCTGCCGCAACGCTATCGCCGCATCGACCGCTCTGCCGTTTATCCCGTGCGCTACACCAAACGCCTCGAAGCGATGCTCGAAAAGGTTCGCCGCCGCGTTCGCCGCGAAGCATCGAAGTAACCTCTGCGCTAAAATAAGCTCTTACAGTTCCGGAGGCCCTCAGCAATGCCGTCGCGCAAATTTGTTCTCTGGGAAGTAGACGCCCAGGCTGATTTCATGCTGCCAGGCGGCAAGCTATACGTCCCCGGCGCCGAAAAGATCATTCCAAACATCAAGCGTCTCGTCGATGCCGCGCGCGATGGACGCGCGTTGCTGGTCTCCAGTACTTGCAGTCACACGCCAGACGATCCGGAATTTCAGATCTTTCCGCCACATTGTCTCCGGGGGACGCCCGGTGCTCGCATCGTGTCCGAAGGCCTTGCAGAAGATATTTCTACGATCCCCACGAATGCGGCTTTCGAATTGCCTGCCGATCTTTTCAATCATCAACAGATCGTAATCGAGAAACAGATGCTCGACGTATTCAGCAATCCTCACACCAACGCAATCGTAGAAAAGCTGGCTCGCGATGCCGAATTCATAGTCTTCGGCGTAGTCACCGAATACTGCATGGGACTGGCCGCGAAGGGACTACTCGATCGCGGGCGCAAGGTCGCAATAGTCACAGATGCCATCGAAACGCTAAAAGCCGATGAAGGCCATCGCACGGTCAGCGAACTCACAGGTCTGGGCGCACGCCTGACTACAACTGATGAAGCGCTCGCAGCGATTGTTTGACACCTCCCAAACGTAGTGCTACTAACAAAGCCATGTCATCGGATCACGTCGAACAGGCTTGGGGTTTATTGCAGCAGGCATACAGAGCGCAAATGGAAGGTGATTACGACCGCGCCATCGAACTCTACAGAAATTCGCTCGAACTCCACGAAACGGCCGAAGCGCACACTTTTCTGGGCTGGACGTACCACTTTCAAGGAAGAGTTGACGATGCCATTGCCGAATGCAAACGCGCCATTGAAGTCGATCCAGATTTCGGCAATCCCTACAACGATATCGGCGCATACCTGATCGCGCTGGGCCGCAACGACGAAGCTATTCCGTGGCTGGAGCGTGCCACCGAAGCGCCTCGTTACGACCCGCGCCACTATCCCTTTTTCAACCTAGGCCGCGTTTACTACGCCAAAGGCATGATTAATCGGGCACGTGAATATTTTCAAGAAGCGCTCCGCATCGAGCCGCGCTACACCCTCGCCCGGCAGGCCGTAGAGAACATTCGTCGCATGGTCAACTAATCGCCGCCTTTCGTATCCGAACCCGGCTTCACGATGCGGTCATAAATCCATAGGAGCAGCGCGGTCAGGACCCCCACGCTCGTCACCGCCCACCAGATTTTCCCTGGCTGGTGCTGCACTTCTCCAAAATGACGGACCAGCCGGCCGCCGAACCATCCGCCGATCAGCGAGCCGATTCCAATCGGGAGAAATGCGAATCCCATATAAGTTCCCTGCTGACCTGCGGGCGCAAGACGGGAAATGTACTCATAGTAGCGCGGTGATTGCGTGATTTCGCCAAGCGCTACCACCACGAGCGTCACGATCGCCATCGTGACCGTTGGATGAACGGCCAGAATGATCCACGCAAGCCCTGAAATGAGCGTCCCTAAAATCACGGCCCTAAACGCAGGGATCTTCTGCGTCAGGAAGCTCACGACCATCTGGAGCGAAATCACGACGAGCGGACCTGTTACAAGCATCAACTCCGTGTCCGTCTTTGGATTTACGTAATCATGGATATACACCGGCAGAATGATGAACTCCTGCCAATACACCACCCAATAGCCCGTGAAAATCAGCAAGAACAGCATGAACCGCGGGTTCGTCAGCACGGTTCGGAAATTCCTGGCTGATTCAGCTAGGCTAGCTGTCTGCGCCGCGCCCGACCGCCTCGGCTCCTTGAAGAACAAAAGCACGGCGAAGAACATCACGAAGACGCTAAGCGCCGAGACACGAAACACGTTCTCGACGCTGAGGTTCTGGCGAACCCATGAAGCCACGTACGGGCCGGCCGCTCCGCCAATGTTCACCAGCGTGTAGTAAATTGAATAACCAATCGAACGCACGTTTTCTTTGGACGCACGAGCCGTCGTGCCGACGACGCATGGCTTCACCAGTGCGATTCCCAGAGCCGGCAGCATCAACACGAAAGTTACCAATACGACCAGCGGTACCGCTGCACGTATAGGAGCGAGCCATGTGCTACCCAGCGATCCCAACAAGAAATAAGCACAACTCAAGATGAGATACGCCAGCGAGAGCGACCGACGGAATCCGAGCCGGTCGGCCAGCGTTCCACCGAACGCCGCGAGAAACCACACGAGCCCGCCGAAGAGTCCCGCGAGACTGCCTGCCTCAGCGACGGGAAAACTCAAAGTTTCGTGGAGATAACGCGCCAGCGATGCAAAAGCCGCATAGTACGACAATCGCTCGAACAGCTCCGTGACATTCGCCACCCAGAAAGCTGGCTCGAAGCCCGACCTGATTTCCTGCCATCGCTGCGTGAAGCCCAACTTCCCACCTCGATGCGACGCTCGTCCTCGACTGCCCGCCGGCCGCTTGCCCGCCGTAGGTGGGCGATTGTAGCGGAACTTCGTTGCCAACGCCGCCCGAATCCTCGCCCGGCCTCACTTCGCTGTGGGTTGAAAAAACCCTGCTCGGCGGTCGATAAGAACCGTGCGCCTAAAGAAATGCTTATGGCTTCTATAAGCGACAGCGATCTGCTTTGCTTTCGGCGCTCGGATGCGTGTGCTAATATCGCAAGGTTTGGCGGCCCGCGTCATCGCCGCTAATGACGAATGCCCATCTTGACGATGAAGGCTTTGCGCAAAATGCGTCCCGCACGGGGCGCACAACTCGAAACACTCCCCATTCCTGTACCCGGCCCCACTGAGGTTCTCGTGCGCGTGCGCGCTGCTTCGATTTGTGGAACCGACCTCCATATTTACGGCTGGGACCGCTGGTCTGCATCCCGCATTCGCCCGCCCATGACGTTCGGCCACGAATTCTGCGGCACTATCGAAATGGTCGGGGACGAAGTTACCTCGGTTCGCGCAGGTGATTTCGTCAGCGCCGAAATGCACGTTAACTGCGGCCATTGCCGCCCTTGCCGTATGGGCCAGCCGCACGTTTGCCAGAACGTAAAAATCATTGGCATCGACGCCGACGGTTGTTTTGCCGAATTTGTGCTTATTCCAATTCGCAATGTCTGGAAAATTGATTCCGCCATTCCCGAACATTATGCCGCCATTCTCGACCCATTGGGCAACGCCGTTCACACAGTGCTTGCAGGAGAGATTGCCGCGCTAAACGTGCTTGTCACCGGCGCCGGACCGATTGGCTTGATGGCCATCGCCGTCGCGCGCGCCTGCGGTTGCGCGCAGCTCTTTGCCACCGAAGTGAATCCGCACCGCCGCGAGCTCGCGAATAAAATGGGCGCCGATTTTGCATTTGATCCGAACGAAGGCGACGTGGTCGCGCGCGTCCTTGAAGCCACCGACGGCGCCGGCGTCGACGTTCTCCTCGAAATGAGCGGCCACCCTGCCGCAATTCACCAGGGTTTTCAGATGTTGCGCCCGGGCGGGCGCGCATCGTTGCTTGGTATTCCGAAAGATCCCGTCACGTTTGATCTCGTAAACGACGTAATCTTCAAGGGTGCGACCGTCCAGGGAATCTACGGTCGCCGGATGTTCGAGACCTGGGTGCAGATGACCGAACTGCTGAAGCACGGCCGCCTCAAG
>Ga0210394_10002130_pt1 | contig 28193 bp, 27 predicted proteins | sample IncBWC12MmetaG_FD_160121 | JGI IMG/M metagenome (GOLD analysis project Ga0210394, IMG submission 160121) | Forest soil microbial communities from Barre Woods Harvard Forest LTER site, Petersham, Massachusetts, United States - Inc-BW-C-12-M | ecosystem: Environmental > Terrestrial > Soil >...
GGCGATCGCCTCGTCGAGCTCGAGGCGGTGGTAATGCAGTACCCCCAGATTGTGGTGACAGTGCAGATCATCGGGGGCAAGGGTCGCGGCCCGGCGGCCGGCGACGAGCGCCTCGTCGAACCGGCCCAGCACGCGGTATACCTCACAGACGTTGCGATGATAGACCCCCTCCATCGGCGCCAGGGCGAGCGAGCGTTCCATCAGCCGCGATGCCTCGTCGATGCGGCCCATCCTGAATGCGACGATCCCCATCAGATGCAGCGCCGGGGGATGGTCGCCGGCCTCGGCGATGATATCGCGCAGGACGCTCTCGGCCTCGGCGAGGCGGCCCGCCTGCTCGTGTCCGGTCGCGAGCTGCATCAGCTGCGCGATCCGTTGGACGCCGGACGCCGGGGGCTCCGGCGGCGATGTCACCTCCGGCGCGGGGCGGCCCGCCGCCGGGACTACGCCGAGCTGAATCTCGGGGATTATCGCCCCGGAATCCGTGCCCGAGTCAATCAACGGGATAACCGAGACGTTTGATGATCGGCTCGAGGATCGCGGTCGCCGGTTCCAGCTCTTTCAGGTAGTGGCGATAGCGGTAGCGCGAGCGGTCGTACAACCGCTCGGTCACTTGGGCATAGCTGGCGGTCCGCGCGTAGCGGTGGTTCTCGTGAAAAGCAAGGCAGCTTTCGTCGAACGGCTCCCCGATGAAATCCAGCATGCGGCGGACCGCGTCCTCCTGGTTGTCGACAATGTCCTCGTAACGGATCGGCAGGTAACGCAGCGTCATTTGCGCCCGGTAATGCTCGACCAGATCGATCGTCAGCGCAAAGTGGCGGGCCGCGGTTTCCAATGCATAGGAGCAATAAAACCCGTGCGTCAGGTGGTTGGAAAACGTCGACAGCACGACATCGAGCGGGTGGCGCAAGACATGGATGATCGGCGAGCGCGGGAACATCAGCGCAATGAGGCCGAGATGGGTTTCGTTGAGCGGCATCTTGTCGGTGAACCAGGCGGCGCCCGCTTCGACGATGTCGAGTTGGCGGACCCGTTCGAGATAGTAATCGCGCAACTCATCGAGGCCGGCGCGCCGGTCGCCCATCCACAATTCCGCCAGGGCCTCGGGATAGGTCAAGGGGCTATTCAGCACCCGCATCATCGCCTGGGTGATCTCATTGACGAAGGGCAGCTCGTCGCCGGCGCAGATGCGCGGATGCGCCGATAGGGTCTGCTCGACGAGGGTGGTGCCGGACCGGGGAAAGCCGAGAATGAAGATCGGCTGCGCCGTGTCGTCGCGCAGCTGCGCCCGCGGCAGGATCGCAAGCCGGCTTTCGGTGAAGAACCCCTTGAGGCGGGCAGCCTGCTGCTGCGCCTGCTCTTCCAGATAGTTGAGGCCGGTAACCTCACGGCACAGGCGCTTCCCCTCGGCGAACGCCGCGAACGCCTCGTCGTAGCGGCCGATGCGGTCGAGCAGGCGCCCCTTCTCCAGGAGCTCGTTGGCCCCGAGCCCGGCGCTATTTTCCGGCCGCGCCATAGCATCGAGGATCGCCAACGCCTGGGAATACGATCCGCTGCGGCCGCTCAGAACGGCGCGCGACAGCATGACGCTCGGATTATTGGGCGCCAATCGGTCGGCACGGTCGAGCAATTCGGCGGCGCGCTCGACATTGCGGTCGGCCTCTTCGAGCCGCGCCCAGCCGAGCCAAGTCTGCAATATTTCGGGCGCCTGAGCGCTCGATTCCTCATAGAGCTGCCGCGACTCCGCCATCCTGCCCTGGTTTCTCAGGTTCCAGGCGAGATTGGCGAGGAGGATCGGGTCGCGCGACTGGGCCAGTTCGATGACCTTGCGGTAGTGGTATTCGCCGATCTGAGGCCGGTTGGCCTCGGTCATGATCATGCCCATCAAATTGTGCGATTGCGGGTTTTGGGGCGCGATGCGAACCGCGTTGCGGGCGTGGATCTCTGCGTCGGCGATGGCGCCCTTGCCGAACAGCGCGAGGGTGAGTTCATGGGTCGCCCACAAGGTGTTGGGATGAACCCGCACGATCCGCTGCAGGAGAGTATTGGCGGCGTTCTCCGCACCGGCCGCCTTACGGATCCGGTACAGCAAGGACAAGGCCTCGAGTTGACCCGGCGCCAGCTCCAGCACCTCAAGACACAGCCTCTCCGCTTCCTCCGCGGCACCTTGCGCATGACGCTCGGCGGCGCGCTGGACGATCGGCAGGAGCGGCCCGCTCGCCGCCGCCGGCGGCACCATGGAAAAATCCATGCCGCAACAGCGCACCAGACGCAGCCCGCTGCCGCAGGCGCATAGACGCTGATCGACAATCATCGCCGCAATCTCTCGACCCTCTCAGGGGCCAAAGGACGAGAAAACCGTCGCCCCGTCAACCCGGTCTGCCGTGCCTGGCGCGCTAAAACACGACGACGCTGCGGATTGTTTCGCCGCGCTCGAGCGCGGCGAAGCCGTCATTGATCTCGTCGAGCGCGAGGTGGCGCGAGATCAGCTCGTCGAGCTTCAAGCGGCCGTCGAGATAGGCGCGGGCGAGGAGCGGGAAATCGCGCGCCGGCCGCGCCCCGCCGTAACTCGACCGCCGGATGCGCTTGTCGCCCATGAGGCTTCCCCAGCGGAACGCGACATCCTCGGCAACATCGGTCTTGCCGAGCCAGATCACTTCGCCGCCCGGGCGCGCCGCTTCGAGGCTGGCGCGGAACGAATCAGGGTTGCCGGCGGCTTCGAAGACGACATCGGCGCCGCGTCCGGCGGTCTTCGCCTTGGCGACGGCAGCAGGATCCTCGCGGCGCGCATCGACGCCAGAGGTCGCGCCGAGGCGCTCGGCGAGCGCGAGTTTTCCCCGGTCGAGATCGACCGCAATGATCTCGCCCGCGCCGGCGAGGCGCGCGCCCTGCACGGCGGCGAGGCCAACCGCGCCGCAGCCGATCACCATGACCGTGTCGCCATAGCCAACGGTCGCGATATTGAGCGCCGCGCCGACCCCGGTCATCACGCCGCAGCCGATGAGGCAGGCGCGATCGAACGGCAGCTCCTTTGGCACGACGATCGCCTGATGGTCAGCGACAACCGCGTATTCGGCGAAGGCGCCGAGAAACATCAGCTGCCTCACCTCACCCCCGTCGCCGAGCCTCACGCGGCTGGTTCCATCGAAAGCCAGCGCCTTCGGCCCGTGCGCCAGATAGGTCTCGCACAGGATCGGCAGATCGCGCTCGCAATAAAAGCAATGCCCGCAATGCGGGTTTCACGACAGGACGACGTGGTCGCCGACATGGAGGCCCTGCGCCCCATGGCCTCGCGCCTCTGGCCCGAGTTCTTCGACGATCCCCGCCGCCTCGTGGCCGAGCACGATCGGCAACGGATAGCGCAGCGACCCGGTGATGACTTCGAGATCGGTATGGCACAGCCCGGCGGCCTTGATCCGCACCAAGACATCGCTCGGCCCGAGCCCGCCCCCGACCACCGGCTCGACCGTCATCGGCGCGCCCACTCCGTGCAGTACCGCCGCGCGGTATTGGATCGTCATTGGCTGGCCCTCATCCTCCCGGCGTCCGGTGCAGCGGGGCGCCGCGGCGCGCCGGCGGTGCGTCGTCCCTGATCTGGAAGGCGCCGTCGACGGTTGCCACCCGGTCGCCCCGGCACCAGCGCGCGACAAAGGCGCCGGCGAGCGTCGTGTCGCCAAAATAGACCGCGACCGCGTCGTTGACGACGCCGCGCAACCCGGACGGGGTCATCGCCCAGCAATCGGCGCCGCAATTATCGTCGAGCCACACCTTCAGCTCGTCGAGCCGGCTGCCGAGCCCCTGCGGCGGCACCCCGATGCGGATCCGCACCGGAAACCGGCGCTCGGCCTCGCCGATCATCAATCTGGAGCTGGCCGCCATGGATGTTCCCCGTTCGTTCCAGACAGGATGCCACGCTGCCCCGCCCGCTGTCCAGCATATGGGACAACTCAGATCGGACCGCGGCGTCCCGCCCGCACGCGGCCGAGACGGCCGCGCTCCAGTTTACGACCCCGGCACGATTCCCTTCGGCAGGCCCTCGCAATGGCGGGCGATCTCGCCGGGGGTGGTGAGCCACAGCGCGTCTTTGTGCGCCATGATGTGGCGCAGCGCGTCGCGCAATGCGCGCAGGCGGAACGGCTGGCCGATGATGAACGGGTGGAGCGCGATCGAGAACACCAGCGGATATTTCCGCGATTGATCGAGCATCTCGTCGAACTGGTCGGTGATCATCTCGGCGAATTGCCGGCCGGTGTGATGGCGGGTGAGGAGAGCCGGCAGATCATTGAGCTCGATCGGGTAGGGCACCGAGAGGATCGGGCCCGAGCGCGTCTTCAGCCAAACCGGCTGGTCGTCGAGCGGCCAATCCATCACATAACGGTAGCCGGCCTCCTTCAAGAGGTCCGGGGTGACGCGGCTCTCGGCGAGACCCGGGCCGAGCCAGCCGTCCGGCCGCTTGCCGGTCAGCCGGGCGATAACTTCGGTGGCCCCGCCGATCAGCCGCGCCTCGTCCTCCTCCCACAGCGCGTCCTGGCGCTCGGCATTGCTGCGGCCAGGGCCGACATATTCGTCGCCCCGGCCGTTGAGGCGCTCGACGATGTCCGGGCAATACTCCAGGGCCGTCGAGTTGACGTTGTGCGCGCCGGGGAGGCCAAACTCGTCCAAGAGGTCGAGGTAGGACCAGATCCCCACCCGGTTGCCATAATCGCGCCAGGCGTAATTCTGCTGGCTCTGCGGCCGCTCGGCCCCGCTCGCGTCGACGCCGAGCCCGGCGCGATAGGCGAACTGCTCGATGTTGCTGCACAGGAACACCGCGAGCCGCTTGCCCTCCGGCCAGTCATAGACCGGCCGCCGAGTGATCGGCACATAGTCGTAACGGTCGTGAGTTGGGAGTTTCATGACCGATGCCCTTGTAAAAAGCCCCCACCCCGACCCTCCCTCGCAAGCAAGGGAGGGAGATCAGCAGAGCGGCCCACCCGGCCCTCCCTCGCTTGCGGGGGAGGGAGGGGCCCACGCCGCAGGTGTGGGAGGGTGGGGGCTAACCGGCCTATCGCCCGGTGAACACCGGACGGCGCTTTTCCATGAAGGCGGTGCGGCCTTCGGTGTAGTCAGCGCTGGCGAAGCATTCGTCGACGACGCGCTGGCACAGCGCCATGTCGCGCTTGCCCTCGTCCTGTAGGGCCTCGCGGACGATCTGCTTGGCGGCGCGGATGGTCAGGGGCGCGTTGGCTGCGATCATCTCGCAATAGTGCTTGACGTAGCCTTCCAGCTCACCCTCCGGGACCAGGCGGTTGATGAGGCCCATTCCGAGCGCTTCCTCGGCGCTGAACTGGCGCGCGGTATAGAAGATCTCGCGGGCATAGGCCGGGCCGACCAGGTCTATGAGCTTCTTGATGCCGTCATAGGCATAGCCGAGCCCCAATTTGGCGGCGGGGATCCCGAAGCGCGAACCTTCGGCGGCGATGCGGATGTCGCAGCCGATCGCGGTTGCGAGACCCCCGCCGATGCAGTAGCCGCGGATCATCGCGATCGTCGGCTTCAGCGTGTTCTGCAGTTTGAGACGCGCCGCCTCGGACACCCTGCTGTATTCCTTGGCGGCCTCTTCGGTGGCGCGCTTTTCCTTGAACTCGGAGATGTCGGCGCCCGAGACAAAGGCTTTGCCCCCGGCGCCGGTGACGACGATGACGCGGACCCCAGGATCCTTCTCGAAATCGTCCATGATCTGCGCCACCGCCTGCCACATGTCGAGGGAGACCGCGTTGTGGCGCGCCGGGTTGTTGAAGATGATGCGGCCGACCGCACCCTCTTTCTCGGCGAGCATCTTCGATGTGATCGGCTGGTCGAGCATGGCGGTTCGCGCTCCTCATGTTTGCCGGCGACAGAATGGCAGATCGCCGGCACCGGCGCATCCGCGCATTCGGCGGGTCTGCTCAGTCGTCAGCCAATGCGAGCCTTGCCCCTACCGGTTCGGCCGCGATCGGCCGGTCCGGCCGGATCCACCAGGTCATGACGATGGCGAACAGCAAGAGCCCGATCGAGAAGGCGAACGGCGTCGTCCAGCTGCCGGTCCGATCGAGGATCCAGCCGAACGCCACCGGGGAGAGTATGCCGGCGACCGCGCCGGCTGCATTCATCAGCGCACTGGCGGTGCCGGCGTAATTCGGCGCGATGTCCATCGTCGCCGTCCATAAGGGCGAAATCGCGAAGCCGAGAAAGAACAAGGCAAGCGTGAAGCCGGCCAGCCCGATGACGAGCTGGTGGACGAAGATCGCCGGCACCAGCGCCGTCACGGCGAGCGCCCAACTCATTGCAATGAGGAGCGAGCGCGCGATCTTCAGCTTGCCGGTTCGGCGTAAGAGATTGTCGGTGGCCACGCCCCCGAGCAATTCGGCGATCATCGCGCAGAACAGCATCACCGCGTAAAACAGCGACGATTTCTTGAGATCGAGGTCATAGTTCTTCTGAAACAGGGACGGCATCCAGGTCACATAGAGCCAGCCGGTCCAGCCCTGGCAGAAATAGACGATCATCAGCGGCGCCATGCGCGGGATAAGCCGCCGCCACGGCACCGGCCCGTAGGCGATCTGTCGGTCGGGTTGGGCGGTCGCCAATGCGTCGAGCTCCGCGGTGGTGATGCCGGGATGCTGGCGCGGATCCTCGTGGAAATACCGCACCCACAGCAATGCCCACAGCGCCGACACGATGCCGAGCGCGACGAATGAAAAACGCCACGAGAACCACGTGATGAGGAACGCAACGATCGGCGCCGCCGCGCCCGCACCGAGACGCCCTGCGGCATGGGTGATGCCAACCGCCGCGCCGCGCGAGGCGAGCGAGGTCCAATTGGAGAGCGCTCGGGTCGCCGCCGGCAATGTCGCTCCCTCGCCCATGCCGAGCACGAAACGCACGGCAAAGAGCGAAACGAGCCCAGTTACCGCCCCGGTCATGATTGTCGTCAACGACCATGCGAGGCCGCAGACCGTCAGCGTGCGCCGCGCGCCGAAGCGGTCGGCAAACCAGCCGCCGATCAGCTGAAACGGGGCATAGGCGTAGTTGAAGGCCGAAAAGGCGACGCCGAGCGCAATATTGCTGAGCCCGAGATCCTCCTTGATCACCTCCGCCGCGGCGGCGAGGTTGACGCGGTCGACAAACAGGATGAAGTGCATCAGGACCAGAAGGCCCAGAAAGTTCCGGGTGGCCCGGCCGGAGAGCATCAACATCATTGCGAGCCTCCCTCGCGGCCCATCGCGCCGGCCTCGGCGACGCAACTCGGTCGGGCATGGTCGCGCCTCGCCCACCTAATGTGGCAGATCGCGCGCGGCGGCGCATCCGCACAATCGCGATGCCTGCTCTTATCAAGACGGGGGCCGAGACGGGTAGCGCCCACCGCTGGCGGCCACTATGGTTCGGCGATGGCGACGCTTGGCGATGTGGCTCTGCGGGCAGGCGTTTCAGCCGCGTCGGTATCGCGTGTCCTCAACCATCCGGGGAAGGTGAGCGGCGAGGTTCGCGAGCGGGTCATGCGCGCGATGGGTGAACTCGGCTATGTCCGGGACGGGGCGGCGCGCGCGCTCGCCTCGCGCCGGTCGCTCACCATCGGCCATGTCGTACCGACGCTCGGGATCGGGATCTTCGCGTCCGGCGTCGCGGCGCTGCAGCGGCGGCTCGATGAATTCGGCTATCAGCTGCTGGTCGCCGCGAGCGACTATGACGAGGCGAAAGAGCTGCGCCAGGTCCGCGCGCTCATTGAGCGCGGCGTCGACGGCATGGCGCTGGTCGGTCAGCGCCACATGCCCGAAATCTATCAGCTGCTGCGGGCGCGCAAGCTCCCTTATGTCAACACCTACCAGTTCGACGGGCAAAGCCCGCATCCGAGCATCGGCTTCGATAACCGCACCGGCACCTTCGCGCTGACCCGCCATCTCATTGATCTCGGGCACCGCCAGTTCGGCATCGTCACGGCCGCGCCGAGCCTCAACGACCGGATCGCGGCGCGCCTCCAGGGGATCCTCGACTGCCTCGACGATCGGGGTATTCCAGCTTCGGCGCGGCACATCGCCGAGGTGGCGGCGCAGACCATCGTCGAGGGCCGCGGCGCGACGCGGGCGCTGATCGCCGCCCATCCCGACCTGACCGCGATCTATTGCACCACCGATACCCTCGCGATCGGTGCGCTGTGCGAGTGCCGCGCTCTGGGCGTTCGCGTGCCCGAGGACATCTCGGTCGCCGGCTATTCCGATCTCGAAATCGTCTCCGAGCTCGACCCGGCGCTCAGCACCGTCCACATCCCGGCCGGCGAGATCGGGACCCGCACCGCCGATTTCCTGATCGACCGCATCACGGGCCGAATGGGCCCGAGAAAGATCGAGCTCGAAGCGGAAATCATCATCCGGGGATCGACCGGACCCGTGCGCGCCGCTTCCCGGTTCGGGGGCAGATTCCGGGCGCTGTGAGCGGGAGCACTCGGACAGAACGGGCGCGGCCAAGTGATCGACCTCGCGCAATACAAGGCGACGTTGAAGCGGGGACGGCTGCGTCCGCTCGCGGCGGCTTGACTTGGGCTCGCGCTTCGGCTATCGTGAAAGCGCTATCATCACACTGAATCAATCCCTTAACATATAAATGATCTGGGGAGACACGGCATGAAGATGGGCCTGCGCTGCCTAGCCGTCGCGCTTTTGGTGATGATGCCGGCGATGCTGATGGGGGCGGCGCCGGTACGCGCCGACAGCACGCTCGACAAGATCCTCAAGGAAAAGAAGCTGCGCGTCACGATCGATATCGCCAATCCGCCGTTTGGCGTCCTCGGCAAGGACGGCGAGCCCGACGGCTCGGATGTCGCGGTCGCCCGCAAGATGGCGCAGGACATGGGGGTCGCGATCGAATTCGTGCAGGTCCCCGCGACCGGGCGCATCCCGGCGCTCTTGGCCGGCCGCTCCGATGTGACGATCGCCTCGATCTCGGTCACCACCGACCGCGCCAAGGCGGTGATGTACTGCAACCCGAACGGGGCCTTGGAGATCGTCATCCTGGCGCCGCAGAGCCTCACCCTCAAGACGCCCGCCGATCTGGCCGGCAAGCGGATCGGCATCACGCGCGCGACGCTCGAAGAGGCGACCGTGCCGAAGATGGCGCCCAAGGAGACCAACATCGTCTGGTTCGACGACATCACCTCGACGATCCAGGCGCTTCTGTCGGGACAGGTCGATGCGGTGGCGATGACTTCCTTCGCCGGGAAGACCATGTCGGACGGCAATCCGGACAAGCACATCGAGAAGAAGCTGAGCGTGACGACGGCATTCTACGGACCGATCGTGCGGCCGGGCGATTTCGAGCTGCGGCAGTGGATCAACACCTGGCTATTCCTCAACGACCAGAACGGCTCGCTGGCGGCGATCTACAAGAAGTACACCGGCCTCGACCTGCCGCCGCTGCCGCGGTTTTGATCCCGCCTCCGCCGGGCTGCATGACGAACCCGCGTCCTTCGAGACGCGCCCTCCGGGCGCTCCTCAGGATGAGGAATATTTGTGCGTGGTATAAACCATTTAACCTCATCCTGAGGAGCCCGCATCGCGGGCGTCTCGAAGGACGCACGGCGGTGCCCCCGGTGTGAACTACGTCTTTCAGTTCAATGTCGTCTGGGAGCATTTCCCGGAGCTCTTGGACGGCGCGCGGCTCACCATTCAGCTCTCGGCCGCGGCGATGGCCCTGGGGCTATGCCTCGCCATCGCCTGCGCCTACGGCAAGTCGGCGGGACCGCGGCCGGTGCGCGTTCTGGTGGCGGCCTATGTCGAGCTGATCCGCAACACGCCGTTCCTCATACAGATCTTCATCTTCTATTTCTCGCTGCCGATGATCGGCATCCGCCTCACCGCCGACACCGCCGCCCTCGCCGCGATGACGGTCAACCTCGGCGCCTATGCCGCCGAGATCGTCCGCGCCGGCATCGAGGCGGTCCCCCACGGTCAGGTCGAGGCGGCGCGGGCGCTCGGGTTGAAGCGCCCGCAGATCTTCCGCTTCATCGTCATATTCCCGGCGCTGAAGACGGTATATCCCGCGCTCGCCAGCCAGTTCATCCTCTTGATGCTGAATTCCAGCGTGGTCTCGACGATCTCGGCGGTCGAGCTGACCGCGATCACCAACTCGCTGACCTCGACCACGTTCCGCTCCTTTGAATTCTATTTTGTCGCGACCGGCCTCTACCTCGCGATGTCGCTCGGCTTCAGGGTGGTTTTGAGCGGCATCTATTGGACCGTGTTCGAGCGCGGCCGGGCAGCTTGAACCAATGATGACGCGCAGCTTCGGCACCGCGGAGTTCCTCTACCTCCTGAAGGCGGTCCCGTGGACCCTGCTCTTGTCGCTCGGCGCCCTCCTCGGCGGCGGGATCGTCGGCCTCATGATCGCGATCCTGCGAACCTCGCCCTTGCCCGTGTTGCGCTGGCTCGCTACCGGCTACATCGAGCTGTTCCAGGGCACCCCCGTTTTGATGCAGCTCTTTGTCACCTATTACGGCCTCGCCGTGGTGTTCAACATCCAGGTCGATCCCTGGCCATCCGTGCTCCTCGCCTTCACCCTTTATTCGGCAGCCTTCCTCGGCGAGATCTGGCGCGGCTCGATCGAGGCCATCCCGCGGCCGCAATGGGAGGCCGCGGAATGCCTCGCGCTGAGCTTTCCCCAGCAGCTCCGGTACGTCATCCTGCCGCAGGCGGCGCGCATCTCGATCCCGCCGACGGTCGGCTTCGCGGTCCAGCTGATCAAGAGCACATCGATCGCGGCGATCATCGGCTTTGTCGAATTGACCCGCGCCGGGCAGCTGATGACCGACGCGACGTTTCAGCCGATGATCGTCTATCCGGTCGTGGCGGCGCTCTATTTCCTCTTATGCTGGCCGTTGTCCTTATTGGCCCAGACCCTCGAAAGGCGCATCGATGCCACTCTTGGCATTAACCGGCATTTCTAAGCGCTTTGGCGCGCACCGGGCGCTCGACGAGGTATCGCTCGCCGTCGAACCCGGCGAGGTCGTCGCGATCATTGGGCGCAGCGGCTCGGGGAAAAGCACCCTCTTGCGCGTCATCAACGGGCTGGAGCGCCCGGACAGCGGCACGATCGCGTTCGACGGCAAGGTCCTCGCGCCGACCGGGCATCAGACGCGGGCGCTGCGCCGCGAGATCGGCATCGTCTTCCAGAGCTACAATCTTTTTCCCCATCTCAGTGTCGAGCGCAACATCACGCTGGGGCCGACCGTGGCGAAGGGCATGAGGCTCCCAGCGGCACGCGAGCTCGCCCGCCGGGTTTTGGCGATGGTCGATCTCGAGGACAAGATCGACGCCTATCCGCAGCAGCTTTCCGGCGGCGAGCAACAGCGCGTCGCGATCGCCCGCGCGCTGGCGATGGAACCGCGCCTCGTCCTTTTCGACGAGATCACCGCCGCCCTCGATCCCGAGCTGATCGGCGAAGTTGTCCGGGTCCTCGAACGGCTGGCCCAGGGCGGCATGACGATGGTCCTCGTCACCCACGAGATGGGGTTCGCGCGGAAGAGCGCCGACACGATTGTCTTCATGCACGCGGGGCGGGTCTGGGAGAAGGGCCCGCCCGCCAAACTCTTCGGCGCCCCGCACACGCCCGAGCTCGCTTCTTTCATCGACGCAATCCTTTCGGTCGACCCGGCCGCGAAGCGCCGCGCCGGATGACCTGCCGGAATCCGCGGCGGTCGCTGATGCGGAGGTCATGAGTCGAGGACCTCGCGAATAAGGCGGCCGAGTTCGTCTTTGCGGTAGGGTTTGCTCAGCAGCCGCAGGTTGGGTGCGTCCGGGCCGCCGTTGATGTTGTTTTCGGGAAAGCCGGAGGTCAGCACGATTCTGATCGCCGGCCAGCGCGACCGCACGGCGCGGGCCAGCTCGTAGCCGCTGGTTCCGCCGGGCATGACGATATCGGTGAACACCAGATCCACCGGTTCGCTCTCGAGGACGCGCAGCGCCGTCTGCGCGTTCTCGGCCTCGAGGACGCGATATCCCAATTCACCAAGCTGCCGCACGACCACGCGGCTCAAGCCCGCATTGTCTTCGACCGCGAGCACGGTCTCGCCGCTGCCGCGAACCAGCGCGACCGGCAAGACCACCGGGCCCGCCTCGACACCGGAGACGGCGTGCGGCAAAAAAAGCCGAAAAATCGTGCCGATCCCGACCTCGCTGTAGGCGTTGATATGCCCGCCCGACTGCTTCATGAACCCGAATACCATGCTGAGCCCGAGACCGGTCCCCTTACCTTCTTCCTTGGTCGTGTAGAACGGCTCGAAAATGCGGCTCGCAACCTCTGAGGGCATGCCGGACCCGGTGTCCCTGACCTCGATCATCGCATAGTCGCCCGGCTGTACGTCCGGATATTGCGCCGCGTAGTCGGCATCGAGCGACCTGTTTCCCGTTAAAATAATAAGCTGGCCGCCACCCGACATCGCGTCCCGCGCGTTGGTCGCCAGATTGGTCAGGGCCGATTCGAGCTGCGCCGGATCCACCACCACAGGCCAGGTGTCGGGCTGGAGATCGAGGGTGATGCGGATTTGTTCCCCAAGCGTCCGCTCCAGCAGCTTGACGAGCCCGGCGATCAGCTCATTGACGTCGGTCCGTGCCGGTTGAAGCGGCTGGCGCCGGGCGAAGGCGAGCAGCCGCCGGGTCAGATCCGCGCCGCGCAGCGCCGCGCTGAGGGCCTCGCCGCAGAGTTCATCGGCATCGGGATCGCGGCTTTGCCGGTCGCGCAACAGGTCGAGGTTGCCGATGATGATGCCAAGCAGATTGTTGAAATCATGCGCCATGCCGCCGGTCAAATTGCCGATCGCCTCCATCTTCTGCGCCTGGTGGAGCATCTCCTCTGTTCGCTTCCGCTTGGTGCGCTCCCCCGCCTCGCGCATCGCCCGCTGAACGGCCGGGACCAGCCGGGCATTGAAATTGGCTTTCAGCAGGAAGTCGGTGGCGCCGCTCTTCAGCGCTTCGGCGGCCCCCTCCTCACCGATGAAACCGGAAGCGAGGATGAACGGCAGCTCCGGATATCGCTCACGCACCAGCGCCAGGGCGGTCAGCCCGTCGAACGACGGCAGCTGGTAATCCGAGATAATCAGGTCCGGCTGGAATTTTTCGAGCTGCTCGACAAACCCCGCTCTTGTGTCGACACAGCGAAAGGCGAAAGACAATCCTGTCCGCCGCAGCTCACGCCGCACTAATTCGGAGTCCTGTGGCGAATCTTCCAGATGCAAAATCCGGAGTTCATGTTCCATGCGAGGTCCTATCCGATCGGCGGCACGGGCTCATTCAGGATGAGCCAGTACAGACCGAGCTGCCGCACCACCTCGGCGAACTCATGAAAGTCGACCGGCTTGCGCACGTAGCTATTCGCCCCAAATTCGTAACATTTGAGGCGGTCTTCCTCCTGGTGCGACGAAGTCAGCATGACCACTGGCAGCAACTTTGTCCGCTCGTCGCCGCGAATGCGCTTCAAGACCTCGATACCATCGATCCGCGGGAGCTTGAGGTCCAACAGCACAACGGTCGGTAGCTCCGCGGCGCTCCCCTCGCGCTGAATTCCCGTGCCGAGCAAGTAGTCGATCGCCTGATCGCCGTCGCGTGCTACGACTACCTCGTTGATGATTCCGTTTTTCTTCAATCCCCGAAGAGTAAGGGCCTCGTCTTTCGGGTTGTCTTCAACGAGGAGTATGATTTTGTCTTTCATATTCCTTCCTCAAGTGTAAAGTAGAATGCTGCCCCGCGCCCAACCTCGCCCTCCGCCCAGACCCGGCCGCCATGTCGACGAATGATGCGCTGGACGATCGACAGTCCAATGCCGGTGCCCTCGAACTCGCTGACACCGTGGAGACGCTGGAACACGCCGAACAGCTTGTCGGCGTAAGCCATGTCGAAGCCGGCGCCGTTGTCGCGGATGAAATAAGCCGTGCCCCCGGCTTGCGCCATTTCGCCAAATTCGATGCGGGCATGCGAACATTTACCGGTGAACTTCCAGGCGTTGCCCAACAGGTTCTCAAGGACGATCCGCATGAGGTCCGCATCCCCGTCAGCCGGCATATTTCCGCCGATGACCAGTTCGACCGTCCGGCCCGGTTGGTTTCTTTGCAAGTGCGCCAATACGGTTCGGGCGATCGAAGCAAGGTCGATCGGCGATTGGCGAAGCTCCGTCCGGCTTACCCGCGACAGCGATAGCAAATCGTCGATCAGTTTTGCCATCTGCTGCGCCGACTCGCGGACATATCGCAGATAAACCCTGCCCTCCTCGTCGAGCTGGTCGGCGCAGTCCTCCAGCAGGGCAAGGCTGAACCCGTCGATGCTGCGGAGCGGCGAGCGCAGATCGTGCGCGACCGAATAGCTGAATGCCTCGAGTTCGCGGTTCGCCGCGGTGGCTCCGGCATTGGCCTGCTGAAGCGCGAAATTGGCCTGTTCGACCTTGGTCTTCTCGGCGCCGAAATCGTCGAGGATGTTGAGAACTGCCCGCTGCGTCCCGGCCAGGCGAGCCGTCTCCTCGGCCGAGTCGTCCAGGATATTGAGGACCGCCTTTTGCGTGGCTTCGAGCCGGGCCTGCTCGCCCGCGACGTCTTCGAGGATATTGAGGACCGCCCGTTGCGTGCCGCCCACGAGCAGCTTTTCCTCTGCGGAGTCTTCCAGAATGTTGAGAACGGCGCGCTGAGTTTCGCTCAACTGAGTCTTTTCGTCCGCGGAATCGGCGAGGATGTTGAGAATGGCGCGGGCGTAACTCTGCGCGTCGACCGGGGCGTCGTCGCTCAGCCGCGTTGCGTCGCCTGATTGCATGGCGATCACGCCAGTGCGTTCTTGATCGCACCCTTTTTGAGTTCCTCGATCTCCTGCTTCAGCTCGATCATCTTCAGCTCGCGGCCGACCGTCAGCTTCTGGAACCGTTCGAGTTCCGCCAGCCTGCCGAGCTCGCGGCTGCGTTGCTCGGCGATCTCGGTCTCGGCCGCCTTCTGCGCGGTCACGTCGCGGGCCGCGGCGAAGACGCCAAGCACCTCGCCCCGGGCGTCCTTGTAAACCGAAGCGTTGTAGAGGACCTCGGTCAGGTGATGATTTTTGTGACGGATCGTCAGCGGGTAGTCGATAACCGAGCCTTTGGCGAAGACCTGCTGGTAGCCCTTGCGGGCCTGCTCGGGCTCAGTGAAATAGTCGGAGAAATCCGCGCCGATCAGCGCTTCGCGAGGAACGCCGGTCACATTGGTGGTCGCCTCGTTGACGTCGGTGATCTTCCCCTCGGGGCTGATCGTGACGAGCGGATCGAGGCTCGCCTCGATCAGGCTGCGGGCGTATTGCGAGGCAAAACGCAGTTGCTCTTCTGCCTGCTTTTTTTCCGAAATATCGTTGCTCATCAGCAGGTAGCCGATCGGATTGTCTGCGGCATCGCTGCGGCGTGTGACGACAACGCTCGCGACGAAGCGCGAACCATCTTTCCGGACGCGCTCGAACTCGCCCTCGGCCAATCCGTTTTCCCTGGCGGCCGTCAGCAGTATGGCGACGGCGCCCGATTTTATGTCCTCTGGCGTGTGAAGGATCTCCGAATTCCTGCCGATGATCTCTTCCGCGGTATAGCCGTAGTTCCTCCGCCCCCCTCGTTCCAGGAGAGCACGTTGTGGTTGAGGTCCTTTCCGATGATGGAGTACTTGGTCGAACTCTCCAGAATGTTATCGAGGAAGTTCTTGGTTTCGGTGAAATCGCCCATGATCCGCTTGGATTCGGTGACGTCGCGCGCCGCAGCGAAGACGCCGAGCACGTTGCCGCGTGCGTCCTTGTAGACCGACGCGTTGTAGAGGACGTCGATCAGCCTGCCGTCGGCGTGGCGGATGGTCAGCGGGTAGTCGGTGACAAAGCCATTGGCGAAGACCTGCTGGTAGCCCTCGCGGGCCTTCTCCGGCTCGGTGAAATAATTCGAAAAATCCGTCCCGACCAGCTTCTCGCGGGGCACTCCGGTGACCTTGATGGTGGCCTCGTTGACGTCGGTGATCGTTCCGTCCGGGTTGATCGTGACGAGCGGATCGAGACTCGCCTCGATCAGCGAGCGGGCGTACTGCGAGGCTTGGTTCTGCGCGGTCACGTCGCGCGCCGCCGCGAACACGCCGAGCACGTTGCCGCTCGCGTCCTTGTAGACCGAGGCGTTATATAGAACGTCGACCAGCTTTCCGTCCTGATGGCGGATGGTCAGTGGGTAGTCGGTCACAAACCCCTTGGCAAAGACCTGCTGGTAGCCCTGGCGGGCCTTCTCCGGCTCGGTGAAATAATTCGAGAAATCGGTCCCAACCAGCCTCTCGCGCGGCACCCCGGTGACCTTGATGGTGGCCTCGTTGACATCGGTGATCGTGCCGTCCGGGCTGATCGTGACCAGCGGGTCGAGGCTCGCCTCGATCAGCGAGCGGGCATACTGCGAGGCTTGGTTCTGCGCCGTCACGTCGCGCGCCGCAGCGAAGACGCCCAGCACGTTGCCACGGGTGTCCTTGTAGACCGACGCGTTGTAGAGAACGTCGACCAGTCTTCCGTCCCTGTGGCGGATGGTCAGGGGGTAATCGGTCACAAACCCCTGGGCGAAGACCTGCTGGTAGCCCTCGCGGGCCTTCTCCGGCTCGGTGAAATAATTCGAAAAATCCGTCCCGACCAGCTTCTCGCGGGGCACTCCGGTGACCTTGATGGTGGCCTCGTTGACGTCGGTGATCGTGCCGTCCGGGTTGATCGTGACGAGCGGATCGAGGCTCGCCTCGATCAGCGAGCGGGCGTATTGCGAGGCCTGTTGCTGATCGGTAATGGGCTCTGCACTGAATCGCCTCAACTTGACCGACATTTTCGGGCCCTTTCTGGCAGTCCAATCTTTTGGGTTGCGCCAACATCCATTTTGGAGAATGATTTTAATCCATATACGGGTATTGAACGACTGTCCACCCGTTTTAATTATAAGCGTAACCGGTTAAACATGGGGCGATTTTGATCGGCCTCACGGTACCGCATGAACCTGGGTCAAGCGAGGCAACCTACATGAGCAACGACCTCTTCGGCGATCGGCTGCTGATGATCGACGACGAGCCGGCCCTTGGGCAAATCGTCAAAAGAGTCGCCAAGGCTTGCGGGTTCGAGGTCATCGTTACCGACGATCCCGCCGCGTTCACGCGAGCGGCGCGGGAGTGGCACCCGAGCGTCATCATGCTCGACCTGAAAATGCCCGGGACTGATGGCGTCCAGCTGCTCCGCAGCCTTGCGGCCGACAACTGCACCGCGCATGTCGTGCTGACCAGCGGCTCAGACACAAAAATCGTGGAGTCGGCGATGCGGCTCGGCCGCGATCGCGGCCTCAATATGAGCGAGGCGCTGCCGAAACCGATGCGCGTGGAGCGCCTGAAAACCCGGCTCGCCGAGTTCAAGCGGGTGTCGACGCCGTTGCTGTCCACCGATCTCGCGGCGGCGCTCGCGACGGATCGGCTGTTTCTCGAATATCAGCCAAAGCTCGATTGCCATCTCGGACGGATTACCGGCGCCGAAGCGCTGGTGCGCTGGCGTCACCCCACGCGAGGGGTCATTCGACCGGATCAGTTCATCGGGCTCGCCGAAGAGACCGGTCTGATCCACGAAGTGACGGATTGGGTCATCGCGACGGCGGCAGCGCAGGCGGCAAGCTGGCAGGCCGACCACCTTGACCTCGAAATCGCGGTCGCAGTGAATTTTTCAGCGCGCGACCTGGCTAATCTCGAATTGCCGGACCGGCTGCAGCAACATTGCCTAAATGCGGCAATCGATCCCGCGTTCCTGACCCTCGAACTCACCGAAACAGGCGCGATGCGCGAGGCCGTGCAGATGATGGACGTCCTCACCCGCCTGCGTCTCAAGGGGTTCAAGCTGTCGATCGACGATTTCGGCACCGGCTACTCTTCGCTGGTGCAGCTCCAGCAGGCGCCGTTCTCGGAGATCAAGATCGACCTCTCGTTTGTCACGCGAATGATGAGCAACCCGGGTTGCAGGGTCATCGTTGAAATCATCATAGACCTGGCGCGCAAGCTGGGGCTGCAGAGCGTCGCCGAGGGCGTCGAGGACTCCGCCGCGCTGAAGACCCTGATCGACATGGGCTGCGACATGGCTCAGGGTTATTACATAAGCCGGCCGATGGCGCCGGACCTCATGCCCCGCTTCGTTCGCGGCTATGAGGCCGCACGGGCGAAAACCGCCGCCTGAGATCCGCCCTTCCCAATCCCCGGCGGCCGCCTCGCCGAGGCGCGCCGGCTCACACGACGTCGCGGGCGCGCAGATCGGCGATCGCCGCCGAGTTGTAGCCAAGCTCCTTCAGCACCTCGTCGGTGTGCTGGCCGAGATCCGGGGTCGGGCGCAGTTCAGAGGGCTCGGGCGTGCGGGTCATGTTGATCGCCTGGCCGACGACCTTGAGGGCGCCGAGCCTGGGGTGCGTCACCGGCCGCGCCATTTCGAGATGCTGCACCTGCGGGTCGGCGAAGGTCTGGTCGATCGTGTAGAGCGGGCCGCAGGGCACGCCGACCTCGTTCATCAATTCGACCCAATAGGCGGAGGGGCGCTTTTTGGTGATCTCGGCGATCTTCTCGTTGAGCACCTTCCTATTCTTCGAGCGCGAGGGGCCGGTCTTGTAGTCGGGATCGCCGAGGAGATGCATCGCGTCGGCGGCTTCGCAGAAGCGGCGGAACATGAGGTCGCCCGAGGCCGCGATGTTGATCTGTCCGTCGGCGGTCGGGAAGAGCCCGGTTGGGATGCCGGTCGGGTGGTCGTTGCCGGCTTGCTTGGCAACTTCGCCGGCGATCAGCCAGCGCGAGGCCTGGAAATCGAGCATGAAGATCTGCGCCTCGAGGAGCGAGGTGTGGACCCACTGCCCCTCGCCCGACTGTTCGCGCTCGATGAGCGCCATCAGGATCCCCTGGGCCAGGAGAATCCCGGCACACAGATCGTCGATCGGGATGCCGACGCGCACCGGACCCTGCCCCGGCAGGCCAGTGATCGACATGAGGCCCCCCATGCCCTGCGCAATCTGGTCGACCCCCGGGCGCTTTGCATAAGGCCCGCTCTGGCCAAAGCCGGAAATGCTGCCATAGACGATGCGCGGGTTGATCTTTTTGACAGATTCGTAATCGACGCCGAGGCGGAATTTCACCTCCGAGCGGAAATTCTCGACGATGACGTCGGCCTTCTCCGCCAGCTTCATGAAGATCGCCAGCCCGTCCTTGGTCTTCAGATTGAGGGCGAGGCTGCGCTTGTTGCGGTGGAGGTTCTGGAAATCGAAGCCTTCGCGCCGGGAGCCCGTCACATCGCGGCCGTCGTCGGCGGGCGGCTCGATCTTGATTACCTTGGCGCCCCAATCGGCCAACTGGCGCACCGCGGTCGGCCCGGCGCGCGCATGCGTCAGATCGAGCACGGTAAAACGCGACAGCGGCAGGGATGCGATGCTCACGATGCCTATTCCTTCCTCGGTTCTGGGACGCTGCAGCACTTTCGTCCGTGCCGTGCGCCGTCGTCAAGAATCTGCGAGCTGTTGCTCTCGGTTTGACTGGATGACGGCTATGCGTCCTTCGAGACACCCGCGGAGCCTGTCCTCGGGCCACCCGCAGGGTGGACCCCGGGGCGGGTTCCTCAGGATGACGTGTTTTCTAAATGCCATTAAAGACTTACATCATCCTGAGCAGGCGCGAAGCGCTGTCTCGAAGGACGCAAGCTGCTGATGCAACTTTGAGGCAAAGCGGGCGACTCATGGGGAATGCTCCGCCAGGAAGGCGGCGACCCGCTCGACGACGCGCTCCGGCTGCTCCTCTTCGGGGTGGTGGCCGGCCGCTTCGATCAATTGGAAGCGGGCGCCTGGGATGAGCCCGGCATAGGCGCGGCCGTAATCGGGGGTGACGACCCGGTCGCTCTCACCCCACAGCATGAGGGTCGGCACCGCGATGCGCCCCAGCCATTGCTTCAATTGCGGGTTGTACATGTAGGGGTGCCAGGCATAGAGGCAGAGCGATTCCCAGTTGCGCGCGTGGATGACCAGCTCCTCGTCGCTCATCCTATCGTAATCGGGAGCGTTCGCCTGATCGTGCCAGCTCAACCGCCGCACGTCGGCCGGGTTGACGTTGAACACGTCGAGGATGTCGCGGCTCTCGCGGTCGCCCAATTTGACGCCGACCGGATCGACGAGAACGAGCTTGGCCATGCGAGGAGGGCGGGCGACCGCGACCTCCGCCGCGAGCCAGCCGCCGAAAGACAGCCCCATCAGCACGATCCGGTCATAGGGCAGCTCGTCGATGACGGCGCGGTAGAGATGCACCAGATCGTAGATCGTGTCGAAACCGGGCGGCCGCTTGGTATTGCCGAAGCCGGGCGAGGACGGTGCGATGATCTCGCCATGACGGCTCAAGAGATCGAGAAAGCGCGCTTGCCTGTGCACGGTGTCCATGCCGTGCAGCAGCAGCACCGGCGTGCCGCCAGCGCCACTCGGGCCGCGGCGCAACACGTCCAGCTCGATCCCCATGACCGTCATCCGGTCGCCGGTGCCGGCCCCCCTGCCCTTCGACATTCGCGATGCTCGCCCGATTCATGCCATGGGGCATCATGCCACGAAGCCGGGGTCGGACGATACGCGTGGCGCGGCCCTGCGATTCGCGCTGCGGCCCATCGTCGCGCCGCCATCCCGGCCGGGCCGCGATCGCCCATCACGCTGAGTTGCGCGGCGTTACCGGGATCCCAGTCCGCCTCCGCGAAGATCGCTTGTCGGCGGGCGGGCGCGGCCATACATTAGCGGCCTTGGCTCAACAACCAGAAAGGAGGTGATCCTGTGTCTAACCACCAACCGCGGTCTGCCGCTGCCGTGACCAGGATCCCTGCATTCGCGGAGATCCGCGCCTCCAATTAAGGCGCCGGCGCGGCCGCGAAGGCCGCTGGTTTGCGAAGAAAGGCCGCCCTCCGGGGCGGCCTTTCCATTTTTAGGGCGCGCCGGCTAAGCGCCGCCTGTCGTCGCCCATTCGAGGAGCCGGTCGAGAAATTCCTGGCCGGCGGCCAATTCGGCGCGGGTGATGAATTCATTGGGCTGGTGCGCCACGTCGATCGAGCCCGGCCCGCAGAGGATCGCCGGGATGCCGGCCTCCTGATAGAGCCCGGCCTCGCTGGCAAACGACACGGTCGTCGTCGTGTTGATGCCGGTCAAGCGGCGGGCCAGCGCCTCGGCCGGGGAGCCGCTCACGGCCACGAGCGGCGGCACCGCGACGATGGTCTCGGTCTCGACCGCTGCCCCGTTGTATCCCGCCCGCATGCGGGGCAAGAGATCGGTTGCGATGAAGCGGTCGATCTTCGCCTTCAATGCCGCGGAATCCTCGTCGGGCAGGGTGCGCAAATCCCACTCGAAGGCGCATTCGCTGGCGATGATGTTGACCGCGGTGCCACCGGAGATCGTGCCGACGGAGAGCGTCGTGTACGGCGGGTCGAAGCCGCTCTCGGGCCGGGCGCGGCCGCGCGCCTCGGCATGGAGCCGGCCGATTTCGGCGATGATCTCGGCGGCGGCGACAATCGCGTTGACCCCGCGCTCGGGCGCGCTCGAATGCCCCTCATGCCCGATGATGTGGGTGCGGAAGAACGCGCAGCCCTTCTGCGCCGTGGCGATCTGCATCGAGGTCGGCTCGCCGACGATCGCAATGAGCGGCCGCGCCACGCCGGTCGGCAGCGCGCCGATCAGTGCCGGGGCCCCGAAGCAGCCAGTCTCCTCATCATGGGTGAAGGCGAGATGCAGCGGCACCGCGAGGGTGCGCTCGACAATTTCCGGCACCAGCGCCAGCACCAGAGCGAGGAAGCCTTTCATGTCGGCGCTGCCGCGGCCATAGAGCCGGGCATCACCCGCCGCACTCGTCCGCTCGGTCAGGCGAAACGGGTCGCTATTCCATTCCTGCCCGGCGACCGGCACGACGTCGGTATGGCCCGACAGAAGCACTCCACCGCGTTCGGCCGGCCCGATCGTCGCAAACAGATTGGCTTTGCCGGCGAAGACGCTGCTTCGCGTCGTTGCGATACCGAAGCCACTGAGATACGCGGCAACCCAATCGATGAGGTCGAGGTTGGAGTGCGCTGAAACCGTGTCGAAGGCGACCAGGCGATCGAGGATGTCGAGCGCCGCCCTAAATCGCGCCTCGGGGTGACGCTCAGACGTGTTCGCCGCTCCCGCCGCCCGGCGTGCCGATCATCGTCAGCACCTCGCGCCGGGTCGTCGGGTCGGCGCGGAAGACGCCGAGCATCCGGCTCGTCACCATGCTGACCCCGGGCTTATGGACGCCGCGGGTGGTCATGCATTGATGCGCCGCCTCGATGACCACGGCGACGCCCTTGGGCTGCAGCACCTCATCCAATGTGTTGGCGATCTGCGCCGTCATCTTTTCCTGGATCTGCAGGCGCTTGGCATAGACTTCGACAAGCCGCGCCAGCTTGGAAATGCCGACGACGCGATTGCTCGGCAGATAGGCGATATGGACCTTGCCGATGATCGGCGCGATGTGGTGCTCGCAATGCGATTCGAAGCGGATGTCCTTCAAGAGGACGATTTCGTCGTACCCGTCGGTCTCCTCGAAGGTGCGTTGCAGGAGCGCCACCGGGTCCTCGTCATAGCCGCTGAAGAATTCCTCATAGGAGCGGACGACGCGGTCGGGGGTGCCGATGAGGCCTTCCCGCGCGGGGTCGTCGCCCGCCCACCGAAGCAGCGTCCTGACCGCGTCCAGCGCCTCTTCGCGAGACGGCCGACGAACCCGGACGGGCTCTCTCGCCGGGATCTTCTCGATATTGGCTTTCGGCACGGTCGGGTGAGCAAAGCTCGGCATCTGGTCTCTCTTCTTGTTCAGGATAACGGCGCGCGCAGCGCCCAGTGCCCCCGGCAGTGATGGGCAGTGATCAATTGAGCCGTGTCGGCTGCTGCGGCGTATCGAGGGAAAAGGCGGGAACGCGCACCAGGAAATTCTCGCCGCCCGGCGTTTCCATCTCGTAATCGCCGACCATGAAGCCGGACGGCGTCGCGAGCGGGCAGCTGCTGGTGTATTCGAAGCTCGCACCGGGCGCGAGGACAGGCTGTTCGCCGACGACGCCCGGGCCGCGGACTTCCTGCAGATGCCCAAAGCTGTCGGTGATCCGCCAATGTCTGTGGCGCAGCTGCACGGTTTCAGCGCCGCAGTTTTCGATCCGCACGTGATAGGCCCAGACGTAATGGTTCTCGCTGGGCGAGGAATGCTGCTCGAGATAGAACGGCCGCACCGTGACTTTGATCGAGCGGGTGATCTCGGAATACATGTCTCACGGACCTTGCTTCTGGTCTGGCGGCGCCCTGGCACAATGTCGGTCGCGCGGGACAGCGCGTCAAGACGGCGGCCTATCTAGGCCCGGCCTCTAGGGGCGAGCAGCGCCAGCACCTTGTCGTCGGGACGGCGCGAGCCGTCCGGGCTGATCGACTGGATGCAGACGTGGTCGGCGCCGGCCTCCCAATGCTCACTGATGCGCTTCCTGATCGCCGCCTCGCCGCCCCACGCGACATTGGCGTCGACGAAGCGATCGGAACCGCCGCCGGCGAAATCATCGTCGCCAAAGCCGAGCCGGCGCCAGTTGTTGACGTAATTGTCGAGCCGCATGTAGTTGGCGAGCGCCTGGCGCGAGAGGGCGCGCGCCTTTGCCGGATCAGTTTCCAACAGCACCCACACCTCGGGGCAGAGCAGCTTGTCGGGGCCGAGGATCCGGCGCGCCTCGGCGGTGTGCTCGGGCGGGACATTGTAGGGATGCGCGCCGTCGGCATCATTCCCCGACAGCGCCAGCATTCTGGGCCCGAGCGCGGCGAGGATTGTCAGCGGCCGCTCGGCCGGCTCGGGCGCCCCATAGGGCGCCCTGCGCATCGCCTCGAGATAGGCGCGCATCGTCGCCACCGGCTTCCCGTAGGTATGACCGCGCACGCCTTCGACCGAGGGCACGTGCGACACGCCGACGCCGAGCAGGAACCGGCCGCCGGACTGTTCGGCAAGGGCGCGCTGCCCGTTGGCCATCGCCATGGGGTCCCGCGCATAGATGTTGGCGATCCCCGGCGCGACGATCAGTGTCTTGGTATTGGCCAGGAGCCAGGAGGAATGCACCAGCACATTGCGGCCGCGGCTCTCGGGCAGCCACAACGCACTGTAGCCCCATCCCTCGACCCTCTGGGCAAAGGCAGCGCCTTCCACCGCGCTCAAGACGTCCATCGCCGCCCACACGCCGAGATTTCCGAGCTGCATCGCCCGCCCTCGCAATCCTACCGGCGCCATTCTACTCCCGCCGGGCTTGCATCAGGCAAGGCGATTGGAGGTTTCAGCCCCCACCCTAACCCTCCGCCGCGAGCGAGGGAGGGAATTACAGCTCCGTGTTGTTCCCTCCCCTGCTTGCGGGGAGGGTTAGGGTGGGGGCTGACAGCGAGCAGCACAATTCCATCGACGAAACGGCTGGGCCGGCGCGCGGGGCAGGGGTAAGCTTTGACCAGAGATCACCAAGGAGGTCCAGATGCCCCAGATCACCGGCGGCTGCCGATGCGGGCAGGTGCGCTATTCCGCCAATGCCGAACCGGCATTCACCGGGGTGTGCCATTGCACAAGCTGCCAGAAGGAAACCGGCACCGCGTTCAACATCGTCATCGCGGTGCCGCAGGCCGCGCTCGCCATCCAGGGATCGCCGAAGAGCTATGCGAGCAAGGGCGACAGCGGCAAGGAGGTCGTCGCCAAGTTCTGCCCAAATTGCGGGTCGACACTCCTCTCCGAGCCGGAGCTGATGCCCGGCATGAGCATCCTCCGGGCGGGAACGCTCGATGACACCTCGTGGCTGAAGCCGACGTTGGAAATCTATTGCGAGAGCAAGCAGCCCTGGGTCGAACTCGGCGGCGGCATGCAGCGCTTTCCCAAGATGCCCGGGCCCGGCTGACCAAAGCCGTGGCTGGGTAAGCCCGGCCAGCCTCCTCCTTCGTCATGGCCGGGCTTGACCCGGCCATCTCCAAGGCGGCCCCGAGATCCCCGGGTCGACCCGGGGATGATGATTTGAGGGATCTGCGAGAGACCCTCTCAAGTCGGCGCGTAGCGCTTTGGCAGCATCGCGTGGATGCCTTTGTTGCCGTCGACCAGCTGGGTCACCCGCAGATCGACCGCGAGGCTGGCGAACATGTAGGCGTCCTCGGGCGCGAGACCCAGGCGCTCGCCGATCAGGTCGATCATCGCGCGTAGCGCCGTCTTGGCGGCGTCGTCGAGATCGTCGTTGAACGCCATCGTGATGTGGTGCGTCGGGGTTTCCGCGCGCGGCAGATCGAACTCCAGATCCTTGCGCACCGTCAAACGGAAGGTACCGGATAACGCGGTCTCGAGCGCGGTCACGCAGACTTCGCCGTCGCCCTGCACACCGTGCCCGTCGCCCACGGAAAACAGCGCGCCCGGCGTCCATACCGGCAAATAGAGCGTCGCTCCGGCGACCAGTTCCTTACAGTCCATGTTGCCGCCGAACTCGCGCGGCACGATCGAGGTGACCGCTCCATAAACCGGCGGCGGCGCCACCCCCATCACCCCGAAAAACGGCGCCAGCTCGATTTCCGCGCCCCACGGCAGGGTGGCGATGCCGCGCTGCCAGTCGATGCCGCTGTGCCAGATCTTATGGATCGGAAAATCCTCTGGCAGGGTCCCGGCGAGCGGCCGGATCCTGGTATAGCCCCAGTTCTGCCGGCACTCGACCGAGAGGATGTCGATCTGCAAGACGTCGCCGGGCTCCGCCGCCGCGACCTCGATCGGCCCGGTCAGGATGTGGGCGCCCAGCCGCGGGGTGAGCGCGCCATGGATCACGCGATGATCGGCCAGGATCTCGAAATTGGGGTCAGTGGGCAGGATGTCGCGGCCGCCCGATACGCAGTCGACCGTCACCGTGTCGCCCGAGGCGATCGTCACGACCGGCTTCAGCGCCGCGTCGAAAAAGCCCCAATGACAGTTATTGGGCCGGCACGGCACGGTGTGATGCGAGGCCATCCTTATCCTCCGATCGGGTCAACGCCTGGGGAACACGGAGATTATTGCAGAACCCGAGCCAGTTCATGCGTTTTCACAAGACGGCGCATCGCCCCCTCTCCCCTCCCCTTTCGCTAATCCGGAGTGCAGGAGAGGTCGGTGCCGGTGAAGAGCGGCGCCAGGCCCGAGCTGCCGGTGGGCGGACACAACACCCAGTGCGTGCCGCCGCCGGTGCCCGAGGAGGCCGCGGCGCCGCCGCCCGAATTCGTGCCCGTGCGTCCCCCGCCGCCCGCCCCGCTCGCCGACGACCCCGACACCGTACCGCCAGCGGTAGCCGCCGTCGCGCCCACCGCCGTCGATGCAGTCTCGGAGGGCGGCAAGGCCGGCAGGGCGATCGCGCCGCCGGCGACGGGATAGCCGTTGCGCGACGCGGCGCTGCCAACGTCGCCCGCTGTCGACGTCGCGGTCTGCGCACTGGCATGCGGCGCGGCAACCGACACGATCAGCACCATCGGCAGCGCCATGGGCAGCGCCGCGAGCAAAGTAGCGCGAAGCCACGGCTGCGGCCGGCTATTTCCCCTTGTCGCCGGCCTTATCAGCATCCGCCGCGACCTGCATCTTGATGATCTTGTCGGGGTTGACGACGCTGCCGTTGCGCGCCGGGTCGCCCTTCTTGATCTTGTCGATGAATTCCATGCCCGAGGTGACCTGGCCCCAGATCGTGTATTGGCCGTCGAGCGAGGGGGCCGGCGCGAACATGATGTAGAACTGGCTGTCGGCGCTGTTCGGGTCCGAGGCGCGCGCCATCGACACAGTGCCGCGCACATGTTTTTCGCTGGAGAACTCGGCGCGGAGCTGGTGACCGGAGCCGCCGGTGCCGGTGCCGGTCGGGTCGCCGGTCTGCGCCATGAACCCGTCGATGACGCGGTGGAACACCACCCCGTCGTAAAACCCGCGCCGCACGAGGGTCCTTATCTGGGCGCAGGTGTTGGGCGCCAGATCGGGCCGCATCTCGATCACCACCCGCCCGAACGGCACGTCCATGTAGAGCGTGTTTTCCGCGTCAGCCGCCATTGCCGTGCCTCCCAGAGTGAGGGCGGCAGTCAGCAGCAACAGCCCTCGCAACCATGCAACCATCGATCAGCCCCCTAGGTCAAACAGCGCATCAAGCCAGACGTTCGCGCGCGTACCAGCCGCCACGGCGGAAGCGGTCGAGATAGCTCGGCAGGATAGCCTCGACCGGGGTCGGCGCGATGCCGAGCGTCGCCAGCGTGAGGGCGCCCGACGACACGACATTGTCGCGCTTCAGCATCTCGACCTGGTCCGGCGTCAAGGGCGGGTTCGGCAAGAGCGACATGAGCCGCGCCTCTAGGCTGGCAAGCCCGAACGGGATGTCGATGAGGAAGCGCTTGCGGCGGATCTCGGCGAGCAAGAGCTCAATGAGGGCGCGAAAGCTGTAGATTTTGGGCCCGCCGAGCTCGTAGGTACGCCCGGCCGTCGTCGAATCATCGATGCACCGCACCACGGCATCGGCAACGTCACCCACATAGACCGGCTGGAACCGTGTCTCGCCGCCGCCGATCACCGGCAGCACGGGCGAGATCATCGCCAGCCCCGCGAGGCGGTTGAAGAACTGGTCCTCCGGCCCGAACACGACCGAGGGCCGCAGGATCGTCGCGGTCGGGAAGGCATCGCGCACCGCCTCTTCGCCAGCCGCCTTGGTGCGGGCGTAGGCCGATGACGAGCGCGGATCGGCGCCAATCGCCGAAATATGCACAAAGCGCGGGATTCCGGCCTCGCGCGCCAGCCGCGCGAGGTGCGCCGGGCCGACATGGTGCACCCGATCGAACCGTTGCCCGCCGGTTTCGTGGAGAATGCCGACGAGGTTGACGACCGCGTCATTGTCCGCGACGAAAGCCGGCAACAGCGCCTCGTCGTCGATCGCGATGTTGACGAGCCCGACCTGGCCGACATCGCCCTTCAATTTCAGGAACTTCGCCGCAGTGGCGCTGCGCCCGCCGACGGTCAGCACATCGCCGCGCTCGGCCAGACGCTTCACCACATAGCGCCCGATGAACCCGGCCCCGCCGAGGACCGCCGCCCGATGCTGTTTCATGCCCGCTCCAAGAAGCGCGACCGCATTATCAAAAGCCTCGATCTGGGGCAATATCCCCCGCATGCACGCACCCAT
>Ga0210394_10002131_pt1 | contig 28186 bp, 36 predicted proteins | sample IncBWC12MmetaG_FD_160121 | JGI IMG/M metagenome (GOLD analysis project Ga0210394, IMG submission 160121) | Forest soil microbial communities from Barre Woods Harvard Forest LTER site, Petersham, Massachusetts, United States - Inc-BW-C-12-M | ecosystem: Environmental > Terrestrial > Soil >...
GCCTCCGCATAATTCTTGGTATCGTATTGCGGATTGATCTGCCGCGCCCGGTTCATGATCGCCATGCCGACCGGCGTGATCGCCTTGAACTGCGAGATCGGCGGCTGGTCGTAGTTCGCAATTGCCTTTGCGGTCGATTCGATCATCGTATCGTCGGCCTCACCCATCTGCGAAGTGTCGACCGGCTTGTGGGTAGCTGGATCGACCCACGAGCCCGTCTTCTGATCGAGCACGCCAAAGACCGGCTGACCATACAGATTGCGGCCAATCTGCTGCGGCTTCTTCATCTCGAACTGCTGATACGGCGTCGACTTGGTGAACTGATCTTGATGAAACTGTGCTTCCTGCGCCAGCTTCTTCGCCGATTGGTCGATCGACTGCTGGCCCTGAAACTCCTTCATGCCCTGCTGGAAACCGCCGGCAAAACCCTGCGGCGTGAACGCGCTTAGGCTTGCCTGTAGCAGCGCTGCGTATGGCGACTTGAGGAAACCCGCAAGGCTCTTTCCGCTGTCAGGGGTGCTCGGTGGTGCGCCCGGGGTCGTCGCCGTGTCTGCGGATGGTTGCGCCGCAGCCGGCGCCGCTCCGGGCGTGCCAGCTCCTGCCGTTGGAGCGGCGCCAGGCGGTGACGTACTGTCGGCGGTCGCAGTCGCTGCCGCGGTCGTGGGGTTGCCGCTGGCATCGACGCCAGCGGACACATCCGGAAGCGGCGTGCTATCGCGCCAGGCCTGCGTCGCCTCGGCGCTCGGCATCCGCATCGGATTGAACGGCGTGCCGCTTGGATAAGCCTGCCCCATATCCGGAGTCATGCCGGTCCCGCCGAGCGCGTTGATAGGCGCGTTGTCGGGGCCGGCGGTCAGGAAGCTCGGATAGCGATCACCGAACAGAGCCGGCGTCGTGTCAGGATCGCCGCTCTCCGCAAGGCCATAGGCGGTAGGCGGCGCGTATGGCGTGCCGCCTGTATCGAACGCCTGGTAAGGCTGATTAACCGCGCCACCGCGGTTGTCGCCTTCCATGAAATCTTGCAAGGCGTCCTGCGCCGAATTGCTCATGCCAAGGAAGTTTTGGCCGCCGCTGCCGCTAAGCTGATTGGCCGTTAGCCCCCCAAGGCCGCCGCTGTTGCTGCCCTTACCGGTGCTGCCGGTCTGCGGCTGCATGTTCGGCTGCTGCGCATTCAGGTTGAGCGTCGGCGTGTTCGGGTGCGAAGCCGTCAGGCTCTCTTGCGGAATGATGTTCATCGCATCGACATTGATCGGCTGATCGTCCAATCCCGTTGGCAGGCTATAAGGCGCGCCGCCGGCCGCGAAGGCGAAAGGATTCGCCGAGCCGCCCCGCGAATACCCGACCACACCGCCAGAACCCTTTCCTCCGAGGTAGCTGCCGATCGAGGCGGCCGAGCCGGCGCCGCCGAGAATTTGCGAAAACAGGCTCGGGTTGTACTGCGATTGCGTTTGGCCAACGCCCTGCGTGGTGCCGCCCAAGGCTGGCGCCAAAGCTCCCGTGATCCCCGCATTGAACTGCGCCTGCTGATACGGGAAGGCAGCCTGAGCCAATTGCTGCTGATAGGGCGCGTTGAGCTGGGCTTGCTGAAGCTGTTGCTGCAGTCCACCCGTGCCGAGCTGGGCTTGCGCGCCAGTAAGCTGCGAGTTGAGAACGTTGGTTCCCAGGCCCTGCATCGAGTTGCCCGCACCAAGCAACGCCTGCTGCTGCGTCTGCGCCGCCTGCTGCGCCTGGCCGTAGAGACCGGCATAGGTCTGGCCAGCCGCGAGCCCTTGCTGATTGGCGAGATCGGCTTGGCCGACCGCGATACGATCGGCGCCGACGCCGCCGGCCGCCTGCGTCAGGCTGCCCGTGTTCTGCGCGTTCTGCTCGCCGAAGATGTTCTGCATCTGCGACGTGACGGCGCTGGCCATCGGGTTATAGAACGCCGCGACGTTCGGCTGCTGTGCGGCCTGCCCGTAAAGGCTTTGCGCCTGATTGTAATAAGGCTGCGCCGAGCCCTGCGCATTGTTGACGTTCTGGAACGCCGAGAGCTGATCCTGCGAGAAGCCGGCAACAGGCGCTTGTGGGATATTAAATGGCAGGCTGGCAGCCGACTGCCCCTGGTTGAGTGCGTTCTGGATGTAACCAGCGCCGGTTGGCGCGTAGTTCTGCGACTGCGCGGTGTTGGTGGTCTGTGTGCCCTTGGCGCCCATTACGCGAACGCGGCGCTTGACGCGCTCGTGCTCCCCTTGCCGCCGTACAGGAAGAAGGCGCCGACCGGCTCAAGCATGCGGCGATAGAGCCGGACCTTGGCCTCGGTGCGCTCGGTGGAGATGATGCCGGTGACCAGCGGAATGCCGATCTTGTCGCTCTGGTTTTTCATCCAGTCGATCAGCACGCGCGCGTGGCTGGATTGGCGGCACTCGGGATCGACGTAGACGATGAACTCTTCGAGGTGCCGGTCGTGCGAGTACCAATAGGTACCGATAGTCACGAACACGAGCGCTTCGAGCTTGCCGACATCGCCGATCACGCCGATCGCACCACGCGGCCCGGTGTCCCATTCCGGGATCAGATCAGGACGCAAGGCACGCGCCAGAAACCAGTCAACCTTCTCCGGCGCGAGGCTGAACTTGCCATTCTCGCGATGGCCCTGCAGGAACAGCCGCCAGATTTCGGTGTGATCCGCCGGCTTGGCGATGCGAACGATCGACGGGCAGGTCATTACCAAACCCTGTGCCAGCGACCGTCGGCGACATGCCCATTCTCAACCTTGTGGCAATCGCAGCCGCCGTAGACGAGCAGCACGTACATTGCGAAGAGGACGGGTGGCAGAAGAAGCAGACTCATGTTCAATCCTTCTTCGGCGGCTTGAGTTTCTTGAGGGTCTTGATGTGCTCCTCGCGGGTATCGAGCACCCACTGGTCGAGCGCCTTGTGCCCATGCTTGAGGCTGCCGAACTTCTGAATGATCTTCTCGGGCGGGATCACGATCTCGCCGCCGGCCGCAATGATCGGCGTTGGCTTGCCGGCATGCTCGGCGCCGCCGCGAGCAGACATGTTGCGCGGCCGTGGCGTGAGATTGCCTAGATGCGGGATTTGCGGACGTGCGGCGTGCAACGGCATCTGCTGCGAGCCGTAAGGTCCCATCTTGAACATCTTGTTGACGATGTTCGCGCCGGCCAGCGAATTGCCCTGCCCTAGCGCAGCGACATGATCTGCCGGCAGCACATAGGCGCCGCCGGAGACTGAGATCGGCAGCTTGTCCGTTCTTCCGGGGACCGGCGAATGCAGGAAGCCCTGATGCGTCTGTGCGCGGAAAGCGTTCTTCTCGTAGAAAGTCGGCGTTACGCCGCCAGCGGCGTGGCCGTACTTACGCGCATTGGAAAGCGCAGCCGCGACCGCTTGCTTCTGCGGATGGCCAGCGTGGACCATCTCGGAAATGTTCTGTGAGACAGCCTCGCGGCTGCCTGACTTGATAAGCGGCATGAAATGAACATACGCTCATTTCTTGTGTCGCGCAATTAGGCGGCGCGGATCAACGTCAAGCCGTGCACCAAGAGCGGCGGCAGGTTCTGCCCGCCACCGCCGCCGGCCCCTGCATTGTTCACCGTGACGGTGATGCCAGTGGCCGCACCGCCGGTCGTTCCGCCAGTATCGCCATATTGCGGATTGCCCGAACCGGCCAAGCCTGTAGCCGCCGCCAGGCCTGCCGCCACGAAGGCGCTATGAGCGTGGGTCGGGTCGTTCACGGTCGCGGTGTTTGCGTGCGAGTGCGACTGCAGGAATTGATCGCCGCCCCCGGTGAAGATCGTATTGCCCGTAACGACGCTGGTGTTGCGGCCGGTTCCCTGGTCGAGGGCAAATCGAGTGCGTCCTCTCGTATCCGGGAGCGTGGTGCCCCCCAGGATCGCGGCGAGCATGGGATAGGTCCCAGCCGAAAATGTTCCGGCCGCGCAATTGAGCCACGGCGGCACGGTGCAGCCGGTAACCCAGTTTGGAACGGAAGAGCCGGCATAATCCCAATATGTGCCGACGCGGCCCATGTTCTTGTATTTGAGATTGGTGCCGTCGTTGATGACGTCAATGATCTCGCCGGGCGGACAGCAGATGACCTGGCCGCCGGTCGCCGTCGTTTCCAGCGTGATGGTGAACGCGCTCGATCCCGTGCACAGATGCTGAATCTCGTAGCTCTTGGTGAAGCTAGTCGGGAACGTGATGGTCACCGAGCCCGTCAGCGTCGAGTTGAATGTGATCTGCTTGTTCTGGAACTGCCCGGCGTTCAGAACGACATTGGAGTTGTTGAGCGGGATGGTCGCGATCCCTCCGAGAAGAAGGTCGAGCAACGTCGTATTGCCGTTGACAGGCGTGTCCCAGGTGCCGACGTCGTCGCCACGGGCCGGCTCGGTTAATTGGACATTCGGGGTGAAGCTAGCAACCATGTGTCACCTATTGCGGATAGAAGGGCATCTTGACGGTCGGGCCGGAAGACAGTGTCACCAGCAAGAAGCCGGTCGCTTCGGATGACGTGAACGTAACTGTCCCAAGCGTTGCCGGAGCCCCGGTGGAAACCGTCGTTACCTGCGGAAAGACCGCCTTGATCGTCGTGTTCAGCGTCTGGATCGCCTGCACGCCCTGCTGCAGCGTTCCGAGAATGTCGCTCAGTCCAATGCTCATATGATTACCTCCTGCCCGACGTTCCAAAGCGGAAGCGGATGCGGCCGATGCGCCAGAACTCGCTCGATGAATTGCTCTGGATGAAAGCCGAGAGCAGCCGGTTGCGGATGCGGCAATTGATGAACTCGGTGGTCGAGGTCACCGTATACGGGCCATAGATCGTCGGCGCATCGCCGGGGTAGTTGACTCCGAAGAAGGTGATGTTGATCGAGGCATTCGGCGAAGCGGAACGGATTCCGAAGATGAAGTCAGGGATGATCAGATCGACGAACGGAATCTCCTCGCCCTCGGCAATCGTGAAGTAGCCGGTCTGGAATGCCGGGCTGCCGGCACCCGTGAGTGACGTGCCGGTCTCGTGCTGCACAATCTGGCCAAAGTTATCGACACCTAGCGGCATGCCAAGGACAGAAACGTCGGTCCACGCCGTTCTGGTCATGGTGCCGTAGTCCCACTCGTATTCGCTGCCCTCGATGTGAACCTTGACGTAGCTATCGTTCTCACCGGCCGTATTGGCGGACGGATAGAACCATGCGGCCTCGTTGAAAGCGGAATTGATTGCGACGCGAATCTTGCTCTGGTTCACGACCGACAAGTTCTGGAACACCTGGTCCCACACGCTGCACGGCAGCGGTACGACACCATTGCTGCCGATGCTGTAGAAGTTATTGATGCCGATCCACAACGGGTTGCCCGCGAGAACGCCGCAGGCATGCGAAGACAGCCAGCCGCAACCCGTGCCGACGCGGGTGAAGTTGAAGATGACCACACCGCCGACATAGGTCATCGTCCAGACGTCGATGTCGGTCGAGATCAGCGCGTATTGTGGGCATTGGATGCCGCCGACGACCTGCGATCCAGTCGGAATGCGGAACGAGCCCGCGGTGGTCTGATTGGTGACGGCCCAATTGGTGTAGTCGCCGGCATTCGACCAGCGCACTGTCAATTGATCCTGAACCCCGGTCGATTGCACGCTGCGCCATGCGACCAGAATCTGCTGCGGCATCGAGACAAAGATGCCGCCATTGAAGAATGGCGCTTGGTTGATGACCTGCGCGTTCTGGAAACCGAAGTCCGGCGACCACGCATAGATCGGGCCGTTGGTCGGACACGAGAGAAGAATCTCGCCCCAGTTGTCTTGCGTCCAATCAGTCGCCGTGATCGGCGGTGCCGGAACGCCGGCCTGTGCCGTTCCGATGCCGAAGCCGCCGGAGCCGAAGCCGCCAGCGCCGAAGCCCTGTGCGGGCTGGGTCGGGCCAAGCGTCACGTAATAGACAATCTGCGCATCGCCGCCGTTCATGGTGGCGGTTGCCGTGGTGCTCGCCTGCGTAACCGCGTTGATCGTGAAGTTGGTCGAGTCGAGGATCGTGGCGATCTGGTACTTGCCCTGAACGATGATCGGCTGACTCGTTCCGATCGTTGTCGGCGCGATGAACTGCTCGAATAGCCCTGTGATTTTCTGGAAGTTGTTGTTCGGCAAAGTGACCGTAATTGCCGCCGTGCCCGATGATGTCGAGAACACGGGTAGAATGCCCGACGCATTGACGGTTGCATTCGAGACCGAGGAAAGCAGGATCGTATAGATCGTCGAGCCGCCAACCGTGTTGATTGGGTAGGCGCCGTTCAACAGCCAGCCGCCGATTGCGATCGGCGTGTTCAGGTAGATCGTATTGAACAGGCTCGCGTTGGCGTTGGGATCGACAATGGTAACCAGATTGGTTCCAGTCGAGATCGAGAAGTTCGGTACCGGGTTGGTTGTGACCGTCTGCGGCGTGATGTCCTGCAACGAGCCGGTCGTGATAACCGCTAGCTGCGCCGTTCCCGCGACTGCTAGATGCTGGTTACCATTGATGTCCTGCCACGGGTGAAGATCGCGCACCGTGGAGTTGACGGTGAAGTTGACATAGTTCTGCCAGCCGCCAAGCGTCTGGATCATACCTTCCTTGTAGCGGATGGTCTGCGATTGCGAGACGCCGGCCTGGTTTGCCGAGAGCGTCTTCTGGGTGTCGACACCCGGATTGAGTTGAACAGCGCCCCAGGGCATCAGGCCCTCGGCGGTGTTGCGGACGGCGACGGAATCTGTGCCGACCAGGCGACGCTCTGAAACTTCATCCGCAGAGAGTCAACGCTCTGCGATTTGAGAAGATTATTATACTGCGTCTCCCAACTCTGTGCCATCTGCGGATTGTCGGTCTGCGCACCGAAGTCGCGCATGAAGCCGCTCGCGAAGATCATGCCGGCCGCCACCATCTGCTCCGGCGCATTGAGAGAGAGCCATGTCGTCGGGTTCGATGCTGAAAGCGGCGCCGGTCGGATCGTGGCGATGACCTCGGTGCCGTAGGCTTGATCCGGCGTCGGACCGAGCATGATCTCGGTATCCGAGACGCGCGCGAAATATTCCGGCAAGCCGGTGTTCGACGATAGGGCCGAAGGATAGATTGTATCGACTACGGCTTTCGAGACTGGCGTCAACGGAATGCGGGTCCCGTTGGACGAGGTTGTCCCTGCCGATGAAAAGAGGTTGACCGTTTCGAGAACAAGCAATGTACCCTGCGTCGTCGACAGCGCGATCGTCCGCACGCCGGAGCTGCAGGTCACCGAGGTATCAGTCACCCGCACCGCCGGCAGATCGAGATCGCGCCATAGCCGGCCTTCGGCATAGTCGATGATGCCGGGCATGATGCCGGCAAAGTTCGTATCGCCGTTGACCAGGATCGTCGACGAAATCACGGTGATCGTTGCAATCTCCGAAATAAACGATGAGTAGGTAAGGCTCATGCTCCCTCAGATATCGTTCGGTGCGGCGTCGGAGACGTTGAAGACCGCCTGCGCGATGGCGACAGCCGAGATGCCGTCACCCTGCAGAGCGATGCGGTGATATTGGAAGAAGGCGCCGGACGTCGCGTTGGCCGTGATGCTTTCGCCCACGGTGCCTGCCGTGGTGCTCTGATAGATCGTGGTCCACAACCCGCCGTTGACGCTTCCCTGCAGCATGAAGCCGGTCGGCCCGCTGTTGAGAAACGGCGCATCGTTGGGCGCCGTGATCGTGAAAGACGAGACCACGTGCGTATTCGCCGCCACGGTCGACGGCAGCGAAATGGACGTGCCGGAGATATCGGCATTCCAATTCTTTCCGACCGTGTTCTGGAAACTCGAAACCGAAACGGATAGCGCGGCGCACATTTCCGCGCGCTTGTTCGCGGTGCCATTGAAGGCGGCATCGACGCCGGCATTCAGCGTCATATTGCCGATGTTGCCCGACTGCGGCGGCTGCGGCAGGAAATTGTCCGCCGGGCTGAACAGCAGCGTCGACAGCGGATTGTCCGCGGCGACGTAGTTCTCAGGCCGCGGATCGGCGATCGGCACCGGATCAGGCGGCAAGACGATGGTGCGGCCCGACTCCTGCGGAATGTCGAGGCAGGTCCGGCAAACTAGAATGCGCAAGTTGAACAGCCGCGGACCCTGCAGCCAGTCCCATTGCCACTGCAATTCGTCGTGGTTGTAGAGGAAGGCGCAACGATCGCACACGCCAAGTGCGCGCGGTGCTCTAGCACTGATCTGGGCACGGCCATGCGGTCTCATCGGCGGTAATAGCCTCCGAGACCAGGCGTGACGTAGAGCGGCGTCCACTCGGTATCTTCGGCCGCCGAGATCGACCAGGCTTCGTCGCGATCGACCTTGCGCTGCGCCTCCAGGTCCGGCCGGTAGATGCGCGCGAGACGGTGCGCCAGATCAGCCGTGATCGCATCAAAGAAACGGTAAGGCAGCTCGACGTTCTGTCCGTTCAAAACCTGCGCGTCTTGCACCTGCCGCGCGCGGTAATAGAAGAAGTCGTAGGGGAACGCTCCGTCTGGAACCAGATAGAAGGTCACGGTCGGCGAGATCAGCCGATCGAACCAATACTGCGATGGGAAACCCTGCGTGCCCTTGGTCGAGATCGCCGCGTATTCGTCGCGGCTGATCGGATACATGTAACGATCGAGCGTCGGGCTGGTCTGGTAGCGAATGAAGGCGGACAAGATCATCCGCGTTTCGGCTGGGATCGAATAGGTCGCCGTGCCCGCGATCAGCGGGATCGACTGCAGGTCGATGGTCCAAAGGTTCTGCCCCGGCATGGTGTTGAACCGCACCAAGGCGAGGTTCAATTCCATGATCGCGCGCTGCATCTGCGTCTGTTCGATTTCGGTCGGGCGCACCTGAATGCGATCAAACGCATTGAGGATGAACTCGCCGCCGGTTGGCGAGAAATTGAAGGTGCCCGACGTCTGGACAACTGGGTTGAAGGGGTTGCTCACGAGATCAACCTCAGAGAACCCGTGGTCGGGCTGGCCTGCCCCGGCGCCGAGATCGAATAGTTGGTGATGCCGAGCGCAGCTACGCCGGTTCCCCAGGTCGCCGTGAAGAACGATCCGGATGGCAACATGCCGATCGTCGCGATCGTGGTGACGATGCTGTTGGACGACAATGGATAGGTGACCGTCAGCGTCGCTGACGACGGCACGGTCAGCGCGTTAGTGGAGTCGAAGAACTCCACCGTGAACTGCACCGTCGATCCGGTCGTGACATTGATCGGCATGCCCCGCTATAGCATGGGTCGCACAAGAAATGAACACGCGATCATATCTTGATTTAGCGGGGCAAAAAAAGCCCGGCGCGAGAGGCGCCGGGTTTGAAAGTCATAATTGCCCCGGCTGTGGGCTCGGGGAAGCACAACCCTGGCATCAAACCCATTACCGGGCAAGAGAAAAGTTGCCCTTCATGAGGCCGGGACGATCGAGATGGAGACGCGCGCACCGGCAATAATTGGGACCGGGAAGCCGGAGACGGGAACGGTGACAGTGACCGGGAAGCCGGATACGGTCGGGCTGACGGTTACCGGCGAGCCGGAGACGGCCGGGGTGACGACGATTGGAACGCCAATTTCGGCGCCCGTGAATTTTAGCTCTCGCGCGCCAGCCTCGCCGCTGATGACGCGGTTAAATTCCGTGCCGCCGCCGAGAAATACGTCATGGTTATTATCGGTTGCGTCGAGGTCGGCGGTCGCTGTCGGGTTGGGCCGCAACTGCGTTGGCGCGGCGAAAAACTGCTGCAGGTGGGCGCCGAGTCCCGGCTTGACGCGGACCGGCTCGGTGAGCGCTGCGAACCACGAGAACGGCGTGACAACGGTTGGTTCGGGAACGTAGGCGGTGTACTGCTGTGCCATCGGCATGGCGGTCGGCTTGGTGCGGACCGGCTCACTCAGTGCCGCGAACCACGAGAAGGGAATGATGGTCAGCGGGTCGGGCGAGTAAGCCAGGAATTGCTGCAGATGCGGACCAAGGCCCGGTTTCACGCGGACCGGCTCGCTCAACGGCATGAACCAGCCGAACGATGGGACAGCCGGCGGAGCAGCCGGAACGAAGACCATGCCGGTCCACGGGAACGATATCGATCCGGACGTTCCGCCGCTGAACATGTAATTAATCAGGTCGCTCGTTCCGAAAGTATCCGAATGCGTCGTATCCTCGAAAGACCCGGTCGTGCCTGCGGCGATCGTGAGTAGCTGATTGACGCTGACGGAATTGACCCGGAAATTGGATGTAAAGGTCCCGCTCATGCTGTTGACGTTGACGAAGCCCCGCATGCGCGAAGTCGTCCCGCCATTCGGGATCGACCGCGCAAGCGTGGCCTCGGTCGTTACCGGCGCGGCATAGCCGTAGAAGGGGCCGACGAATCGGTTGCTCGCGTTGAAGGTAAGAGAGCTGTGCTGGCCTCCGGGGAGTTCACTGGTTGTCGAACTATAATTGAACGAGCATCCCGCCGTCCCTCCGAGCGAGGAACCGCCGCTGCTCCATTCATACGCGAACGTGTTGCCCGACACGAGAGCGTCGCTGTTCGTCGTATCCTCGAAAACGCCGGTTGCCCCGGCCGTCACGGTCACCGTCATGGCGCCAGCCACGGCATTTTTGACCGAGGTGAAGATGTCGTTGGTGGCAGAGGTATTGCTAAACAGCGAGACGGTCAGATTTTGGGCGGTCCCAGGAGCCCTGATCAAATACGGGGTACGCACCCCGGTGGCCCATTGGGCGCCGAAGTACGAAAATTGAGGGCTGTTGAGCAGACCAACCGTTGAAGCCTCGTGAAACCCGAATGTCCCACTATCGGCAGTAAACAATCCGGTCAGCCAGACGAACGTGAACGGCGGCGAAGTGCTATCATTGCATTGAATATCGAGGGTGTCGCCGGCTGCCCAGTGATCGGAGGCCCCCGAGGCAAAGGTCCCGCTGGTCCCGTTGGCGAGCGTAAAGGTTACGTTGCTGTTGACGCCGTTTTTCCGGAAGTTGACGCTTCTCGAGGTCCCGGTCGCGCCGACGTTGATCGAGACATTCGAGATCGTTCCCGCTGAGCGGACGGGGAGCGCCCTGTCGGATTCGGTGGGGAAGGTGCCGAGATCGAGAATCGCGCTAAAATAACTGGGATTAACCGAGACGGACGTATTTCGATCGCCTCCAATAACGGTCGCACCCATGCTTCACGCCTTGCCGCCCGCGATGGCGCGCATGCCGGCTTTCTTCACGGTGCCCGTTCGATCATCCGTGATCGATGCGAGGACCCGATGCAGCGCGCCTGCGTCGCAGATGAGTTCACCGCCGATAACAGTAACGGACATCGGTTTAGCTCCAATTGAGCTTGGATGTCCCGAGCAGGGGACCGACCACCGCTAACGCGGCGGCTTGGTCCGCAGCGGACAAAGATTCGCCCACGACGCGGAGATCGTCATTGTCGTCATAGGTAACGGCGATCTTCGGCGCCTTCGCGCCGGTCGACTCCACATGCGCAACGATCGCGTTCAGGATCGCGTTCTTCTTCCGGTTATGCGCCAGCATGGTCGCGAGATGGGTGGCATCATCCGGCGTCGCCGCGTGCTTGGTACACTTCTTGTGCACGGCGACGACGTTGATCTGGTCGTCATACTCGACGACGCAGCCGCACGTATCGGGAGACCATTGTGTCATTGCACATTATAGCTCGCTACCGACGATGGTCGCGGTCACGGTGCCAGTGTATCCCGGCGAGCGGGCTCGCAACGCAATCGCGTTAGGGCCGGTGGCGCTGCTGCCGCTGCTCAAGGCTGGCACGACGAAATCCATGCCGGGGTTGACGACATCGCGGAAACTCGCGCGCTGGTTGGCGCCGAGATACCATCGCTCGACGGCATTGGTGATCCCGACCTCGCCCGTTGAGTTGATCTGAACGGCACCCTGGAAAGTGACATCCGCCGGGTCGATATTGAATCCGCTGCTGATGCTGCTGATCAGGGTGCCGGTGATACCCGCAGGGGTCGTCCCGAGGGTAACTAGCGCAAGGTCCCACTCAACCGCGTTATCCGCCGGGGTACCGTTCGTTCCAATGATGACATCGGTGATCTTGTATCGCCGGTTGCCGGCCCATCCATTGGTCGCGGTCGTAGCGGTGCTATTCCCGATAACGATGATCGTCTTGTACGTCGCCGTCAGATTCTGCTGCGAATTGCCGGCGCCGCTTATTGTTGAATTGGTGATCGCAAAGTTAGCCACGAGGCCTCTCCGCTTGCTTGCGACGCTTGCCTGCCCGCTTGAGCGGCCCAACGCCAAAAACGCTCGGCACCATTACGGGAGGCCTTTGATTCAGGACTCCCTGCAATTGCCCGATCTGTTGCTGCATCTGGCCGACCTGCGCCTTGAGCTGAGCGTTCTCGTACTGCAGGCGGCCCATATCGTTGCACACGCCGCCCCAGATGCTTTCGAAGTAGTCGAGGTCTTCGAGCGCGCCTTCGAGATAGGTCTTGTTGCGGCTGGCCTGGTCGATCTGCTGCGCCATGCCGTTGATGCGGCCGGACACCTCTACCCGCCGCGCCATGATCTTGCGGCCAAACGGCGTGCTGTCGACATAGGCGTACAGCGGCGGCGACTGCATGATGTCGCTCTCGTGCGGCGCCGAGACCTTGATGCCGCGGCGCTCGGCCATGTGCTTGAAGAAGTAGAAGCCGGGCCGCTGCCGGATGTACTCATCGCGGCTCGCCATATCGATGCCGTAGAGCGCGATCTCGGTGGCGCCCATCTTCATCGCCAGCGCCATCATCCAGGCAAAGCTCGACGTGAAGAAATTATCTCCGAACTCTGCAACCAGCTCGTCCTTCGGGAAAACCAGCGCCCTTGGGACCTGGGTCTGATCCTGCATGTAGACCGGGAAGGACTGGACCTTTAGCCACTCTATGTATGGTCGGCCGTAGTTCTCGTGTTCGGGCCAAAGCAGATTCGAATGAAGCTCAAACCAGAGATTGACCCGCGGCAGGATATTCATGTTCCCCGGCGAACAACCCCAGATTTGCCAGCTTGGATCATTGTAGGGCGCCAGCATGCGCGACGACGGCGCGGTGCCGATCATCGCGACCTTGAGGGGGCCGGAAGCAGCCGCCGGCTGCGCTTGTGGCGCGGTGCCGGTGGTGGAAACCGGCGGCTGCTCACCCTCGCGGGTTGGTTCATGGGCGGCAATGATATGTGGTCCCGCATGACCATTGCTCTGCCCAAGTGGGATACCTGTGAAATTCGGAGTCAGGATCGTCATTCAGTTCCCTGCCGTGATGGTGGCCGCCGTGATGGCCACGGTCTGCCCAGCGGTGATGTTGTTGGTCGGCGTCATTATGATGTCGAAAGAAGTGCTCCCGGTTCCGACCGTCAATCCAAAGATCGCGACGTTGCCGGCGGAGTCCTCGCAGCGCGCGGCGGTTACCTTGCCGGAGCCAGCGGCCGAGGGATCGATCAGCGAAAGCCCGTTGAAGACGAGGGTGTTATTGCTGACGGTCGCGCATGGTCGCGACAATTGGAACGAGGAAACGACGCTGCCGCCGCTCAACAGCCGGATAAAGCCGTTGCTTCCCCCGGCGTCGATCGCATTGGCGACGACCTGCAATCGACTCGTCAGGATAGGGTTTGAATACTCGACTGGCATGATATGATCATTCGTTCATATCATCAGCGCAACGGTTAGCCAATGCCAGACTGCAGCGTCACGAAGGTGACCTTGGCGCCGGCCGACGATAGCGACGTCATCGAGAACTGATAGCCGGCGATCGGCTTGAGCAATGGCGCCGTCACCGAGCTGCCGAGGCTGAAAATCGCGTTGCTCGCCCCCGTGAAAATGCTGAACGCGGTGGGCGCCGAGCTGTTCGGGTTCGGATACGTGCCGGTTGGGTCTTCCAAGGTCACGCTGATCGAATAGGCCGACGTGCTGTTGGCTATGACCTGGAAACTCAGCTCCTGCGGCGTCGCGTGCCAGTTTGGCACCTGCCATGCCGTAGGCAAGCTGCTGGCAGTCAGGGTGAAATACCGTGGCTGCATTAGTGGTGCATCCCCTTAAGGGTGCGCGCTAGCGACACCATCTTCTTCATGTGCGGGTTACTGGATTTCGCCGCACTCGCCATCTTCTTGGCCGGAATCTTCTGTCCCTCAGGCACATGCAACGCCCGGTGCAGCGCACCGGGGTGCTTGATGGCGCCCTTTATCCAATGCGTCCCACCGCCCGAAGCATAGCCTTCACACGGCTTGCTTACTTGGCCTCCGTGCTCGCGGTGAACGCCGAGCTGAAAGGGTGCTTGTCCGAACCGACACCGCCTCCCCGCGCCTTGTGGGTCCGGTGCTTGCCCTTGTGACCATGCACGCGACCGCCATGCTTGTGTTCCTTGGCCTCTTCCTCGACGCGGGAGTGATCGTATTCCTCCCGCCCCTTGCCGGCCGATCCGCCGCGGGCCTTCTTGTGCTTCATGTGGTGCTTGTGGTGACTTGCCATCGGTTATCTCCCTATTAGACCGACGAGAACTGCGTCGCACCGAAGAACGGGGCCACGGTGGTGGAGGTGATGCCTGCAGCGGCGACCGCGGTCGGAGTAACAACCATCTGCAGGCGGACCACGCCGTTCGACGCGGTGGTGCTCTCGAAGATGCCGCGCACGTCGGCGGTGGTCGAGGTTGCCGTCGCAGTCGAGGCTAGCGGCAGGATGAAGGTCGCCGACGACAGCGGAACAACCGGGCTCTGGCTCGATCCGACGTTGGACGCGACGATGGCGACCTGCGCGTTGAGACCGACATACGGCGTATAGAACGGCATGCCGTAGTGATCGGTGAAGCCGATCGAGACGCCGGTTGAGGCCGGGGTCGTCGTGTTGGTGATCGCCGAGATGTACTTGAACGCCTTCTGCCCGGTGATGGTGACGCCCGACGAGTTGCTAGTGCCCTGCGAGAGCGCCAGCGTTTCGGTCATCTTGTAACCGTACATATCGCGGCCGGCGACGGTGAACACGCCAGCGTCGGTCGTGGACGATGTCGTGATCGAGACGCAACGGCCGGTACCGGCAGCCGGGTTCCAGACGCACTCGCTCGCCGCCGAGCCGAAGGTCAGGTAGGCCGCGGTGGAGTCAATCGCGAGCAGCGTGCCGGTCGCCTTGCCGGTCTCCGGCGCGATGATCGTGGTGGTGATGACGCCGGTAGCCGTGCTCGAAAGCGTGAAGTTGGTAACGCCGCTCGAAGTGCCGGTCGAGGTGAAGAACGCCGACGTGTTGACGGTCGCCGGCACGTAGTCGACGGTCGCGACGTTGTTGTAGAAGTTCATGAACAGGCGCGACGCGCCCTGCCCCGGCTGATAGCTGTACGCTACCCGCGGGTCCATCATGGAGTCGCCAAGGTCCGAGAACATCGGAGCACGCTGTTCGTTGTGCTCGAAGTCCAGGCCGAGGATGCCGGTGCCGGCGCTCGACGTCTGTACCGTGCCGAACTGGCCGATAGGTCCCGAGAATGCAGTGATGGTCATGCGTTCACTCCATCACGAGGTCGGGAACGTGCCGTAGATGTGCCGCCAGTCGTAGTAGGACGGGACGTAACGCTGGTAGCCCTTGACCAGGAGGTTGTCGGTCGAGAACTCGACACTCATGTCGGTCTCGAAAGGCTTACGGCTAAAGAACACCAGGCCCGGCACGTTCGTGAGCACGAACCACGCGAAGGACGACGACAGGTAGTCGTAAACGAAGTAGCCTTCCTTGAAGGACTGCTCCATTTCCTTGACCGCGTTGATGTCGTTGTTGCCGGTGCCGACGCGAAGCTCCGAACGAAACAGACGCGCTGCGATTGGCTCAAGGTTCGGCGGAACGATCAGCTTCTGACCGCGCGCATGCTGCTTGAGGCCGGCGTTGGTCTTCCAGGTCGACCGGATCGTGATCCCCGCGTTGAGCAGCGAAGTCTCGTTCAGCGAGACGTCCGGCGACGGCTGGTTTGCAATGCTGGTACCGTCGATCGGGTGCGCGGTGTTGATCAGCGAAACGCCGTCGCCCTGCACCTGGGTGTTGAACACGGTCGCGTTGTTGAGGATGTTGGCTGCGTAGACCTCCTCGGTCTCCTTGAAAGCCTCCATCAACCCATCGTTGTTAGGACCGAACTCCCCCTTATAGAGGTTGTCGTCTATACTTGGCCTCGTCATTGCATACATAAGTGCAATTTCGAAGGATTGCGCGTTGTAGATGTAGCGCTGTCCGGCGTTGTTGTCGGTCGCGCTTGGTGCGCCTTCGTTCTTAAGCTGCGCGTATCCGAGGTACCGCATCGAAGCGCGACGCTCCAATGCCATGTTGGAGTCGACCTGCTTGAAAATCTGCGGCCACTGCCGCTCGATCATCGGGTAGCGGCCATCAATTCCCCAGAGGCCCGGGAGAAGGAGGTCCTTGATCTGTGCGAGTGCGACGGGCATTTACGTGTTCCCCCTTACGTGCTGCGCGGCGTGAGAGAGAGACGGTCGCAGTTGTTCATGCGGACAACGACGATGTTCGCCGGGTTGGAGTTATCGAGTCCGTTGACGATTCCGCCCGAGACCGACGAGTTGAAGTTGACGTTGCCGGTCGCGCCACCGCCCGGCGCATAAGCCGAGTAGAAGTCGACGAGACGGAATGGCAGCGCGCTTGAGCCTCCGTAGGAGGTAGCCTGCAACGTGATGTTCGAATAACCGGTCAGGGTGTTGCCGGTGGTGCTGCCGGTCGAGATCGAGATGTTGAGGCCGATATAGCTCGACGTGATCGCGGCGTTGGTCGACGCCTGCACGAGGAAAAGCTCTTCGGGATCGTCGACAACGTAGGCTTTGATGTCGCCGGTCGAACCGGTGATCGTGCCCTGATACGAATTGCTCCAGACCACGCGCTGAACGCTCGGCTGGTACTGGTAGCAACCTTGGAAGATGCCGCGGACCAAGAAGCCGCTGGAATTGTTGCTAAGCTGCACCGACGTGACGTAGGCGCCGGAGTTGTTGGTGCCGAAGCCGCTCGACGTCACCACCGGATCGCCACGGAAAATATATCCGGCGTCAGTCGACGCGATCCAGACCTCGGTCATGCCGGCGGTCGGAGACCCGCCATCCATGCGCTTGAAGGTCTGGAAGCCCAGAGTTGGAGAACCAAGGGTGTTAGTCATCGTGGACGGCTCCAAAATGAGATCAGCGCGACGACACGTCGGCGATCATCAGTCCGAGCCTCCACGGCGTGCGGAGGGCAATCATTAGGGCCAGCGCGGCCCTAATGATCTGACCATTAGTTCATTTCTTGAAGTTCGTCAAGCCGGCGGTCATTCAGGTATCTCGACGCGCTCCAGCGTCTTCTTCACCTGGTTGCGCACGCTGCGGTGGTCGCTGCCGGTGACACCCGGAATACCGCGTCCGATCTGCTCTTCCGAAATCTGCAGCGGCAACGCAGCATCACGATCCATCGCGCGGCGCGATTTCTGGTGAAGCGCCACGGGACGCGCCACGAGCAGACAGTCATCGACGCCGATCGCGTCATCCTGACCCTTTGGCATGAATAGGCCGTCGAGAAGACCATCGAAGTCCGACTGATGCACCGGGGTCCAGCCGCCCTTGGTCATCTTCGAAAGCTCCTGCGGAGTCTCCTGGCCACGCACCGAGCGCGTCACCCACTGCAGCGCGACACCATCGCGATGTAGCGCGAACAGAATATCGTCGGGTATCTTGAGGCGATCTACCGCATCGAGGCCGACGCCCATGAAATCTTCGCTCTCCCAATTCGGGCGAGCTTTCATCTTCATGAGCAGAGACGGTTTGGTTTGTGCGCGATCGGCCGCGGCCTTCACTTCCTCGACCGTCTTTGTCGCCCGCGGTTTACCCTTCGGCCATCCGCCGCGACGAGCCTTTACAGGTTCACCATCCGGAACAATGGAGGGCGATGCCCGTAGTTTCTTGATTCCGTCGCTCACTGCTTCTGCTCCGAGTAGCTGCCATTGGCCTTCATTTGCTGGTACTTCCGCTTGTTCTGCGCGTAGATGTATTCTTTCTGCGCATTGGTCAGCGGGGCCATATCAGGGCGATCGACGATTGACGCACGCGCAATCGCGACCTCCTCCGGCGTCAACGTCATCTTGTTCGACGACTGACGCTGTCCGGTTGGCGTGGGTACGTCGCGGGAAACCGGGGCGGACACGGGCATGCTCCTTTTCTGTGGCTGTGGTGGTGGGTCTGGGGTTGTTGGTGATGGTGCCTGGCGCAAGCCAAGCTGGCCTTCGAGCGCTTCGAGATAGCGCGGCGTGCCCATGTGGCCTTCGCCGCCGGCTTCATCGAGCGCTTTGAAATGCGCATGGCCCAATTCCGCGTTTTTGCGCGGGTCAGTCAGGTATTCCTTGTGGCCGCGGAGCCATTGCTTCGCGCCATCCGGGACCTGCATCGCGGCGATGCTCTGTTCCACGGGGTCGCTGGCCCTTGGTGCCGGCGCAGGCGTCGGCTTGGCCTCGCGCTTGGTCTCGAAGGCGCGCTTGCCATCCTCAAGACGGTCGAGCCGCGCACTCGCGGTCGCCAACACGCGCTGCGCCTTGGTAGCCATTCCCCAATCGCCGGCAGCGGCAGCCGCGGCGTAGTCGGCTTCGGCCTTGTCCAGCGCCGACTGTTCAGCGGCAATTGCGGTCAGGACGGAATTGTATTCGGCTTCCTCGCGACCGCCGCGCTCTTGCTCCAGCTCGGCAATCCGATCGCGCTCACGCCGGAGCGCTTCATCACGCTCACGCTGCGCCGTGCGCTGTAGCTCTTCGGCACGTTGCTGAGCGGCAAGCGCCTTCTGCAAGGCGTCATCTTCGACCGGTTCCGGCGCAGGTTTTGGCGCAGGCTTCGGCTCGGGTGTTACCTTCTCTTCGCTAGGTGCTTGAGCAAGATCAATCTGGATATCGCCAATATCGTCTTCCTGCAGCTCGATCTCGATCGCATCGGTCGGCAATGGCTCTTCCGGCGGATTGATAACAGGCTTGACCGGCGGCGGCTTAAGTCGTGGCATTAGAACACCATCGCGGGGTTGGAAATGACCATGCGGATTTTGTCGTATGGGACCAGCCGGCACGCGGTGCCGTTGATCTGCACCGGCCAAGCATCCTTGATCTGGTAGACAACCCAGGTCCCAACGCGCGCGTTCTCGCCTTTGTCGTCGTCATCTTCCCAATCGCCGTAGGCCAGCGGCCCGGTCTTGAGCACGAGCCCGACCTTGCCTTGGTACTCGTCTTCCTTCAGCACTTCGGTTGGACGAATGATGCCGCCCGCGGTCTTTTCATTGCGGATGTAAGTGCCGAGCAGCACAAGATCGGAGGCGACTCTCTCCCGTGTGAGATCGCCGACAGCAATCAAGATCGCAGCCTTCGGGTCTTTCGCCTGGCTGATCTGCTCGATCTTCGAGGCGCTAAGCACCGCCGTCATTAGGTTCTTCTCCACTCAATTTGAAATCAGCTTCGGCGGAAAACTGCAGCGCCTCGTCGAGGCCCTGCACCTTGCCGCAGTTCATGTAGTAGACATCCTTCGGCAGCCCGTTCGCGGATGCCTCAAGCAATGTCTGTCGCCGCTCAGCGATCAGTTGCTCCAGCACCCGCGAGTGCGCGCTCTTGCTCACTTCTTGCCCTTCTGCTTGTGGGCCTTCTCTTCACGGCCAACGCCGGTCGCGGCGCCGCCGCGGAAGTAGCTGTTCTTGGAAGCGCGTTCGCTCCACTTCGAGATGTTGCCCTTCGTCGCTTCGCCCGCGATGTGGTTGGCGCGACCACCACGAGCGCGCATCGGCATGCCCGGCGGCGGCGCTCCCGGCGGCATGCCAGGAGGTCCACCAGGCGGTCCGCCCATCGGGCCGGGTGGCAAACCTGCACCGGGTGGGGGTGGCCCTGCAGGTCCAGCCATCGGCGGAGCCGCCTGGTGATGCGGAACGACGATGATATTGGTCTGGTGACCACTCTTGTGGCCCTTGACCTTGCCGCCGCGCGCATACTTCTTCGGCGCAGCGTCGCCGGAAACCTTCGCGCCGTGGTGCTCGGCGGCGGTCTTGCTCGTTACCTTCGAGAACGCCGGCCGCTTATGGTGCTCCATTGCGCCGGTTGGCTCGCCCTTAAGGATTGCGTGCACGCGACGGTGCGAAACCTGATGCTCGCGGTGCATGTGGTGCGAATGTGCCATGTCAGACTTTCTCCAGTTGACGCTCTATGTTTTTAACGATGCGCGCATACGCTGCATCGGACCCATCTGGGTCGTTTGTGCTGAACAAATCATCGAGGTCGCCCTCGGTCGCGATGAAATCATCATTCGGTCTACCCACGATTTTGACGCCATCGCGGTATGCTCCGTGCAGATGCTCGCGTTCGTGTGCCGGGTAAAAGTTCACTCCATACCTCGCGAACATCTTTTCGAAACGCACAAGATCACGCTCTCGTATCATTTGCCTTCCTTTGGCTTTGGTTTCAGCATCGCCTTTGTCTTGGCGTCGGTTAGCTTCTTGGTGTTCGCGAGATCGGCCTTGTGCTTCTCGGTCTGCATCTTGAGCTTGGCGTCGTTGGTCTTCATGCCCTGCTCGTGCTTCTCGCCTTCGAGCTTGGTCTTCTGCTGTTCGGCCGGGCCGATCGCTTGCGCCTTCGCCTCTGCCATCTTGCGTTCGTTTTCCAAGCTGGCCTGATGCTTCTCGCGCTCAAGCTGGATGTCCTGCGCGTGCTGTTCGCGCTGCGCCTGCAGCTCTTGCTGATGCTTGGCCTGGTTGGCGGCGAGATCGAGCTGATGCTTCTGCGCATCCTGCTGCAGCCCGGCTTGTGCCTCGACGTGTCCTTTGATGATGTCGTGCTGCGCCTGCTGCTGCTTGACCTGCATGTCGTTCTGCGCGGTCTGGTTGTCGCGCTGGATATCATGCGCGTGGATAATCATCTCGTTCTTGAGCCGCATCTGCTCAAGCTGCATCTCAAACTGCTGCTGACGCTCCTTCGAGGCGCGCTCGGCCGCGTCGTTCTGCATCTGCGCCTGCGTCTGCTGCTGATCCATGGCGAGCTTCGCCTGGTCGATCTGCGCCTGCTGCGCCTCGGCCTGTGCCTTCGCCTGAATTGCGACCATGCGCGGATCAGGCGGCGGCTGCGCCTCCTGTGCGTTCATCAAGCCTTCGGCGTCGATGTCGGCGGTCCGCAAGATGCGCTTCAACGCATTGCGGCGGTCCATGTCCAGCGGGTACTTCTGGACAAGCATATCGATGATCGTCGCCTTCGCGATCCGATGCAGGCTGGTCGGGTTGTTTGGATCGGCGACCGGGACCAGCTCTTTCTCTTCAAGAGCCTTCTTGAACTGCTCGACGGTCCACCGCCGGCTCGGCCGTTTGTTGTGCCGCCAGAACGCCTCCGGGTCTTCCTTGAAGCGTTCCTTGAGAAGCTGAAATTCCTGCGCCTGCGCCGCGTGCAACCGCTTGTGCACGGAGTCCATGATCTTGGTGGCCTGCTCGATCATGGCCATGGTGGTGCCGACAGGAACGTCCTGCTTACCCTCGCCGATCTGCAGCTCAGCCGTCTGGCCAAGACGCTGGCCAACTTCCTCGATGTGAACGCCGAGTTGTGTAAACGCCGCGCCGGTTTCCTTGTAAGGAAGCGGCATGAACGCTTCCTGGATTTTCATGCCGGGCGGCACGTCAACCGGGAAACCGCCGCCGGGCGGCACGCGCATCTGATTGGTGTTCTGCCGACCAGCCGGCTTGGCGAACAGAAAGCCCGGGAAGTTCGCGAACATCCCGTTGTCGATCATGATGCGCCAGATCGCGGTCAGCGCCATGGTGACGTTGCCGAGCAGGTGCAACAGACCGAGGCCGTAGAAGCCGAGGCCGCGAATGAACGGAAACTGGACGAAGAACTGCTTGGTCAGCGCTTCTTCGTCATCCTCATCCCAATTGCGCCGTACCGCGAGAACCTGCCGGCTGCGCTTTTCGACCGTGACGACGTAGGGCAGCGGGAGACCTTTGCCCTTGAACTTCTTGGGCGCGAACTTTTCGATATCAAGTTCGCAATAGCACTCGTAAACATCGTAATCGGCGTCCTTTGGCTGCGCCGGCATCGGCTTGTAGCCGCCGATCGCCGCCTTCTCCTTTTCGGGAGCCGTGACGTCTGTTGACGGGTCCGGCGGCGCAAGCGAAACATCGCGGTAATGTCCGGCGATCTGCATCCGCTTTAGCCAGGACGGACGCATCTTGATGCGATGGGTTACCCGACCGCAGTTGCGGATATCGGTTGCCGAGTCCGACACGATAAGATCGTCGGCATCCACGGATTCCGACACCGGACGATTGCGCAGCGGGCAGTTGTAGACCTTCTTGAAGCCGTCGCCGCCAAAGCCGATGTAGAACATCATGCGATCGGTGTCGGGCACGTATTCGGTCGCCGTCACCGTCAAATAATGGTTCATGTCCTTTTCGAGAGCCGCGGCCAGCTCATCCAACTGCTCGCCTTCCGGCGTCGGCGCAGGCGGGGGTGGTGCGGGCGGTGCGCCCTGCGGCGAAACACCTTGTGGCGCAGGGGGTTGTGGCGCGGGTGGAGCGGCCCCGGCCGCCGGCGCAAAGGGATTCGGCTGCGGCGCGTCGGGGCGCATCGGCAGATCGTTGCGGACCTTGACCGGGCCGGAGGCAGGAAGAAGCTCGCCGAGCGCGTTGGCTTGGAAGTGAATGGTTGCTTCAAGCAGAAGCGGATGCCGGATCGACGACATGCCCTCCAGCGGCGCCGACGCGGTGCCAAGATCACCCCGCGGCTCTTCCAGCTTAAGGCCGAGCAGCCGAATGCCGGCGGCACGCGCTTCAAGCCAGTCACGGCGCGAGTCCTGATCCAGCGCGATGCCGGTCAAAAGCTCGGATGCGATGCGCGTCAGCTCATCGTCGTCGATTTCGTCGGCAATGTTCCGATAGAAACCGTCATCGGTCGATGGTTTGGCGCCGCGGCTTTCGTCAAAGGTGACGCTTCCGTCGCCGTGCTCGATCCGGGTCGCACCATCGACAACTGAAACCGAAGGCCCGTCGTCATCGCCAAGGTCAACCTCAGACGGCCCGAGGGTGTCCCAGGGCTGTTCAGGATCGACGATGCGGAGCGGCGACTTTGCCATGCGGTACTAGATGAAGGAATGAACATGAGTTCATATCATGCCTTCACGCGGGATACAATGCGCCCTGCCGAGGTCGGTATTTGGTCTCGTCCGCAGTCTCGAAAGCCCGCTCTTCCTTGCGCTGTGCCCAGCCGGCGCGGCGCAGATAGATCAGCGCCATGCTGCAGGTATCGGCCAAGTCATCGTGCACCGCGCGCGGCACCATCGCGCACTGCTTCATCATCAAGTCGGCCCATTCCTTGTCTGGCGCGTAGATCAATCCTTCCGCGAACAGATGCACCACGGTCTGCAGCCGGGCCGACTTGTCGGGAGACTTGATAAAGCCGGCGCGGGGATCGACGAGTTGAATGCCGAAATCGAACAGCCCGAACAGACGCGCCAACTCTTGGCTGACCGAGTGGCCGGCTGCCTTGTCTTCGATGACCAGGTGATCAACCTTGAACTTGTAGTCACAGAAGCCGCCGCGGCAGTCGTCGGCAACGCGTTTGACCAGGTCATGGATGCGCATGCGCTCCGACCAGCAATAGATCAGGAATATCTTGGGATTGCGGTGCTTATCGCGAAACACGCCCCAGATCGAAAGCGCCGAAGGATCGTTCTCTTCCTTCTCGGTATAAGCGGTGTCCAGCGCCGCGATGACATACTCGAAACCAGGATACTGGCCCGGCTCGACGCCGTGATCCTTGGCGGCCTCATCATCCCATTGCTGCCACCACTCATAGCGGATGATGCCGCCGCCGCGGGGCGCCGGCTCTTGCTGATACTGTCCGGCATAGGCGTAAGGACCAAGCTCCAGCTCCAGCTTGGCGACTTCGCTTGCCGGGTATCGATCCACCCAAAGCAGTTCGTTTTCTTCGCTGCGCCGATCAATCCAAAAGATATCGTCATCATCGATATCGTTGATATCATCGCCGATGAAGGTCTTGATCTGGTTGCCTACCCACGCGTTGACGTGCTGGCACGGCACATAGGACATGGGCACACAGAAATGAACATAGCTGGCCAGCCGGCCGGCTTTGCGTTCGCTATTGTCCTTGGCCAGGATCGCGCCGGACAGGTCGCCTTCGTGAACCCGCTGCATGACCACGATCATGGCGCCGGTCTTACGGTTGTTGAGGCGGCTCGGCATGGTTTCCGACCACCAGTTAACAGTGTCCTCGCGGACCTTTTCCGACTCCGCTTCCTTGACCAGGTGGGGGTCGTCGGCGACCAGGATGTCGGCGCCCCAGCCGGTCGCCTTGGCGTCAACCGACGACGCCATCCGGTAGCCGCCCTTGTCGTTTTCGAAGTGGCCCTGGTTTTCACGGATCAGCTTGAAACGATTACCCCAGAGCGCTTGGTACCAGCGCGACTGGATCAGCCGGCGGCATTTAAGCGAGTGCTCCAGCGACAGTTGCTCGGCATACGAGGCATAGAAGAACGAGACCTGCGGACCGAGCAGCGCCCCGCGCTCCCGCTGCGCCCATACCCATGCGCAGAAGCAGATCGAGATGATGAAGGTCTTGCCGGTTCGCGGCGGCTCGTTCAGCAGCAGTCGCGAAATGTGACCGCGTGCGACCGCCTCCATATGGTTGCAGATGTCCTCCAGATGCCAATTATCGGAGAACTCCGCGGGATCGACGACAGACCATGCCGCCTTGCAGAACTCGTAAAAACTGTTCTCAAGCTTCTCGGCTTCGCGAATTTGCTTAATGCGGCGCTTGGCGGCGATCACCTGCCACAGCGCCGTCTGGTCGATGGTCATGCCGGCTAAAGTATACCGTCATCGCCATGATGTGAACACTTGATCAGACCTTCGGCCGCTGTTACATGCGTTAACATGAACGAACATAAACGCATCAGTTGGATCAGCAGGATCACCATCAAGCCGGCCGAGCGCGACGAACTCCGGGAAATATCCAAGGAGATTCGGATTCCGGTCTCTAAACTGATCGGGACCGCGATCACCGACTTCCTATCGCTTAGGAGCACGGCATGAAACGCGACGAAATGCTCCAGCTACGCGATCAGCTCATCCGCGGTAACCCGCCGTACTGGGTGGACGACATGAACAATCTGCGGCGCGAGAGGGGCGGAACGCGCGGCATTGAAGAGTTGAAGGCGATCGGGGATCACAACCCCGACTCGGCTTCGATCCGCCTGGCCCTCGAAACCTGCCTCAGGCTGGTCGACCATCTGTTGGAGCGGATGCGGTGAAAGATGCCAAAGAAGATGTGCACTACGGCCCTGGCCACGTGCATCATCACTGCGGACCGGTCTTTCATGACGATAAGTTCTATTGCCGGTTTTTCATCCCCTCTGCCGGCAAGATCGGGACCTGCGAGAAGGTCAAAGGCGACATCGAACCGGCCTACGGTTGCGACCTCTACCAACGAGTATCCAAATCCTCATGACCACGATCGCGACCGCGCGCTTGATCTTGCGGGAACTGAGCAAGCCCACACGGAACAACCTGGCCTGGCTAAAGGACCCGGATGTCGTTCGCTATTCCCAGCAACGGCATCAGTTTCACACGCTTTCTTCCCAGCACCGGTATGTCAGCTCGTTTGCCGGCGCCTCGAAGCTTTGGGGCATTTATTTCGTCGAGACCGGCGAGCACGTCGGCAACCTGTCCGCCACGCACGATGAACCCAACAACGTATGCGACGTCGGCATCATGATCGGCGAGAAGAAGTATTGGGGGAAAGGGCTGGGTCGCGAAGCCTGGAAAGCGGCGTGCGACTGGTTGATCAGCAAAGACGGCGGCAACATGCGCAAGCTTGAGGCGGGCTGTATGCGACCAAACGTCGCCATGCTGCGTATCATTTCGAACAGCGGCTTCAAGCAAGAGGGCGAGCTGCTGAACCACTTCCTGCTCGATGGCGCGCCGGTCTCGGGATTACTGTTCGGGAGAATGAAGTGAAAGAACAGGCCACGATCGAGGCAATTTTCAACCTCCGAGTCAGAAACAATGACCCGTGGAAACGCTTGATGCAGATCGCGCTCAAGCACGCGCCGGAAGAAACCAAGGCCGTTCTGCGTGAGATCAGTGGCAATGACGCCGCTATCACCACGCTGATGCAGGAACTTGTGCGATGAGACAGGCCGATATCTTCCTTGGGTCCGAAGGCAACGCCTGGTTTGCGCGAAACCGCGATGGGCTTGGCGTGCGCGACCCGGTTTCCGAGGCCATCGATAAGATGGGGATTATCCCGAGTAGCGTTCTTGAGATCGGCTGCGCCAATGGCTGGCGGCTGGCTCGCCTGCGCGACAAGTACGGATGCGATATTATGGGCGTTGAACCGAGCATGGATGCCTGCCTTGAGGCAGCGAGATTGCGCGTTCCGGTCCACCAAGCGACCGCATCCACGTTACCGGTGCCGCCGAAACGTTTCGACATCATCATTTTTGGCTTCTGCCTTTATTTAACCGATCCGGACGAATGGTTCCGGATCGCGGCCGAGGCGAACTGTGTCCTCAAGGACTTCGGGCATATCGTCATTCATGACTTCGAGGCATGGGGCCAATTCTTCGCGCGACGTTATGAGCACCGCGATGGTGTCATGTCGTATCACTTTGACTTTGCCAAGCTTTGGCTCGCTCACCCCTGGTACAGCGTGGTAGTCCGGCGCCTCGATGAAACCGACAACTCGGTGACCATCCTGAAGAAGTCCCCCACCGTTCAGGTGCGGGAATGAAGATCGGCGTGGTCGGATACGGATCGATCGGACAACGGCATGCTGCGAATGCCACCAAGCTCGGGCACGAGGTCATCGTCTATGATCCGATGTTGCAGCACAACGACGTCAAATACGAGCGCGAAATCTACGAGCAAGCCGATGCTGTCGTGATTGCGACACCATCCGGCTGCCACGAAGCAGGTCTGAGGGCCTGCATCGAGCGCGGCAAGCACGTGCTCGTGGAAAAGCCAATCTCGGTTAGCCTTGGCCAGCTCGAAACCTTGCTCAAGGTTGCCGACGAAAAGAGGCTTGTCGTCATGATGGGCAACAACCTGCGCTTCCACCCCTGCGTCCAAGAGATCAAGCGCAGCGAGATATCGTGGAGGCTTTGGGCCAATTTTATCTGCTCTACCACGACGGATAAGCCGGGCTACTTGTCCGATGGCGTTACTCTTTGCACGGGAAGTCATGAAGTTGACCTTGCGCTATACCTGCTCGGTCCTGCGCAAGTCCTTACCGCGACCGGGGACGAGAAGATGATGGATTTCGTCCTGCTGCATGACAGCGGCGCGCGTTCATCCTTTCATCTCGACTTTGTAACTGGACGAGAGGTCCGTCAATTCTGGATCGGGTACGAGCGCAAATGCATATTGGTCGATCTTCCCGCGAGATCGATCAAAACCCACTTCGTCGACGGTGATATCAACACATGGCGATATCCCGGCAGCTATGACTACGACTACGAACGCGAAATGAGGGACTTTATACGTCAGGCCGAAGGAGCGCCCGCGATCTATGGCAATAGGGCCGCAACCGGCGAAGACGGACTGGCTGCACTGAAAGTCCTGTTAGCAGTAAAAAAGATGGCCGGTATATGAAAGTCGTCGCGATTATCCAAGCCCGCATGGGTTCGACCCGCTTGCCGGGCAAGGTGATGATGCCGCTTGACGGTCATCCCGTGCTCGAATGGTGCGTGCGTGCGTGCGAAAAGGCGCCGGGCGTAACAGAAACATGGGTTGCGACGTCGACGCTTGAAGCGGACGACGTCATCGCCGATTGGTGTGACGACCATGGTGTGTTCTGCTGGCGCGGATCAGAAACCGACGTCCTGGCGCGGTTCATGGGCTGTGCCAACGTCACCAACGGCGATCTCTTCCTAAGGTTAACCGGCGATTGTCCGTTTTTAGACTCGCAGGTCATTGGCGCCGTCGTTCGGCTGCAGTACGAGACTGGCGCAGCGTTCTGCACCAATGTGAGCCCGCGAACCTTCCCCGATGGTCTCGATGTCCAAGCGTTTACCTATCGTGCTCTCGCCGCGGCCGACGTCGAGGCCAAGCGCCCGCTCGATCGCGACGGGGTTTGCACGTGGATCGAGCGCAACCGTTTCCGCTTTCCAGCCGAAACGCTCATTAACCCTATCCCGAACATGGCCGCCGAGCGTTGGGAACTGGACACCGAGCAGGAT
>Ga0210394_10002132_pt1 | contig 28170 bp, 23 predicted proteins | sample IncBWC12MmetaG_FD_160121 | JGI IMG/M metagenome (GOLD analysis project Ga0210394, IMG submission 160121) | Forest soil microbial communities from Barre Woods Harvard Forest LTER site, Petersham, Massachusetts, United States - Inc-BW-C-12-M | ecosystem: Environmental > Terrestrial > Soil >...
GATCAAGCGCGCGTTCCCGGATGCGCTCGATCTGCTGCTGATCTGCATCGAATCCGGGATGTCGATCGAGGCGGCGTTCCGCAAGGTCAGCGAAGAGATCGGATCGCAATCGGTGGCGCTCGCCGAAGAGCTCACCCTGACGACGGCGGAGCTGTCCTACTTGCAGGATCGCCGGCAGGCTTACGACAACCTCTCGCGCCGCACCGGGCTTGAGGGCGTCAAATCCGTCTGCCTCGCGTTGCAACAGGCCGAACGCTACGGGACGCCGCTCGGCACGGCGATGCGGGTGATGGCGCAGGAAAATCGCGACATGCGCATGGCCGAGGCCGAGAAAAAGGCCGCGGCGCTGCCGCCGAAGCTCACCGTGCCGATGATTCTGTTCTTCCTGCCGGTCCTGTTCGTGGTCATTCTCGGTCCGGCCGCCATCCGGGTGATGGCGCTGCAGTGACGGAAAGCTCAGCTCGAGCCGTTGGTCATGCGCTCGGCCCGGTTCGGCTTTGGTGCGTCGCCGCGCCGCGCCAGCATCTGCCGCAGATAGGCAACATTGGCGGCGGCTTCTTCCGCCGGCAGATCGGCGCGGGCTATCGTTTCCGCCTCCGCGAAGCGGCCTTGCAGGCCGACGACCAATGCCAGGTTCTGCCGCACACGCTGATCGACCGGAGGATGCGCGGATGCGCGGCGCAGCGTCGCCTCCGCGTTCGGCAAATCCTTCGACAGCGCATAGGAAAGCCCGAGGTTCGAGAGCACGGAGGGCTCGTCTGGAACCATCTTCAGTGCGGTGAGGTAATAGCGTTGCGCATCCGCGTGCCGGCCCATCTGGTCGAGCACGGCGCCCTGCGCAGAGAGAATATGCCAGTCGGGCTGGTCCGGCGAATGCGCGCGTTCGAGCACCTGCAGCGCCTGATTATAGTCGCCGGCCTCGGCGAGCGCGCGTCCATAGGCGCCGAGCACTGTTTTGTCGTGTGGATTTTCCATCGACGTCCGCTGGAGGATGGCGACGGCCTGGGCGCGCTGGCCGGTCGCGCGCAACGCCTGGGCATAATGCATCGCCACGCCGAGGTTCTTCGGGTCGGCCCGATATTGCTGCGCATAGACCACGACGTCGCGCCGCCAGTCCGCCTCGGAGTTCGCGGCGGGCGTGAGCGGTAACGCGCCGGTCGTTTGCCCCAATTGCGTCGTCCCGCATCCCGCCAGCACTGCGGAGGCGGCGATGATCAGCGCGGCCGAGGCGAGCAGGTGGGCGGAACGGGGTCGGGTCGAAACCATCTCGATCGCTGACTAGAAGGGCGCCATGGCGCCAAGCGCGCCGATGCCGCGAGCATCGATCAGCAATAGACTGTTAACCCTAATGCCGAGTTAACGGCTCCGGGCGTGGATGCCGACGGCTGAAAGGAGGCTTAAGCCGGCACCTTCGCGGCCGGGGTGCGCGTCTCGATGACATAGCTCGAGGTATCGCCCTTCGGCCGTTCGCCGGCGATGGCATGGCCCTCGACCATGTAATGCACCGCTTCGGCGATGTTGGTGGCGTGGTCGCCGATCCGCTCGATGTTCTTGGCGCAGAACAGATGGTGGATGCACATCGAGATGGTTCCGGGGTCTTCCATCGTGTAGGTGAGCAATTCCCGGAACAGGGATACGTAGAGCGCGTCGACCTCCTTGTCGCCTTGCCAGACTTGCAACGCCTTCGCCTGGTTGCGATCGACGAAACTGTCGAGCACGGCCGCAAGCTGAGAGACGACGAGCGTCGCCATGTGCCGCAGCCCGCGCATCAGCGTGCGCTGCGAACTCTCGCCGCTCACGGCGATGACGCGTTTGCCGATGTTCTTGGCCAAGTCGCCGATCCGCTCGAGGTCGTTGGCGATGCGCAGCATCGCCACCAGCGCGCGCAAATCGACGGCCATCGGCTGGCGTAGCGCGATGGTCGCTACCGCCTTTTCCTCGATCTGCCGCTGCAGATCGTCGACAGTGGCGTCGGCGGCGATGACCTGGCGCGCCATGGCGACGTCGCGGCGCGACAGCGCCTCGATCGCGTCGGTGACCTGCTTCTGCGCGAAGCCGCCCATCTGCGCGACGAGTTGCGTGAGCTTGATAAGATCGGTGTCGAAGACTCGCGTGGTGTGTTCGGAAACGATCATGGTGCCGTCGTTGACGATTGGGTCGCAGCCCGCATCGTCGGCGGGCACGTCAATGATTCCCGATCCGAGTTTGTCGATCGCTCGGTCTTCGCGGCCGTGTCGCTAGCAAACGACGAACAGAGGCCCATCGACTCATAACCCGGGCTGCACCGGCCGCTACCGCAACCCCTACCGCCGGCAAACGCCGCGAATCCAATGCCTTATCATCCTACGATTCGTGCGTGACGGACCGATGACAGGAGCGGAACCAAGCGTGTCATAACAATCACACCGACGCACCAATAATGAGCCGGCCGATTCGGCACCCGGCGACGCCCGCGCGCGGGCGAGCGCGGCTCGAGCGAGAGGATGGCGATGATGGCGCCGGCCATGGTCGAAGCGATCGGTGCCGCCGGCGCCGTTCTGACCACGGTCTGCTGGGTGCCGCAGGCGATCAAAATCATTCGCGAGCGCGACACGCGGGCGATCTCGCTCCCCGGCACGACGCTATGCGTGCTCGGCGTCGTGCTCTGGCTGGTCTATGGCCTCGCCCTCGTCGATGCGCCGCTGATCGGCTCGAGCGTCGTCACCTTGGCGATGACCTCGATCATCCTGGCGCTCAAGATCCGCCACGGCTGATCCGGAGCTGTCCGCTCAAGACGACGAATTGGGAGGAGGCGGAGCGGACCTTTAGGCCAGCACGCGCACCGGCTTGCCGTCGAGGAACGCGCGGATGTCGTCCACCATGCCGGCGAAAAAAGCGCGGTAGTTCTGCTCGACCACGTAGCCGAGATGCGGCGTGAGCACGACGTTGTCGAGCTTACGCAGCGGATGCTCGATCGGCAGCGGCTCGACGTCGAAGACGTCGAGCCCGGCGCCGGCGATACGCTTCTCCCGAAGCGCGGCGAGGAGCGCCGCCTCCTCGACGATCGGACCGCGCGAGGTGTTGATCAGATAGGCGCTCGGCTTCATCAGGCCGAGATCCTGCGCGCCGATCAGGCCACGGGTGCGCTGCGACAGCTGCAGATGGATGGAGAGGAAATCCGCGCGGCGGAACAGATCGTCGCGGCGGACATACTCCACGCCGAACTCCTTGCATCGCTCCGGCGTGAGGTTCTGGCTCCACGCGATCACGCGCATCCGCAGCGCCTGGCCGATCTGCGCCATGTGGCTCCCGAGCTTGCCGAGCCCGAGCAGAGCGAGCGTCATGCCTTCGAGGTCGAGCCCGACCGTGGTCTGCCAGGCGGCGCCGGCTTTGAGGCGCTCGTTCTCGTAGCTGATGCGGCGCGCGAGATCGAGCATCAGGCCGGTGGCGATGGCGGCAGTGGCGTTGCCGAAGGCGGGCGTGCCGCAGACGGTGACGCCGCGGGCTTTCGCGGCCTCGAGATCGATCGAGGCATTGCGCATGCCGGTGGTGATCAGGAGCTTGAGCTCGGGTAGCGCTTCGATCACCGCGCGCGGGAAGGCCGTGCGCTCGCGCATGGCGCAGACGATGGCGAAGCCCTGGAGCGCGGCGACGAGCTTGTCGGGCGAGCCGAAATGTTGATCGAATACCGCGATCTCGACGTCGCCCTTGACCTGCGACCAGTCGGCCATCGCCAGCGCGACGTTCTGGTAATCGTCGAGAATGGCGCAGCGAAGCCGCATGACCCCACCCCCGTCCCCCTGGGTGCGCAAGCCGTCTCACAACAGGTCGCCGAAGACAAGGAGGTCAATTTCACCGAGCGATGCGAAGCGCCGCGCGGGGGGCTAGGGGAATGACGGACCGCTAGGCCCGAGCCTCGGCTGCGATCGGGTGCTCCTGCGGGCTTGGGCTAGCCATTCCCGTACGCTTGGCCTGCCATTTCGGGCCGGGTCCGCGCATGTAGTGGAGTTCCGGCCGGTAAGGGTCGAAGGCGTCCTCGAAGGTCCGCTCCAGCTCGCGAATGGCGTTTGCCAGATTGCGCCACATAACACGCTTCCCTTGGCCTTTTCCGGCGCGCCGCTTGGATTTCTCCCGTTCGCGCCGTCTATTGGTCGTGCCGGCGAAGTGCGAGGTTCATTGCGCGGCTGAAGAAGTTTTCCGGCAAAAATCATTAAAAATTGTTGCGACTTCGTCTCGCAAGCGTGGCAAATGCGATCAGACTTTACGAAGCTTTACCGCGATCACGGAAAGTCGGGTCTGAGCGCCGGTTGTCGTTTCGGCCGGGCGGTCGGTTCCACGCGTCGCAGGCGGCGCTTGCCGTCGCCGGCCGGCGTCGCTACATCAGCGCCAGTTTTTCCCGAAATGTGCGCCTTGCGGTCGCGCCTGTGCCCAGAAGGCAGAGGCCGGACGGCGCCGAGCAAGAGGGCAGGACGCTCAACCTGAACCCAAGAGATGGCGCGGCAATTCATCTACCATATGGAGGGCTTGTCCAAGGTCTATCCCGGTAACCGCAAGGTCCTGGAGGACATCCACCTTTCGTTTTATCCCGACGCCAAGATCGGCGTCCTCGGCGTCAACGGCGCCGGCAAGTCGACGCTTCTGCGCATCATGGCCGGCATCGAGACGGAGTACTCCGGCGAGGCCTGGGTCGCCGACGGCGCCCGTGTCGGCTACCTGCCGCAAGAGCCGCAGCTCGATGCGGCGAAATCCGTGCGCGAGAACGTGATGGAGGGCGTGGCGCCGCAGAAGGCGGTCCTCGACCGCTACAACGAGCTCGCCGCCAACTACTCCGACGAAACCGCCGACGAGATGACCAAGCTGCAGGACGAGATCGAAGCCAAGGGGCTGTGGGACCTCGATTCCAAAGTCGATCAGGCGATGGACGCCTTGCGCTGTCCGGCAGACGACGCCGAAGTGGCCAAGCTTTCCGGCGGCGAGCGGCGGCGCGTGGCGCTATGCAAGCTCCTTCTCGAACAGCCGGAGCTCTTGCTGCTCGACGAGCCGACCAATCATCTCGACGCCGAGTCGGTTATGTGGCTCGAGGAGCACCTGCGCAACTATCCGGGCGCCATCCTCATCGTCACCCACGACCGGTATTTTCTCGACAACGTCACCAGCTGGATCCTCGAGCTCGACCGCGGCCGCGGCATTCCCTATGAGGGCAATTATTCGTCGTGGCTCGTGCAGAAGCAGAAGCGGCTGGCGCAGGAGGGACGCGAAGAGGAGGCGCGCCAGCGCACGCTTGCGCGCGAGCAGGAGTGGATCGCCGCCTCGCCGCGTGCGCGGCAGGCGAAATCCAAAGCGCGCTACGAGCGCTACGAGGACCTTCTAAAAAAGGCTGGCGAGAAACAGACGCAGACCGCACAGATCGTCATCCCGGTCGCCGAGCGGCTCGGGCAGAACGTCATCGACTTCGAGCACCTGCGAAAGGGCTTCGGCAACAATCTGTTGATCGACGATCTCACCTTCCGCCTGCCGCCGGGCGGCATTGTCGGCATCATCGGCCCGAACGGCGCCGGTAAGACCACGCTGTTCCGCATGATCACCAAGCAGGAAAAGCCGGACGACGGCACGATCAAGATCGGCGACTCGGTGCATCTCGGCTATGTCGATCAGTCGCGCGACACCCTCGACGGCAAGAAGTCCGTTTGGGAGGAGATTTCCGGCGGCCTCGACCAGCTCCAGCTCGGCAAGCGCGAGGTCAATTCGCGCGCCTATTGTTCGGCGTTCAACTTCAAGGGCGCCGATCAGCAGAAGAAGGTCGGCGCGCTCTCGGGCGGCGAGCGAAACCGCGTGCATCTCGCCAAGATGCTCAAATCCGGCGCCAATGTGCTGCTGCTCGACGAGCCGACCAACGATCTCGACGTCGACACGCTGCGCGCGCTCGAGGAGGCGTTGGAGGATTTCGCCGGTTGCGCCGTGATCATCAGCCACGACCGCTGGTTCCTCGACCGCATCGCCACCCACATCCTCGCCTTCGAAGGCGACAGCAATGTCGAATGGTTCGAGGGCAATTTCCAGGACTACGAGAAAGACAAAATGCGACGGCTTGGCACAGACACCGTCATTCCGCAGCGGATCAAATACAAGAAGTTCTCGCGCTAGCGGCGCGTCCCTTGACGGCGCACCAGCGCCCGGCCTATAGTTAACCGTATAGTTTAGTATCGTCCGGCCGCGGTCGAGCAGGCGCGTGCCGTGCAGTCGGAGCGCGACCATGTCCAACGTGGAAATCATCGGCGCGGCGCGGTCGACCTACACGCGGGTCGCGCGCATGGTGTGCGAGGAAAAGTCGATTGTCTATGAGCTCAGGGAGGCGGCGCCGCGGTCGCCGGACGCGTTCGCCATCCACCCGTTCGGCAAGATTCCGGCGCTGCGCCACGGCGATTTCGAATTGTACGAGTCGAAGGCGATCGCGACCTATCTCGACCTCAGCTTCCCCGGCCCGAGGCTGATACCGACCGCGCCCCGCGAGGCGGCGCTTACCGAGCAGTGGGTCTCGCTGGTCAACACCCGGATCGATACGACCATGATCCGCACTTATTTGTTCGCCTACATTTTTCCCAAGACCGCGGACGGCAAGCCCGATCGCAAGGCGATCGATGCCCTGGTGCCCACCGTCGAGCAAGAGGTCGGCCTCCTCGATCGCGCCGTCGCCAAAACGGGCTTCCTCGTCGGCGACGGCCTGACCTATGCCGACCTCAATCTAATGCCGATTCTGTTCTTAGTGCGCCAGCTCCCCGAGGGCGCCGCGGCCATGGCGGCGGCGAAGCCGCTTTCCGAATACTATCAACGCCTCGCGGCGCGACCGAGTTTCCAGAATACGATGCCGCCGCCCGGGCCGCCGCCGCGGCTGCAATAGGGGGGGCGAACCGATCTGCGATGTGTCCCGCAATTGTCGGACTCGATGGGAGATGAAACATGGCCAACGTGGAAATCATCGGCTTTGCGCCATCGACTTACGTCCGTGTCGCCCGCATGGCCTGCGAGGAAAAAGCGGTCGCTTACGAGCTTAAGCCGGCGCCGCCGCACTCGCCGGAAGTCTTGGCAATTCATCCGTTCGGCAAAATACCGGTAATGCGTCACGGCGATTTCGAATTGTGCGAGTCGAAGGCAATCGCGACCTATCTCGACCTCTGCTTCCCCGGCCCGAAGCTGATACCGACCGAGCCGCGCCACGCCGCGCTCACCGAACAATGGGTGTCGCTGGTCAACACCCGGATGGATACGACGATGGTCCGCACCTATTTGTTTGCTTATCTTTTTCCCAAGACCGCCGACGGCAAGCCGGATCGGAAGGGTATCGATGCCGTCGCGCCGGCGCTGCACGAAGAAATTGGACTCCTGAACAAGAGCGTAGCCAAGGGTGGTTACCTCGCCGGCGACAGTTTTACTTTCGCCGATATTAATGTCATGCCGATCCTGTTTTACCTGCAAAAGTTTCCCGAAAGCGCGTCCGCGATCGCGACGGCGAGGCCGCTCGCCGAGTACTATGAGCGTCTCGCTCGACGCCCGAGCTTTCAGAATACGATCCCGCCGCCGCCGCCGGCGCGCCAGGCAAAGGCGAGTTGATCTCGTTCGGATTTCTCCGCGTCCGATCTGAGCCGCGCGCTTACGACCGCTTGGTCAGCAAGCCATTGAGCACGAGATCGAGGTGGGCGTTGAAGTAAGTCTTCAGGTCGAGCGGATGGCGATCGTCGAACATCATCATCCAGAGGTCGACCAGCGCAATAGGCGCCATGATCACCAGCGGACACTCTGCCGCCGCGGAACGGCGGATTTCACCCCGGTCGATGCCGCGCTGGATCGCCTGGTTGAGCAATTCGAGGCAGGGGCGATGAATCTCCTCGTGGTAGCGGTCGGCCAGCGCCGGGAAGCGTGAGGCCTCGGCGATCAGCATGCGCACCACTTCGCGGCGGCGCTTGTCCTCGACGACGTGTTGATAGATGAAACTGAATTGCGCGCGCAGAAGCTCGGCGGTCGAACCTTCGTGACGTTCGAACATGTCGTGCACGGTGTCGAGCGTCGCTTTCATCAGCTCGCGCACCATCGAGATGAACAAATGCTCTTTGTTCTCGAAGTAGACGTAGATCGTGCCCTTGGTCACGCCGGCACGCTCGGCGATCTGATCGAGCGTGGTCATCGCGTAGCTATTGCGCGAGAATTCGAGGAACGCGGCTTCGAGAATTTCGTGCGGACGCTCGGCCTTGCGCCGCCGCCGCGTTTCCGGGCGCGTTTCCAACACGTCGGTCATGGGACGAGCTAGGCTCCGGACACGCAAAAAGTCAAGTTATTGACTAACTGGATAGTAAATAACTACTCTCGATCGGTTGAGGGTAAGACAAGTGCGGATGTGGTCGAGGCAGTTGCAGTGGTGCGGCGGTCGGATGATCGCGCGCGGCGCGGGGCGTTTGTCCATTTTCGGCTTTTTCGGGCCGGACGCGGCCGGCGTGGTGCTGTCGATTCTGGCGTTGTCGGCCTGCGCGGTCGGCCCCGATTTTGCGCCGCTGCCGGCTCCGCCAGTGAGCGGCTACACCCCGGAGGCTCACCTCGCGACCACGGTGTCGGTCGATGTCGCCGGTGGGGCCGCACAAAAATTCCTCATGGGCCGCGACATTCCCGGCGAGTGGTGGAAGGTGTTCGGTTCGAAGGAACTCGACGGGCTGATTGCCGAGGCCTTGCGCGCCAATCCGAGCTTGCAGGCGGCGCAAGCGGCGCTGTGGCAGGCCAAGGAAAACCTCTACGCCACCGCCGGCAAGCTGTTGCCGGCGGCCGACGCCAATGCCTCGGCCGCCCGTCAGCAATTCTCGCCGGCGACGTTCGGCATCGCTGGCGCGCCGTCGATTTTCAATCTGTATCAGGCGACGGTGAACGTCTCCTATTCGCCGGACGTCTTCGGCGGCACCCGGCGGCTGATCGAGGCCAGCGAAGCGCTGGCGGAATTTCAGCGTTTCGAGCTCGAGGCGACTTACCTGACGCTCACCGCCAACGTCGTGACGGCGGCCGTGCAGGAAGCGTCGCTGCGCGGCCAAATCGAAGCGACGCGGGAAATCATCAAGGCGGAAACCGAGCAGCTTCAGGTCGTGCGCAATCAATTCGAAGTCGGCGGCGCCGCCCGCGCCGACGTGCTGACGCAGGAATCGGAGGTGGCGACGGAGCAGGCGACATTGCCGCCGCTGCAGCGACAATTGGAGCAGCAAACTCATGTGCTGCTGGCGCTGATCGGCCGCTTTCCCAACGATGCGCGCAATGATCGCTTGACGCTCGCTTCGTTCCGCCTGCCCACCGGTCTGCCGGTGAGCCTGCCTTCGCAACTCGTCGAGCAACGCCCGGACGTGCGCGCCGCGCAGGCGCAGGTGCATCAGGCCAGCGCCCAGATCGGCGTCGCCATCGCCGCAAGGCTGCCGCAATTCACGCTCAGCGCCGAGACTGGCAGCATCGCCTTGACCACCGCGGCGCTGTTCAGCCCGGGCGCCGCCGTCTGGAGTATCGCGGCGAACGGCACGCAACCGATCTTCCATGGTTTCACCCTGCTGCATCAGCAGCGCGCCGCCGAGGCGGCATTCGAGATGACGCAGGCGCAATACAAGAACACCGTGCTCATCGCGTTCCAGAACGTCGCCGATGTGCTGCGCGCCCTGCAATTGGACGCCGCGACGCTCAAAGCCCAGCAGGGCGCGGTGCGCGCTGCATCCGACACGTTCGATCTTACCCGCAGCCAGTATCGGCTGGGCGCGGTCACCTATCTGATCCTGCTCAATGCGCAACGCGGATACCTGCAGGCGCGGCTTGCCCTGGTGCAGGCGCAGGCGGCGCGCTATGCCGACACCGCCGCCTTGTTCCAGGCGTTGGGCGGCGGCTGGTGGAACCGCATCGATGTCGCGCCCAATCCGCACAGCCCCGAGCCGCAACTCGTGCAAGCGGCAAGCGATCGAGTCCCCGTCCCCACAGGCGAGCCCAAGTAATGACCAAACGCATGGTGATCATGCTCGCGGCGGTCGCCGTCGTGTTCGGCGGGATCTTCGGATTCCAGGTGTTCAAGGCCACGATGATCAAGAAATTCATCAGCGCCATGGGCTCGCCGCCGCAGACGGTGTCGGCGATCAAGGCCGGTTACAGCGAATGGCAATCGAAAGTCGAAGCGATCGGCTCGCTGCGTGCGGTCCTCGGCGCCGATCTGTCGCTCGAGGTGGCAGGCGTCGTCGATACCATCACCTTCAATTCCGGCGATGAGGTGGCACAGGGCAAGCAACTTCTGAAGCTGCGCGCCGGTGACGACGCCGCCAGGCTCGAATCGTTGCAGGCGATGGCGGAGTTGAGCGAAATCACCTACGAGCGCGATCAGAAGCAATTCAAGATGCAGGCGGTCAGCCAGGCGACCTTGGACACCGATTCCGCGAATCTGAAGAACGCCAAAGCGCAAGTGGTCCAGCAACAAGCCATCCTCGACAAGAAGATTCTGCGCGCTCCGTTCGACGGCCAGCTCGGGGTGCGCGTCGTTGATCTCGGCCAATATCTCAGCGCCGGGAGCGTCATCGTTACGCTGCAGGCGCTGGATCCGATTTTTGTCGATTTCTTCGTGCCGCAGCAGTCCGTCGATCAGGTTCGCCTTGGCCAGACCGTCACCGTGAAGGTCGACGCGTTCCGGGATAAGATCTTTACCGGCGAAATTTCGGCGCTCAATCCGAAGGTCGACACCGGCAGCCGCAATCTTCAGGTCCGCGCCGTGCTGCAGAACCCAGATCACAAATTGCTGCCCGGCATGTATGCGACCGTGGACATCGCCATCGGCGCGCCGCTGAACTACATCACCCTGCCGCAGACGGCGATCAGCTACAATCCGTACGGCGACACGGTCTACGTGGTCGACAACAAGGGCACCGACGCCAACGGCAAGCCGCAGCTGATCGCGCGGCAGACCTTCGTGACCGCCGGAGCGACGCGCGGCGATCAGGTCGCCGTGCTCAAGGGCGTCGGCGAGGGCGACATGGTCGTCACTGCGGGTCAGATCAAGCTGCACAATGGCTCGGCGATCTTGATCAACAATTCGATCACGCCGACGGCGGACGCCGCGCCGGTCCCGATCAATCGCTAGGCGGCCGACGTCATGAATTTCACCGATATCTTCATTCGGCGGCCGGTGCTCGCGACCGTGGTCAGCCTGCTGATCCTGGTGCTGGGGTTGCGCGCCTACCAGGTCTTGCCGATCCTGCAATTCCCGCGCACCCAAAACGCCGTCGTCAACGTCACTACGATCTATTACGGCGCCGATCCCGACGTGGTCGCCGGCTTCATCACCACGCCGATCGAAAACGCCATCGCCCAGGCGAACGGCATCGACTACATGACCTCGGTCAGCCAGACTGGGGTGAGCACCATCACCGTCTATCTGCGGCTCAACTACGATGCCGACAAGGCGCTGACCGAGATCGCCACCAAGATCAGTTCGACCCTCAATCAGCTGCCGACCGGCACGCTGCAGCCGATCCTCACCGTCAAGATCGGGCAGACTATCGATGCAATGTATATCGGCTTCAACAGCGATACGCTGGCGCCGAACCAGATCACCGACTACTTGACCCGCGTGGTGCAGCCGAAGCTGCAGGCGGTGACCGGGGTGCAGACCGCCGAGCTGCTCGGCCAGAAGGTGTTCGCGCTGCGCGCCTGGCTCGACCCGCAACGCCTTGCGGCTTATGGCTTGACCGCGACCGACGTGAGCCAGGCGCTCGCCGCCAACGACTACATCTCCGGCATCGGCAACACCAAGGGTCAGATGGTGCAAGTCAATCTGACCGCATCGACCAGCCTGCATTCGGCCGACGAGTTCCGCAACCTGGTGATCAAGCAATCGAGCGGCGCGGTCGTGCGGCTCAAGGACGTCGCCACGGTCACGCTCGGCGCCGAAGATTACGAGTCGGAGGTCGGCTTCGACGGCAAGCAGGCGGTCTATGTCGGCATCCAGGTGGCGCCCACGGCCAATCTCCTCGACGTGATCGACGGCGTGCACAAGGTCTTTCCCGGCATCCAAGCGCAGTTGCCGCGCGGGCTCAACGGCGAGATCATCTACGACTCCACCAAGTTCGTGAACTCGGCGATCCATGAGGTCATCGGCAGCCTGATCGAGGCCTTGGCCATCGTGACGCTGGTCGTGTTCATGTTCCTCGGCTCGGTGCGCTCCTCGATCATCCCGACCGTCGCGATTCCGCTGTCGCTCATCGGCACGCTCATTATCCTTTTGGCGCTCGGCTATTCGATCAACCTCCTGACTTTGCTGGCGCTGGTGCTGGCCATCGGCCTCGTCGTCGACGACGCCATCATCGTGGTCGAGAACGTCAGCCGCCACCTCGAAGAGGGAATGGCCCCGGTGCCGGCTGCGATCGCGGCGGCGCGCGAGCTTGGCGGGCCGATCATCGCCATGACCGTCGTGCTGGCCGCCGTGTACGTGCCGATCGGCTTCCAGAGCGGCCTCACCGGCGCGCTCTTCGCCGAGTTCGCCTTCGCTTTGGTCGGCGCCGTCACCGTCTCGGGCGTTGTGGCGCTGACGCTCTCGCCGATGTTGTGCTCGCGCCTGCTCAAGGCGCCCGACCCGGAACATCGCGGCTGGGAGGCCCGGTTCACTTACTATATCGACCGCGGCTTCGTTCGCCTGCGCGCCGCCTACGAGTGGCGGCTGCATCGCAGCTTGAATTATCTCCCCGTCACCGTTGTGTTCGCTCTGGCGGTGCTGGGCAGCATCTATTTCCTGTTCGTCACCGCCAAGTCCGAGCTCGCTCCGCAAGAGGACCAGGGTGTCATCATTACCCAGTCGATCGCCGCGCCGGACGCGACGCTGCAGCAGCGCCAGCTTTATTCGCGCGAGGTGTACCGGCTGTTTGCCGCGCATCCGGAAACCGACCACGTGTTCCAGATCGACACGCCCGGCCAGTCGATTGCCGGCATGGTGTTCAAGCCCTGGGATGAGCGCGCCAATACCACCAATGTTCTGCAGCCGATGGTCCAGCAGGAACTGGGCAAGATCGCCGGCGTGCGGGTTGCCGCCTTCCAGCCGCCGCCTTTGCCCGGCAGCTTCGGCTTGCCGGTTCAGTTCGTCATCGTCACCACCGACCCGTTCGAGCGCCTGTTCGACATCGCCCAGCAATTCCTGCAGCAGGCGCGGCAAAGCGGGATGTTCATCTTCATCGATTGCGATCTCAAGATCGACAATCCGCAATCCAACATCACCATCGATCGCGACAAGACCGCGCAGCTCGGCCTGAAGATGAGCGACGTCGGCGGCGCGCTCGCCTCCATGCTCGGCGGCGGCTACGTCAATTATTTCAGCATGAGCGGCCGCTCCTACAAGGTGATCCCGCAAGTGGAGCAGCGCTTTCGTCTGAATCCGCAGCAATTGCTCGATTACCATATCCGCACCGCCGACGGGTCGCTGGTGCCGCTGTCGACGATCGCGACCGTCTCGACCAAGACCGTTCCCGAATCGCTCAATCATTTCCAGCAGCTCAACAGCGCGACCATCCAGGGCGTCGCCATGCCCGGCGTCGCCCAGGGCGATGCGCTCGCGTTCCTCCAGGACTTGTCGGCGCGCACGCTGCCGCAGGGTTACACGGTCGACTATGGCGGGCTGAGCCGGCAATACGTGCAGGAAACGAGCGGCTTCGTCACCACTTTCGGGTTCGCGTTGATCATCATTTTCCTGTCGCTCGCGGCCTTGTTCGAGAGCTTCCGCGATCCGGTCATCATCTTGGTGTCGGTGCCGATGTCGATCGCCGGCGCGCTCATCTTCGTCAGCCTCGGGATCGGCGGAGCGTCGCTCAACATTTACACCGAAGTCGGATTGGTCACTCTGATGGGCCTGATCAGCAAGCACGGCATCCTGATCGTCCAGTTCGCCAACCACTTGCAGCAAGAGGGCCGTTCGAAGCGGCTGGCGATCGAGGAGGCGGCCGGCATCCGCCTGCGGCCGATCCTGATGACCACGGCCGCCATGGTGCTGGGCGTGGTGCCGCTGGTCACCGCGACCGGCGCCGGCGCGGTGTCGCGCTTCCAAATGGGCCTCGTCATCGCCGCCGGCCTCTCCATCGGAACATTGTTCACACTGTTCGTCGTTCCGGCGGTGTATCTGCTGCTGGCTGCCGATCATCATTCCACTTCCGCCGTCGGCGTCGAAGGCACGGCGCCCGAGCCGCACGCGGTCGCGGCAGCCGAATAGGCTTTCTGCAAGGCGCAGCGAAAGCGCTTGGAGCGAGGCGCGATGAAAGACTGGAGCGCCGGGCAATACCTCAAATTCGAGGACGAACGCACGCGGCCGCCGCGCGATCTGTTGGCGCAGGTGCCGTTGCAAAGCCCGCGCCTTGCCGTCGATCTCGGCTGCGGGCCGGGCAACTCGACCGAGCTCCTGGTCGAGCGCTTTCCGCGATCGCAGATTGTCGGGCTCGACTCCTCGCCCGACATGCTGCGCAAGGCGCGCGAGCGCCTGGCACAGTTGAAGTTCATCGAAGCCGATATCGCCGCCTGGACGCCGGATCCAGGCACCGATCTCCTGTTCGCGAATGCCGCCTTGCAGTGGGTCCCCGATCATCAGCGGGTGATGCGGGCGCTGCTTGAGTCGGTGCCGAAGGGAGGTGTCCTCGCGGCGCAATTGCCCGACAACACCGCCGAGCCCGCGCTCGTCGCTCAGCGCAAGGTAGCTGCGAGCGGACCGTGGGCGGCCGACCCGCGGGTCAAAGCCGCCGCCCGCGGCGCGCTGCCGTCGCCGGAGACTTACTACGATGTGCTCAAACCAGCCTGCACGCAGATCGACATTTGGCACAGTATCTACAATCACGTCATGGCGACGCCGCAGGCGATCGTCGAATGGTTCAAGGGCTCCTCGCTGCAGCCTTTCCTGTTGGTGCTCGACGCCGCCGGGCGAGAAAAATTTCTTGCCGCGTACGCCGAAGAGATCGCCCGCGCGTACAAGCCGCGTTTCGACGGCAAGGTGCTGTTGCGCATCCCGCGCCTGTTTATCGTGGCGGTGCGATGAAGATCGTTTGCCGCTGCATCCTGGCCGGCCTGCTGATGGTTGCGGCCTTCGTGGACAGCGAAGCCGCCAGCGATGCCGGGTTCCGTGCCTGGCTGGAATCGGTATGGCCGCGCGCGCAGGAGTTCGGTATCTCGCGCGCGACATTCGACCTCGCCACGCGCGGACTTGAACCGGACCTGTCGTTGCCCGATCTGGTCCTCCCCGGCCGGCCGGAAAAACCGCCGCCGGGCCAGCCGGAATTCGTGCAAACGCCGGCGGACTATCTCAAGGAGACGACGTTCGAGCGTCTGGCCGCGCAAGGCCGCAAGCTCCTTGATCAGTATCGTGAGCCGCTCGAGCGCATCGACGTGAGGTTCGGCGTCCCCCCGGCCGTGCTTTTGGCGATTTTCGGCCGCGAGACCGACTACGGCCGTTCGCCGGAAACGCACAACGCGATCCGCGTGCTGGCGACGCAGGCCTATCTCGGCAAACGCAAGGATAAATTCTTCACAGAATTTCTGGTCGCGCTCAAAATGCTGGAAGAGGGCGACGTCAAGCTTGCCGATATGCGCAGCTCCTGGGCCGGCGCCATGGGTCTCACCCAGCTCATGCCGACCGATTATTTCGACTACGCCGTCGATGCCGAGAGCAGCCCCCATCCCGACATCTGGAATTCGGTGCCGGACGCCCTCACCGCGGCTGCGCGGCAACTCGTCGCCAAAGGCTGGCAACGCGGTGTGTCCTGGGCTTACGAGGTGCACACGCCGGCCGATGTCGACTGCACGCTGGGCATTCCCGACAACAAGCTCGGGATCGGGGAGTGGATCAAGCGCGGATTTGTGCCAGCCTATGGCCGCAAGCTCACCGGCGCGGAGCGCAGCCATGACGCGTCGCTGCTGCAGCCGGCCGGCCTCTATGGTCCCGCCTTCCTCGCGACCAGCAATTATTTTGCCATCAAGGAATACAATTTCTCCGACCTTTATGTGCTGTTCGTCGGCCATCTCAGCGACCGCGTCCTCGATCCGCGGCCGTTCGAAACGCCGTGGGCGAAGGTCGCGCAGCTCCCCACGCGCGACCTCGACCGCATGCAGCATATCCTCACCGAGCGCGGCTACTACCACGACGCGATCGACGGCAAGGCGGGGATGAAGACCCGCGCCGCGCTCGGCGCCTATCAGAAGCGCAACGGGCTCAAGGTCGATTGCTGGCCGACCGCGGCAGTGCTGGCGCACATGGAGGCGAGCGGCCGCTAGTCCTCGCCGGGAATGGCAGGCGGCCGCCGGTCGCCCTCCTCGCCGGAGTAACCAAGGGAGCGCCGCTGCGGCCTCGACGGGACACTGCCGGTGACGTCGGGGTCACCGTAATGTCGCGTGGCGTAGCGTGCCCGCGCTCGCTCAGCGACGACATCACCAGGGATCGCCGCAGGCTCGCAGATGTGACGGCCGCCCACATGCCGCATCAGGTCGACGTGGATGTGATTGTAGTGGTAGACGTTGGCGCCGGGCGCGAGCACGGTCGAGAACTGGGTGCAGGCGGCCGCCTGCACGTCGTGCAGAAATCCCTGCTCCTCCGGCATTCCCTGCCAGCCATATTGCACGCTCACCTTGCGGCCGTCGGCGAGCAAGAACTCGGCGACGTCGAGCGCATTGCCGAAGGCGTGCTCGGAAATCTGCGCGTTCGGGTTGCCGTTCATGCCGCGGCAGGAATAGGCGGAGATTTGCTTGATCTCGACGACCGGCTCGCCGAACCAGCGCATGGCGGCGGGCTGGACCGAGGAATTGATCCACTGGTCGAGCGCCGAGACGATGGGGCAGGCGAGCGTCGCCGGCGGCTTCACTCCGACCGGCCCGACGGCTCCGGTCACCAGCGGCGAGCGCGGCGGGCCAAGCGGCACCTGTTCCGCGCCATAAGGCGGCCGTTCGCCACGCGGCGGGTATCTCGGCGCCGGGTATTGCCGCGAGGGAGGAAGCGCGCCGCCGTCATACGGCCGCGGCGGGCCGGGCGTGAAATCTTCGTCGTCCTGTTCCGGTACGGGAAGCCCTGCGGGCGTGAGCGACAGCGGCTCGCCGCTCCGTGGCGAAGGCAACGTGCTCGGCCGCAACGGCGTTGCGCTCAGCGGCGGCAAAGGCGCTGCGCTGACTGGCGACGACGGCATCGCGGCGGGCTGCGCCAGCGGCCGGCGCGGCGGCATCGCCGCGTTGGGAATATTGTTCGGTGGACGCAGCGGCTCCTCGTCGTAGCCGAGCGGCGCACCGGTGCCGAGCGCGGACACGCGTAGCGGAAAATCCATGCCGCACATGCCCGGACCATTGATCGCGGAAATGCGCACGCGCTCCGGCGTCTCCTTCACGACGCCGGAATTCAGACAGGAAACCTCGGCATCGCGCCGCCAAGCCTCGCGTTCGCCGGTCCAGAAGTGGCTACAGCCGGCAAGCGCGATCAGCGCGGCAAGGATGACGGAGCCGAAGATCGACCACTGCACGCCACGCGACATGCGCGCAGAATGCGAGAGTTTCCGTTAAGGACTGCTCAATGATCTTGCCGCGCCGGAGGCGAAGGCATGCGTTAACCATGACGGTCGGGGATCGCGGTTAGGGATTGGGGATCAGGATCGCAAGCACGGGTTTCGTTGCTTCTTGATCCCTGATACCTGACTTCTGCGTGCTGGCCTTCAGGCCACATCGCGACAAGCTGGGGAAGGGGCTATGGGAGGCGCGGTTCATCTTTCCGATCATCGCCGCGGCCATCATCGTCATCATCGTCAGCGCGTCATCGCGCTGATCGAGGGCCGCTGATGCTATCCGCGCTCGACCTTGCCCGCCGCATCGAAGCCGGCGAACTCACTCCGCGTGCGGTCGTCGAGATCTGCGCTGAAGCGATTGCGGCCCATGAGCCGCATATCGGCGCCTTCGCCGCGCTCGACCTCGATGCGGCGCGGTGCGCGGCCGAGGAATCTCGTCTCGCTGCGACGCCGCTGCGCGGCCTCCCCGTCGGCGTAAAAGATATTTTCGATACCGCCGATCTGCCGACGCAGTATGGCTCGCGCATCTATGCGGGGCACCGGCCGCGCGCCGATGCCGCCGTGGTTGCCATGGTGCGGCGCGCCGGCGGGCTCGTGCTCGGCAAGACGGTGACGACCGAATTCGCCTCGCTGGTGCCGGCCGGCACCCGTAATCCGCGGAATCTCGCGCACACGCCCGGCGGCTCGTCTTCGGGATCCGCGGCCGCCGTCGCCGCCGCCATGCTGCCGATCGCGCTCGGCAGCCAGACCGGCGGTTCGGTGATCCGGCCGGCGGCGTTTTGTGGCATCGTCGGTTTCAAGCCGTCATATCAGCTCATTCCGACCGTCGGCATGAAAGCCTTCTCCTGGCATCTCGATACGGTCGGTCTGTTCGCCGCCGGCGTTGCCGATGTAGCGTTTGCAGCGGCGGCGATCACCGATCGCAGTCTGCGCGTCGATCGTAGGACCCCGGCGGCGCCGCGGCTCGCGCTCGTGCGCACGCATCTATGGGGGGAGGCGAGCGCCGCAATGCAAGCGACGATCGAAGCGGCCGCTCGCGCCGCGGTAAGAGCCGGCGCCACCGTGACCGAGCTCTCTCTGCCGCCGATCCTGGAAGAAGCGCACCGGCTGCACCGGACGATCCAAGACTACGAAGCGTTCCGCGCGCTCGCTTACGAATACGACCACCATCGCGACACGATCGCCGCCAGCCTTCGCGAGCAACTCGACCACGCTGCCACGATCTCGAGCGCGGACTATGACGCGGCGCGCAGCGTCGCCAAGCGCGCGCGGCTGGCGCTCGTCGATCTGATGAGCGGGTACGACGCGATCCTGACGCCATCGGCGCCGGGCGCGGCACCTTTCGGGCTAGGCTCGACCGGCGATCCGGTGTTCAATCGGCTGTGGACGCAGATGGGAACGCCGTGCATCAATGTGCCGGTCTCGAACGACGACGAGCTCCCGCTCGGTCTGCAGATCGTCGGCCGCTTCGGCCGCGATCACGCCGCGCTCGAGGCGGCGCTATTTCTCGAACGCGCAATCACCCCGCGGTAATTTGCGAGCGGCGTCACGGCTCGCCACTATGTACCGCTACTCGGCGGCGCGGCGCACGGCGGCGAGCGGGTCGTAGTTGAGGATCGGGGCGAGCCACTTTTCGGCCTCGGCAAGCGTCCAGCCCTTGCGTTGTGCGTAATCCTCAACCTGGTCGCGTTCGATCCGGCCCACGCCGAAATAATAGCTTTGCGGGTGGCTGAAATAGAGGCCGCACACCGAGGCGCCAGGCCACATGGCGAAGCTCTCGGTGAGCTTGACGCCGATCTCGCGTTCGCCGTCGAGGAGCTTGAACAGCGTCGCCTTCTCGCTGTGCTCGGGTTGCGCCGGATAGCCGGGCGCCGGACGGATGCCGCGATATTTTTCCGCGATCAGCTCGCTGTTGGCGAGCGTCTCCTCGGGCGCATAGGCCCAGAACTCCCTGCGCACGCGCTGGTGCAGGCGCTCGGCCAGCGCTTCGGCGAGGCGGTCAGCAATCGCCTTGGCCATGATCGCGGAATAGTCGTCATTGGCGCGCTTGAAGCGCTCGACCACGGTTTCCTCGCCGATCCCGGCGGTTACCGCGAAAGCGCCGATATAGTCGGCAAGACCGCTGGCGCGCGGCGCCACGAAATCGGCGAGCGCAACATTGGCGCGGCCCTCGCGTCGCGCGAGCTGCTGGCGCAGCGTATGCAGCACGGCGATCGGCGCGCTGCGCGCCTCGTCGGCAAACACGAGGATGTCGTCGCCTTCGCTGTTTGCCGGCCACAATCCGATGACAGCGTTGGCGTGGAACCAGCGCTCGCCGGCGATCCGCCGCAGCATCTCCTGCGCATCGGCGAACAGGCTGCGGGCGGATTCGCCGAGTGTCGCATCGTCGAGGATGGCGGGGAACTTGCCGTTGAGCTCCCAGGTGGCAAAGAACGGCGTCCAGTCGATAACGTCGACCAGCTCGCCGATCGGGATATCGGCGAACCGGTGCGTACCGAGAAGACGCGGCGCCGGCGGGATGTAGTCGCCCGACCAGTCGAGCTTGAGCGCATTGGTGCGCGCCTCGGCGAGCGGCAGGCGATTCTTTGTTTCCTCGCCACGCGCATGCGCCGCGGCGATGCGGGTATATTCGGCGCGCACCTCGTTGACCGTGCGTTCTCGCGTCTCGCGCGAAAGGAGCGACGACACGACGCCGACGGCGCGGCTCGCATCGTTGACGTAAACCGTCTGCCCGCGACGGTAATTGGGATGGATCTTTACCGCGGTGTGCACCCGGCTCGTGGTCGCTCCGCCGATCAACAGCGGCACGTCGAAGCCTTGCCGTTCCATCTCGGCGGCGACGTGGCACATCTCGTCGAGCGACGGCGTGATCAGGCCGGAGAGCCCAACGATGTCCGCCTGTTCGGCGATCGCCGCCTGCAGGATCTTCTCCGCCGGCACCATCACGCCTAGGTCGACGACGTCGTAGTTGTTGCAGGCCAGGACCACGCCGACGATGTTCTTGCCGATGTCGTGCACGTCGCCCTTGACAGTCGCGAGCACGATCTTGCCGTTCCAAGAAGCGTGGGTGCGCCCGTCCTTCGCCTGTTCCATGTAGGGGAGGAGATGGGCGACGGCCTGTTTCATCACCCGCGCCGATTTCACCACCTGCGGCAAGAACATGCGGCCGGAGCCGAACAGGTCGCCGACGACGTTCATGCCGTCCATCAGCGGGCCTTCGATCACGGCAAGCGGACGCGGCGCTTTGAGTCGCGCCTCCTCTACGTCGGTTTCGATGTAATCGGTGATGCCGAGGACGAGCGCGTGCGACAGGCGTTTTTCCACCGGCCATTCGCGCCAGGCGAGATCGGCTTCCTTGCGTTCCTTGCCGTGGCCGCGATGCCGCTCGGCGAGAGCAAGCAGGCGGTCGGCCGCGTCCGCGCGGCGGTTGAGCACCACGTCTTCGCAGGCCTCGCGCAGCTCGGGATCGATGTCGTCATAGACGGCGATCTGCCCGGCATTGACGATGCCCAGGTCCATTCCGGCGGCGATGGCGTGATAGAGAAACACCGAGTGCATCGCCTCGCGCAGGCGCTCATGGCCGCGGAACGAGAATGACAGGTTCGATACGCCGCCTGAGACGTGGGCATGCGGCAGGCTCTCCCGGATCGAGCGTGTCGCTTCAATGAAGGCGACGCCGTAGCCGTTATGCTCCTCCATGCCGGTGGCGATGGCGAAGATGTTCGGGTCGAAGATGATGTCCTGCGGCGGGAAGCCGACGCGGTTGACGAGGATGTCGTAGGCGCGTGCGGCGATCGCCGTCTTGCGTTCAAAGGTGTCGGCTTGGCCGGCCTCGTCGAAGGCCATGACCACGACCGCCGCGCCATAGCGGCGCACGAGCCGGGCATGATGGATGAAGGCATCCTCGCCCTCCTTGAGCGAGATCGAGTTCACCACCGCCTTGCCCTGCACGCATTTGAGGCCGGCCTCGATCACGGAGAATTTCGAGGAGTCGATCATCAACGGCACCCGGGCGATGTCCGGCTCCGAAGCGATCAGGTTGAGGAAGGTGGTCATCGCCTGCTCGGAATCGAGCAGGCCCTCGTCCATGTTCACGTCGATGATCTGGGCGCCGTTCTCCACCTGGTCGCGGGCGACGGCGAGCGTCGCCGGATAATCGCCGGCGGTGATGAGCTTGCGGAAACGCGCCGAGCCGGTGACGTTGGTGCGCTCGCCGACATTCACGAACGGGATCTCCGGCGTCAGCGTGAACGCTTCGAGCCCGGAGAGCCGCAACCGCGGCGCGATGTTCGGCACCTGACGCGGCGTCTTGCCGGCGACCGCCGCGGCGATGGCGCGGACGTGGTCGGGTGTGGTGCCGCAGCAGCCGCCGACGATGTTGACGAGGCCCGCGTCGGCGAATTCGCCGATTAGGCCCGCCATGGTCTGCGGGCTTTCGTCATAGTGGCCGAATTCGTTGGGCAGGCCGGCGTTGGGATAGACGCAGATCAGCGTGTCGGCGACGCGCGCCAGTTCGACGATGTGCGCGCGCATCTGCCGCGCGCCGAGCGCGCAATTGAGCCCGACGGAGAGCGGAGCAGAATGGGCGACCGAATTCCAGAATGCCTCCGGCGTTTGCCCGGAAAGAAGCCGGCCGGAGCGGTCGGTGATGGTGCCGGAAATCATCACCGGCACGTCGACGCCACGCTGCTCCAGCGCCTCGGCAACGGCGAAGATCGCGGCCTTGGCGTTGAGCGTGTCGAAAATCGTCTCGATGAGCAGCACGTCGGCGCCGCCATCAAGCAGGCCGCGCACCTGTTCGGCATAGGCGGTGCGTAGCTCGTCGAAGGTGACGGAGCGAAAGCTCGGATTCAAGACATCGGGCGAGATCGAGGCGGTGCGATTGGTCGGACCGATGGCACCGGCGACGAAACGCGGGCGGCTGTCCTCGTCCTGCGCCACGCGCGCGGCTTCACGCGCGAGCCGCGCGCCTTCGAGGTTCAATTCATAGGCGATCTCCGCCATGCCGTAATCGGCTTGGGCGATGCGGGTCGAGGAGAAAGTGTTGGTCGAAACGATGTCGGCGCCGGCGCGGTAGTAGGCGAGATGTATCGCGCGCACCGCGTCGGGCCGCGTGAGATTGAGGAGGTCGTTGTTGCCGCGCACCTCGCGGTTCCAGGCATCGAAGCGGGCGCCGCGATAACCCTCCTCGTCGAGCCCGAGCGCCTGGATCATCGTCCCCATGGCGCCGTCGAGGACGAGAATGCGCTCGGCTGCGAGCTGCCGCAGCGTCGTTCCTCTTGCCGGCTCGACCGCTGACGTTTGCATCGGACTACGCGCGCTCCTTCTCCGCGCGGGGATGCGCGCCGGTGTGCTCCCGGGCAGGCCGCAGCCCCAACAGGTGACAGATCGCGTAGACGAGGTCGGCGCGATTCATCGTGTAGAAGTGAAAGTCCGTCACGCCGTGATCGACGAGGTCGAGCACTTGCTCGGCGGCAACCGCGGCGGCGATGAGCTTGCGTGTCGCGGCATCGTCTTCGAGGCCGTCGAAGCGCTCGGCGAGCCAATTGGGTATGCTGGCGCCGGTGCGCGCGGCAAAACTCTTAGCCTGCTTGAAGTTCTGCACCGGCAGGATGCCGGGTACGATCGGGATACCGATGCCGCTGGCACGCACGCGTTCGAGATAGCGGAAATAGAGGTCGTTCTCGAAGAAGAACTGGGTGATCGCGCGCGTCGCGCCGGCGTCGACCTTGGCCTTGAGCATATCGATGTCGACCGCGATCGAGGGGCTGTCCGGATGCTTTTCCGGATAGGCCGCGACCGACACCTCGATCTCGGAATTGCGTTTGATGCCGGCGACGAGGTCGGCGGCGTTGCTGTAGCCGCCGGGGTGCGGCGAGAAGCGCTCGCCGACGCCGCCGAGCGGATCGCCGCGCAGCGCCACGATGTGGCGGACACCCGCTTGCGCGTAAGCGGCGATCACCGCATCCACTTCGGCGCTAGTGGCGGCGACGCAGGTGAGGTGCGCCGCCGGCGTGAGCATCGTCTCGGCGAGAATGCGCTTGACCGTGGCGTGGGTGCGCTCCCGGGTCGAGCCGCCGGCGCCGTAGGTGACGGAAACGAAATTCGGCTGCAGCGGCGCGAGCCGCCCGATCGCCTCCCAGAGGGACTGTTCCATCTCCGCGGTCTTTGGCGGAAAGAACTCGAACGAGACGCGCGTGCCGCGCGCGGCAGCCTGGCCGACGAAACGGCTCGCCCGGGCCGCGTCCATCACGCCACCTCGCGGGTTTTCGGCGCGGCGAGCAGAATGCGCGGGTCGCGCGCGAGCCAGAGCGAGACCGCGATCTTGTCTCCCGGTCCCGGCGGCAGCGTCTGCTGGCGCACGAGGTCGAGCCCGGCCGCTTCGAGCCATTGCGTCACGGTCTCGGCGGCGAAACCGAGCCGGCGATGCGCATGCTCGTCGCGCAGGAATTCCAAGTCATGCGGTGCGAAGTCGACGACGAGCAGACGTCCCCCCGGCCGCAGCGCGCGTGCCGCCTCGCGCAACGCGCGCGCGCTGTCGTCGAGAAAGTGCAGAACCTGGTGGATGATGACGACATCGAAGGAATCATGCGGCAAAGCCAGATCGTAGATGTCGCCGTGGCGGACGCTGCAATGCTTGAGGCCGGCACGGTCGAGGCGGGCGCGGGCGAGCGCCAGCATGTCCAAGGAAAGATCGAGGCCGAGCCCGCGCTCGATATCCTTAGCGAAGAGCTCGAGCATCCGGCCGGTGCCGGTGCCGAGATCGAGCAGCGATCGGATCGGCTGGTTGCCGAGCGCGGCGCTTATCGCCGCTTCGACTGCCGCGTCGGCGACATGCAGCTTGCGGATGCGATCCCACTCGGCGGCGTGGCGGCGGAAATAATTCTGCGCCGCGGCGGCGCGCGCGGCGCGCACCGCGGCGAGCCGCTCGCGATCGCGGGCCATGATCGCGTCGTTCGGATCGAGCCGCGCGATCAGGGCGCGCGCAATGTCGCCGGCGCTGCCGCGTTCCGCGAGCCGAAAAAAGGCCCACGAACCTTCGCGATAGCGCTCGACTAGGCCGGCCTCGGCAAGCAGACGCAGGTGCCGCGACAGCCGCGGCTGCGACTGGCGCAGAATCGCGGTGAGGTCGGAGACAGTCAGTTCCGCTTCAGCAATGAGGACGAGAAGCCGCAGCCGCGTGGCTTCGCCCGCCGCCTTGAGCGTCGTCGTGAGCGCGGGAAAGCTGAGTTGCGCGCTGTCCATGGGACCCATGCCTCAATCGGACATAAAGATATCTTTATGCGGTTAATTTGGCAAGGGGGCGTGGGATTGCTCCCAACCTTGGGGTTTTCTGCGGCCCGGTGCGGAGTACTGGCGGCTGCGGAATGTGCGTGCGAACCTGCCGACGATGACCGAGACGGAAACGCAGGATGACCCAGCCGGCCTGCGCGAAGGCGAAATCGCCGTCGAGCTGCCGCCGCACTTCGACGCGTCGCTCTACTACATCGGGCACATCCGCACGCCCTGGAAGCGGCGCGAGGATTGCCCGAAAAATCCCCGCGAGTCGGACGCGACGTGCGTCATCGCAGTTGATCCACGTTGGGCCGAGGCGCTCCAGGGGCTCGAGACCGTCAGCCACGTCGTCGTGCTCTACTGGATGGACCGGGCGCGGCGCGATCTCGTGCTGCAGGCGCCCCACCATTACTCCGAGCGCCGTGGCACCTTCGCGCTGCGCTCGCCGGTGCGCCCCAATCCGATCGCCGTATCCGTGGCGCGGATCGTTCGCGTCGAAGGCTGCACGCTCACCGTCGTCGGGCTCGATTGCGTGGACAATACACCGCTCCTCGATCTCAAGCCCTATTTCGCCTCGACCGACTCGGTGCCCGACGCCGCCGTCGGCTGGCACGCCGGGCTCAAGCGCTGAGCATCAAAACAGCGGCGGCACTTCGCCGATCCGCAGCATGCCGAGGTAAATCGAGCCGTCGGAGAAGCGCAGCGGCAGCACGATCGCCGGCTTGTTGTCGACCTCGGTCGGCTGGCCCATCTTCTTGAGATTGTCGATGAGGCTCGCATTCGCGGTGTCGCGGAGCGCGCCGCCTAGCCCGGGCACCAGGCGGTCGAGCGCGCCGAGCCCTTGCGAGGCGTTGTCCGAGCCCGCGAGCCGGTCGATGCCGCGCCCGATCATCCGGTCGACGCCGAGGAGGGGAACGATGCGCTCGATGCCGACAATGGCGACGCGGATCAATCCATCGAGCTTGCCATGGGCGTTGATGGTGAGCGTGCCTTCGCCAACGATAATGGCGTCCGGACGTGCGACGCGCACGAGCTTGATGTCGAGGCCGCCGCCCGCCGCCTGCATCTCGCGGAAGCGATCGGCCCAAGGTTTGGGCGAGAGATCCTTGAAGCCGCGAAGCACGGTATCGACTTCCGCCTCGATCGGCTCGGCGACCAGCGGATGCAGCGTGGGCGCGCTCGCGGCGGCAAGGTGCACTGTCGTTTCGATCACCGGATTGTCGCGCGGCGAGCCGGAGACGACGCGGCTTTGCAGATCGGCATGTTTCGCTTCGAACAAAATCCCGCCGCCCTCGCCGGCGCGCTCGAGGCGCGGGGCGTCGAGGATGAAGGCGACACCTTCGGGGTCGGGCGGTCGTCCATGCACGCGCACGCGGCCGCGCGACCAGTTGGCGACCAGGCTGGGCGGCTTGCCAGATTCCGCGAGCGTCAGCGGGCTGGTGACGTCGCCGGTCAGCAGCGTCGGATGATAGACCTCCGCCGAGAAGGTGACGTTGTCGGCCCGGACGGTGAATTGCGGCTGGCTTTTTTTGTTCTCGGCAACGGGACTGGCGCAGCGCGCTTCGATGCGGAACGGAAATCCGCCGATCGTTTGCGAAGCGCAGCCATAGACCCGGCCGGCGGCGGCTTCCCGTTCCACCCAGCCGGCCAGTGACGCATCGGCGACCGAGGCGGCGTAGTACCAAAGCCAGACCCAGGCGAGAGCGAACACGACGATGATCGCGACCGGCGCGATGATCAGCCATGGCCGCCGCCGCCAGCCGGGCCCGGCGGGAAACTGCCGCGGCCGGGAGGCTGCCGACCGCATCATCCTGAGAGGAGACTCGCCTGCCATTGGTCCTCTTCGCATGCCGAGTGCGGCGTTTCAAAGACGAAGCGCCGCCATTGCGCCATTCCTATCAGCCTGTTAGGCGAGCGGAAGTCCTGCCAGGGAGCCAGCGCGAGTGTCGGAACCGACCGAAAAGCACGACGGCGACGACTTCTGGGTGTTCGGCTACGGCTCGCTGATGTGGCGTCCGGGCTTCGACTTTGTCGAACGCGTGCCGGCGCGGCTCATCGGGCTGCACCGGGCACTCTGCGTCTACTCTTTCGTCCATCGCGGCACGCCGGAGCAGCCGGGTCTCGTGCTCGGCCTCGACCGTGGCGGCATGTGCCGGGGCATCGCCTTTCGTGTCGCTGCTGCAGCACGCGAGAAGACCGTCGCCTATCTGCGCGCGCGCGAGCAGGTGACCACCGTCTATCTGGAAACCATGCGGCGGATCGAGCTCGAAGAGAAGGCGCGGCGGCAGGTGAGGGCGCTGTGCTTCATCGTCGACCGCAGCCACGTGCAATATGCCGGGCGGCTGACGCTCGCCGAGTGCCTGCATCATGTGCGGCAGGGCCATGGCCGCTCCGGGCCCAATCGCGACTACGTGCTCGACGCGGTCCAGTCGCTGGAGGCGCTGGGCTATCGCGAGACCGAGCTGCATCTGCTCGCCGAGCAACTCAGCCATCAGGGATCGGGGTCCCAGGTATCCGCCGCTAAGCACCGTCAGGCATCCAACGTCGCTGATCCCTGATTGTTCATGACCGATTCCTGCACTAGGCGTGCGGTTGCCGCCTCGGTCACGCTTTGCAGGCGAGCGAGGAACGCCCGCCGGTCGAGGCCGGGGGGAATCGGGTCGAGGATCTCGACCAGTACGGTCCCCGGGAGGCGACGCCACGACCGGCGCGGCCAGAACAGCCCGGAATTGAGCGCCACCGGCACGCAAACAAGCCCGGTCTCGGCGTAAAGATAGGCGACGCCGGAGAGATAGCGCGGCTCGGCGCCCGGCGCGCGGCGCGTACCTTCGGGAAAGATCACGATCTGTCGCCCGCGCGCGATCTCCGTGCGTGCCCGCGCCGCCATGCGCCCGAGCGCCGAGATGCGGGCGCCGCGGTCGATCGGGATCATCCCGGCTCTGCGCGCGAGCCAGCCGAACAATGGCACCCACATCAGTTCGCGCTTGAGGACGTAACTCGGGTCGTCGAGAATCTCGAACAGCGCAAAGGTCTCCCACGCCGATTGGTGCTTGCAGGCAACGATGCAGGATCCGTGGGGAATTTTCTCGCGGCCGCGCCATTCGACGTTAGTGCCGCAGATCACCCGCAACAGCCAAAGGCTCGAACGCGCGTAGCGGCGCAACACACCGTGCAGGAATGGATAAGGAAGCGCAATCGTTGGCAGCGCCACGAGCATGCGAACGGTGATGTTCACATAGAACAGCGCGTTGAAGAGGATCGAGCGGACGAGAATGAAACGCTTCACTTAAGATGCCGTCATTGCGTGGTGCCGGGCGAGAACGCCACCTGCAAGATCGGCGTGCGGCCGGGCTCGCGCGTG
>Ga0210394_10002134_pt1 | contig 28162 bp, 20 predicted proteins | sample IncBWC12MmetaG_FD_160121 | JGI IMG/M metagenome (GOLD analysis project Ga0210394, IMG submission 160121) | Forest soil microbial communities from Barre Woods Harvard Forest LTER site, Petersham, Massachusetts, United States - Inc-BW-C-12-M | ecosystem: Environmental > Terrestrial > Soil >...
TGAGCCGGTGAATCGCGTGACTGAGCCGGTGAATCGCGTGACTGAGCCGGTGAATCGCGTGACTGAGCCGGTGAATCGCGTGACTGAGCCGGTGAATCGCGTTACTCCGCCGATGTAGCGCGTTACTCCGCCGGTGTGTCGTGTTCATCCGCTGGTGTGCGGCGAATATCTTCGGTGTACCTATTGACATCCGGAAAAGGGATGGCTAAACTATCTGATAGCGGCCAACTGACGAGCCGGAGCGCTGGATAGTGCCGGGTGCTCGTCAATGCGGGAGTCGAGTTGTACTCCTCCTGCCGTCGGCTCCCGGAGTGCGCACTTCGGGGAATCATCAACCGGAAGGTCTCGGCGTGAAAAACCGCGTCCTTCCAGCCGGTGGCCGCCTGCACTCGTGCACGAGTGCTCGTCGCTCCCTCCGGCCTTTGCAACCCCGGTAAAGGAGAACAATCATGTCCACAATCAGTTCGAATCCCCAGGAAGTGGCAGTACCCACGCCCACCCCGGCAGTGACGCCGGAGCAGGTGGTGGCGCAGTTGCGGGCGCTGCAGGCGCAGATCGGTGAGATCTCTCCGTTGACGCCGGAGCAACGCAAGACTCTCCGGCAGCAGTCAAGGATGTCCGAGGCGGTCGTCCAGGCGTCGCTCAACGTCCTCGGAGCCGCGGACATCATCACGCAGGCAGTCGGTCAGCCGGTGGAAGAGGTGCAGTCGATGGTCGACGAGGCCAACCGCTGGAGTGCGGTGGAGGGGGAGTTGCGTGCAACGCTGAACGGCGTGACCGGTACGAACCTCATCCGCCGGCAGCGGATCGCTCTGGTGGCCGTGCGGTCGTTTCTGATCGGCAAGCAGTTGGCTCGCGATCCGGAACACGCCTCGCTCGTACCGCATCTCGAGGAGGTAAAGCGGCTGAGGAGCATTACCCGCCGGAAGAAGCGCGTCACGACCACGCCGCCGACTCCGGCGCCGGTTCCCAATGCACCGGCGGTTTCCGCGCCGGAAGCAACGGAGACCCCGGTAGCAGTCAGGCAGTAGCTGTTTGGTTGTGGACCGGGCGCGCCGTATGCGCGCCCGGTCGTTTTTCCAATTTCGGGAGTCATCGGAGAGAATAGAAGGAGGTCGGTGATGAGCAGCAAGACACTCGAGGAACGTGTCCGCGAGATGGCCGGCGACTTCAGGCGCCGGATCGACGCCGTGACGGAGGCGCTCACGAACACCTCAAGACCTCCCGACGAGCTGTCGCTGCGCGTGCGGCACCTGCCGGACGCCAGGCTCCGGCGCGAGATCGCCCGTCTGCGTTCCGGCGTGCTCCAGCCACGCGACCCTTCCGTCAAGGCCGGTACGCTGGCCGACGACCTGGAAAAGGAGCTGGCCTGCCGGCTGCTGTCGAGACAGATCCTGGCGCAGGTTTCCTACATTCGCGACCTCCTCTCTTCGGAGATGGAATCGGTATCCGCCGGCATGAGGGAGAATGTCCTGGCCGCGTTCCAGGCGTGGAACGCCCTGCCCGAAGCCCGCGACACCACGACCCCACTGTCGGCATCGATCCGCCGGCTGCACCGGCTCCTCCATGACGAACAGGGGCGATCCAAACGAAAAGGGCGGCCGGCCGCGGCATCGAACATTCCATGACCTCGGCGGCAACGCGTCATGCGGTAGAGGCCGGTGTTCGACGCGGCCTGGGACGATCGCCTGCGCGGTCGTGAATTGAATCCCTGCTGGAAGACGCAGTCTCGAGGGTCAGACCTTCGTTTTTCGCTCGAGGCTAACCCATATTTCTCACACGACGAGTGGAATCGCCCGCAGCCTGTCTGCCGATCGTGCGGAGTGGTGCCGATGAGCAGGACCGATGTGGCACAGACACTCTTGTCTGTGCGGGGTCTCGCCCGACTCGAGAGACTGCAAGCGCTCACGGCACGCGGCTTCGGCCGGAGCACAGACATGAGTGTCTGTGCCACATCGGTCCCTGGCTTGCGGCGGCAGGCAGGGAGGCTCAACCGGGTCGTGAGAAATCCAGGCTAACCCACCGAGGAAGTAGTGCTTACCGCTTCCGGTTTTCCGCGTTCTCTTGCCATGATCGTTATTAGCCGGTCTTGCCGAGCGCGCGCGGTCCTGTCTCAGGCATCGGAATCGGGGGGTAACTCCGGAAGCCTCTTCAGCATCGTTGCGTATCGGGCTGGATCTGGTACTGCCGCGCCCTTAGCCTTAGCCTGGATTTCTCACATTGTCACTGGAATCGTCGGCACCCTCTACCCCGTCGAGAGCCCTTCTCCCCCGCGGTTTCTTGCGGGGGAGAAGGTGCCGACAGGCGGATGAGACTTCACCTGCCGCGGCTCTGCGGCGCGGCAGACCACCGAGGACGAAAATGGGTAGACCGTGCCCATTTTTCAGTTGATGTTGACTATTCAGTTTTGAAGGATGAGAGATCAGTAGTTTACGCCCATTTTCAGAGCAGGGGGCGTTTCTCGCGCCGAAGTTGATTGTTTTCATCAGTTTCCACCGCCCGGTCATGAAATAGTTCACTGATCGGCAAGCGCCAAAACCCCCTCATCCGCCGGAGCCTGCCCTGAGGAGCTACAGCGACGAAGGGGCACCTTCTCCCCCCCGCTGAAAAGCGCGGTGGGGAGAAGGACGCTCGATGAACACCGTGTCTGCGATTCCACTTAGTGGTGAGAAGTCCGGGTTAGCCATCCGAGCGCGAACGTATACTTATCAGTAGCTAACTGACATGCTCCTCACCCGTCTCGCCGTTCTGGCCATGCTCGCCGTCGGTTTTCCTCTCAGCGGCGCGCCGTGGATCGGTCACGGTCCGGTCGGCGTCGGTGTGCGAGCGCTGGCCGGTCACGACGGGACGATCTACGCCGGCACGTACGGCAATGGCTTCTTCCGGAGCGGAGACGACGGCCGGACGTGGACGGAGATCAACAACTCCGCGACCGCGCAGGCGTTTGTCTTCGCCATGGTGATCGACCCGGCAGGAACCGTCTACGCCATGACGAACATCGGATTGCTGGCCAGCCGGAACCCAGGATCGAGCTGGACGGTGATCTCGACCCTCTACGCCGATATTGCCGGAGGTCTGGCCATCGACGGTTCCACGCTGTATGCATTCGGGCCTCCCTTCAACCTTGCGCGCACGAGCGACGGCGGAGTGACCTGGGAGCCGATCATCAACGGTCTCGACAACGTCGACGACTGGGTGACGGGAGTGGCCATTCACGGCAACACGCTGGTGGCGGCGGAAACCAGCGGCTTGTATCGCAGCGCCGATCACGGAAAGAACTGGTCGCGGGTCTCGACGACGTTCGGAGAACGCGTTGCGATCCTGTCCGACGGCACATTCCTGGCCGGAACGGTTGGATTCGGAGCTCTGCGCAGCATCGACGACGGCCAGACATGGACCGAATCGAATTCCGGACTGACCGATTCGGCGCGCGTCAGTCCTGTACAGGACGTCATCCCCGGCCTCGGCGCGACCGTCTACCTGCACGGCAACATCGGCGGATCGGCGCGCAGCGATGATGGCGGCCGGACGTGGACCATGACCAACGATGGCTTCGTGCCGTCGCCGCCGAACATCAGCGCCATGACGCTGGCCGGAACAACGCTGTGCGCGGCGGCGCAACCGGGTGTGTACCGGCGCAGCGACGGCGAGCGTGCATGGTCGATCACCGCGGCGCTGCCGGGGGAAGGATCGATCTCTTCGCTGGCGGAGAATGCCACGACGACCTGGGCCGTCGAAGATGGGCAGATCTGGCGCAGTGACGACGGCGGCTCGACCTGGATCACCGGAAATGCCGGCGCGGCGACGATGGCCGCCGATCCGAACGACGGCGCGATCGCATACGCCGGAACAGCCCGTCCGTTCGGAAATCCTCTTTCCTTTCACGCCACGATCTCACGCACATCCGACGGCGGCGCCACATGGAGCGTGCTCTGGACTGGCGACATCGGTGCAGGGGTGCAGGCGCTGGCTGTCGATCCGCGGTCATCGCAATCGGTGTACGCCGGGTTGAACGACGGCTTGATGCGTTCGCGCGACGGCGGCGCGACCTGGTCCACCGCCCTCCCCGGTGAACGCGTCCTGTCGTTCGCCTTCGATGCTCAGACGGTCTATGCAGCGACAGCAACCGGCGTGTTCGTGAGCCACGATGACGGCGCCACCTGGACCCGCACGCTCTCAGCGGCGGCTGTGGCCCTCGCCACCACCACGCGATTCGCCTATGCAGCCACGGACACCGCCCTCTTCTCCACTCTCGATCACGGTGCGAACTGGGCGCCCGTCTCGAACAGCCCGCCGAACATCACCGCACTGGCATCTGCCTCCGATCGCTTGTTCGCGGCATCGGCCGGCGACGTGTTCGAGCTGCTGGACAACATCTACTGGATCCGCCGTAGCGATACGCCGGCCGGATCGCCGATCATGGCGTTGCTCTTCCGCAATGAGAGGTTGATCGCCGGAACGAGCGCCCACGGCGTTCTCGATCTGGCGCTGCCATTGCGCATGCGCGCCGTGCGGCGGCGTTAGGCCGCTTTTCCGACTCTGGAATCGCGGACACCGTGTAACGTCGAGAGCCTTCTCCCCCCCGCTGAAAAGCGCGGTGGGGAGAAGGACGCTCGATAAACACTCTGCCTGCGATTCCACCTAGTGGCGCGTCAAGATTGAAATCGGAGGTTAAGCGCCTCTCACTTCACTGTCATCCTGAGGCTGCCGCAGCCGCGCCTCGAATGTCGGTGCTTGCACAGATCAAACGTCGCGGCGGAGGACGCCGAAGGACCCCCCAACTACGAGCCGGAAAGGGAGGGGGATTCAACGCGTCTGCGACACCCCCACCACCCTTCCGCGCAAGCAGGTAGGGGGTCCTTCGGCGTCCTCCGCCGCGAATTCTCATTGCGCAAGCACCAACATTCGAGGCGCGGCTGCGGCAGCCTCAGGATGACAGTGCAGTGGAGCGCAGCACCCTGGTGCCACATCGCTCCCGGAGCGCCTGGTGAAGCTCCCTGCTGGTATCGCATCGAGTTTGAGAGCGAAGCCGTATGTATGTCAGTGCATCAATGACTGCGTACGGCGGATGATAGAGTTCGTGCAGGTCGTTGATGACGGGCCGGATTCCGGCATCCACTGCCGCAAACAATGAAAAACGCCAACCGGATCAGTACGCTCGCTTTTGCCGTCTTAGGTTTCTCGGCGACGGTGTTCGCCGCCGACACCCCCGCCGCGGTGGCGCATGCCCTCTACGCGAGCTACGCCGATGGCGACGCTGACGGGTTCAAGCGGTTGTGGGCCGAGGGCGTCACGCCGGTTCACCTCGCCGACCTCACCAATGAACAGCGCGTCAAATGCATCACACTCATCATGTTTCATGCAGACGAGCCGCGGATCGATGCCGGCCGCGCGGAGGTGCCGGCCGTGGCCGTGCTCTCGAGGACAAGCCGGATCAACGGACGGATGTCCGCCGACATCGAGCACGCCACGATCGGGATGAAGCGCGAGCATGACGAGTGGCGCATCGACCGCTGGACGTTGAAGGAGGACGAGCTCGTCGACCGCGTCGTGGCCGCGAAGAGCATTGACGAAGCGCGCTCGCTTGTACGGGAGAACGCTGAACTGCTCGACTTTGCGTTCTACCGCGGCCTGCGCCGGAAGTCGTCGGCACTCCTCAACCAGCACCTGTTCGATGCCGAGGAACGGCTGACCACGGCGTTGCGGGAGCTCGCGGCCATGACGGCCGACGACGGGATACTCTCCACGACGGAGGTGCTCGAGTCGATCTCCGAGCGGATAGGACCGAAACCGGACCAGGCCAAAGCCCTTGTCAGCGTCGAAGAGGCCCTGGCCGTGGCGGAGCCTTTCGGCGATCCCGATGTGCTGGCCTCTGCGCTCCTGAACGTGGTGCGAGCTTACCAGTGGCACGATGGGAACTCGACGAGAGTGGCTCCCCTCGCCGAGAGAGTCCTCTCGGCGCGTGCTGTCATCGAAGACCAGGGGCTCGTTTCGCGCGCCGCGATCCTGATGGCGGGCGTACACGAGGAGCGTGGCGATTATCGGGCCTGCTTTCCCTACCTCCAGATCGCTGAAGAGATCGCTACGCGCGCGAACAACGCGACCGACCTCTGCGGCCTCGAGACCATGCTCGGCGAGATCTATGTCAGCGAAAACGATTTTGAGCTAGCCGCCATGCATCTCAAACGGGCGCAGGTGTTTGCCGACAGGGTGCATTTCGAGAGCGGGTATGTCGGCGCGACCCGGATGCTGGCGCGTTGTTATCTCCGCCTCGGCAGAACGGCGGAGTTCCGGGCGGCAGCCGGCGACGTGCTGAAACGCGCCACTGGTGCCCTGAAGGACCTTGCCACGCAAGTTCGAACGGACGTCGCGGTCGAGCGCTTACAGCATGGCGATCTCGTGAAGGCCGAGGCCGCGATTCAGGAGGCGGCCAGCGATGCGGAAACAGGCGTCGAGGATGAAACGAAGGCGCAGACATTCGAGACCCTGGCCCGTGTCCGGCTCGCGCAGCACCGGTATGACGACGCGGTTCGGGCCGCGCAACGATCGATCGATGCGCGTTCGAAACAGAAAGCCGTGTCAAGACTCACGCCCTGGCTGCTGGCCGCCCGGGCCCATCTCGCGCTCGGCGATCGCACGGCAACCTACGCGGCCCTGCGGTCCGCCGTCGACTACGGCGAGCAGGAACGCGCCGGGATCGCCGGAAGCGAACGGCAACTGGAGCTCTTGTTCGAGCCGGCGGCCGCCGCATACGTCATGCTCGTCGACCTGCTCATCGAAGACCACCGGTACGACGAAGCGTTCCTGGTCGCGGAGAAGGCGAAGGCGCGGGCGCTGCTCGACGTGCTCAGTTCGGAACGGTCGAGCGCGGAGCAGGATGTGCCGCCCGCGGAGATCGACGAGGAGCAGCAGCTCGAACAGAAGCTGGTCGAGGCCAATCGGAACGCAGCGACGAATTCCGGCGGCGCGGCGAACGTGGAGAAGGCGCGGCTCGACCTGGAGTCGTATCGGGCGGCCCTCGACGCGCGCTATCCGCCTCTGCACGCCGCACGCGGAGCGGGCGATCTGACCGCGCTCTCCTCGCTGGCGCCGCTTCTATCCGGTGGCAAGGCCGCCCTGGTGGAGTATGTCGTCAGTCCCCATAACGTGCATCTGTTCATCGTTCAGGCGGGAAAGCAGCCGCGGCTGACCGTCCGAACCGTGCCGATCGAACAGGCGGCGCTGGCACGTCTCATCGATCAATTCTCGACGCAGCTCGCCTCCCGCAATGCCGCCTACCGGCCGGCGGCGCGGCAGTTGTATGACCTCCTGCTCAAGCCCGCGGTCGAAGCGGCCGGCACGGCCACCCTCTTCACGATCGTGCCGGATGACGCCTTGTGGCGCGTCCCCTTCGAAACGCTCATGGACGGGCAGGGAAGGTTCGCCATCGAACAGCACGCCTTTCACTACGGTCTTTCGGCGGCCGTACTGCTCGGCAACAGTTCGCGCCGCACGACGAACATCGACACGGCGGCGCACGTTTTCCTCGGCGTCGGAAACCCGCGTCTTGCCTCCACACAAACGGACAACGCCGTGCGCCGTGTGAGTCTCGCGGCGATTCCCGAAGCGGGGGATGAAGTGCGGGCCATCGGCCGTCTGTTCGGGCCGGGGGCGAGTACCGTCTACGTCGTAGACGAGGCGCTGGAGTCGCGCGTCAAAGCGGAAGCCCCCGGCTACGCGATCATCCACTTCGCCACTCACGGCGTCATCGACGACGCGAACCCGATGTATTCGCATCTGTTGCTGGCGCGGCGCGAGGGCGACCGGGAGGACGGGGCGCTCGAAGCGCGCGAGATGATGAAGATGCACCTCTCGGCTGAGCTGGTCGTGCTGTCCGCGTGCGACACGGCCCGGGGTAGTGTCCATGCCGGCGAGGGTCTGACCGGCATGGCCTGGGCTCTCTTCGCCGCCGGCTGCCCCTCCGTAGTGGCCAGTGAATGGCCCGTCGGCTCGGCCACGACGGCCGTCCTGATGGTGAACTTCTACCGCAAGTGGCTCGCCGCCCGGGCCGCCGGGCACCCATTCGCAAAGGCGGAGGCGCTGCGCGAGGCGCGCCTGGCCCTCCTGCGCGACCCCCGCTACCACCATCCGTACTACTGGTCGCCGTTCGTGTTGATCGGAGCGGCGGAGTAGCCGAAACAAAGCCGACCACGAGACACAGCGCTGGCATGGCCCGCAACCCAATTCTCACGCAAAGACGCGAAGAACGCGAAGGAGATCATCGCAAACCTTCGTTTCTTCGCGTCTTCGCGTGAGAGAGTTCTTGTGCCGCGCGCAGAAATCCGGGGTTAGTAGTACAGAGAGCACTGAGGTTTTCCGTTCCTCAGTGCCTCTGTGGTGTCATATGAGTCCGGTCATTCAACCTATGGCACGGTTGACGTGGCGCTGTCGGTGTAGCAGGAGACGCCCTGGCTCGAGTCGGTGTTGAAGACGCGGAACCAGTAGGTGGTCGACGTCGAGGGGCAGACGGACAGGTAGTAGTTCGTGCCAACCTGGACCGACGTATCGCCCCGTTGTCCCTGATACCAGGTCATGTTGTTGTACGACCCGGCGACGTTCGAGATCAGGTTGCGGCAGTTGCCCCCGGCATTGGTTACCGTGGTGCTGTTGATGGGGACCCCGGTGCAGAGGTAGAAGGTCCCCGTCCAGCTCGTGGTCTGCGCTCCGCCGGAACTGGTGATGATGCAGTAGTAGTCTGCCGTGGCATTGACGTCGGGTGAGATGAAGTTCGGCGAGTCAGGCGCTCCGGCAACCGGGCCGCTGTCGCCCCACCATTGATAGTGCAGGCCCGTCCCCGCCGCGTTCACGAAGAGATTGCCTTTCGAGCCCTGGGCCACATACGTCGTCTGCTGTGGCTGCGAGAGGATTCCAGGGGGTACCGACATCCACGCGGCGCTACTGTTGACCGAACCGCATGTGCCGCTCACCTTCACCCAGTACTGCACGCTGCTGGTGAGGTTGTTCTGCAGCGTACTAGTCGTCCTGCCGCTCATCGGGTTGCTGGTGTCGCCGCTCGCGCCCATGTACCACTGGTACGTGAGGTTCGTCCCTGTGGCGGTCACGGTCAGGACGTTCAATTGGCCGCTTTGCGCGACCGAGTTGGTCGGTTGATGCGTGATCGCCGGCGGCGAGCAGATCGTGACCGTGGCCGTGTTGCTGTTGGCCGTGGCGCAGGAGCCCGACACGCGGCACCAGTAGCTGGTCGTCGTCCCGGGCGAGACCGTGACGCTGGCAGAGGTTGCGCCCGAGATCGGCGAGGTGGTCGTGCCGCTCGCGCCGACGTACCACTGATACGTGGAGCCCGGCAGGTTCGAAACGACCGAGAGCGTGGTCGAGCCGGAAGCGATCGTTACGTTGGCCGGCTGTGTGGTGATGACGGGGATGCAGACGCTCACGGTCGTCGTGGTCGTGTTCGAGATGCAGGAGCCGGAGTCGGCCTGCCATTGCGCCCAGTAGCTCGTGGTCGTCGTCGGAGCGACGTCGACGTAGTTGGCAGCCTGCCAACCGCCCATCGGGTTGCTCGTGTCGCCGCTCACACCGCGGTACCAGAGGTATGACGTGACACCGTAGTTCGGGGTGATCGTCAGACGCACCGACTGTCCGGGTGAGGTGTTCGCGTTCGGAGCGCCGGTAACCGTCTGCGGGTACGTGCAGATCGAGACCGTCGCTGCCGCGCTGTCGACCGAGCAGAGGCCGGCCGTGCCGGCGGTGACGGTGACGTAGTACGAGGTGACGGCCGAGAGGGCTCCCGTGTTGTAGGTCGGTGAATCGGTACCGACGTTGACCGGACTCGTGGTTCCCTTGTGCCACTGGTAGTGCAACGTCTCGCCCGTTGCCTCGGAGGCCGAGACGCTGAGCGTGGCCGATCCTCCGCTGAACGTGTAAGAGCTTTGCGGCTGCGTGTTGATCGTCGGTGTGGTGCAGACCGAGATGTGCGCCGTGGCGCTGTTGACTGCGGTTCCGCACGTGCCGGAGACCTTGACCCAGTAATCGACCGGGTTCTGCGGGTTCGTGACCGTGTACGAGTTTGTGTTGCCAGCGAGCGGGTTACTGGTGTTGCCGCTCGTGCCGAGGTACCACTGGTAGCTCAGACCCGTCCCGGTAGCCGAGACGCTGAGAGTGGTGCTGTACCCGCGCACGAGTGAGGTCCCCGCCGGCTGAACTGTGATCGCGGGCGTCTGGCAGATCGTGACCGTGGCCGTGTTGCTGCTCACGGACTGGCCGCAAGTACCGGTCACAAGGACCCAGTAGCTTGTGGTGGCGGTCAGGGCCGGCGTAGTGAAGGTTGGGGAGTTGGTTCCCACCGGGACCGAAGTGTTGCCGCTGGCGCCTTGATACCAATGGTAGGTCAGCCCGGCCGTGTTGGCCGCGACCGTGAGCGTGGTCGTCTGGCCGCTGTTGATCATGAGGCTGGCCGGCTGCTGCGTAATCGTCGGAATGCAGACGCTGACCGTGGTCGTCCCCGTACTGGCGATGCAGGTACCGTTCTTGATCTGAGCCCAGTACTGCGTCGTCACGGCCGGAGAGACGTCGATGTAGTTATACGGTCCCCAGTCTCCGCTGTAGTCTCCAAGAGGATGCGAGGTGTCGCCGGCGGCGCCCTGATACCAGAAGTAGGTATCGCCGGTGCTCGGAGAGAACGGCGGGATGACCAGGTGTGCTGTCTGGCCGAGGGAGATGGACTGGCTCGGCGCGCCGGTCATGGTCGGCGGCAGCGGGCAGATCGAGACAGTGGCCGCATCGCTCAGCGTCGGGCCGCAGATGTCGGATGAGACGGCCACCCAGTAGCTCGTGTCGGTGGTCAACGCGGGAGTGGTGTAGCTGGAGCTCGTCGCACCGGAGATGGGAGAGCTCGTCGTGCCGCTGGCGCCGATGTACCACTGATAGGTCAACGGTGTGGCCGTGGCCACCGAGGCACTGACGCTGAGCGTGGTGGTGCCCCCGCTGAAGACGGAGACGCTCTGCGGCTGGCTGGTGATGGTCGGGGCGGCGCAGACGTTCACCGTTACGGTCGCGCTGTCGCGCGATCCGCAGGTGCCGCTCACGCGGACCCAATAGTTGGTCAGGCTCTGCGGGTTCACTGTGATCGACTGCGCTCCGTTGTAAATCGGCGTGGAGGTGTCGCTGGCCGAGCCCTGGTACCACTGATAGGTAATGCCCGTCCCCGTGGAGCTGGCGAAGAGCGTCATCGACTGGCCGCGGACGATCTCCCCTCCCCCGCTGAGCGAGATGGCCGACGGCGGCTGGCAGATGGTGATGGTGGCGGTGTTGCTGTCGGCCGACTGCGCGCAGAGGCCGGTCACGCGAACCCAGTAGCTCGTCGTGACGGTGGGGCTGGCGATGTAGCTGGCGTTCGTCGCGCCGGAGATCGGCGAGGAGGTGTTGCCGCTCGCTCCCGTGTACCACTGATAGGTCAGCCCAGGTGTATTGGCGACGACCGTAAGAGTCGTCGACTGGCCGCCGTTGATCATGAGGCCAGTGGGCTGCTGCGTGATGGTCGGGATGCAGACGCTAATGGTTGTGGTGCCGGTGTTGGCGACGCAGCTGCCGTTCTTGATCTGCGCCCAATACTGGGTCGTCACCGCCGGGGAAACATCGATGTAGTCGTACGGCCCCCAGTCTCCGGTGAAGTCTCCGAGAGGATTCGAGGTGTCGCCGGAGGCGCCCTGATACCAGAAGAAGGTGTTCCCGGTGGGTGGAGAGAACGGCGCGAGCTCCACGTGCGCCGTCTGACCGAGGCGGATCGTTTGATCGGGCGCGGCGGGCATGGTCGGCGGCAGCGGGCAGATCGAGACAATGGCCGCATCGCTCAGCGTCGGACCGCAGATATCGGATGAGACGGCCACCCAGTAGCTCGTGTCCGTGGTCAGCGGCGGCGTGGTGTAGCTGGAGCTCGTCGCCCCAGAGATCGGCGAGGTCGTCGTGCCGCTGTCGCCCACGTACCACTGATAGGTCAATGGCGTGGCCGTGGTGACCGTGGCGGTGACGCTGAGCGTGGCGGTGCTTCCGAAAAAGACGGAGAGGCCTTGAGGCTGGCTGGTGATGACTGGAGCGGCACAGACGGAAACAGTGATCGTGACGGTCTGGGTGTTCACCGAGCCGCAGCTGTTACTGACGGTTGCGTAATAGCCGGTCGTTTCCGCCGGTGAAACGGTGATCGTGGCCCCGGTTCCGGCGGGGGCCCCGAGGGCGGTGAACCATTGGATGGAAAGAGGCTGACTGCCGCTCGCACTCAGCGAGAGTGTGGCCGTCTGCCCCGAGGCGATCGTCGATCCAGCAGGTTGCATGACGATCACCGGCGGCGAGCAGGGCACGACGATCACGGAGACGTTCGCGCTTTGAATCGGCGATGTGCAGGAATTGCTGACGATCGCATAGTACGTCGTGTTCGTTGTCGGGCTGACGGCGCAGTACGTGCCCGAGCCGATATACGTGCCGGAAGAGGTGTACCACTGAATGGTTGGCGATGTGCCGCTCACGCCGATCGTCAGGGTGGAGCTTCCACCCGATCCGATCGTGCCCGGGTTACTGACGGGTTGAGCGGTGATCGTCGCCGTAATGCAAGTCGGGCTGACGCTGACCGTCACATTCGCGCTCGGGAATGTTGATGTGCAGGAATTGCCGACAGTCGCATAGTACGTCGTGGTCGTTGTCGGGCTGACGGTGATGCTCGAGCCCGAGCCGACATACGTGCCGGAAGAGGTGTACCACTGAATGGTTGGCGATGTGCCGCTCACCCCAATCGTCAGAGTGGAGCTTTCACCGGAGGCGATCGACCCCGGGCTGCTCACCGGTTGCGCGGTGATCGTTGCCGTGGAGCAGGCGGCAAAGGAGCACACCGTACCTGACGAGCAAAGGAGCTCGGTGAATCCGTACCACGTGTAGTCGAGCCCAAACGCGTGGATAGCCAGGCCCGCTGCCTGGGGCGGCAATTGGATCGCGAATCGATGCGCTGTACCGCCGCTCAAGATACCGTCCGGCGAGCACGCCGAATTGACGGCGCTCTCACTCGCGAGGTTCGCGTAGGTAGTGGCTACTGGTAGAACGTATACAGGCGGCCAGAGATCGCCTGTGTAGAAATCCACTTCGATCGCTCCGTTCGGCGCATCCTGATCGCAGGTCCAGCCGGTTGCGTATCCGGAGGGGCTGATGCTGAGGGAGCCCGGAAGCGGATCGTAAACGTCAGACGGCATGTTCGGCGGTCCGTCCGACGGCATGTTTGGGTTGCCGCCCGGGATCCAGTATCCTCCCATGTCGCGATACGTAGCGAGACGGCCATATCCGAAGTGATCCTTGGGATCGGAGACATTGGGGAACAAACCAATTTGGAAGTTGTTCGAGATATAAGGGGTCATTTCCGGTGGGGTGCTTTCATCTGGAATGACACGAGGGAAGTATTTGTCGTATGCCCCCTTCAGCTGGTACATGTTCGGCTCGTACGCCGAGCCCGCGTAGCTTTTATCGCCGATGAAACTGCCGTCGCACGGCGAGTTTCCCTCGATCACACCACCCACGAGCTTGAGACAATCTGGGGGCAGGAAGTTCCCGGACGTATCAGTGTGCCGCACGATTTCATCGTAGAGTCCTTTCGCGATCGCTATTTCCGAGGGTGAGAAAACGATCGGTCCGCCTTTGGGGGTGAGAGTGGCGGAAGCGATTTCATAGCCCTGGGCGGCGGAAAGCACGCTGGTCATCAGACCGAATCCATAATGAATGAGCTGGACTGTGCCGTTGACGGATAACGTCTGAGCGGTTCCGGCCGTGAGCATATCGATCGTGCCGTCGCAGATCGGGAACAGTCGGGTGTTGTCATCGAGGGGCAGCTTGCGAATGCAGATGGCGCCCGTCGACTGACTCAGCGAGTTATGAATGTGAAGAGCGGCAAGGCCAAGCGCGGCCTTCACATCGTCAGTGGTGTTGTGCCCGGGCATGACGCGGCGCGATTTGTACACCGCCATCCACGCGTAGCCAGCCGCGCTGCCGGCAAAGTCGTCCATACAGGTGTTGAATCCATCCGGATTACAGGCCGGGACGCCGTTGCTACCGGAGTCTACATGCATGAACTTGTTCGCAACCGTCGCATGCGGAGATTCGTCAGGCGAGTAGTCGAGTTGCCAGTCGAGATCTTTCATTGCCCAACCCTGTTCGCCGAGGCGAAGAGCTGCGCCGTAGATGAGCGCGACGTAGTAGCCGTCGCCCCAGTGCTGAAACGGGCTGGAAGAGGCAAGGTGGCTCTCCAATTTCTTAGTGAGCCTGGTCATCGCGTCTTTGGCGCAGCCCGGATCGCCAGCGTCGATGAAAAGCGCGCCGTAGTCGTTCAGGTCGGTTTCATCGCCGCCGCCGTGATAGGACATCATCGTGTCGTTGGAGACACAAGCGCTGAGGTTGGGCGCGACGAACAGCGAGAGCGCCGCGACAGCGACCGCTGCCAGATAGATCGATTTCATGGGAAGTCTCCTGGAATTTGAAACTCGCATTAAACGAGCCTCCTCTACGAAATTTTGGTGAAGCGAACTCTTGCCGATTCCGCGGGCGCCTTGACTTCGCCCGGATTGACGCGCTTCAAGTCACCATTCGTCTGGAAGACGGCGGATGGAACTCCGAAATTACCGCGCGCTTGCGTGGGTGTTAAAAAAGCCTGGCTGGTCCGGACCGAATTACGCCAAATCAGCGAGGTCAGCCGTGCCGGCTCACCAGCGCCGGATGCCATCCGCCAGGGAGGCGGCTTGGGCGTCGGCGGGATGCGCGGCCAGATGGGAGTCCAGCTCCGCCACGGCGCGAGTCTTCATCCCGGCCCGGGCATAGAGGATGGCCAGGAGAAGGTGATCGTCGGGGTGGGCGCGGCTTGCGGCGTCGATTTCGGCGAGCGTGTCCGCATCCGCGATGCGGAAGAGCGCCTCCGGCTGAGGGGGAGCGGGAGCGACCGTCGTCGAACCGTCGGAGCGCCGGGTCTCGACCTGCCAGGAGTACGTCGTTCCTCGGCGAAGGGGACGCGAGGGCCTCCACTCGGTGTCTCCGAGTGGCTCGCTGGTGGCAACCGGCTCGTCGTTGGCGAGAACCATGACGACATACCGGGCGCCGGGCGTCGCCGTCCAGCTAAAGGCAGGCCGGTCGTCTTCGACCACCTCGCCGGCGGGATGCAACTCGGCGACGACGGCCGTCTCGCTGCCACGGAGCGTCTGTGCCACCGGCCGGAGCGCCTGGAGAATCTTCGGAGGCTCGATCCGGCCGGCGGCCAGGACCAAGCGCTCGATCTCACTGAATGAATCGGGCGGCGGAGAGGGTGGAGCGTGAGGCGCCTGGATGTGCGAGCTCCGGCCTGGCGGCGACGACGGTAACCCCGATCTACGCTGCAGCCACATCGTGCCTGCTCCGGTCGCAGCGAGGACGAGAATCCCGGCTGCGATCCACTGCCACCCGCGCCATCCGCCGCCGAGGCTCTCCTGCTCCGCGCGGATGTCGGCCACGTCTTCGCGGCAGCGGATGCACGACTCCAGATGCGCCTCGACCCACTCGCGCGCCGCCTCGTCGATCTCGTCCTCGGCATACGCGGTGAGATCCGCCATCGCCGGATGTTCGTCCGCGGAGATCGCTTCGCGCATACCGGCGGCCAGCGCGTCGACGTCGGCCAGTTCCGCGGCTCGTCGCGCGCAGTGGTCACATGCGTCGAGGTGACGGCTGATCTCGAGCAGCGAATCAGGATCGATCGCCCCCCCGGACGCCAAATGCATCTCTTGACTCGTGATGTGCCCTCTCATTGGGTATAGACGGCGAGGCGTCTCCTTTATGGCTTTCGCCGGTCAAGATTCATTCTGCGCGTGAGCCGTTCGCGCGCGGCCTTTCGCAAATTGATGACCTGTTGCCTCGTCCCTCCGAGCATCGAAGCGATGCTCAGATCATCAAGGGGAAGGTCGTTCCAGATCTCGGTCAGTCTCCGGGGCGTGATGCCGATAGCCTCGGCGATCTGTTCGGCGGTGGCGATCCGGGCCAGCAGAAGCAGGGCCACCGCATTCCGGCCGTCGCCATCCCGCAGGTTGAGAAGCAGCGCCGCACGTTGCGGCTGCCGCAGCGTACGCACTTCCTCCCAAACCCTGGCCAGATATTGCCGCGACTCGTACTGCGCCGCGGGACCGGCGGCCGCGGACGCTACGTCGTCGTTCCCGGCCAGCCCGTGCAGATCGGTCACATTCCACATTTCGCCCAGCAACGTCACCAGGCCGTCCAGCAGCATCGGCGCTTCGGTGTGGGCGAAGACGGCTCCGATGCCCTTTGCCGTCCGTTGAGGGTCGGCGGCAGCGACCGAGGCGATGTCGGCAGACTGGACAGGCATCGATCCAGGCTCGCGCCCGACCCACGAGGCCAGACCCGCCACTGTCTCCCCATTCGCCTCCCAGAGCGCGAAGCGGCCGTCCTTCTGCAGGGCGTAACGGACGCGATTCTTCAGGCGCGTGCGCTGGGGATAGCGGCTGCGCAGAAAGTCGTAGATGACGTTGTACGTGAGCGTGGCCACGTAGTCAGCGAAGTTGGCGATCGACTCCTGATCGCGTTGGCGAAGGCGCCGCACGATGCGAAGGTTCACCGTGGAAACGATGTCGGCGAAATCGTCTTCGCGAACGTTATGGCGGCTGCTGAGGAGGACACGGCGGATGACGCGGCGGGCGTCGTCGAGCAGCAGAGCCTCGGCGGCCCGTTCCCGTGCACCGTCGTCCTCGGACATGACCGAGGCGACCAGACGATCGCTCTCCTCGAAGACGCTCTGCGCTCCATTGGCCATATGGAAGGAGGGAGCCTACCTCAACCGAGCCGGACGCGCGAACCTGTCCCCTTAGTGCAGCACTGCCCGGCGCCTCGGCGGTGGCGGCTGCGACACCGTTACAGTGGCCTGGCCCGTCATCGTGCCGCCCGCGCCGGTCGCCGTCAGTGTGTACGTCGTCGTCTGCGTCGGTCTCCTCACCCGCGCCTGTCACCTGAGATGTCGAACTCCTTCGGAATCCTCTCACGTCAGGAATCGTTCTATCAGCCATTGACGTACACTACAGAGGATGCTTATCTTCCTCGAAACGCCGGTATTCACCCGACGAATCGCGGCGCTCCTGAGTGATTTGGAGTATGCAACTCTCCAGGGAACACTCATCGTCAATCCTGAATCCGGAGATCTGATCCCCGGGTCAGGTGGACTTCGCAAAATCCGGTGGCATCAACAGAATCGTGGCAAAGGGAAGCGCGGCGGTATGCGGATCATCTATTACTGGTACAGCCCCGGCAGCGTCATCTACATGCTTCTCGCGTACTCAAAGGGAGCGCAGGATGATCTTTCGGCGTCTGAGAAGCGAATCTTGAAGAAGCTTGTCACGGAGGAGTTCCCATGAAAAAGCAGCTCTTTGCCGAACTGGTGGAAAGCGTTCAACAGGCAGGCAAGATCCATCGCGGCGAAACGCCACCTTCACGCAAGTTCGTGTTCAAGCCCGAAGACGTTCGCTCAATCCGCGAGAAACTTCAGAAGTCCCAAAGCGAGTTCGCGCAAATGATCGGGGTCACCCTATCGACGCTCCAGAACTGGGAGCAGGGCCGGCGTGAACCGCAAGGCCCAGCGAGGGCGCTCCTCGTCGTTGCGTCGAAAGCTCCCGGCGTCGTGGCCAGAGCTTTGGCGTCAGCAGCGCGGCGCGGCGTTTGATCTCTGCTGCCCCCCTCACACCTCGATTCCCACCGCCCGCATCAGCTCCAGGGCGTTGCTCTTCGTCACGACTCCCGGGCGCATGCGGTAGTCGAAGGTAACCCGGCCCTCTTCGACGCGGTCTTCGAAGTGGACGTTCGCACCCCGAGGAGACAGCTCCTCGGCGATCTGGGCAAGGGCGAGGTCGTGGGTCGTGGCCAGGCCGATGGCGCCTCGGGCAACGAGACTTCTGATGATGGCCTCGGCGCCGATGCGGCGATCGTGGGAGTTCGTTCCGCCGAGGACCTCGTCGAGGAGGAAGAGGAGGGGCGGCTGGGTGCCGAGGATGTCGCGGATGCGGAGGATCTCGGCGTAGAAGCGGGAGGCTCCTTCCTGCAGCGAGTCGTTGAGGCTGATCGAGGCGCCGACCGCCATCGGGCTCACGCGCAGACGCGAAGCGCAGGCAGGAGCGCCGGCCAGAGCGAGGATCGTGTTGACGCCGATGGCGCGCAGCAGCGTGCTCTTGCCCGACATGTTCGAACCGCTGACGATGAGGAGGCGAAGCTCGCCGCCGATGCGGACGTCGTTGGCGACGCGCCGGCCGTCGGGGATGAGCGGATGGCCGACGGCATCGCCGTCGAAGAGCGCGTCACCGCCGATCACCTCGGGCATCGCGAAGGACGGATGCTCGAAGGCGAAGGAGCTCAGCGAGAGAAGGGCCTCCATCTCGCCGATGGCGTCAATCCAGGCGACGACCTCGGCGCCCGATTCGGCGCGCCAGCGCTCGATGGCGAATGCGATATGTGTCGTCCATAGAAAAAGCATGGCGAACGGGGCGAAGAACTGATTGCGCCGCGCCTCGAGCAGGGCCACGAGCTTGCGCAACCGCTCGATCTGGTGCGATGCGGGGACGCCGTCGCGTTCGAGCGTGGCGCGGAGAGCGATCAGCCGGGGAGCGGAAAACGATTGGCGCTCGATCACGGCCAGCAACCCGGCCAGCAAGGCAAAGGCAGGCTCGCGCTGCTCGACCGCGCCGACGACGCTGATGACGCGTGAGGCCAGCCGGCGTGTGAATAGGCTGACCACGACGATCATCACCAGGAACGGCAGCGACTCCAGCGGCGAGTGCGCCGCCATGGCACCGGGATTCGTGGCGTTGACGAATCGGGCCACGAGGGACGGGATTCCGATGGCGGAGGCGATCAACGTCAGCGCGGTGATCCCGATCGCCGCAACTCGTTCTCCCCTGCCGAGCGACGGGCTGCTGCGCGACCATTCATCGAGCCTGGCTTCCTTGACATCCTTGGCCACCTCGGTGGCAGCGACGAAGACTTCCTCGCGCAGATCGACGCCCCCGCGCAGCTCTTCGACTGCGGCCTGCCTCTCGTGTATCTCAGCGGCTGTGACGTTGCCGGGATGCAGAAGCCATCGAGCCAGCGTCGAACGTCCGGTGGCCGTCGCCGCAAGGCAGAGCAGCTCGTAAATCGATCCTGTCCCGAACAAGTCGAGATCGTCGGCGAAGGGATGATGTTCGCCGGCAAAGCCGGCGCCGGCGAACCCTTTCCCTTGCCATTGGCCGCTCAGCCGCTCGATACCGCGCTCGCAGAATCGGGCGGCGGCATCGGCACGGCATCGGCGTTTGATCACCTTGTCGTGCGCGATGACGAGGGCGACGAAGCCGACGATCGGAATGGCAATCCATCCGCTGAAATGAACCACGGCGATGACCGCGGCAGCAATGAAGAGAACGATGCGCGCCATCGATATTGCGCGTTCGCGCGATCGAAGCGCGCCGGCTTCGGCGCGATGTTTCGTCAGCCGTTCGTCGTAGGTGAGGCGGGGGTCGAGCACAGATCACGAGTATATTCAGCCCGGGGCAGGCTAGCCGGCACGGCCGGCAGCATTGGTTGCCCAAGGCTCGACCAACAGGCGCGCTCGAACGTTCTGTTGCGCAGGCTCCTAGGTCAGCGCCCCTGCCATCTCGTCAACCACCGGCCATGTTGACTCGCGCCATCCTTCACCCATGAGCAGCCCGGCCGAGGCGAGATAGATGGCGACATCGCGCGGCGGGAAATCGCTGAGTTCGCGCGCCGCGGCGCGCACCTGATCGAGGGATGGGGTGGCATAGTCGTCGACCTCGATCGAGCCGTTGACGTGCGGGATCTTCCAGTAATCGAGGAAGGCCGCCAAGAGAGCGCTCTGCTCGTGCGTGTGGTAGTGCATCAGCGCGGCCTCGAGCGGCTGTTCGTATTCCGGTGCCGAGGCACGCGAGGCGAAGAGATCGGCCTTCTTCTCCACCGGCATCTTCCGGATCGATTCTTCGCGAAAGTGCAGCGCCTTGGCCAACTGAGCGACGGCGATCAGCTTGGCCGTATCCTCGCCGAAGCGCCAGAAGGCCACGAGGATGCGCCGGCGGCGGTCAGGATCAGCGAGTTCTTTGATGATTCGGCGTGCGGTCCACATGGGATGGGGATCGTATAACGGTAACGGGTTGCGCGGTCTCGGGGTTGCGCGGTCTCGGGGTTGCGCCGTCTCGGGGTTGCGCCGTCTCGGGGTTGCGCCGTCTCGCGGTCTCGTTGCCCGGCTGAGTTCAATCCACGCGCGCGAAGGCGCGCTGCACAAGCTAGCCCCGCGCTCGGCGCGGGGTACGTTCGTGATTCGGAGGTGTGCGGCCGCGGAGGCGGCCGCTACAAAACCGCCGCTGAAAAAGTTGGACACAACAGATGCGGCTTCGACTGTTGTAGCGGCCGCCTCCGCGGCCGCACACCATTTCCCGCGCAAAACCCCGCGCCGAGCGCGGGGCTGGTTTGTCCAGGCGCGCCTTCGCGCGCGTCCGGCGCCGTTTCCAGGTGCTACCGAAACGTCCAACTCCAGAGTGAACCCCAACCGCTAAACCACGCGACCGCGACCTACCGCCGTCCTCCCACCCCCGACCCCCGACTCCCGACACCCGCCAACAACGTCCTCACTTCCTCCGCGGTCAACGCACGAATCTGGCCGACGGGTAGATTACCGGTGCGGATCGACCCGATGGCGGTGCGTTCGAGAGTCGTCACCGAGGCGTCGAGCGATTCGACCATCCGGCGGACCTGGCGGTTGCGGCCTTCGGTGATGGTGATCTCGAAAGCGCTCTCCCCTACCCGCGTGACGCGGGCGGGACGCGTCGGCCCGTCGCGTAGCTCGATGCCGCGGCGGAGGGTTTCCAGCTCTTCGTCAGAGAGCGGCCGGGTGGCGTGGACGAGGTAGGTCTTGGGGACGTGGTACTCGGGATTGGTCAGGTGTTCGGCGAACTGGGTGTCATTCGTGAGGATCAGCAGACCGCTCGTCTCGAGATCGAGCCGGCCGACGGGGAACAGATAGCGTTCGCGGTCCGGCATGAGGTCGTAGATGGTCGGACGCCCGTGCGGATCGCGATAGGTGGTGATGTACCCGGCCGGTTTGTGCAGTAGCAGGTACGTGCGCTGCTCGTTGCGCAGCGGCTTGCCGTCGAAGGCGACGCGGTCGCGCTCGAGGTCGACCCAGGCATCGGGATCGCGCACCACGCGGCCGTTGACGCTCACCCGTCCCCCGCCGATCCAACTACGCGCCTCCGTTCGCGATCCCAGGCCGGCCTTGGAGAGGACGCGCTCCAGGGTCTTCAGCGGGCGGTTGCCGGGCGGAGGTTTTTGGACGTTGGCCATTGTGTCGTCAAATCGGGGGTCGGGAGTCGGGGGTCGGGGGTCGGAGCTGTGACCCAGCACAGACAAGAGCATTTGTGCCATGCCACAAGGGCTCTCCTAATGTGGCACAGACAGACACTCTTGTCTGTGCTGGGTCACAGCTCCGACCCCCGACTCCCGACCCCCGCCGGTATTCAACATTGAACACTCACCATTTACAATCATCTAGTTCAGTGAAGCGGTCTCTCGCCATCATCCTGCTCCTCGCCGCGGCCACGGTCGCCCGTGCGGACGAGCCTCGTCCCGAATACCGCGCCTATTGGGTGGACACGTTTCGCACGCCGTTCGCCACACGCGCGGATGTCGATCGCATCGTCGACGCGGCCGTGGAGAGCAATGCCAACGCTCTCTTCGTCCAGGTGCGCCGCCGCGGTGACGCCTGGTACCTCGACGCCGCCGAACCGATGGCGGAGACGATGGATGGCACGTTCGATCCACTGCGCGTGCTCCTGGACGCGGCGCACGCTCGTGGCATCCAGGTCCATGCGTTCGTCATCGTCGGTGCGGTCTTCCACGGCGATCCGAAGTCCGATCCTCTCCCGCGCGATCCGCACCACGTCTTCCTGCAGCACGTGTGGGACGCCAGGACGCATCAGCCCTACACGGGCGCGCGGCAGTGGGCCACCAAAACGAGCAAGGGCCGCTATCAGTTCGGCCCCGACTGGTACATCGACCTCGGGCATCCCGCGGCCGCCGCCTATACGGCCGGCGTGTTGCTCCATCTCGTCCGGGCGTACGACATCGACGGCATTCATCTCGACCGCATTCGCTATCCGGAGACGCCGCGCGGCGACGCCGGCTACAACGAGACGAGCGTGGCCCGCTTTCGCGCGCGATACGGAAGGCTTCCCCACGCCAATGACGCGCTCTGGAACGACTGGCGCCGCGAACAGGTGACGAGTTTCGTGCGGCGCCTGGCCCTCGGCGCGAGAGCCATCCGCCCGTCCATCACCATCTCGGCCGCGCTCATCGCCTGGGGCTCCGGCCCGGCCGCGAGCGGCGGTTTCGACAAGACCGACTCCTACCGCGTCGCCTTTCAGGAGTGGGACGCCTGGCTGCGCGAAGGGATCATCGACCTGGCCAGCCCGATGCTCTACAAACGCGAGCACGCACCGGCCGAGCGCAAGCAGTTCGACGATTGGCTGCAGTTCGTCGTCACCACCGCGCACGCCTACGGCCGGACCGCCGTGCCCGGCATCGGCGCCTATCTCAACTCGATCGAGGGAACTCTGCGCCAGTCACGCCGTGCGCGCGAAGCAAACGCCGACGGCATCCTCTTCTTCGCCATGGGGGATACGAAGCCGTGGTCGATCCTGGCCAACAGCACCAACAACGCGGTCAGGCAAAACCCCTACGCGCTGCCGGTTGCCGGCGTCTACACACCGAAGCGTCCGAACGAGGAGTTCTTCGCCGCTCTTCGGACGAGCACGGCCACGGACGGGCGGACGTCATTCGAGCGAATGGCGAAGCCGCTCTTCGATGTGGCGTCGCCTCCGCCGCGCAAGCCCGACGAAAGCAAAGGCTCGGTCATGGGCCAGATCGACGGCGATGGCACCCTCGTGACCGTCGAGTCGCTGACGACGCTGGCCACCCGCACCACGCACAGCGACGGAACCGGCTTCTTCGGCATGCTCGGCCTGGCGCCGGGCCAGTACCGCGTCGTGGCCGGCGCGCGTTCGGGGACAGTGAACGTCGAGGCGGGCCGCGTGGCTGTCTGGAGTGCGGCCCCATGAGCCAGCTCGATCCCATCGTCCAGCGCGAGCTCGACTCGCTGGCGATCCCGCATGAAGTCCTCCCCTGCAACCCCGAATGGGCGGACACCGACGTCTTCTGCACCAACTACGACATCCCGCGCGATAACGCCGCGAACACGATCCTCGTGGCCGCGAAGACGGAGCCGCGCCAATACGTGGCCTGCCTCGTAACGGCGTCGATGAAACTCGACGTCAACCACAAGATCAGCAAGTTGATCGGCATCAAGCGGCTGTCGTTCGCATCGGCCGAGGAGACCAAGGAAGTGACAGGCCAACTCATCGGCGGCGTCACGGTCTTCGGGCTGCCGGACTCGGTGCCACTGTATATCGACGCGTGCGTCATGGAACGCGAGTACGTGATCGTCGGCGGCGGTAACCGCTCCACGAAGATCAGGATCGCACCGGAACATCTCCTGCGGCTGCAACGCGCCACGGTCGCCGACATCGCGGTGCCGCGGCAATAACAATCCAAATTGCGACCAAACACGTAGGTTCACAAAAAGGAGGGAGACCAAATGAAAACTCGCATCCTGGCGGTAGTTGTCTGTCTCACCACGATGGCCGCGTTCGGCCAGAGCAATCCGAAGCTGAAAGAGTTGCAGTTCTTCGTCGGGACCTGGCAGTGCACCGGAGTGGCGTTCGCATCGCCAATGGGGCCGGAGCATCCGACGAAGGCCACCGTCCACGGCTCGTGGGTCCTCGGCGGAGGATGGCTGGAGCTCCACTACGCAGAAACGAAGACGGCCAAGAATCCTCATCCGTTCGACGTTCGCGTCTTCTGGGGTTACGACGAGCAGCCGAAGGCGTTCGTAACGGCGGAATTGGACAACATGGGCGGCTACTCCACGGCGCAGTCTCCCGGATGGGATGGCGACAAGCTCGTCTTCACCGGCCCGACGCACGGCGGCGGCATGACCATGAACGGCCGCGACATCTTCACGAAGGTGGGCAACAACGAGGTGCACCACGAGTCCGAGATCGAAGACAAGGGTACGTGGAACAAGACCGACCAGGAAACCTGCAAGCGCCAGTAAGTCACGCGAGGGCGGACTGACGGTCCGCCCTCATTCGACCGCCTGGTTGACGACGCTCTACTACAGTTGTAGTATGCGTCAAGCATGGCCAGTGAACGCATCGCCCTCACCAAGTTCGAAACCGAGGTGATGAGCGTCCTCTGGCGCCTCGGCGAAGCGACGGTGCGAGAGGTGCAGGACGCCATCGACCGCAACGACCGCCCCGCCTACACCACCGTCCAGACGATCATTCAGCGGCTGGAACAGAAGGGCGCCGTTCGGAGGACGCGCAAAGAGGGCAACGCGCTTTTCTTCGAGCCGGCCATTACGCGCAAGTCCGTCTACCGGCGGCTCGTCGACGAGTTGCTCGATCTCGTGGGAGGCTCGCAGCCGCTCGTGGCACACCTCGTCGAGAGCGGAAAACTCTCTCTCGACGATCTCAAAGCGATCGAGAAAGCCGCGAAGAAGAGCAGGAAATGATCGCTCACTTCCTCGAGTCGACGCTGCTCCTGGCGATGGCTATCCTCATCGCGCACATGCCCCGGCTGGCCGCAAAGACGCGCTATGCGATCGTCTTTGCGGCCCTCCTCAAGTTCGCCATCCCCTCGGCGATGGTGCCGCGCATGCTCGCCCTGGCCGGTATCGACCTGGCGAGGATACCGAAAGGGACGATCCTCATCGACGCGCTCGGGCCACTCGTGGCCACGAACCTTCCCGCCACGAACACGCCGATCTGGCCTTTGGTGGCGCTCGCCCTCTGGCTCGTGATCGCCATCGCCCTTCTGGCTCGCGCTCTCGTTCGCGGCCGAGCGGGCATGCGGCTGGCGCTCTTCGGCGCGTTCGATGCCGATACGCGCGCGCTGACCGTCCTGACGCGCGCCCGCGCCCGCGCCGGCGTCACACGCGCGCTTCGTCTGGTCCGTTCCCCGATCACGACACCGGCAACCGTGCGTCTTCTTCAACCAGTCATCCTCATCCCAGCCGGCACACAACTCGCCGACGCGGAGCTGGAAACGATCCTCACTCATGAATGCGCGCACATCGCGCGGCACGACAACCTTCTCGGCATCATCGAAACGATCGCCGGTTGCGCGCTCTGGTTTCACCCGCTGGTCTGGATTGCCCGCCGCGTGCTCGATGCCGCGCGCGAAGAGGCCTGCGACGCGATCGTCATCGCCTCCGGCGATCCCAACGTCTATGTCACCGCCCTCGGCAAGGTTTGCGGCGCTGTGATCGCTCCGCGGGCCGCAGGGATCTCCTGCATCGTCAGCAACACGATCCAAGAAAGGATGGAAGCCATCATGCGATTTGGAACCCGCCGCCTTCTCCCGCACCGTCTCGTCACATCGGCCGCCCTTGCTCTTCTTGCCGTCGCCACCATCGGAATCGGTGTAGCGCACGCCCTGCCGTCCGCCGGAAAGGACGCGCAATCATCGATCTCCAGCATCGAGACCCCGGTAACCCGCGCCATTCCCAGCAGCGCGAAACCAGGCAGGGACAAGATCTCGCTCGATCTGAAGGACGCCGACATCCGCGATGTGCTGCACACCTTCGCCCAGTTGACGAACACTGAGATTCTGGCCGACGCCGACGTCTCCGGCAGCGTGACCATTTCGGTCCACGACATACCGTGGCAGGAGGCATTCGCCAAGATTCTCGATGACGCGAACCTCCGCCAGGAGCGCGTCGGCGAAACGATTCACGTCCACCGCAAGTGAGCCCTCGTCCTGCTGCTAGAATCCGCGTATGGCTCTCGCACCGCGCCAGACGCGGTTCCTCATCGTCTTCGCCGTACTGCTCATCTCGTTCTATGCCGTCATCACCATAGGGGCGGTCGACACGCACGTCGTGCTGCCGTTCACGGCCGCGCTGGCGCGGATCTCAGGGGCAGCCCTCGACCTGATCGGGGAGCCGGTCCACGTGACCACTACGGTCATCGCCGGACCGCGGTTCGCCGTCGACATCCGCGGCGGCTGCAACGGTCTCGAGGCGGTCGTCTTCGTCTGCGCGGCCATGCTGGCCTTCCACGCGCCGCCGTGGAAGCGCATCGTCGGCGCGCTCGCGGCGGCCGTGATCCTCGAGACGCTCAACGTGGTCCGGATCGATACGCTCTATCTCCTCGGCGTTTACCACCGCAAGGTCTTCGAGATGTTCCACCTGGCCGTCTGGCAGACGTTGATGTTCGGTGCGGCGGTCTTCATTTTCCTTATCTGGACTTCGATCGTGGCACCGCGCAATGCTCCTGCGAGCACTTAGGTTCCTGGCCGGCCTCGCCGTTGGCGTCGGGATCTGGTTGGCGGCCACGCCGGCCTATAACCGCCTGCTTGCCCCCGCCACGCAACTGCTGCTGTACGCCGACCGCCGGCTTGCCGCCGCGGTACTCGTGCCGCAGGAGCACAAAATCTTCGTCACGTCATCGACGCCGCTGCCGACAGCGACCATTCCAGCCGATCAGCTCACCTACAACATCATTCTCCTGCTTGCGCTCTTCGCGTCGAACGACCAGGCCTGGCGCATACCAAACCTTCGCGCCCTTGGCATCGCGCTGGTGATCCTCTTCGCGTCACACTGCGTCGGGTTGGTGATCTCCATCGAATCGACCTACGCGGTGCGCCAGGGAGTGTGGAGCGAGCAGAACTACGGCGACGCAGCCGCGAACTTCTGGCTGACGGCGGAGCTTGTCTTCCGCATCGTCGGCATGTTCGGCGTCGTCTTCGCCTCGTGGTGGGCACTCAGTCATTCGAAGAGCGTGTCGACGTAGGCGGCGGGGTCGAACGGAATCAGGTCGTCCGCGCTCTCACCGACGCCGATGAACTTCACCGGGATGTCGAACTGCCGCATGATCGAGAGGATCACGCCACCCTTGGCGGTACCATCGAGCTTCGTCACGATCATGCCGGTTACCTGCACCGCTTCGAGAAATGCCGCGGCCTGACTGACGCCGTTCTGCCCGGTCGTGCCGTCGATCACCAGGAGCGTTTCGTGCGGCGCACCGGGCAGCTCCTTCTCGATGACGCGCCGCACCTTCGACAGCTCCTGCATCAGGTGCGACTTGTTGTGCAGGCGTCCGGCCGTGTCGACGAGAACGATGTCGGTGCCGCGTGCTTTCGCGGCGGTGACGGTGTCGTGGGCGACGGCGCCGGGGTCCGAGCCGGTCTTGTGCTTGACCATGTCGACGCCGATGCGGTCGGCCCACAGTTGGAGCTGTTCGATGGCCGCGGCACGGAAGGTGTCCGCTGCGCCGAGGAGGACCGATTTGCCTTCGCTCCTAAAACGCGTGGCCAGCTTGGCGATCGTGGTCGTCTTCCCCGTTCCGTTGACGCCGACGACGAGGATGACGAACGGCTTCGCGCGGGCGGTGTCGATCGGCGAAGACAAACGCTGCGGGATGAGGGCTCGCGTCTCCTCACGCAGTACCTCGGTAAAGCGATCCATCTTCGTGATCCGCTCGGCGCGGATGCGCTGCTGGATCCTGTCGACCAGCGACATCGTCAGCTCCGCGCCGACGTCCGCGCCCAGGAGGCCTTCTTCGAGGCCGTCGATCGCCGACTGATCGATCGGAAGGTCGGGAACCATCGACTCCCGCACCTTCTCGATGATCTCGGTGTGGGTCATGAAGAGCCCACGCTTCAGCTTGTCGAAGAGGGATTTCCTGGGTTGCTCGGCCATGGCGGCGGGCATTGTAGCCGGACACTCTCGCTTTAGACTCGGGGGCTTCTTGCTTAAGACTCGGCGGTTCCCTCGCTTAGGACTGGCCGGTCCCTTTTTAGGACTCGGGAGTCTCTTGCTTAGGTCTCGCGGGTCCCCTGCTTAGGACTCAGAGGTCTCTTGCTTAGAACTCGCGGGTCCCTTTTTAGAACTCGCGGGTCTCTTGCTTAGGACTCGCGGGTCTCTTGCTTAGGACTCGCGGGTCCCATGCTTAGAACTCGCGGGTCTCTTGCTTAGGACTCGCGGGTCCCTTTTTAGGACTCGCGGGTCCCTTGC